>OFTX01000223.1_pt1 | contig 35027 bp, 29 predicted proteins | sample 1775051 | NCBI WGS metagenome assembly OFTX01 (sample SAMN08195772, study PRJEB24354) | sludge metagenome | isolation source: sludge from phenol fed wastewater aerobic bioreactor A | place: India: Nagpur | collected 2016-09-15
TCGAGGCAGCCGGGGCGAGCGAAGGTCAGCAGCCCGGCGTCGCCGTGGTGGGCGAGCCATTCGGCGGGGTCGAGCCCATCGGGCAGGGTCAGGGTGAGGACCTCGCGGTGGTAGCCGCGGATCGCCCGTGCGGCCCAGGCGGCGGTTGCGCGCTGGCCGGCGGCGTCGATACTTTCCTGATCGGCTCGGAGCTGCGCGGCCTCACTTCGGTGCGCGCTGCCGGCCGCAGCTACCCGTTCGTTAGCGCGCTGACGGCGCTGGCCTCCGACGTCAAGGCGATGCTCGGCGCCGGCACGGCGGTGTCCTACGCCGCCGACTGGAGCGAGTGGAACGGCGATCAGGCCGGCGACGGCGGCGAAGACGACCGGGAACATCTCGCCCAAGTCGTAGATCCCCACATAGATCTGCTGCGATGAATTGATGAAGCCGAACATCGCCGCGAAGGTGAAGGTGCTGGCCAGCGCATAGCAGAGCGCGATGCGGTTGGTCAGCACGATGCCGAAGCCGCCGAGGACGGCCTTCGCGGTCAGCGGGCGGCGGTATTCGGGGTGCAGCGTTTCCGGCAGGCGCAGCAGCGCCCATGCCGAGGTCAACAGCGCGCCAACGGCCATCGCCACGAAGATGAAGTCCCAGCTCGCCAGCAGCATGAGGATCTGGCCGATGCCCGGCGCCACTACCGGAATCGCCATGAACACCATGAAGATCAGCGACATGACTTCGGCCATGCGCCGGCCCTCGAATGTGTCGCGCACGATCGAGACGGCGATGACGCGCGTTGCCGCGGCGCCGATACCTTGCACGAGGCGGCAGGCGAGCAGGATGGCGAAGGTCGGAGCAACAGCTGCCGCGGCCACCGAGGCTACATAGATGATCAGGCCGGCGACCAGCGGCGCGCGGCGCCCGAAACGATCGGAGATCGGACCGAAGAAGAGCTGCCCGCCGCCGAAGCCGAACATATAGGCGGTGATGACATACTGGCGATGGTTCTCGTTCTCGACACCGAGCGAGGCGCCGATCTGCTGCAGCGCCGGCAGCATGATGTCGATGGCGAGCGAGTTGAGCGCCATCAGCGCCGCGCACAGCGCGATGAATTCCCAGCGCGGAATGGGCAAGCTCGTTGCCGATTGCTGCGCCACTGCCTGCTTGTCCACGGCGAAATCCAGTCTTTTAAACGAACATGCGCCGGTAAGCCGGCGCATCCGTTCGTTCGTTCTCATTATCGAGAACTACAATGCCGAGGTGGGGCAGCCCCGGGAATTGGTGTGGCCGGCCAACGGCCGGCGAAGTTCGCTCAGGCGGCGCCCTTGACGCTGACGCCCTTCTCGACCAGGAAGTCCTGCAACTCGCCGGCCTGGAACATCTCGCGGATGATATCGCAGCCGCCGACGAACTCGCCCTTGATGTAGAGCTGGGGAATCGTCGGCCAGTTGGCGAATTCCTTCACGCCCTGGCGGATTTCCTCGTCCTGGAGCACGTCGACCGTGAACAGGTCATCGACGCCGCAGGCCTTCAGGATCTGAATGGCGCGGCCCGAGAAGCCGCACATCGGGAATTGTGCGTTGCCCTTCATGAAGAGCACGACGGGATGATCGGTGACGATTTGCTGAATGCGTTGCTGGGTGGTCATGGTGGAAAGCCCGTTGGGATGCCGGAAAGTCGGCGTATCCGGCATTTTAGCGGTTTTCCGCCGCGTCCGTCGGTGGCGCTCAGAGGCGCCGTCCGCCCGTGGTGCGCTCGATCCCCGCGAGGTCGCGCTCGGAGACGACGTCCACGAAACCCGCCGCCACGCAGAGGTCGCGCACGTCGGCCGCCTGATGATAACCATGCTCGCACAGCAGCCAGCTTTGCGGCAGCAGTCGGGACGGCGCGCCGGCCACGATGGTGCGCAGCGCGGCGAGGCCGTCGGCGTGATCGGTCAGGGCATCGACCGGTTCGAACCGCAGGTCGCCCTGGCAGAGGTGTTCGTCGCCCGCCACGATGTACGGCGGATTGGAGACGATGATGTCGAACGGCGCGCTCTGCGACGGCAGGTTGGCGTACCAGTCGCTCTCGACAAACTGTACCCGGGCGTCCAGGCCAAGCTGACGGGCATTCGCTTGCGCCACGGCGAGCGCGTCGGCCGAGCGGTCGAGCGCGATCACCCGGGCGTCGGGACGGCTGTGGGCGATGGCCAGTGCAATGGCGCCGCTGCCGGTGCCCAGGTCGAGCACGCGCGGCGAGCGCCGGCCTTCGAGTCGCGCGAGCGCCAGTTCCACCAGCAGTTCGGTCTCGGGCCGGGGAATGAGTACCGACGGGCTGACCGAGAGCGTCAGTCCGAAGAATTCACGCGTGCCGGTCAGATACGCAATGGGCTCGCCCGCCACGCGGCGCGCCTGGAGCACGCGGTAGGCGGCAACCGTCTGCGGCGCGAGCGGTTCGCGATCGCGGGTGATGAGTTGCGTGCGACTCCATCCAAGGACGTGCGAGAGCAGAATGCGCGACTCCGACGGCGGCAGTCCCGGCTCGCGCAGCAACTGCGCGACGGTCACCTCCGGCGGCGCGCTGGACGTTTCCCCGGCGGTGTCGGGCGCGCCTTGCGACATCACGCCGCCTCGCCCAGCGACGCCAGCAACTCGGCCTGGTGTTCGGTCACCAGGGCGTTGATCATTTCGTCCAGATCGCCGTCCATGATGTACTCGAGCTTGTAGAGCGTGAGGTTGATGCGGTGGTCCGTCATCCGGCCCTGGGGGAAGTTGTACGTGCGAATGCGCTCGGAGCGGTCGCCCGAGCCGATCAGGCTCTTGCGGGTGGCGGCTTCCTTGGCCTGCTGGGCGCGCATCTGGGCGTCCTTGATGCGCGCGGCAAGCACCTTGAGCGCCTTGTCCTTGTTGCGGTGCTGCGAGCGATCGTCCTGGCACTCGACCACGATGCCCGTGGGCATGTGCGTGATACGCACCGCCGAATCGGTCTTGTTGACGTGCTGGCCGCCCGCACCCGACGCGCGGAAGGTGTCGATGCGGATATCGGCCGGGTTGATCTCGACATCGGCGACATCGTCCGCCTCCGGCATCACGGCGACCGTGCACGCGGAGGTGTGGATGCGGCCCTGCGTCTCGGTGGCGGGTACGCGCTGCACACGGTGCCCGCCCGACTCGAACTTCAGTCGGGAGTAGGCGCCCTGGCCGATGATGCGCACGATCACTTCCTTGTAACCGCCCAGATCCGATTCGCTGGCCGACATGATCTCGACCTGCCAGCGCTGGCGCTCGGCGTAGCGCGTGTACATGCGCAGGAGGTCGCCCGCGAAGAGGGCCGACTCGTCGCCGCCGGTACCGGCGCGGATTTCGAGGAAGATGTTGCGGTCGTCGTTGGGATCGCGCGGCAGCAGCATGCGTTGCAACGTGCCTTCGAGCGTCTCCATGCGCGCGCGGGCATTCGCGGCTTCGTCTTCGGCGAATTCGCGCATCTCCGGGTCGAGCGCCATTTCCTGCGCGGCCGCCACGTCGTTGGTTGCCTGGCGGTAGTGCTGGTACTGCTCGACCACCGGCGCGAGCTCGGCGTGCTCTCGCGTGAGCTTGCGGTAGTTGTCCAGATCGCGGGTAACGTCGCCCTGGCTCAATAGGCCATCAAGCTCGACCAGACGTTGCGTCAACTGGTCGAGCTTGGCTTGCATGCTCGCTTTCATCTATTTTTCGGCGGATCCCGAGGTGCGGAACAGTTCGGGAATGAGGTGGATGATTTGCTCGCGCGACTCGCCGCGCGCCGTATTGAGCGCGTGCGTCGGGCCGTGCAGGAACTTCCGGGTGAGGGACTGGGACAGGGCTTCGAGCACGGCGGCAGGATCGTCGCCACGCGCGAGCATGCGTTGCGCACGCTCGAGTTCGGCCACTCGCATGGCCTCGGCGCTGCCGTGGATGTCGCGGATGACCGGCACGACGCTGCGCGCGTCGAGCCATTGCATGAAGTGCTGCACGCGCGTCTCGATGATCGCCTCGGCTTGCGCCACGGCGGCCTGACGCAGCGCGTTGCCTTCGCGCACCACCGCGCCGAGATCGTCGACGGTGTACAGGAAAACGTCGGTCAGACGGCCGACTTCAGGCTCGATGTCGCGCGGCACGGCGAGATCGACCATGAACATCGGCTTGTGCTTGCGGGCCTTGATCGCGCGCTCCACGGCGCCCAGGCCGATGAGCGGCAGCGTGCTCGCCGTGCACGACACGACGATATCGAATTCATGCAGGCGCTGCGGCAGTTCCGAAAGTCGGATCGCCGTACCGCCCAGACGCTCGGCCAGCTTCTCGCCGCGTTCGGCCGTCCGGTTGGCGATGTAGAGCGCCTTCGGGTTCTGTGCGGCAAAGTGCGTCGCGCACAGGTCGATCATCTCTCCCGCGCCGATGAAAAGCACCTTCTGCGTACTGATGCTCTCGAAAATGCGCTGGGCCAGTCGTACGGCCGCAGCCGCCATCGACACCGAATGCGCGCCGATCTCCGTCTGGCCGCGAACTTCCTTGGCCACCGCGAACGTACGCTGGAAAAGCTGATTCAGATATGTGCCGAGCGCGCCTGCCTCGGCAGCCGTGCGTACGGCGTCCTTCAACTGGCCAAGAATCTGTGTCTCGCCGAGCACCATCGAGTCCAGGCCGCTCGCCACGCGAAACGCATGACGTACCGCGTCGGACTGGGGTAGGGCGTACAGATGGGGGGCGAGGTCGCTGGCGGGAATATTGTGGAATTGCGAGAGCCAGTGCACCGCGCGCTCGCGCGCGGCCGTATCGTCCGTCACGCAGTAGATCTCGGTGCGGTTGCACGTGGACAGGATGGCTGCCTCGGGGGCACTCGACCGACCGGTCCACAGGCTCTTGAGCCCCGCCAACGCCGGCTCGATCCGCTCGAACGGAAACGCCACCCGTTCGCGCAGCGAGACGGGCGCCGTGTGGTGATTCAGGCCGAGAGCGAGCAGTTGCATGGTGTGGGGGATCCGATAGCCCCTGATTATAGCGCGTCGACGCGATGCCCGTTTCGTTCGCACCCCGCACGCCGCGCACTGGATCAGCGTAACCCATCATCGCGCAGACGCCCGGTTTTGACAAATAGGCGCGGCTTATACCGGGCATAGCGACACAGGGTGCGTCGGCCCCGACGCTGCGAAAATTCTGATATATCAGTAGCTTGGGCGATGCGTCGGCGTGCCGCGACACACCTGCCGAAACCTCGGCGCACGGTTGGGATTCAGGGATATACTGCGTTCGGGTTCCCGTCATTGGAGTCACGTCATGGGCATTATCGGCACCATCGTCGTCGGTCTGGTCGTTGGCCTCATTGCACGCGCCCTGCATCCCGGGCGGGACAGCATGGGCATCATCATGACCATCATTCTCGGCATAGCGGGCGCGCTGCTCGCCAAGTATGTCGGGCAGATTCTCCACATCTACACCGAAGGCCAGGCGGCCGGCTGGATCGCATCGATCATCGGCGCGATCGTGCTGCTCGTGATCTACGGCGCCATCAAGCGCGGCCGTACGGCCTGACGTTCGCGCCGCCGGACCGATCATGGATATTCTCGTGCTCCTGCTCGTGGGGTTGGTCGCCGGCTGGCTGGCGGGGCTGGTGGTCGGGGGCGGACTCGGTCTCGTGGGCGACATCGTCGTCGGTGTGATCGGGGCGTTCATCGGCGGCTGGTTGCTGCGCCATCTGGGTATCGCGGTGGGATACGGCACGCTCGGGCGGATCATCACGGCGACGATCGGCGCGATCGTCCTGCTCGCCTTGTTGCGGCTGGTACGACCCGTGCGGCGTTAAGCCGCACCCGGCTATCGGAATTCGGGACGTCTCGAGGCGTGCCCCACGCGTTTTCCTGCATTCGGCTATGCTTGTCGGCATCGCCTGGGCCCTATTGTCTTGACGTCTTGACTACGCGTGCGGCGTCGCCGCCACGTTCGATCCCCGTCTTCCGTCCTCCGGCGTGGCTGCCACGCCCGGCCAGGGGGTGGCGGCGCTCCTCGCAAGCTGGTACGCCCGATCCCCCAAAATCAAGAATCACATGTCTGCGACACGCAAATCCGTGCGGCCATTCATTGTGGCTTCCGTCATGGCGGCGACTTCCATGGTTGCCATCGAAGCCACGATCATCTCGACGGCCATGCCGCAAATCGTCGCCCAGCTCGGCGGCCTGAATCTCTATAGCTGGGTCTTCTCCGCGTTCCTGCTCGCGCAGACGGCCATGACCGTGGTGTTCGGCAAGCTGGCCGATCTGTACGGCCGCAAACCCGTGATCCTCGCGGGCATCGCCATCTTCCTGATGGCGTCGGTCGGTGGCGGGCTGGCGTGGTCCATGCCGGCCATGATCGCCTTTCGCCTGTTGCAGGGCGTGGGCGCGGCCTGTATCCAGCCGGTCAGCCTGACTATCATTGCCGACTACTACCCGATCAGCGAGCGCGGCAAGGTGCAGGGTTACCTCGCGAGCGTGTGGGCCATTTCGGCGGTGCTCGGCCCGATGCTCGGCGGTCTCATCATCCGCGACCTGTCGTGGGCGTGGATCTTCTGGATCAATATCCCGATCGGCCTGCTCGCGGCGCTGGGTTTCGTCCTGCACCTGCACGAGGAGGCACCGAGGCAGCGTCCGAGCATCGATGTGCTCGGCGCCGGGCTCTTCACCGTGGCGGTGGCGGGGCTCATGATTGCACTCACCGATGCGAACGCGTTCACCGACACGCACGTGTGGGCCGGCGTGCTCGTATGCGTGATCGCCTCGCTGCTGTTCGTGTGGCAGGAGCGACGCGCCCGGGACCCGATGATTTCCTTCGCGCTGTGGAGCCGGCGTCCGATTGCGGCGGCCAATGCCGCGACGCTGCTCTCGGGCATGGTACTCATGGGCCTGACGACATTCCTGCCGATGTACGCGCAGGGCGTGTTGCGCCAGACGCCGGTCGTGGCCGGCATGGCGCTCACCATGATCATGGTCGGCTGGCCGATTGGCTCGACCGTGGCCGCCAAGACGTTCACGCGCTTCGGCCTGCGCCGCATTCTGGTGGGCGGCAGCCTGCTCATGCCCGTGGGTGGGCTCGTCTTTGCGCTACTGGGGCCGAGCAGTTCGCCGCTGCTCGCCGGCTTCGGCTCGTTGCTGATGGGCTTTTCGATGGGCACCGGCAGCGTGAGCGCGCTCGTGCTGATCCAGGAGCTGGTCGACCCGACGCAGCGCGGCAGCGCCACGGCGTCGAACATCTTCTCGCGCAATCTGGGCAGCACCCTGGGTGCGACGCTGTTCGGCGCCGTCCTCAATTTCGGGCTGACCCGTTCGGACGGGCTCGCGCCGGTGACGTCGGACCAATTGCGTCACGTGCTCGAAGACCGGGGCGTGGCGACGGTGGCCGATCAGGCGATCCGCGCCGTGCTGCATCACTCGCTGCACCTCACGTTCCTGTCGATGCTGGCGATTTCGATCGGCGTGGTGCTGTTGCTGCTGCTGGTGCCGACCAACGCCGTCGACCGCTCGCGCAACATCAAGCGCGACAAGCCGGAGTTCGTGCCCGGCGGGCATTGACCGGCTCGCGGCGCGAACGGCCGACGCGTTACCGCGTCGCCGTCTCAGCGCGACGCCTCGGGCACCAGATGCAGGCGCGACTCGGTGGCCGCCTCGACCGCCGCACGTGAATAAGGCAACTTGAAGTACTCGCCGTCGAGCCACCTCTGCGCGAGGTCGCGATAGTGCGGGCTGTCCGGGTTGCCCGATTCGCCTGGCAGGTTCATTGCGCGGGTGTTGTCCCAGTTGCCCGCGTCGACCACGATCCGGAACGAGGGACCGTTGGTCTGGCGGAAGTCGCTCACGCGGTACGTCGACTGGTTCGGCGTGAACGGGCTACCGCCCTTCGGAAGCGGGCCGACATTGAGCCTGGCGCGCATGTCGGCGTCCACGGCGTCGGCCAAGGGGTGGGCGTTCAGATTCGTCTGAAGCTTGCCCCATCGCCATGCACCCGGATCCGCGCCCTGGAGCTTCACCATTTCGGTCCATGCGTCGCCCAGGCTCGAGAGCAGCACGGCGTTGCGTTTGGCGTCGGCGTTCGCGCCGAAGCGGGCGTCAGGTTGCTCGAGGGCGTCGAGCATGGCGGCCGGATCGGGAGCGCCGAAGCTCTCGGCGGCAATTCGGGGCAGCACGGCGTTCTTGTACGCGCGCCCGAGATGCCGGCTGAACCAGACCTCCTCCAGCGCGGCCGGTGCCGAATCCGCACCCATATGGGCATCCCAACCCTTGAGCAGCTTCAGCGCGGCGGCCGTGTTCGGGTCGTCGCTCGACAGCGGCGCGAGCAGTGCCACGAGACGGCGCGCCGGAATCGACACGATGTCGTTCTGCAGCCGCTCCGAATCTTCCAGCGACACTTTCTCCTTCGCCTTGAGCACTTCGTCGATGCGCGCGTGCCGCGAGCCGTTGGTCCACTCGAACCCGAGCTTGCGTTCGGCGTACGGGTAGCCGGGCGGCATGTTCATTTCGTTTGACGTCGTGAAGTAGCCGCTCGACGGGTTGTACGCCGAGGGCAGTTGATCGCGTCGCCAGAAGCCGGCCCATTCGTAGCGCCCATCGCCGGGCACGGGCATCAAGCCATCCCAGTTCGGCCGGATCGGTGCCATGCCGCTCGGCACCCAGCCGATGTTGCCCGCGGCGTCGGCGTAGACCTGGTTGACGGTCGGCGCGCCCCAGGTGTCGAGCGCTGTCTGGAACTGGGCATAGTTCTTCGCGCGCATGTAGCGCATGGCATCGAAGTATGGCGACATGCCCGGTTCGAGCCAGGCCGTGCGAACGGCATATGCGCGATGCCGGGCCGCGTCGACATGGATCACCGGCCCGTGCTTCGTGAACTTCAGGTCCGTCTGTACCGGGGGGCCGTCGCGTACCGGGATCGCTTCGTGCACCGTGCGCATCGGCACCCATTTGCCTCGGTAGCGATACTGGTCGGGGTTGGCCGGATTCAGGTCATAGACGTACAGGTCCTCCTGATCGATGTTGAAGATCGTGAGGCCGAAGGCGATGGTGCCGTTGTGCCCGATTGCCACGCCGGGGATGGCCGGCTCGCCGGCGCCGATCAGATCGAGCGTGGGCGTGCTCACCTGCACGATGTAGCGCAGGCTCGGCGCGGCATAGGCGCGGTGCGGGTCGTTGGCCATGATCGCGCGGCCCGTCGACGACTTCTGCGGAGAAATCACCCAGTTGTTGCTGCCCTCGGCCGATTCGGTCGATACGTCGTACGGGCCATTCCCGGCGAGCTGCACCACGTCGGCGTCGGCACGCTGCAGCGAGTCCTTCGTGATCTTCACGCCCTGGGTGGCCAGCTCGAAGACCTTGAGCAGATCGTCGGGAAGGCAGGGGTCGAGGCCCGCGGGGACCTGGGTCTTCCATGCGGGTTGCAGGCCGACGCGCACGCCGTCGGCGTCCAGCGACGCCTTGCAGACGACCTTCGCGCGCGCCACTTCGCTCTTGAGGTTGCGCGTGAGCCCGTGACTCCGGATGCGTACGATGTCCTCGGCCGTCCACTTCGCCGGCCAGTAGCCTACCTTGCGGAACTCATACGGCATCTGGTCGGGGTGCGCGGCGAGCCAGTCGATGTAGGCGTTCACCCCGGCTGCGAACGCTTCGGCCGCGGGTTTCGCGTCGGGTCCGTAGCGGCGCCATTCGGTGGCCATGTCTCCGCGATAGATGAAGCGACGCGCGGCGTCGTCCTGCGCCACGTATGCGCGTCCGAAAACTTCGGACAACTGGCCAAGGCCGCGACGTCGCCACAGGTCGATCTGGAACAGCCGGTCGCGCGCGGCGTTGAAGCCCTGTACGAAGAAGCCGTCACGCTCGTTGGCGGCGAAGATGTGAGGGACGCCGTTATGGTCGATCAGGATGTCGGCCGGCTGCAACAGACCGGCGACCGTAAGCGTCTGCGACGGCGGCGGCGTGCCGTTCGCGGTGTCGGCGTGCGCGGACGCGCTCCACGTCGTGATGGCCAGGGCGAGCACGCTCGCGGCGTGGGTGGCGTTGAGGCGTTGCATTGTCTTCCTCCTGTTGTCCGGCGGGTATTGTTATTGCGGAGTACAACACAATCCTAGACGCATCGTACAGGCATGCAAGACCTATTCCGGGGAATGGAACAATTTTCTTAATATCTTTGTAATTCCGGGGTGCGGCATCGGCGGGGCGGGCCCGGTCGGGTGTTGGTGTCGGTAGTCGAACCGGGGGAAGGGCGGAGGGGGACGTTGCCGATGCACGCCGGGACGTATGCGATCGAGGGCGCAATGCGAGGCGGTCCGGCGCGACCCGGCGAGTCAGCGGACGATGAACCGGCGCGTGCGAGAGGCGATCGGTTTGCCGCCGTTGGCGTGCGCGCGCAGCGCCTTCCTTGGTGATGTCGTTCGCTCGTCCGCCTCGTGTAGCGGAGCGTGCGACGGCAGGTGGCTGACCTTCACACTCGTTTGATAGCGGCGTCGCACCAGATACAACGGGCGGCCCTTCGATTCGTAGTAGATGCGTCCGACGTATTCGCCGATCACGCCGATTCCCACGAGCTGGATGCCGCCGAGGAACAGGATGCCGACGAGCAGCGAGGCGTAGCCGGGCACGTCGATGCCGTGAACGAGCGTGCGTAACACGATGTAGCTGCCGTACGCGAGCGAGAGCAGGGCGAGCGAGACGCCGATGTAGGTCCAGCACCGCAGCGGCACGGTGCTGAAACTGGTGATGCCTTCGAGCGCGAAATTCCACAGCCGCCAGCCGGAGAACTTGGATACCCCGGCCGCCCGGGGATCACGCGTGTATTCCACGATTTCCGTGTGATAGCCGACCCAGGCGAACAGTCCTTTCATGAAGCGGCGGCGTTCGGGAAGGCGTCTTAGCGCCGTGATCACGCGGCGATCCATCAGGCGGAAATCGCCCACGTTCTCCGGCAGCTTCACTTCCGACAGGCGATTGTGCACGCGGTAGTAAAGACCGGCGGCCAGGCGTTTGGCGAGACTGTCGCTTGCCCGGTTGGTGCGCTTGGCCAGTACGACTTCCGCACCGTTGCGCCAGCGCTCGATCATCACCGGGATGAGCCCGGGCGGGTCCTGGAGGTCGGCGTCGATGGGAATGACGGCATCGCCGCGCGCTTCGTCGATCCCTGCGCTCAACGCGGCTTCCTTGCCGAAGTTGCGGGTGAAATCGATGACGCGGATGCGCGCGTCCGCGCGGCGCAGGGCCAGCAGTTCGGTCAGGGTGTCGTCGGTGCTGCCGTCGTTGACGCACACGATCTCGAAACGTACGCCTGGCAGGTGGTCGATGACCTGCGACACGGCCCGATGGAACGCGCCGAGCGCGGGGGCCTCGTTGTGGCAGGGCACGACGAGCGAGACGAGCGGCGTGCGGGACGCGGCCGAGGACGTCGGCGAGAGAGGCAGCGTCGGCGAGGAACGGCGTTCGGAGCGGTTGGCGGCGCGCGACATGGTCATGACCTTGTGTACGCGGGGGCGCCGGACGGCCGGTGACAGGCGAGGATGGCCGGCCGGGCGCCGCGGGCGTTGGACGTATCGGCACTGTCGGGCACGTGCGCGAGGCAGCGGCGACGTCGCCACAGCATCGCCAGCGTGAGCAGCGGGATGAGCGGCATGAACTGGAAGCCGATGTGCAGCACACCGAACAGTCCGAACGAGGGCGTGAGCCACAGCACGACGAGCCACTCGCGCTCGCCGCGCAGCCAGCCGCGCGACAGGCCGTCGCGCACGTACCACGCGACGACGAGCGCAAGGATCGCGAGATCGTAGTCGTACAGATAGGGGCTCACGAGCGCGGTTGCGCACAGGAGCGTGGCGGCGCGTAGCGCAAAAGCGGTCGGACGGCGCCAGAAATCGATCATGACCGCCACGGCGCCCAGGGCGACGATCCCATGCACGACGGCGGACACCACGAGCGGCGCGCCGAGCATCTTCATCATCACGAAGATCGTTGGCACGCGGGCGATCTGCGCGGTGCCGTCCACGATGCTCTGTCGCGCGAAGGTCGTGGCATGCAGGAAGGTCGGATACACGTCGGGCCCGAACACGACGGCGGCGAGCACCGTGGTGGCGACGACGGTTGCGACGCACGCGGCCAGCGCGCGCCACGCGCGGGCGCACAGAAATGCCAGCGGAAACAGGATCGCAATGTGTGGCTTGACGAAAAGCAGCCCGGCCAGCACGCCCGCCCAGACCGGCCGCTTGCGCAGCAGTGCCAGCGAGAAGCCCGCCAGAGCGGTGGTGTACAGCGCGATCTGGCCGGCGACGATCACGAGCAGCACGCCGGGGAAACCGACGATCGCCAGGCGGGCGTCGCGCCATGGTGCGGTACGTCGCAGGGCGGCGTAATAGAGCGCGAAGCCGACGGCGGCATAGACAGCGTACGCGTAGGTGAAGGGCAGGAGCGCGACGGGCGCGAGCAGGATCATCATCACGGGCGGGTACAGCCACGGCATGACGCCGCCCATCTGGCTCGCCCATGGCTCCGCGGCCAGTTGGGCTCGGAACATGACGTCGATGTTGTAGGCGTCGAGCGCGTGGCCTTGCAGCACGAAATGGGAGGCACCCCAGAACGGCAGGAAGTCGAGGCCGATGGGGCCGATCGTCGGTGGTGAGACGGCGTAGCGTCGATAGGCCCAGGCGCCGAGCACGACGAGCGCGATGAAAACCGCCGCGCCGCTGTACAGGCGGATGCGGGCGCGATCGTCGGACCAATGCCGGGGTTCGCGCGTTGTCAGTTCAACGACGGCCGACGACTTCGATGCCATGCAAGAACCTCCCCTGGGCTGCATGAAATGACGATGTTCGACAACGATGACTGCGCCGGTAGCGATGCGACGCGTTGTGCGTCGGGTCGCAACGATTGTCGCGGGATGGGAGCGGTTTTCTCAAGCCGGACATTCCCGGTGTGGCGAGCGGGCCGGTGCATCGGGCGAGCGCGTCTCGCGACGACGCAAATGCTCGCCGACACGGCGCCCCGCCTGACTTTCATATTAGACGAGACGGCCTCCAAAGCGTCATGTCCAGGGGGAAGACGCGTGGGTTCCGGTCCACGGTGTGGCAAACCAGCGTTTGAATTGGAAATTCAAGGCACGCCGGCGCGCAATGTGCCGCGCGTGTGGCGCCGTAGGCGGGGAGGGGAAAAGCCGGAGGGCCCTTTGCCGCGTGTCGCTATCGGGTGAGGCCGATGCCGTGCCACCAGAGTGCGTTCAGCGGCACCACGGTGACAAGCGAGAGGAGGGCGGTAGCGACGCAGAATCGGGTGGCGTCGCGAACGCCGATGCCCGCGAGCGCCATGGCGAGCACCAGCGGCGGCGCCTGATACGGCAGGGCGATAGTGGAAAAGCCGACGGCCTGTGTGAGCAGAACCGCCTTCATGCCGAGCGGCGCGCCTGCGGCGAGGGTGGGAACCAGTGGCGTGTAGAGTGCCGGCGCGGCGTTGGACGTGACGAGAAACGTGAGCGAAATCGACAGGGCGACGAGGACCAGGTACGCCGCCGAGCTCGACATCTGTGCAAGATCGAGGCGGATGAGTGCGGGACGCAATGCGTTGGCCAGTCCGGCCTGGTCGACGGCGGCGGTCAGTCCGATAACGGCGGCGACGAACCACAGCGGGGCGAGTTTGACCTGCCTGAGGAATGCGTCGGGATTCACCAGCCTCAGCGGGCCGAGGCACAGCAGCGCGATCCCCAGGCCGACCCAGCCGGCGGCGATGTGGTGCCACGGCTCCGTCAGCCACAGACACAGCATGGCCGACAGGGCGGCGAGTAGCCGCCACTCGCCGGGGCTCATGACCCTGGGCGCGGCGGCAATTTCGCCGTTTCCGTCGCTGCGGGTGGGCGTCAGGCGATCCGGGAAGAGGTACAAGGCGACGACGATCAGCACGACGCCGCGCATCACCGCGAGCGCGGGGATGAGCGCGAGCGAATATTCGCCGTAGCTCAGGCGCCACCCGAGCACGGTCTCGGCGGTGCCTGCCATCACGAGATTGGGAAGGTTGGCGGGAAGCACGGCGCTCGTCAGTTCGCAACTGGCCAGCGCCGTGGCGAGCAGGAGTCCGATGCGCCCGGGCCGTGCGCTTGTGAGTCCGACGCGTTCGCAGAAGCTGAGCACGATGGGAGTAAGGATGGCGATGCGCCCCAGTGTCGACGGCATGACGATGCCGAGAAGAAAGGCGATCGTCACGAAGCCGGCCAGCGCGGCGCCATAGGCGTGGCCGCAGTGGTCGGCCAGACGTGACGCGATGCGCTCGGCCAGGCCGGTCGTGCCGAGCGCCATGCCGATGACGGCGCCGCTGAAGACGAGCCAGAACGCGCTGGACGAGAAGCCGGAGAACGCGACGTTCGCGCCGAACGACGTGCAGGTCGCGAGCAGGAACATGAGGAGGAGGGAGACGAGGAGATCCGGCAGCCATCCGGTGGCCCAGTAGCTCAGGCAGAGCAGAACGACGATGGCGACAGCGAGCCCGTCGCCGCGCAGGCCGGCGGCGTACAGCGCGATGCCGGCAACGCCCGCCATCGTGGCGAGCAGCGCGTGGCGCCAGAGGTGGCGTCGGGAGAAGGCGTCGCCGGGCGAGGCCAAGGGCGTTGCCGACGCCGGAGAGGTCGAGGAGGCGCTGACCGGAGGCATGGGTATCACCTGTCATCAAATAATATATAATTTTAATGAATTATATATTGTTAACGGATGAGGCGAACGATGCGTCAGTCAGCGGGCACGGGAACGGCGGTCGAGCGCGCGTATGAGGCTCTGCGCGAGCAAATCGGACGTGGGGAATTGAAGCCGGGCGAGGCATTGCGCCAGGACCATCTGGCGGCATCACTGGGGGTGAGTCACGTGCCGGTGCGCGAGGCGTTGACGATGCTGGCGGCCGACGGTCTGGCGACGAGCCGGGTCAATCGGGGCACGGTGGTGACGGCATTGACGGAGGCCGATGCGTTGGAGCTGGCGGATTTCCGCGCGGTGCTCGAGGGCCGTTTGATGGCCTTGGCCATGCCGAATCTGTCGCGAGCGGATATCGCTCGGGCATCGGCGGCGCTAGACGCCCTGGAAGCGGCGACGGATCTGGCGGACATCGTGGCGCGAAACGCGGCGTTTCACGCGATGCTCTACGCGAAGGCGGACCGGCCGTACTTCCAGCGCGCGGTGGCGACGGCGCGTCTCAATCTCGGCCGCTATCTGTTTCTCTCGTGGCGCGCCGAGGGCAACGCCGAACGCTCGCATGCCGAACACCGGACGCTGCTACATCTGTGCGAGACCGGCGACGATGCCGGCGCCGTCGCGCTGGTGGCGCAGCACAACCGCCAGACCGGCGAGCGCATCGCGCAGATCATTCGGGAGGAATGGGCGCGGTGAATACGCCGGATGGCGAACCGATTCGTGCCGCTCCGCAGAGCGTCCTGCGAGCGGCATGAGGACAAAGAAAAAGCCCGCGCGAGGCGGGCTTTGTCTGAGGCTGGAACGGGCTCGGACGTTGATCAGACGTTAAACAGGAAATTCATCACGTCGCCGTCGTGCACGACGTATTCCTTGCCTTCGGCGCGCATCTTGCCGGCTTCCTTCGCGCCTTGTTCGCCCTTGTACTGGATGTAGTCGTCGAACGCGATGGTCTGCGCGCGGATGAAACCGCGCTCGAAGTCGGTGTGAATCACGCCGGCGGCCTGGGGCGCCGTGTCGCCGACGTGGATCGTCCAGGCGCGCACTTCCTTCACGCCAGCCGTGAAGTACGTCTGCAGGCCCAGCAGCTTGAAGCCCGCACGGATCACGCGATCCAGACCCGGCTCGTCCATGCCCATGTCCGCCAGGAACTCCGCCTTGTCGGCGTCATCCATGTCCGCGATTTCCGCTTCGATGGCCGCGCACACCGCGACCACCGGTGCGTTCTCGGCCTGCGCATACTGACGCACGGCGTCCAGGTGCGGGTTGTGCTCGAAGCCGTCATCCTTGACGTTGGCGACATACATCGTCGGCTTGGCCGTGATCAGGCAGAACGGCTTGATCAGCGCCAGCTCGTCGTCGGACAGCTTGAGCGATCGCACCGGACGCGCCTCATTGAGCACCGGCACCACCTTCTCGAGCACCGCCACCAGCTTCGCCGCTTCCTTGTCGTTGCCCGACTTCGCCGCCTTCGTGTAGCGCTGCAGCGCCTTCTCCACCGTGCCCAGATCCGCCAGCGCCAACTCGGTGTTGATGACCTCGATGTCGGAGATCGGATTCACCTTGCCTGCCACGTGGATGACATTCTCGTCCTCGAAGCAGCGCACCACGTGCGTGATGGCGTCCGTCTCACGAATGTTCGCGAGGAACTGGTTGCCCAGACCCTCACCCTTGGACGCACCCGCCACCAGACCGGCGATGTCAACGAACTCCACCGTGGCCGGGAGAATGCGCTCGGGCTTGACGATCTCGGCAAGCTTGCCCAGTCGCGGGTCCGGCACCTCCACCACGCCGACGTTCGGCTCGATGGTGCAGAACGGGTAGTTCTCGGCGGCGATGCCAGCCTTGGTCAACGCGTTGAAAAGGGTCGATTTGCCGACGTTGGGCAAGCCGACGATGCCGCATTTGAGGCTCATGCTAAATCCTGTGTGTCCGAAGCGGCGTCGAATGCGCCGGCGGGAGTCCCTGTGATCGCGCCGTCATTGCGTCGCGGAAAGTCCGCTATTGTACCCGTTCTGCCGTCAACGCCACCCGCTTCACCCCCCTCGGCGCCGTCAGCTCAATTGCTTGGCCGAGAACGTGTCGCACTTGTGCATGTCGCCCGACTGCAGGCCCTGACGCAGCCAGTACACGCGCTGCGCGCTCGTGCCGTGCGTGAACGATTCCGGCACCACCCGGCCCTGCGATTGCTGCTGCAACCGGTCGTCGCCAATGGCCGCCGCCGCCTTCAGGCCCTGCTCGATATCGCCCGGCTCCAGCAATTGCTGGTTCGCCCTGGCCGCGTTGTTCGCCCACACGCCCGCCAGACAGTCCGCCTGCAACTCCAGACGCACCGACAACGCATTGGCCTGCGTCTCGCTCATGCGGCGGCGCAACTCGTCGAACTTGTCCGATATCCCCAACAGATTCTGGATGTGGTGGCCGACCTCATGCGCGATGACATACGCCTGCGCGAAGTCGCCGCCCGCCCCGAAGCGCTGACGCAATTCGTCGTAAAACGCCAGATCGATGTAGACCTTGCGGTCGCCCGGACAGTAGAACGGCCCCATCGCCGTCTGGCCGGTCCCGCAGGCGGTCGGCGTCGCCCCGGAGAAAAGCACCAGCTTCGGCGCCACGTACTGACGCTCGACCTGCTGCGGGAATACGGTCGTCCACGTGCGCTCGATGTTGCCAAGGACCTTGCGCGTGAAGACGGTCTTCGGATCGTTGGCCGGCGCCGCGTTCGGGCTCGATTGGGGCTGCGACTGCGTCTGCCCCTGGATCATCTGCGAACCCTGGATGATTACCCTCGGATCGATGCCGAAGAAGTACGACGCGGCCAATGCCACCACGAGCGTGCCGATGCCGATGGTGGTGCGCCCCCCGAAGCCGCCGCCCCGGCGATCTTCGACATTCTGGCTCTCGGATTCGTTGTCGAGGCGCATGGCAGACTCCCTTTCGATATTCACTATGCGCGCCAGTATAGCGCCGCGAAATGACGTGCGACGTTGTGTCCCGGTCGCCACGTGCGGCCCGGGCGTCGCTCGCGCGGCAGGCGTGCGACAATACGCCATCTCGTTTTCTGAACCCAGCCGGCTCGCGCGATCGATGCGCTGGCGCTGCATTCGCCGCATGTCCCAAACGCAAACCTCCAGCCAAACGCACGACGTCGTCGTCGTCGGTGGCGGTCTGGTCGGCAAGGCCGCCGCCTTGCTGCTCTCGCAGGCTCGCCTGTCCGTCGCGCTGCTCGCCCAGCCGGCCGCTCCCGCCACCGCCGGGGGCGACGTGTGGGACGCACGCATCTACTCGCTTTCGTCGAGCTCGCAAGCCCTCTTCGAGCGCATGCGGGTCTGGCAAGCCGTCGATCCGGCGCGCGTGAACCCCGTCTACGACATGGAAGTCTTCGGCGACGAGCGCGGTAGCCTGCACTTCTCCGCCTACCAGGCCGCCGTGCCGCAACTGGCCTGGATCGCCGAATCGTCGAATCTCGAACGCGCCCTCGACGCCGCCCTGCGCTTCTCGCCGCAGGTCCAGTGGCTCGACGCCCGCGCCGATGCGCTGGAAGTCGATGCCGCCGCGGCCTCCGTGCGCCTGTCCGATGGCAAGACCTTGCGCGCCGCCCTCGTGGTCGGCGCCGACGGTGCCCATTCGTGGGTGCGCCGCACCGCCGGTCTCGACGGCTCGGTGCACCGCTACGAACAACTCGGCGTGGTGTGCAATTTCCGCGCGGAACGCCCGCATCGCGACACGGCGTTCCAATGGTTCCACGACGGTGAGATCATCGCGCTGCTGCCGCTGCCCGATCAACATGTCTCGCTGGTCTGGTCGGCCGCCGACGAGCACGCCAACCACCTGCTTGCGCTCGATCCCAAAGCGCTCGCGGCGCGCGTCGACACGTTCTCGAGCGGTGAACTCGGGCGTCTTGCGCCGGTCTCAGCGCGCGCCCAGGGTTTTCCGCTCGTGCTCGCGCAGGCCAGGCGCCTGATCGCCGCGCGCGTGGCACTGGTCGGCGATGCGGCGCACGTGGTGCACCCGCTCGCCGGACAGGGGATGAATCTCGGCCTGCGCGACGTGGCGGCGCTTGGCGACGCCGTCGCCGCGCGCGAGTCGTTCCGGGATTGCGGCGACGCGGCAGTGCTGCGCCGCTACGAGCGCGCCCGCAAGGAAGACATCGGCAGCATGGCGCTCACCACCGACGGCCTGCACAAGCTGTTCTCCACGCGCAGCCCGCTCGCGAAGTTCGTTCGCAATGCCGGACTCGACGGCGTGAACATGCTGCCGTTCGTCAAGAAATTCCTGATCGGCCGCGCACTGGGCTGACCCGGCATGACCCTCTGGGCGCGCGCTCGGCATTTGCCGTTCGCGCTTCCCGCTAGCCATACTTCTGGAGATTTTCGATGTTGCAACGTACTCGCGCCGCGGCGCTCGCGTTCGGTCTGACGGCACTTTGCGCCGCGACACTCACGACGTCCGCCTTCGCGCAGAACAAGGCCGACGCATCGCTCGATCGCGTGAAGGCCGCGGTGCAGAAGACGCTCGGCGCCGACGCGCCGATCAAGTCGGTGGCGCGCACGCCGATCCCCGGACTCTACGAAGTGTCGATCGGCGGCGAGATTCTCTACGCCGACGAGAAGGCCCAATACGTGATCCTCGGCGGCAACCTCGTCGACACGAAAACGCGCCAGAACCTGACCGAAGCGCGTCAGTCGGAACTCAACAAGGTCGATTTCGCCAAGCTGCCGTTCGATCGCGCATTCAAGTACGTGAAGGGCAACGGCAGCCGCAAGATCGCGGTGTTCTCCGACCCGAACTGCCCGTATTGCAAGCGCTTCGAAGAGACGCTCAAGTCGTCGAAGATCGACAACGTCACCGTCTATACCTTCCTCTACCCGGTGCTCGGCCCGGACTCGGACGCCAAGTCGAAGGCGATCTGGTGCGCGGCGGATCCGGTCAAGGCGTGGCACGACTGGATGCTCGACAAGAAGGCACCGCCCACGGCCACGGCCAAGTGCGACGACGCACCCGTGAGGCAAAACGTGGCACTCGGCCACCAGTACAACGTGACGGGCACCCCCACGATCATCCTGGCCGACGGCCGCCGCCTGCCGGGCGCCGTGCCCGCCGAAGAACTCGAAAAGGCGCTCGCCACGGTCAAGTAACCAGGCCACCGGCCACCGCACGCCCGACCTCCCGACAACAAGAAGCCGCCACGTCATGACCGCCACACCCGTCTTGCCCGCCGTTCGGTATGCGATCGTTCCGAAGTCGCCCGCCGCCCACCTGTTCGAAGTGAGCGTCACGGTCTCGAACCCTGCCCCCGAAGGACAGCGTTTCACGCTGCCCGCATGGATTCCCGGCAGCTACATGGTGCGCGAGTTCGCCCGCAACATCGTGACGATCGGCGCGACCTGCCGGGGCCGCAAGGTCGCGCTCGACAAGCTCGACAAGCACACCTGGCAGGCCGCGCCATGCAAGGGCACGCTGATCGTGACGTATGAGGTGTACGCCTGGGACCTGTCGGTACGTGCCGCGCATCTCGACGACACCCACGGCTTTTTCAACGGCACGAGCGTGTTCCTGCGCGTGGAAGGGCAGGAACACGCGCCGTGCGAAGTCGACGTGCTGCGCCCGCGCGGCGCGGCATTCAAGTCGTGGCGCGTGGCCACCGCGCTCGCCCCCGCCGAGGGCACGGCAGCGCTCGACTTCGGCCGTTATCTCGCCGTCGACTACGACGAGTTGATCGATTCCCCGGTCGAGATGGGCACCTTCGTGCACGGCACCTTCAAGGCGTGCGGCGTGACGCACGAAGTGGCGATCACCGGACCAGTGCCGAATCTCGATCTCGAGCGCCTGCTGCGCGACATGAAGAAGATCTGCGAGTCGCAGATCCGACTGTTCGAGCCGGGCGCCAGTTCGCGCTCGCGTGTGCCGATGTCGCGCTACGTCTTTCTGCTCATGACAGTGGGCGACGGCTACGGCGGTCTGGAGCACCGGGCATCGACCGCGCTGCTCGCCAGCCGCAACGACCTGCCGGTGCAGGGCCAGGCGCGCATGAGCGACGCGTACCGCGGCTTCCTCGGCCTGGTGAGCCACGAGTATTTCCACACGTGGAACGTCAAGCGAATCAAGCCGGCGGCATTCGCGCCATATACGCTCGATCAGGAGAATTACACGCGCTTGCTATGGCTGTTCGAAGGCTTCACGTCGTACTACGACGACCTGATGCTCGTGCGCAGCGGTGTGATCGCCCCCCCGGCCTATTACGAGCTCGTTTCCAAGACGGTCGCGAGCGTGCTGCGCGGCAGCGGCCGCCTGAAGCAGACGGTGGCCGAGAGTTCGTTCGACGCCTGGACGAAGTATTACCGTCAGGACGAAAACGCGCCGAACGCCATCGTGAGCTACTACACCAAGGGCTCGCTCGTGGCGCTGGCGCTGGATCTGACCATCCGCTCGCAAACGCGCGGCCAGAAATCGCTCGACGACATCATGCGCGCACTATGGCAGCGATACGGGCGTGATTTCTATCGCGGCGCACCGGTGGGCATTGACGAGGCTGCTGTGCAGCCGCTGTTCGAGGAAGTCTCCGGCCTCGACCTGTCGGACTTCTTCGCCACGGCGATTCACGGCACCCGCGATCTGCCGCTGGCCGCGCTGCTCGAGCGCATGGGCCTCACGCTCGAACCGGTGACACCCGAGAATGGCCGTCCCTCGCTCGGTGCGAAGACGACCCGGCGCGGCGACGATCTCACGCTCTCGCAGGTGCTCGATGGCGGCGCCGCGCAGGCGGCGGGCCTGTCGGCCGGCGACGTGCTCGTGGCAATCGATGGCCTGCGCGTGACGACAGGCAATCTGGACAAGCTGCTCGAGCGCTACCGCGCCGGCGACCGGGTCACCGTCCATGCGTTTCGCCGCGATGAATTGCGCGAAACCCCCCTCACGCTCGACGCCCCCGAGATCACGCAGTACCGCATCACCGAGACGCGGGATCGCGCCGCAGCGCAGCGTCGCGAGAAGTGGTTGTCGGCCTGAGCACCCGAGCGCCGTCGCGCGCCGAGGGCGGCCGGGGAGCCTGATGGCCGTCGATCGGACTTCGCCTGTCCGGTTCCGGTGCTCCGGCGCAAGCAGGCTCAGGCGGTGAGCGGACCCGGCACCGCCGGGTCGCGATTCTCTTCCGGGCAGGTGCGCGCCACGGCCAGCATGTGCTCGATGAAGGCCTGTGTCTTGCGCGGCAGGAAGCGCCGCGACGGCGTGACCAGATTCACCGGGCTTTCCGGCAGCGACCATTCCGGCAGGACTTTCACCAGACGCCCGCCGCGCAGCGCGTCTTCGGCCAGTATGTCGGTCAGCGCGGCAATGCCGCTGCCCGCAAGCGCCATCTCCTTGACCATTCCCATGCTGTTGACCTGAATCGCGCCCTGCATCGTGATATCCACGCGCTGGCGACCCTTTTGCAAGGTGTCGGAGGTGAACAGGCGCCGCGAGCCCTGCAGGATCACGAACCGATGGCCCGCCAGTTCGTCCGGCGTGGCGGGCAACCCGGTGGCGCTCAGATACAGCGGGCTCGCGTAGAGGCTGCGGGTGAGCATGAGCAGCGGGCGCGCTACGAGCGTCGAGTCGGAGAGCTGCCCGGCACGAATTGCCACGTCGACACGCTCGGCAATCAGATCGACCTGTCGCGAACTCAGGTCGATGTCGACCGTGATTTCAGGATAGGCCGCGCAGAAGGTGGCGAGCGGCACCGCAAGCCACTGCGCCGCGAAGTCGGCCGGGGCGGTGATGCGCAGCCGCCCACGCGGCTTGCTCGACAACTGCGACGCGAAGTCGCGCGTCTCTTCCACTTCCTCCAGTATCGGCAGGCAGCGCTCGTAATACGCTTCGCCGACTTCCGTCAGTTCGAGCCGTCGCGTCGTCTTGTGCAGGAGCTTCGTGCCGAGGCGGGCCTCGAGCCTCGAGAGGCGGCGGCTCACGGTGGCCTTCGGCAGATCGAGCCGTTCGCCCGCCCGCGTGATGCTGCCGGAGCGCACGACCTCCGCGAAGATCAGCATGTCATTCAGATCGTCAATCATCGCGCGCGCTCCTCGGTGACGCGGTCGTCCCGTCGCCGCATGCGGCATGACAGGGGCGTGAACAAGTTAAGAACGGGACAACGCAGCCCGAATCCGAGCTTTGGGATCATTGTTCCAAAAAGGGAACAAACAATTCGATTTTACCGGCTTGTTTCATTTTTGGGGGTAACTAGAATTCATCCCAAGCCGACGTGCAATTCACGGCAACCCCGAAGCGGGGCGCCTGCGCGGACGGATCCTCTTACACCCCAGGCTCAGGAGCCAGTGAAATGACCACCATTCTCCAGATCAATTCCGCCGCCCGCTCGCAAGGCGCGAACTCGACCACCCTCGCCAACGAAACGGTGGCGCAACTGGTTGCCAAGCACCCCGGCGCCAACGTTGTCGTGCGCGACCTGCTCTCCGATGGCGTGCCGCACCTCGACGAAGCCGTGATCGGTGCGTTCTTTACGCCCGAAGAGCAGCGCTCGGCCGAGCAGAAGGCCATCATCGCCCGCAGCGACGAACTGATTGCGGAAATCCAGGCCGCCGACTATGTCGTGTTCGGTGTGCCGCTGTACAACTTCCAGGTGCCGACGCAGCTCAAGTCGTACTTCGACTGGATCGCCCGTGCCCGCGTGACGTTCCGTTACCGTGAAGACGGCAGCGTGGAAGGCCTGATCCAGGGCAAGAAGGTGATCGTGGCGTTCGCGCGCGGCGGCAACTACAAGGACACGCCGGCCGACAGCCAGACGCCGTATCTCAAGACGATTCTCGGCTTCCTCGGCATGACGGACGTGACGTTCATCTTCGCCGAAGGCCTGGCACGTGGTCCGGAATCGGCCGCTGCCGCCTTCAAGGGCGCCCGCGAAGCCATCGCCGCGCTGTAATCGCGCAGCGCTCAAGGCTTCGGCTACCGCTTCACCCGCACGCGCAGGTCCCCACATGGCCCATCCGACGCCCCTGCATCCGCGTCAGACCCGGCGCCCGGCTGCCCACGCCGGCGCGAGTGCCATGCCGCGCGTGCTTCCCGTCTCCCGTCCCGGCCGTTGTGCAGCGGCTGCGGGGGCGGGCGTTTTCGATCAGGTCGACGAGACGGATCCGTTGCTGTCGATCGACATCTTTCGCCGCCACGGCGCATGCATTCCGCCGCATCCGCATGCCGGATGCGTGGTGGCGACTTATCTTTTTCCCGATACTGAAACCTCGCTGCGATGCCGACACGCGCATGGCGGCGATGACACGCTGCGTCCCGGCGACATGCTGTGGCTCGAAGCGAACTGCGGCACGGTGCACGAGGAATCGCCCGTCGACATGCGCGCCGCGGTACGGGGCGTGCGAATGATCGTCAACCGTGCAGGACGTCACGCCCAGGGCGCGCCCGCGCAAACAGTGGTGCGCAGGGAGGTCATGCCGCACTGGCGCGAAGGCGACGTCGACCTGACGTTGATCTGTGGCCAGTGGGGTGAGCGCAGCGTGGCGCGAGCCGAGGGCGCGCGCACGACGCTGCTGCAATTCGACTGGCGCGTCGACGCGCTGCGCACGCTGGAGATTCCGTGCGACGGACGTCGCTGGGTGGCGTTGATCGTACAGGGCGAGGCCGCGCTGGCCGGTCATGCACTGCGTGCGCAAGGCGCGGGCGCGCAGGCCGTGCGGCTGCCGCCCGGCGTGTGGCAATTGGCTGGCCGAGGTGGCGCACGCCTGGTGCTTGTCGGCGGCGAGCCGCTCGGCGAACCCGTGGTTTATCGCGGTAACTTCGCCGCGCGCGACGAAAGCGATCTGGTCGAGCTGACCCGCCGCTATCAGCAGGGCGCGATGGGCGTCCTGACGCCACTTGCCGAAACGCTCGCATAAGCAAAGCTCCCGGCATCGCGGCCGGTTCCCCCCGCCAATCGAATCACATCGCCTCGCTTCGAATGGCTCGATTTCGCGTCTCGATGCCAGGCGTCGGTGCGTCCGGCACGACCGACGTCGCGGCGACAGGTGCCGGGCACCTGCCGGCGCGATGGCAGGCTGGGGGCAGGCACCGTCAGTCAGGCAGGCGCCAGTCGATGGGCGTCTTGCCGTGTTGTTCGAGGAAGGCGTTGGCGGCGCTGAAATGGCCGCAGCCGAGAAAGCCCCGGTGCGCCGAAAGCGGGGACGGGTGCGGTGCTTCCAGCAGCAGGTGGTCGTGTCCGGCGAGCAGCGGCGCCTTGGCCTGCGCGTGACTGCCCCAGAGCATGAAGACGAGCGGCTCCGGTTGCGCAGCGAGTCCGCTCAGCAGTGTGTCGGTGCAGGCCTGCCAACCGCCGGTCTTGAACGGCTTCGCGTGGCTGGCCGCATGGCCCGCTTCCACCGTGAGGGTCGTGTTGAGCAGCAGCACGCCTTGTTTCGCCCACGCGTCGAGATTGCCGTGCGATGGGGGCACGATGCCGAGATCCCGCTCGATTTCCTTGTACATGTTGCGCAGCGACGGCGGCACGCGCACGCCGCGTTGCACGGAAAACGCCATGCCGTGCGCCTGGGCAATGCCGTGATCGTCGCCGTGATACGGGTCCTGACCCAGGATCACGACCTTCACGTCGCCGGGCGACGTCATGCGCAAGGCGTGAAAGATGTCGGCGGGATACACGGTCTTGCCCGCCGCGACTTCCGCATCCACGAACCGGCACAGGGAAGCATAGGCGTCGCTTTGCACGAACGGCGCGACCAGCGTCTTCCAGTCGCGCGGCATGGCGTCGAACTGGTCCTCGATGCGCCCCTTCAGTGGCCCGGCGGCCTCGGGATGGCTGTCTTGCGCCACGGCGCGCGGTGCCGCCGGTTTCGTCGCACGGGGCACTGCCGCACCCGACTTCGGCGGACGACCGCGACGACGTACCGCAGTGGCGGCACTCGCTTCAGCCGGCGGTTGCGTGGTGGTCGAAGTCGGGTGCGTCGCGTCCGTCATGCCGGTGGTGGCGGTGGTGGCGGTGGTGCTGGCGCCGGAAGCGGCCGCCGCACCGGCGGCCTCCGGAACCGGCTCGTCGAAGAGCGAACGTTGTCGTGCGTCGGACGTTGCCGAGGAGGTCGCGCGGGAGCGTGATGCCATCGATGCGTGTATGAAAAGTTCAAGAAGCGGCGCGGTCCGGCAAGCGCCGGGCGCCGCGCCCGTCGGCGTTCAGTGGCCGAGTATCTTTTGACGTAGTCGATAACCGCGCTGCGCCTTGCTCACGTTGTCGCTGCGCAACTCCGGGAGCGCTGCGCGCAGGTCGGCCGCGAGGGCGTGCAGAATGCGCTCGCCCTGGCCTTCGCGGTCGTCGTCCGGGGCGTCGAGCAGTTCGAGTTCCACTTCGACGAGCGGTTCCGTATGCCGGGTGCCGTCGATCGCCACGGCGACCTCGCCCTGGTCGAACGCAATTTCCACGGCCGTGCCGTCGCCGGCGATGTAGCGCCACAGGCGGCGCACGAAATTCGTCTCGAACTGCGCCACGACGTTCGCGCCTTCCGAGCGAAGCAGCTCGACAGTCTGCGGCACATCGCATGCGGCGATCAACGCGGCGAGTTCGAGCGCCTCGCCCTTGACCGACAGTTCCCACTCGTGGCGCACGTGCAGGCCGTCGCGGGCTTCGCCCACGGACTTTAGCGTCTGCAGCCACTGCCCGGCATGGCCGTCGCGCGCGACGTAGCGCAGCCGCAGGGCCGCCTTGGCGTGCGCGAGCGCGAGCGAGGGCGTGTCGAAGTACCGATTGACGAGATGACGCTCGCCGCGCGCCTCGGCGCCGGGCAGGTGGTCGAGGTGTTCGATCAGCGCGTCGGCGCGCGCGGCGGGCAGGTCGCCCGGCAGGGCGAGTTTGAGTTCGCGTTCGATGGCCATCGGTGTGCGCTCCGCGAAATCAGCGAGGCATGTCGAACAGCGTGGCCAGGGCATCGCCCGGCTCGGGCGCTCGCATGAAGGCTTCGCCGACGAGGAAGGCATTGACGTTGGCCGCGCGCATGCGCGTCACGTCATCGCGCGACAGAATGCCCGACTCCGTCACGACGACTCGATCGTCGGGAATGTGCTTGAGCAGGCCCAGCGTGGTGTCGAGCGAGACCTCGAAGTTGTGCAGGTTGCGGTTGTTGATGCCCAGCAGCGGCGTGCGCAGCGCGAGCCCGGCCTCGAGCTCGCGGCCGTTGTGCACTTCCACGAGCACGGCCATGCCCAGCTCGTGGGCCTGCGCCTCGAGATCGCGCATCTGCGAGCGCTCCAGGGCGGCGGCGATGAGCAGAATGCAGTCGGCGCCCATGTCGCGCGCCTCGTACACCTGATAGGCGTCGATCATGAAGTCCTTGCGCAACACCGGCAGGTCGCAGGCGGCGCGCGCGGCTTTCAGATAGGCCGGCGCGCCCTGGAAGAACTGGACGTCGGTCAATACCGACAGGCAGGCGGCGCCGCCACGCTGGTACGACTCGGCAATTCGTGGCGGCACGAAGTCCTCGCGAATCACCCCCTTCGACGGGCTCGCCTTCTTGATCTCGGCGATCACGCCGGGCAGTCCGGCGTCGATCTTCGCGCGCAGCGCACCGACGAAGTCGCGGGTGCGCAGGGCGCTGTCGATGACCGTCGCCTCGGCGTCGCGCCGCAGGCTTGCGAGGTCGCGGGCGCGCTTCGCGGCGGCCACTTCTTCGGCCTTCACGGCCAGGATCTTGTCGAGAACGGTAGACATATCGATGTGGATTCGGAGGTTCAATGAAGGTCGGGCGTCACGTGTCGGATGCGCGACGCCGTCGCGTCGGTTCAAGCCTTGAAGCGCTGCGTGAACTTGACGAATGCGTCGAGCTTCGCCCGGGCAGCGCCGCTGGCGATCGACTCGCGCGCCATGCCGATCCCCTCGCCGATCGACGCCGCACGATTGGCCGCGTACAGGGCGGTGCCCGCGTTGAGCACCACGATCTCGCGCGCGGTACCCGGCTTGTCGTCGAGCGCTTCGAGGAGCATCGTCTTCGACTCGTCGGCGCTGCCGACTTTCAGGCTGCGATTGCTCACCATCTGCAGACCGAAGTCTTCCGGATGAATCTCGTACTCCGTGACCTTGCCGTCCTTGAGCTCGCCCACCAGCGTGGCGGCGCCGAGCGAGACTTCGTCCATGCCGTCCTTGCCGTAGACGACGAGCACGTGTTCGGCGCCCAGCCGCTGCATCACCCGCACCTGGATCCCCACCAGATCGGGGTGGAACACACCCATGAGCTGATTGGGCGCGCCTGCCGGATTCGTGAGCGGCCCCAGAATGTTGAATATCGTGCGAACACCCATTTCCTTGCGCACGGCGGCCACGTTCTTCATGGCGGGATGGTGGTTCGGCGCGAACATGAAGCCGATGCCGACCTCGCGCAGGCATTCGGCCACCTGGTCGGGCGAGAGCATGATGTTCACGCCCAGGGCTTCGAGCACGTCGGCGCTGCCCGACTTCGAACTGACGCCCCGGTTGCCATGCTTGGCGACCTTCGCACCGGCGCCGGCCGCCACGAACATCGACGCCGTGGAAATGTTGAACGTATGCGACACGTCGCCGCCGGTGCCCACGATGTCGACGAAGTGTTCGTCGGCCGGCGCATCCACGTGGTTGGCGAACTCGCGCATCACTTGCGCGGCGGCGGCGATCTCGCCGATGGTTTCCTTCTTCACGCGCAGGCCGGTGATGATGGCCGCTGTCATGACCGGCGAAATCTCGCCGCGCATGATCAGGCGCATCAGATGAAGCATCTCGTCGTGAAAAATCTCTCGGTGTTCGATGGTGCGCTGCAGGGCTTCTTGCGGGGTAATCATTGCGTTGTCTCGTATCGGTTCGGCGTTCGTCGTATGCGGCTGGGCGGCTCGGGGCGGGTGGCGGCGCGCGTCAGGCGGCCTGCGCCACGCGCGGCGCGGCCTGCAGAAAGTTGCGCAGCACGTCGTGGCCGTGCTCCGAGAGAATGGACTCGGGGTGGAACTGCACGCCTTCGACGTCCAGCGTCTTGTGGCGCACGCCCATGATTTCTCCGTCGTCCGTCCAGGCCGTCACCTCGAGGCAGTCGGGCAGCGAGGCCCGCTCGATCGCCAGCGAGTGATAACGCGTGACGGTGAAGCGCCTGGGCAGGTTGGCGAACACGCCTTGCTGCGTGGTTTCGATCTCGCTTACCTTGCCGTGCATGATCTGCTGCGCGCGCACGACCTTGCCGCCGAAGGCTTCGCCGATGGCCTGATGGCCGAGGCAAACGCCGAGAATGGGAATTTCGCCCGAGAATCGCTTGAGCACGTCGAGCGTGATGCCCGCATTGGCCGGGCAGCTCGGGCCCGGCGACAGGCAGATGCGATCAGGGGAGAGTTCGGCGATCGCGTCGAGCGTGATTTCGTCATTGCGAAAGACGCGTACGTCTTCGCCCAGTTCACCGAAGTACTGGACGATGTTGTAAGTAAACGAGTCGTAGTTGTCGATCATCAGCAGCATGATGGTCCCTGTTCGTCGGGTGACAAAGGATTGTCGAACGCATGAGATTTGCGAATTCCCCCTGAGCGTGCCCCCACATTGAGTTCGCGATCCGCGGGGGAGGGCGCTATGGGGATGAGATGGACGTGGCGGGTTACCGCCACCAGCGCAGGGCGGCGGTCAGGGGCGACCAGAGGAGGGAGAAGGGCTGATGCGACTTCATGGTGAAGCCGATTGTAGCAGTATCTGCGGCCCGCCGTGGCGGGGTGTCGCAAAAAGCGGCCAATCGGCGAATTTCACGCGCCATCGGGGTAATTCTTGCAAGAATGTGCGCCCGACGGCGGGCTTCGGTAGACGAATCTGCGGCCTGGGAGGCGCGCCCGCTCAGCGTGGCCCGAGGATCGCCGCGAGCGCATCGTCCGGCGGCATGCCGCTTGCGCGCCGGACGATGCCCTGGGCGTCGCGGTACACGATGCCCGGCGTTCCCCGGAATCCCAGTTCCGCCATCAGCCGCTGATTCGCATCGAGCTTCTGTGCGACGGGCTTCGACACATTCCGTGCGGGTTTGATGCCGCCTTGCGCGAATTGCCGCTCGTTCCGGCGCAGGGCGGCCGACGCGTCGGCCGCCTCCAGGATCGCGGCCGCCTTGGTGGCGCTGTCGGCTCGGATCACGCCTACGACGACGTGCCGCAATTGCACTTTCCCCGCCGCCACCCACGGGCGGGCGATCTCCCAGAAGCGGTTGCAGTACGGGCAATTCGGATCGCTGAACATGAAGACCACGCGCGGCGCCTCGATCTTGCCGTCCTGCACCCAACCGGACGACGCGAGCCTTGACCACATGGCCTCGCCCATGGGCTTTTCGACCAGGGCTTTCACTCGCTCGACATCGAGCGGTTTGCCGTCCGCCCCGATGCGGGACCCGACGATGGCCCCGCCATCGCGCGACAGGTAGACGGCGAGCGGCTGCTGGCCGGCAAAACCGGCGTAGCCGCGCAGATCCGAACCCGTCTCGAATGGCTGCAAGCCACTCACGCCTTCGCGCTCGAGCGATTGCAGGACAGCCGGTTTGTCTGTCGCCGTGGGAGCGTCGGCCGCTGGGCTGCGTGTGGGCAACGCGAGCAGAACGGACGACGAGATGGCAAAAGCGAGACACAGGCGAGTGGACATGGCGAACTCCTTCGGCGCGCGGGACGCCGGATGGTGGGAAGCGGCAGGCGAGGCCTGCCGAAGAGCGGCTGAAACCTCCGGGGGCCGCGGGAGCGTCGTTCGTTGGGTCGACCTGCCTTCCTGCGGCATTTCCGGACAAGTCGGAGCGTGTTCGATCAGGATTAATCGAAAGTGAATCCGTTACCGTGAGGGCTCGACGCGATCATTCAGATACGCGAACTACGTGAACTGGACCAGGCGAGCGGGAGGCGTAGCGCAATGCGAGTGCTGCTGGCGGAGGACGACCCCAGGATGGCGAGGCGAATCGCGGGCGCCTTGCCGACTGCGGGCATCGACGTGACGGGAGTGGTCTGCGGCGAGGCGATGCTCACCGCGCACGCCGAAGACCGGTTCGATGCGCTGGTGCTGGATCTCGACACAACCGGCGCCGGTGGCCTGGGCATCATTGCGCGTTTGCGCACCGTGGAAGCGGATGTGCCCGTGTTGCTCATCACGTCGGCAAGCGCGGTGGAGCACAGGGTGGCCGGGCTGAATGCGGGGGCCGACGACTATCTGGTCAAGCCCTTCGACGTGCGCGAGCTGGCCGCGCGGCTGCACGCGCTGATTCGTCGCACGCAGGGTCGCTGCGCGCACCTGATCGAGGCGGGGCCGCTACGGCTGGATCCCGCGAGCGGGCTGGCGTGGCTGGGGCAGGCGCCTGTCGCCTTGTCGCGCCGGGAGATCGACTTGCTGGCGTGTCTCGCCAGCCATCGTGGACGATGGGTGCCGCCCGACACTTTGCATGCCAGGCTCTACGGCATGACCGCGCGAGTGCGCAGCAACGTGCTCAACGTCCACATCCACAACGTGCGTCGCAAGCTCGGCGGCAGTGCGATCCAGACGTCGCGCGGGCTTGGCTATCGCCTGGGGTGGGCGCTTGCAATACCGGAACCCGCAACGGGCACCGACACGTCGGTCAGGCGGTTCGCCTGCGCTTCGACGCGGTGGCCGCAGTCGCTTTGACGGCCGCTTTGGCGGTCGTTGCAGCGGACGTTTTGGCGGGGACTTTGGCGGGTGCTTTTGCGGGCGCTCTTGCGGGCGCTTTTGCGGGCGCGTTGGCGTTCGCCCTGCCGCGGGGGGCACGTGGCGCGCTGGCCGGCCGACGCGCCGACGCTTCGTCTTCGCGCTGTGCGGCGGTTCGTTCGAACACGTCGAGCACGCGGGCCAGATCGCTTTGTTCGCTCGCGTCGAGCGGCACGGCGAAGCTCAGATCCCGCACGGCCTTTGCCACCCGCCGGATGTTCCCGGGCGACGCGTGCGCGAGCATCGCGGGAATGGCCGCCATCGCCGTGTCGGGGGCCATGCGCAGCAGGCCGGCCTGACGCCGGATGATTTCGCGAAAGGTCTCGATCGAGAGATCGCGCTCGCCGCGCGGCAACGAGCGCGCCAGATTGAACTGCCGCTCGTCGGCTTCGCCGTGCAGGCGATGCACCCAGAGCAGCGCCCGGATGCCCGCTTCGAGCAGGCCGCCTTCGTGGAGCTCCTTCTGGCGGTGCTCCAGTGTGTGCCGGACGAACGCCACATGCTCGGGCGATGTGCCGGGGTGCACCCGGACGGCCGCGTCGTCGCTGCCGTGCAAGCCGGCGAGCGCCTGGACCCAGGCTTGTCCGTAGACGAACTCGAATGCCTTTTCGCAAGCGTCGTCGCGCACGTCGCGATAGAAGTCGAGCGATTGCTCGATGGCCGACGAGACGGCCGTCTCCAGCGCGAGGAAGGGGTTGTCGGGCGCCACCGGATGCCTCGATTCACGCACCCGCTCCGCCTTTTCGGCAAACGGTACCGCGAACGGATTGCGGTCGGACCAAAGTTCGTAGCTCACCCGCAACGGGTGGAGCAGTCGCATCCAGTAGGCGGAGGTCGGCGTGACCATCGACCGCACCCACGGTTGCACGAGGCTGCGATACAGCCCGAGATGGATGTCCGACAGATGTGCCACCGTCGCAAAGCGCCGGTCGCTCTGCGCGTCCGGCTGCACGATGGCCCGGACGTCCGCCACACTGCGTCGCTGGATCGACATCACGTAATCGCCGTCGATCAGCTCGCGGTGCGGCATGTCGGCGGTCTTGTCTGCGATTTGCGCCTGATAGATGCCGGCGGGCAGCACGTCGATCAGGTCGATGTTGTTCACGAACTTGCGATGCTCCTTTCGTCCCGTGCTGCCCGACACGAAGATGCCCAGGTGCCCGATGCTCTCGTGCGTCGCATAGACGATGGTCTGGTCGTGGCTGAGCACTTCCGCGTCGTCGCGGTACATGTCGGTCACGAAGCCGAGCGCCTGCGGCGGCGGTGTGATGTTGTCGCCATAGGAGCAGAACACGACGATGGGCGAGCGGATGTTGCGCAGGTCGAGCCGCACGCCGTCGCTCGTGATCAATTCGGCGCTGGTGAGCCGGTTGCCGATGAACAGGTTGTCGACGATGTATTGCATCTCCTGCGCATTCAGGAAGACGTGTCCGCCCCAGTACTTCTCGAAGCCGAGATAGCGCGGCGCTTCGGTGTCGACGTTGGCGTAAAGGTGATATTTCTTGCGCCACAGCGTATTGGCCGGATCGAGGTTCTCGAAGTTCTGCACGAGCCACGCGCCGTCGAAACGCCCGTCGCCGAGGTCGCTCGTGAGGGCCGTGAGCCAGCTGCCGCCGAGCAGCCCGCCGGAGTAGCGCATGGGATTGCGTCCGCGCCAGCCCGCCCAGTAGGACAGTGGCGCACCGGCCACGATGATCGGGCCGAAGAGCTCCGGACGCATCGCCGCCGTCATCAGGATCTGCCAGCCGGCCTGGCAGTTGCCGATGACGGCCGGCTTGCCTGCGCTGTCTGGATGCAGCGAAATCACTCTCTCGAGGAACGCCGCTTCGGCGTGCATGACGTCTTCGACCGTTTGTCCCGGGACCGGGTCGGGCAGAAAACCCACGAAATAGCACGGATGGCCGGCGCGCAGGGCCGCGCCGATCTCGCTGTCGGGCTTGAAGCCGCCGATGCCCGGGCCATGTCCGGCGCGCGGATCGACCACGACGAAGGGGCGTGCGTTGGGCTGGGTCGGTGTGTCGTGCGGCGGCACGATGCGCATCAGGCAGTAATTGCACGGTCGCGGCAGATCGTGACCGTCGAGGACGACCTCGGCGGGAAAGTCGAGCACGTTCGGAGCCGACTCGGCGAGGTGGGCCTGATACTGGTTGCCGCGCTGTCGCATGACGTCGGCGAACAGCACGCTGCGCTGCCAGGCGTCCACGGCATACTCGGCGGCGGCCGCCATCCACGGCAGGTGCGAGAGCCAGGGCGAGTCGGCGGTCGACGACGCCGTGGCGCGGGACGAAGCGGGGCGTTCGAGTGCGGCGGAGGCAGTCGACCTGGCCGACTTGGCCGTCTTGGCAGACGCAGTGGACAACTTGGCTGGCATGGCAGGCATGGCAATGACCTCTCAAATTCGGCATGACGGCGCGCCGTTGGGGACGTTCGCTCTCGCGCGGCGTCACGCCATCGAGCTGAGCGTGCGGCGAAACCGTCGCAGCGAGAAGGCGAAGAACACCGCGCCGATGCCGGCGAGTGCCAAGAACTGCACCCAGACGACACCGATCCCGGCGCCACGGAACAGGATCGCCTGTCCCAGTTCGACGAAATGCGTCGTGGGCGCGGCGAGCATGACGTCCTGCACGAGCTTCGGCATGCTCTCGCGCGGCGTGTTGCCGCCCGAGAGCATTTGCAGCGGCAGCAACACCAGGATCAGCAACATGCCGAACTGCGGCATCGAGCGCGCGACCGTCGCGAGAAAAATGCCCATGGACGTGGTGGCGAACAGATGCAGCGTGGCGCCCAGCAGGAACAGCGCCACGGACCCACCGATCGGCACGTGCAGCGCACCGCCGACGATCAGCCACAGCGACATGGATGCCGTGATCAGGACCACCAGTCCCATGGACCAGACTTTCGCCAGCATGATCTCGGTCGGTGTCACCGGCATGACGAGCAAATGCTCGATGGTGCCGTGCTCGCGCTCGCGAATGAGCGCCGCGCCGGTCAGGATGATCGACAGCATCGTGATGTTGTTGATGATCTCCATGAGCGCGCCGAACCACGCGCGCTCCAATGTCGGATTGAAACGCACGCGCAGTGCGAGATCGACCGGGAGTTCGGGGGTGGCGCGATATCGCTGCAGGAATTCGCGCACTTCGGCCGAGACGATCTGCTGCACGTAGCCGCTGCCGGAGAACGCCTGGCTCATGCGCGTGGCATCGACATTGAGCTGCACTTCGGCCGCACGTCCCGCGAGCAGGTCTCGCTGGAAGTTCGGCGGAATGTTCAGCGCGAACGTGTAGGCCCCCTTGTCCATGCCACGGTCCACGGCGTCGGCCGTGATCATGCGCGGCATGGTGAACTGCGGCGGGTAGAAGGCCGAGACGATGCGCGCCGACAGGGCCGAGCCGTCCTTGTCCACCACCGCGATGGCCGCCTTGTTCAGCGTCTCGGGCATGGCCGTGGCGGCGGTGTAGACCGATACGGTGAAGGTGTAGACGATCAGCACAAGCATGACCGGGTCGCGTAGCAGGCTCCACAGCTCCTAGATGCCGAGGCGGTAGATGTTGGCGAGGTGGCGCGGCGTCGGCATCACGTGTCCTGCTTCTTCAGGAGGGCGATGGCGACGCCGAGGATCACCGGCACCGACAGTAGCAGCGGCCAGAACTGCGCGTGCAGGTCGGCCATGTAGAGCGCCTTGTTGAACACGCCCCGGCTGATGGTGAACATGTAGGTCGCGGGGTAGATGTCG
>OFTX01000226.1_pt1 | contig 34702 bp, 25 predicted proteins | sample 1775051 | NCBI WGS metagenome assembly OFTX01 (sample SAMN08195772, study PRJEB24354) | sludge metagenome | isolation source: sludge from phenol fed wastewater aerobic bioreactor A | place: India: Nagpur | collected 2016-09-15
CTGGCATCGCTGTGTATCGGCGGCGGCATGGGCGTGGCGCTGGCGGTCGAGCGCGTCTGAGACATCGAGGGCGCCAGGCGCTGAAGCGCAGGGCGCGACTCGCGCGGTCCACCAAAAAACACTGAACCGTCAGGGTCGTGCGCGTGCAACGCGCACCGGCGATGGCGGGTCATCAGGAGACGAAAGGCATGCGCGGGAACGCGCGGCCTGCGCGTCGGTCAATTGGCAGTCGCAACAGGCGGCAGATTTGCCGTTATTTAGGGGGAAGCGTTCCATGACTCAACGCATTGCATATGTGACAGGCGGGATGGGCGGTATTGGTACGTCCATTTGCCAGCGGCTGTACAAGGATGGCTTCAAGGTCGTGGCGGGCTGCGGTCCGAATTCGCCGCGTCGCGTGAAGTGGCTCGAAGATCAGAAGGCGTTGGGTTTCGATTTCGTCGCATCCGAAGGGAATGTCGGCGATTGGGATTCCACGAAGGCGGCGTTCGACAAGGTGAAGGCCGAGGTCGGCGAAGTCGACGTACTGGTGAACAACGCCGGGATCACGCGCGATGTGGTGTTTCGCAAGATGACGCGTGAAGACTGGGACGCGGTCATCGACACCAACCTCACGAGCCTGTTCAACGTGACCAAGCAGGTGATCGAGGGAATGTGCGAGCGCGGCTGGGGCCGCATCATCAATATTTCGTCGGTCAACGGGCAGAAGGGCCAGTTCGGTCAGACGAACTACTCGACGGCCAAGGCTGGCATTCACGGTTTCACGATGGCGCTGGCGCAGGAGGTGGCGACCAAGGGCGTGACGGTCAATACCGTGTCGCCGGGCTATATCGGCACGGACATGGTGCGCTCGATCCGCCAGGACGTGCTCGACAAGATCGTGGCGACGATTCCGGTCAAGCGTCTGGGCGAACCGGGCGAGATCGGGTCCATCGTGGCATGGCTGGCGTCGGACGACTCGGGCTTCTCCACCGGTGCGGACTTCTCGCTCAACGGCGGTCTGCACATGGGGTAAGCGGTAACGGGGCGATGGCCCGTGCGGGCCGAGAGCAGGTGCCGCGCTCCGTTGCGGGTTAGGGCTTTGCCGCATAGCAGCAAACGTCCTAGAATCGATAATATGTGACTAACCCCGACCGCCGGTCGGGGAAGTCCTTCATAAAAGCAGGAAACCCACCGCATGGCCGCGAGCAAGAAGACTGACGAACGCCTGATCAAAAAGTATCCGAACCGGCGTCTGTACGATACCCAAACCAGTACGTACATCACCCTTGCCGATGTGAAGCAATTGGTGCTCGAGACCGAGGAGTTCAAGGTCGTCGACGCCAAGACGGGCGAGGACCTGACCCGCAGCATTCTGCTGCAGATCATTCTGGAAGAGGAGACCGGCGGTGTGCCGATGTTCTCGAGCGCGATGCTCGCCCAGATCATCCGCTTCTACGGCCATGCGCTGCAGGGGATGATGGGGACTTACCTCGAGAAGAATATCCAGACGTTCATCGAAATTCAGAACAAGCTGGCCGATCAGTCGAAGGGCATCTATGAGGGCGCAGCCTTCAACCCGGACGTCTGGGCGCAATTCATGAACATGCAGGCGCCGATGATGCAGGGCATGATGACCAACTACATCGAGCAGTCGAAGAACCTGTTCGTGCAGATGCAGGAGCAGATGCAGAGCCAGGCCAAGAACATGTTCAGCACGTTCCCGTTCCCGGGCGCGCCGGGCGCCCCCGGCGGCATGCCGGGCAAGGATCCGAACAAGAAGCCCTGAGCGGTCCGCGCCGAGATAACGGGTGTCCGCGCGGCGCGCCCGCTGTCTCATGGCCAGTCGGGCGGAGGCAGGGAGCGCTCGGCAACGATAGTTGGAACGGACCGCGGGCGAACAAGGTAAAATACGCGGCTTCGCGCAGTCGTTACCGTATTTACCTGATCAGGATTTCGCCCCATGTCCCGCCCATCGCCCGCCGGCACCCCCAAAGTCGGCTTCGTTTCGCTCGGCTGCCCCAAGGCCCTGGTCGACTCCGAGCAGATCCTGACGCAATTGCGCGCCGAAGGTTACGACATCGCCGGTACCTATGACGGTGCCGACCTCGTTGTGGTCAACACCTGCGGTTTCATCGACGACGCCGTCCAGGAAAGCCTCGATGCGATCGGCGAAGCACTCGCCGAAAACGGCAAGGTCATCGTGACCGGTTGCCTGGGCGCCAAGAAAGACGCCGCCGGTCAGGACATCGTGAGCGCGGTGCACCCGAAAGTGCTCGCCGTGACCGGTCCGCACGCCGTGGGCGAAGTCATGAGCGCGGTGCACACACACCTGCCCAAGCCGCACGATCCGTTCACCGATCTCGTGCCGCCCGCGGGCATCAAGCTCACGCCGCGTCATTACGCGTATCTGAAGATTTCCGAAGGCTGCAACCATCGCTGCACGTTCTGCATCATTCCGTCGATGCGCGGCGATCTCGACTCGCGCCCGGTCGCGGAGGTGATGCTCGAGGCCGAAAACCTGTTCAAGGCGGGAGTCAAGGAGTTGCTGGTGATCTCGCAGGACACCAGCGCCTACGGCGTCGATGTGAAGTACCGTACCGGGTTCTGGGCCGGGCGTCCGCTCAAGACTCGCATGACCGAACTGGTTACGGCGCTGGGAGAGTTGGCCAGGCAGTACGGCGCGTGGGTGCGTCTGCACTACGTCTATCCGTACCCGCACGTCGACGAGATCATCCCGCTGATGGCCGAAGGCCATATCCTGCCGTATCTCGACGTGCCGCTTCAACACGCGCATCCCGACGTGCTCAAGCGCATGAAGCGCCCGGCCTCGGGCGAGAAAAATCTCGAGCGCATCCAGGCGTGGCGCAAGATGTGTCCGGACCTCACGATCCGCAGCACGTTCATCGCCGGGTTCCCGGGCGAAACGGAAGCCGAATTCGAATACCTGCTGGACTTCCTGCGCGAAGCCGAACTCGATCGCGTGGGTTGCTTCGCCTACTCGCCGGTCGAGGGCGCGAAGGCGAACGAGCTGGCGGGCGCCCTGCCCGACGAAGTGCGCGAGGAGCGCCGCGCGCGCTTCATGGAGGTGGCCGAGGAGATTTCGGCGCAACGCCAGCAGCGCAAGGTCGGCACGACCCTCCAGGTAATCGTCGACGAAATCAATCAGGATGGCGGCGTGGCCCGCTCCGCGGCGGACGCCCCGGAAATCGACGGCCTCGTGTACATCGAACCCACCGCGAAGCGCCTGAAGGTCGGCGAATTCGTGAACGTGACTGTGATCGGCGCCGACGGTCACGACCTGTGGGGCGAGGTCGTCTGATGGCGCGCGTGGAACCGCAACCGGCGGCGCCCGTTCCCCAGGTGCTGGCCATGGGCGAAGCGATGGTCGAGTTCAATCAGTCGCCGAACGACGCCCGCCAGTATCTGCAGGGCTTCGGCGGCGATACGTCGAACTTCGTCATTGCGGCGCGCCGTCAGGGGGTGACGACCGGCTTCGTGAGCGCCGTGGGCGACGATCTCTTCGGCCGCATGTTGCTCGACCTGTGGCGCGACGAAGCGGTCGATACTCGCTACGTGACGGTGGACCCGCAGGCGCCAACCGGCGTCTACTTCGTGTCCCACGACGAAAACGGCCATCACTTCGACTACCTGCGCGCCGGGTCGGCCGCGAGCCGCTATCGTGCGCAGCAGTTGCCGTCCGATGCGCTCGCCGGCGCATCGTTTCTGCACCTGTCCGGGATCAGCCTTGCGATCAGCGTGAACGCCTGCGACGCCGCGTTCGACGCCATGTCGAGCGTCCGAAAGGCGGGCGGCAAGGTGTCGTTCGATACGAACCTGCGCCTGAAGCTTTGGCCGCTGGCACGCGCTCGCGCCACGATGCGCGAAGCGTTCGGGCTGACCGACGTCTGCCTGCCGAGCTGGGACGACGTGACCGCCGTGACCGGCCTCGACGACCGCGACGCCATCCTGGACGAAATTCTTTCCCACGGCGTGAAGGTTGTGGCGTTGAAGCTGGGTCGGGAAGGGTGCTACGTTGCCACGCCGCACGAACGGCGCATCGTCGCACCGTATCCCGTGCAGGCGGTCGACGCCACCGGTGCCGGCGACTGTTTCGGCGGTGCGTTCGTGGCGCGGCTGGCCCTCGGCGACGATCCGTTCGCGGCGGCGCGCTATGCCAACGTTTGCGCCGCGTTGTCCACGACCGGCTATGGCGCCGTGGCCCCGGTGCCGCGCACGGACGCCGTGCTGGCCATACTGGCCACTGAAGCTTCCCTCCAGTGACCCTTACATCGCGGGAACCCGCGACGGCGCTATACTCGTTGCCAACTGATATCCACCCGGAGAAGAGACATGCAACGAGAAGTCGTGATCGTCAGCGGAGTTCGTACCGCGATCGGTGATTTTGGTGGCAGCCTGAAGGATTTCGCGCCGACGCAGCTCGGTGCGATCGTCGCCCGCGAAGCCATGGCGCGCGCGCAAGTCAGCGGCGAAGACGTCGGACACGTGGTGTTCGGCAACGTCATTCATACCGAACCCAAGGACATGTATCTGGCGCGCGTCGCCTCCATCGAGGCTGGCGTGAGCCAGCACGCGCCGGCCATGACGGTGAACCGCCTGTGCGGCTCGGGGCTACAGGCCGTGGTCTCGGCCGCGCAGTCGATCCTGCTCGGCGACGCGGAAGTGGCAATGGCGGGTGGCGCGGAGAGCATGAGCCGTGCCCCGTACGTGATGCCGGGCGCGCGCTGGGGTACCCGAATGGGCGAATCGCGCCTGGTCGACATGATGCTCGGCGCGCTGCACGATCCGTTCGCCAACATCCACATGGGCGTGACGGCGGAGAACATCGCGAAGCAGTGGGGCATCACGCGCGAGGATCAGGATCGTCTCGCCGTCGAGTCGCACCAGCGCGCCGCGCGCGCGATGGCCGAGGGGTACTTCAGGGATCAGATCGTTCCCATCTCGATCAAGACGAAGAAGGGCGAGATCGCGTTCACGACCGACGAGCACGTGCGGGCCGACGTACGTCTGGAAGACATGGCGAAGTTGCGTCCCGTGTTCGAGAAGGACGGCACCGTGACGGCGGGGAATGCGTCGGGCCTGAACGATGCCGCGGCCGCGCTGATCCTGATGGAGCGCGCCGAAGCGCAGCGCCGCGGCGCGAAGCCGCTGGCGCGTCTGGTGAGCTATGCGCACGCAGGCGTGGACCCCAATTACATGGGCATCGGTCCCGTGCCGGCCTCGCGCAAGGCGCTCGAGCGTGCCGGACTCCAGGTCGGCGACATCGACGTGGTGGAGGCGAACGAAGCCTTTGCCGCCCAGGCCTGCGCGGTCACGCGCGATCTCGGCTTCGATCCGGCCAGGGTCAATCCGAACGGCTCGGGCATTTCGCTTGGCCATCCGATCGGCGCGACGGGGGCACTGATTACCGTCAAGGCGCTGCATGAACTGCAGCGCATCGGTGGCCGTTACGCGCTGGTGACGATGTGCATCGGCGGCGGCCAGGGCATTGCGGCCGTGTTCGAGCGCGTGTAAGTTACACCCGGGGGCCGGCGTCGTTGCCGGCCCGAGTCTTTTCCGGAGCCGTGATGACGCAAGACAACCGCAAGCCCCTCGATACGCCGGAAGCCAACGGCTGGCACTGGCAGACCAACATCCTGCACGCCGACACGCAGCTCCCGGCGGGCTTCTCCGCGATGCCGGTGCCGGTGGCGCGCGCCTCGACGGTCGTTTTTTCCGACCTGTCGGCGATGCGCTCGCTCGACTGGAAGAACGACAGCCAGTGGCGCTACGGTTTGCATGCCACACCGACCTCGATGGAGCTCATGCGTCGTCTGGCGGCGCTCGAGGGTGGCAAGCACTGCCTGCTGTTCCCGTCGGGGCTCGCGGCCATCTCGAATGTGTACTTCGGGCTGCTCAGGCATGGCGACGACGTGTTGATTCCGGACAACGCCTATGGCCCGAACCGCGAGCACGGTGACTGGCTGGCCGAATCGTTCGGCATCACGGTACGGTATTACGACCCGATGGTCGGCGACGGCATCGGCGCGCTGATTCGACCCGAGACGAAGCTCATCTGGCTCGAGGCGCCGGGCTCGGTGACGATGGAAGTGCAGGACGTGCCCGCGATCGCGCGCGTCGCCCGCGCGCGTGGCGTTGTCACCGCCATCGACAATACGTACTCCGCAGGATTGGCGTTCCGGCCGTTCGATCATGGCGTGGACATCTCGGTACAGGCGTTGACGAAATACCAGTCGGGCGGCAGCGACGTGCTGATGGGCTCCGTGGTGAGCGTCGACGACGATCTGCATCACCGTCTCAAACAGGCGCGCATGCGCATGGGCGTGGGCGTGTCGGCCGACGATTGCAGTCTGGTGCTGCGCAGCCTGCCGAGCATGCGCTTGCGCTTCGAGGCGCACGATCGCGCCGCCATGACGCTGGCCACGTGGCTGAATTCGCGTCACGAGATCGCGGCGATGCTGCACCCGGCGTTCGAGGACTGCCCGGGACATGCGTGTTTCCGACGCGATTTCACCGGCGCGGGCGGCCTGTTCTCGGTAGTATTCGACGAGCGCTATTCTCAGGCGCAGATCGACGCGTTCATCGAGGGGTTGCGGCTGTTCAAGATCGGATTCAGCTGGGGCGGTGCGCACAGCCTGGTCGTGCCGTATCGCGTGTCGTCCATGCGTACGGCAACGCCATGGGTGCACAAGGGCTCGCTCGTGCGTTTCTATGTGGGGCTGGAGGATGTGCGCGATTTGCAGGCCGACATCGAAGCCAGCCTGAAGGCGCACCTGGGCGCCTGAGCGGTTGCCGCGACGACCGGCGAGCGAATCTCGCAAGCCGTCGCGGCGCGGACGATGGAAGCTGGCGGCTCCTCCGTTCCGAATCGCAGCGATAGGATGACGCCCGCGGTCGCGGGCGCGCCGCATCGCTGCCGCCGCCATGTTCTCCATCGTCCTGACGCCTGTCGTTTTTCCCTCGCCGCCCTCCACGGCTCGTCCGGGCGCGCAAGCCGGCATCCGATTACCGGAGCACGATCCGGCCCGGGCCTCGACCCATGCGCTTCACGCCGACTCCCCCAACCCGTATGCGACGCTGAACGTCGTCCACGATTCGCGGCCGTTGGACGCTTTCATCGGTTATCCCGTCGAGCAACAGTGCGTCATTCCCGGCGAGCGCTCGCGCGTCTTTCGCGAGATCGGCAACACCGGATACGCGATCAAGGTCTACGACGACACGCATACCGCAGCCCGACCCGAGCGAGGGCTGGCCCGCGCAAACCACGAGGTGGCGTGCTTCAACGCGCTGTACGGTCCCGGCGGCGCGGAGGTATTCGTCACGTGTGACGCCCGGCTTTGTGTGCGCATGCGTCTGCTCGCGGGCATGCCGGTGCGTGGCATGCTTCCGTCGGCGCTCGGCTCGAAGGCGCAGGTCAACGAGTCGCTTTACGCGCTCAGGCGGCAATTGATCGAGAGCGGCGTCATTCATCACGGTCTTCACGCCGAGAACCTGCTTTATCACGAAGGGGCCTTTCTGCCCATTGGCTTCCGGGAAGCGTATGTCACCCCGGTAAAGTCCCACTCGCTGTTCGCCGTCAACGATTGCCAACTGGATTACACGCGACATCAGCTCTTTGCCTTGATCGACAGCCGTTCGCCGGAGATTGCGGAAACGACCGCCACGCGAGCCGATCTGTTGGGCGAAGACGTCGCGCAGGCGCTTCATCCGCGCTGCGGCTACGTGAGCCCGGATCCTCGGGATGCGTCCCAGGTATACAAGCTGCTGTTCCGCTTTCATTTGCCTGACTTCTGGGCCGGCGCGCCGGAAGGGCCTGCCAAGCTCGGGCGGGCGATACGCGAGAAGCGAATGTTCGAGGCGTACTACGGCGAAGGGTCCGCACGGCTGGTGCGTACCAGAGACGGGGATATCTTTCTGCACATGCAGCGCATGACGGGCAAGCCGTTGACGGCCGGGACAGTCGATGCCGATAAGCTCTACGATTTGCTCTTCGCCATGAACGAACGCTTGTTGGCGCGGGGCATCCTTCATGCGGGGTGTTTTGCAAACTCCGGCGTGCTGTTCGATGCCGCGACCGATCGACTCAATCCGCTGAGCTTTGGCGACGCGTGGCCGAGCCCAGATGTGCCGGAAGCGCGGGCGGACGCCCGGCACAGCGGCTGAGCGCCGCACGCGCGTGCACCCAAACCGGCCACGTTCCTGCAAGCTCGGGCCGTGCTGCCGCGACGATTTCTTCATCCGGTTCATGTCACCCATGCCATCGACGTCTCTCATGCCGCCTCCCACCGAAGTTCGCGTCGTATCGCCATCCGCGATATCGCCCCAGACCTTTGCGCCAATCCCGTCGCATTCGAGCGGTGAGTGTTCCGCGATGATTCGCGACCCCCGCACGCGCGACGATCTTCTGGGGGCACCGGGCGAGCGCAGGCCAATCGGTGGCGGCGACGGCGGAGCGGTATTCGAGGATCTTCGCGATCCCGAGTTCGTCATCAAGATTTTTCACGGCCCGCGCGCGAGCGGCATTGATGGCGTCGATGGCATCGATGGCCTCCGGGCGGCCGTCGAGCATGAGGCGGAAATGTTCAACCGGTTCTACGGCGCGTGCAGTGCCGAGGCATTTTTCACGCGCGACGATTACCTCTGTCTGCGAATGCGCCGGGTGCCGGGCAAGCCCATGAACAAGGTCTGGCCATCGGAGTACGGCGAGTCGAAGCGAGAGATCCTGGAGGCGCTCGACACCATGCAGGCGCAACTGGTGGAGGTGGGCGTGACGCATGGCGATCTTCACAGCGCCAACGTGCATTTCGACGCGCAGGCCCGTCGCTTCTGGCCGGTCGACCTGGGTGCCGCATCGGTATTTGCCTGGTTGCGGATGGGGCCGGACGCGCCAACGCCTGGCCCGCTGGCGTCGGACGATTCGCACATGGTTTCGCTGCAGGCGCGCGTGTCTGCGCTGATGGACAGCCATGTGCCGGAAGTGGACGAAGTGCATGCACCACTTTTCGAACTCGTGCACTGGCAGTCCTGCGTCCGGATGGCGGCGCGGTGCGGCGAGGTCTTTGCCGATCCGGCGGATGCAACGTACGTCTACAAGTTGCTGTTCTCCTTCAGCTTCACGGATTTTGCACCGGGCGTCGACACGGGGCCGCGGGCGTAACGCATCCGGATCTGCGCCCGGACCATCTGCTCTACGACGCGACGACGCACTTGCTCAACCCGGTGAGTTTCGCGTCGTGCCGTCCCGCGGCGACGCCGGGATCGTCTGGCGGGTGCGAGAGCGACACGTGACGACGGGGGCGCGGCCGTCGGGCTGGGGGTGTCTCAGTCGTTGCGGAACAGCGACAGCAGGCCGTCGAGTCCCACGTAGTCGAAGGCGACGGACGCTTTTTCCCGCACCACCGGTTTTGCGCGAAACGCCACGGACAACCCGGCGAGGGCCATCATTTGCAGGTCGTTAGAGCCGTCGCCCATGACGATGGCCTGCTCGGGCGCGGCGCCGAACCGGGCCGTCACTTCGGCGACGGTGCGGGCCTTGACTTCCGCATTGACGATTTCGCCGAGCACCCGCCCGGTGAGCTTGCCATCGACGATCTCCAGCGTGTTGGCACGGGTGGCATCAAGGTTCAGGCGAGTCTTCAGCCGTTCCGTGAAAAACGTGAAGCCGCCCGAGACGAGCAGCGTGCGAATGCCGAGCGCCTGCACGCCACGCAGCATGGATTCAGCGCCGGGCGAGAGCCGCAGGCGCTCGTCGTACACCTTCTCGAGGGCGGAGGCGTCGAGCCCCTTGAGCAACGCCACGCGACGCGTGAGGCTTTCGTTGAAGTCCTTGATCTCCCCACGCATCGCGGCTTCGGTAATCGCCGAGACCTCGGCCTTCAGCCCGCAGTAGTCGGCGATTTCGTCGACACACTCGATCGTGATCAGCGTCGAGTCCATGTCCATTGCCACCACCTTGAAGTCCGTCAGACGGCGCGCGCTGTCCACGAGTACGGCGTCGACCTGATGCTGCTGCGCGAAGCCTGCCGCCGCCGCGCGCAATGCCGGCGTGTCGGCAACGTCGGCGATGCGTGCCGCATTACCGGCGAAGGTCACCGGTGCGCCGGGCACCAGCGCGTGAATGGCGGATTGCAGCGCGTCTGAAGTCGGTGGGGAGGCAGGGGTGCCCAGAATGACGAGATCGTGGTTCATCGTGGAATCGGAAGTCTTGCGAATACGTGCGACCGCCATTCTACCCGGGTTGCGCGTCGAGCCGTCGGTGGGGCGTGCGCCGGGATGCCCGTCCGGCGGCCGATGAGCGAATCGTGGCAGTGATGCCTGCCTGTGGACTCGAAGATGACAGTGGGATGCCGTCGGAACAGCGAACACCGGTTCAAGGAGGCCGCATGCGGATCAACGGCGGGGGGTACGCCCCGTGGCGCCTTCACGGCGCCGAGACGCCGGGGGAGGCGGCGGCGCGCACACGCGCGCAATGGTGCGAGCAAACCCAGGATCTCGCGCCGGTGAGCACGATGGACTGGCGCGTGCAGGTCGTGTATCGATTCGCCGTTTCCCCGGAACGCTGGGGGCCGGTCGCCGCGCAACTGATGCGGGGCCTGCTCGGCGGGCAGGACGTCCTGCGCGACGCAGGCAACGCGGCGCACTGGACGCTCGGCGAGACGTCGCTGTACGCGCTGCTGTCTGAACACCCCGGGGCGCTCCCCGCGCGCGCGGGCGCGACATGTGGATTGACGTTGTGTCAGGACGGCTGCCGGTTTGGCGTGTGGCATGATGGCCGACCCGACTGGGGAGTACCGGACCTGCCGTTCGGCGGACTTTGCCATGCGATTCTTGCCGCCTTGCAAGGGGGCTGCATCGACGACATCACGAGCGCCGACGCGCAATGGCTCGGTGAACGGTTGCCCGCGTTCGTGAGGCGGCATCCCGCGCTGGCGACGCGGGCATGGGAGCACGTCATGGCCGGCATGATCGACGCCGATGGCGTGGCGGCGCCCAATGGGCCCGGCCCGGTGCGTGCGTTGGCGCAAAGCGCTGCGTTGCTGGGTGCGGCAGGCATCGCCGGTTATGTCCTGTCCGATTTGCCGATGTGGGGGATTGTGGTCAGCACGTCGCTGGAAGCCGCTGCCATGGCGCGTGCGATAGTGGCATTGCCACGGGGGGGCGACGTGCATGCGCGAGCGCGATACGCAGCGGCACTGGCACTCGCCTTGCCGATGCTGACGTGCGCGGAAATCGGCGCGCTCGTCGTCAGGTTCATGGGCGTGCATGCACAGCTGGATTTTTTTCATCTGACGAGTGCGATTCGACGCCGACTCGAGAGCCGGAGCCCGGGACAGACGCCGGGCGAAGTGATCGCAGGGCTCAATGCGCGTGACTTTGTCCGTGCGGCTGCCCACAACGCCGGTCGAGCATTTCGCCTGCAACCGTGCACGGCCGCACAGGCGCTCGATGCGCTGCTCGCGCTGATGCATCAACACGGCGCATTCGCGCTGTCGGGCGGCGTCGAGCATGTGGCGGCGGCCCATCGGCAGTTGCAGCTGCGGCGGTGGGCACATACCTGCGATCAGTGGGACGCCGACGATCGCGCGCGGGCCAACGCCGTCAGGCAACTGACTGCCGCCCCCTATCCGACACACGCGCCGCACGTGCCGACGACGCGATCCGCCGCCGCGCCATTGCCACCGCCGTCCGCACCGCCGCCCGTGAATTCCGGCGACGTTGCGCAGCCGCTGCTGGGTGGGGCGGCGCGGCTGGTCGGCGCGGGCGCGTCGCTGGCGACGCTGTGTGGACACTGGCCGACGCGAAAGCGTCAGGTCGTTGCGGGGGGGGCGTTGCTACCGGTCGCCGCACTCGCGGGCGTCGTGGCATATCGCAAGGTGTTCGGCGAGACGCCCATGGGCCCGTCGGGCGAAGCGTTGCTCGGCGGCGACGATCCGGGGCATGCCTCACCCGCGGGGGACGCACAGCGCGCGGATCCGTCGGATGGATCGGACCTGGCGGATCGATCGGAGCCGCGGTTCGACGCACGTGACGTACTGTCGCTCGATCAGGTGCTGACCTTGTACGAGAGTGGCGAGGCCGTCCGGGATGCGCTGCGCGATCTCACGTTTTATGAGCGTCAGACGGTGACGTATACGAGAGCCTTGATGGAGCGCGTGCTCGGCGATCGCACCACGCTGGGTTACGCACGAGACGAGGCCCTGCCTTGGGACGCCATCGTCGAGGTGCGTTATCGCGAGCAGGGATTTCACTTTCAGGGGCACGGTGCCAACGCCCAGCTCGTGACGCCCGAAACGTTTTCTCTGGCGCAGATCGCGCTGGGCCACCACTTTCGCAAGGAGTATCTCAAACTTGGCGGGTCGCGCGAGGTGACGTCGGTTTCCTCCCGCGATACCCGCGCCGAGCGCTTGCTCGCCGCCGTCGACAACGACGCCTTTCGGCAGGCGCTGCATGATAGCGACGTGGCGGCCGTGCAGACGCTGGAGCGTTCCCGAGAGGTGGCGTCGGCCCATGCACAACTCGCGCGAGCGGTGTTCGTCAGCACGCTGTACCGCGCGATTGCCGAGCGCGCCATCGGCTGCGGCGCGGACCGGTTCCTGCTCGAACAGGACGATCAGGCGATGGCGGCGCGAACACAGTTGATCACGTTCCGGCATCACGTGATCGCGGATCTTGCGGCTTACGTGGTCCGCGAGGGAGAGTTGGCCGTACTGATCTCCATCAAGCGGGGTGACTACTTCGTGTGGCGCCCGTCCACGGAAGACACGCAGGCGTTCAAGTCATTCATGCGCGACCACATGTCCATGGTCGATGCGTCGAAGCTCGACAGTCCAATCTTCTGGGAGCAACGAAAGTTTCGCATCGCCGCGGCGTCGGCCGGCGACACGGTGCCTGCGCGCGCGGCGCAGCACGGTGCAAATGTGACGCCCGCGCGAGCGTCGACGATCGATGCGCTGTACGAGGCCCTGCTGCCGTATCCCGACTTCCGGTTCATCGTGCCCGAGCACCTCGACGACCTGATGTGGTCGGCGAGGGTGCGCCACATTCGGCTCAATATCGACGTGCACATCGTGACCGAGTCATGGCGCAAACTTCGCCATTGGGACCAGGTGCGGTTATCTGCGTTCGACGGACTCAAGGTCATGGCCATCGCCATTTGCGGCGTGCTGGTTCGCAGCTTCGGCTGGAAGGCCGAGTTGGTCTACGGTGCAAGTGCGGCGAGCATGATGGGGGCTGGTTACGGCGTGCTCTCGCAACGTTCGGCCGGTGCGGACCTCACGGAGCTGCGCAGCATTCACCGTCAGATGCTGTTCGCCAACGCCATGCGGATGTTCTTCCGGCGTCCCGACAACCAGTCCTTGTCCGACGCCGTCAACGTCTTGCTCACGCATCTGAGCGATGTGCCACCCGTCTATGCGCTGGTCGATCGCATCCTCGACCCGAGCGTGGTCCCAGACGGGGCGCGCGAGGAGTTGACCCATCTGGCGACTGCGCTCACGCAGTTCTCCAGGCATTCCGGCGTGCCGGACACCCCGTGGCGCGTGTTGAGCCGATTCCGCACGGATTTGCGCATCGGTGGCGACGGTGCACAGCGCCCGCCGCTACGAGAGGGGCAGGACAACGTGCATGATTTCCTCGGTCCGGCATGCATGCCGGTCGAGTCGGAGGCGCAACTCATGCGCGTGCCCGCCGGCTACCTGATCGCCTTCGCTGACACACGGGGGCGCATGCTGTTCGCGGGGGTCACGTGCGGCGCGGGACGCATCGCCGGCGCGTGTACCGACGACAGCATTGCCACACTGCCGAACGGCGGATTCGGCATGGTCGGCGGCGCGGCGCATGACAGTGCGTTGAAGTTCACGGGCAACGGTTGCGTCGAAAGCGACGGCCGCGCTTTTCAAGTGTTTATCGAGCCGCTCAAGGATCTGATCCCCGTGATCCTCATCGGCACGCCGACGCGCGCCGCCGCGATCGATTCCACGCGCGCGGGCGCGTCGTCCGTCCGCCCGCCACCGTCCAAGCCCGCACCGCCGGCACCCACGACCCGGCGGCCCACGCCCGACTTCAACGAACCCACCTACGAGACACTCCGGCAGCGAGCCTTTGCACGATGGGCATACTTTGTCGATCGATGGAAAGCGGGGTATGTGTTCGGTACGCAGCCCTGTAGCGGCGAACCGGTCATAACGCCGCCCGCCGCGAGCCCTGCCGACGAGGCGCCGGAGTTGGACATCCGACAGCGCATCGAAGCACCATGGAGTGACGCGCGTTTTCGGACATCGCTCGTTCGCACGCTTGCCCGCATCGAAGCGGGCCTGCTGTTCTGGTACCTCCCGAGGGTCCCGCAGGTCCACCAGACATTGATTCGCGAACGGCTCGCGGGGGCAACCGAGCTGTCGGTCGTGGAGGTCTCGGGGTGCCGGATAGCCGGCGTTGTGGCATTGCGAGGCGCCTTCGACCATTTGCTCGTGTCGCTCGTCACGGGTGAAGCGCTCCTGCTCGGCACGCGCCTGGACGTGCCTGGGAACCCCGCGCTACAGGCGTTTCTCGCGCCCCACGTCACGCGTTTCGATGCCGAACGGCTGAAAAACGTGCTGAGCGATACCGCGCAAGGAAGCGCGCCCGCCTCGGCGCTGCGCATGACATTCGCCCGGCGCGGTCACGAAGACGTGGCGGGCGGCCTGCGGCAATGGTTGCTCTCGGAGGTGGGCTTGGCGGGCGAACTGACGGGGCTGCCCAGGCGCCCGGCGAGCGACATGCTTTACCCGATCGCCTACGCGGCACGTGACTTGCCGCCGCGTCAGGGCGAACGGCTTCTCGCGGACGTCCGCCGGGCCTGCGCGACGGCGGCCCACCCGCTCCCGCGTCCCGGCACGTGTCATTACGATACGCTTGCACAGTCCGGATACTGCATGGGATTGCCGTTCGCGCATTTCCTCGGCGAATCCATCGAGGATTTCGTGATGGGAACCTCGACGCCACTGTCGGCGCAACACGACAGTCAGTGGCTCGTCGACTTCGCCGGCGACTACATCGCACGCGTGTGGGCGTGTTATGTCCCTCACATCGCGCATCGCGACGCGGCACACCTGGTGCGCTCGGGGCTCGGCAACCACGCGTTCGGGGCCGCGTTGCTCGACGCGGCCGCCTACGAAGGCAGCGGGCATTTCGGGCCCGTGCTGCCATCGATCTGGCGGGGGATCCCGACCGGAGGACGAGTGTGTGAACGTCGCGACCTTCGCTTGTCCTCCGGCGTCGAGATCATGAGCCTGGACGCCTTGCGCAATGTGCCGTCGGGGTATCGGGTCTTCGTGGTGGAGGCCGACGAGCATCGGATCCTGGAACCGGTCCACATCATGAGTCTGGGCGACGGCCTCGCGGCGATGCATCACATCGACGACGACGGTGCGGTGCAGTCCACGGCATACTATTGCGTCGATCTGGCGCGCGGCAACGCACCGATACGGTTCAGGGATGGGCGATGGTGGCTCAATGGCGCCATACCGGTTCGCTTGTGGGCGGAGCGCGGCACGCCGGGCATCTTTGCAGAGATTCCCGCGCCGCCCGCGAGCGACGCGACCCTGGACACCGCGGACATCCTTCGCGCCTTGCTCAACGACAAGCAGATCGGAGCGGCGATTCAGCAGAACGTGGCGATGGGGCATTGGGCGTTGACGGGTGCCGAGCGGCACGTGCTCGGGAAGATCGAGGGGATTCTGACGCAGTTCGGCGTGACGTCGATCCGCTATCGCATCGTGCTGGCGTGGTCGCGTCCCACGCAGCTCAGACCGTCGATGTCGTTCGCTGTGATCGGGCGCACGTCTCGCCCGCAGGGTGACACCGATGGCGACCGGAATCTCGTGGTCGACCTGTTTGCGTCACGGGTGCTGGGCGCACAAGAGGGCGTCTCGACGGCCGGCAATGTGTTGGGCGAGCACGCGTGGGCGCAGATGTATGTGGCCAGGGCCGGCAATCAATGCATCAAGTACCGCACGGCGATTCACGCCGATCTCGCGGTCGACCTTGCGCTGGAGTACCAGAGCGAGCCGGGTGTGTCGCCCTACGACGAGCGAGGCGACGGCACGCTCCTGCACGCCCCCGACTGGGCGCACTTTCCGCAACCTGGATGGCATCCCGACGATCAATAGTGCTGCGGCATGTCATGTGGCGCGAGCTTCGCGACGCACCCGGCTCGGGGGCGTCGGACTGAATTTCTGCCAGACGCGCCGCAAATGACGACTCGAACCGAAGCCCGCGCGCTCGGCAATGTGCTCGAGGTCCAGTTGGCTGTTGCCGAGCAGCTCACGCACCAGTGCGATGCGCAGCCGGTGGACATAGTCGATGGGGGCGGTGTCCGCGTGCTCGCGAAACAGCCGCGTGACCTGACGCTCGCTCACGCACGCAATTTCCGCCATGCCGGCCAGGGTCCAGTCACGCGCGGGGTCGGCGGCAATCGCGTCCTGCACGCGATGCAGCGCCGGATGCAGGTGGTTGCGCCCTTCGAGCCATGGGGAGAGCTGCGGATCGGCGCCCGCGCGACGCGCATACACGACCATCTGTCGTGCCACCGCAGCCGCGCACAACGGGTCAGTCGTCTCTGCGATGAGGGTGAGCATCAGATCGAGCCCGGTGGTCACGCCGGCGCTCGTCCATACGTTGCCGTCGTGCACATAGAGACGGTTGTCGGCTACGCGAGCACCTGGCGCGAGCATGCGCAGCGCGTCGCAACTGGCATGGTGAGTCGTGCATGCGCGCCCGTCGAGCAAACCCGCACGGGCGGCGAGCAGTGCGCCGGTGCAGATGCAGGCGAGTTGATGCGTCGGCCGCACGACGCCGCGCAGCCAGTCGACGACCCGGGCTTCGATCGCCTCCCCGGTCTCGATGTGCTGCGTCGGGTCGGCGGGGTCCGCAGTCGTGGCGCAAGCCTCCGGCAGGACCGTCGGCAACGGTTTGGACACCGTTCCCGTGACGACGAGCCACGCCCCGTCGGGCAGCGTCTCGGGAAGCGTTTCCAGCGGCGAGACGCACAGACCGATGGACGTGGTGGCCGAGCGCTGCGCGCCAACGTAGCGCAGCGAGAATCGAACCGCGTCCTGCTGGTGATTGGCAATGCGCAGCGCTTCGGCCGGCGCGGCGATATCGAGCAACAACGCGTTGGGCGTGACCAGAACGTAGACGGGTTGTTCGCGCGGCATTGTGGGTAATCCCGTTGAGGACGGATTCGGACAGACCTCGAAGTTACACCGCGGCGAGCGCTTCCTCAACCGTGACGATACGTGCAAAGCGATTCACCAGCACCGTTTCCGTGCGCTCCTTCAACTCGGCGACGGACAGTTCGCGGCCGGTGCCCGGGTGCGTCATCGGGAAGGTGAGGGTGGCCTCGGTCACGAAATCGACGGCGTAGCCGGCGTCCGAGGCGGCACGCGTGGTCGTCTCGCAGCATTGTTCCGTACGAATGCCCGATACGATCAGCCGCGTGATGCCGTGCTCCACCAGCCAGGCACCGAGTGTCGAGCCGGCGAGGGCACTGTGCTTGACCTTGTCGAGCGTGAAGTCCGGTGCGATGCGCAGTTCCTCGAGCGTGCGCACAAAGCCCGAGTCCCGGGCGAACGGGCCTGAGCTGACGTGAAACACCTGGACGACGGGCACGCCGCGCGCGACGGCACCGTCGATGAGCGCTTGCTGGCGCTCGAAGTACTGGGCGAGATCGTCTTCGCGCCAGAACGGGCGCTGGCGAAAGGATTCCTGGGCGTCGATGACGAGCAGGGCGGTCCGGGACGATGGGGTTTGCGACATGGCGTGGCTCCGGTGGGGTGGCAATGACCCCATGTTAAGGCGGGGTCGTGGCGCACGACAGCCCCTGGAGAGACCGGAACCGGACGGATTCCGACATCGAATTCAGACCTCGCAATGCCGAATCCCGGTCGACAGCTCGCGCAGTACCGGCGTCAGATCGATGCGTGCGTACCCGCGCCTTCCGCCTGTGCCCGCCGGTACAACGCGGCCGCCAGGGCGACGTCCTGCGCCCCCATACCGAGCGATTTGAACAACGTGACAGCCGTCGCGCCGGAGCGTCCGGCGTGCTGGCCGATGACGAGTTCGCCGAGTTCGGCGAGCAGGTCTTCCGGACCGATGCGGCCCTCGGCGGCGGCGGCCAGGTAATCGCCGGACTCGTTGACGGTCGATTCGCGGCGATCGACGAACAATTCAGCGCGCGCCATGAGTTCGGTATGGGCTTCGCGATGGCGTGGCGTACTGCTGCCGACCAGATTGACGTGCGCCCCGGGGGCGATCCACTCGGCCTGAAGGATTGGCTCGGTCGTGTTGGTGACCGTGACGACGATATCGGCGTCGCGTACCGCGGCCTCGACAGTGGACACCGCCTCGAGGCCGAACGCGTAGTTCGGCTGCTCACGATCGACGAAGGCCTGGGCCGACGCCAGCGAGCGGCTGGCCACGCGCACGTGGGTCAACCCTCGCGCGGCGGCTAGCGCGGCGAGGTGCCAGTGCGCCTGATGGCCCGCGCCGATCAGCGCGAGCCGGGAAGCGTCGGGGCGAGCGAGCAGTCGCGTGGCCAGCCCGGTGACGGCCGCCGTACGAATGCCGGTGATCTGCGCCGCGTTCATCACGGCAAGCAGTTCGCCCGTCTCGCCGCTCATCAACAGCACGCAGCCCTGATGAGGGTCCTTGCCGAGGCGGCTGTTCTCGGGAAAGAACGTGCCGACCTTCGCGCCGTAGACAGGTGTGCCACAGGCTTCGGCGCCGAGGAAGGCAGGCATCATGCCCAGCATGCCCTTGGCGCCGAGCGCCTCGGGCGGGCGGATGATCTGGCGTAGCGGCAGGTGGATCCGGTCGCGCGCGAGCGCTGCGAACATGTCGGACATGACCGGAATGGCGTCGGCCACAGGCATGAGTGCGGCGATTTGCGCGGCGTCGAGTAGCAGAACGGCCGGGGAGGGGGAGGTGGCGGGCATGCGGGGGTCCTTGTGCGCGGTCGGGGTGAACGAGCGTTCACGGGTGGCCAAACGAAGACGCGACCGTCGGGTCGCGTCTCACGTGTCATGCAGGGCTTGGAGCGCCGTGTCTCAACCGTTGGCCTGCGCCGCGAGGGCGGCTTCGATGTGGCGGTTGAATGTGGTGGTGTCGGTGTTCGTGCCGCAAAGCAGCACCCCGACGCGTTTGCCCATGAGCGTATCGCGCAGCGGCCCCATGAGCGCGGCCGTCGCCGCGGCGCAGGCCGGTTCCACGGCGAGCTTCAGCTGGCGGAACAACGTCAGCATGCCGGCGCGCATCTCGTCGTCGGTGACGGTGACCAGTTCGTCGATGTGACGGCGGCACAACGTGTAGCTGTACAGCTCCGTATGCGGCGCCATGAGACTGTCCGCGATGCCGGTCATCGGCCCCATCTTCACCGGGCCGTTGGCGGCGAAGCTCTGTGCCATGGCGTCGGCGCCGGCCGGCTCCACGCCGTACACCTTCACGTGCGGGGCGAACAGCTTGAAGGCGGTTGCGATGCCGGAGATCAGTCCGCCGCCGCCGATCGGCACGATCACGGCGTCCAGATCCTGCGCCTGCTGTGCCCACTCGTAGCCTAGCGTGGCCGTGCCGAGTACCGTGCGGTAGCCGTTGAACGGATGCACGAAGTAGCGGCCTTCCTCCTGTTCGACGCGTTTGACGATGTCGAATGCCTCGTGCACGTTTTCCGCGAGGATCAGGTCGGCGCCGTATTCGCGGCACAGCGCGGAGCGTGCCGGGCTGGCAGTCTTGAGCATGACCGTCCTGGCGCCCACGCCCATCGCCTGCGCGGCGTAGGCCACGGCCACGGCGTGGTTGCCCGCGGACACGCACGTCACGCCGGCCTTGCGTTGCGCGTCGTCGAGCGCGAGCAGGTTCGAGAATGCGCCGCGGGCCTTGAACGTGCCCGATGCCTGCAGCAGCTCGTACTTGAAGGTCACACGCGTGTCGCCGAGCGTCGGGAAGTCGTTTCGGGTGAACACGGGCGTGGTGCGCACGTAAGGCTTGAGCCGCTCGTGCAGGGCGGCGATGGCGTCCTTCGTCGGCACCGGTTGGCCGTCGATGGTTTCGGCGTGCAGTTCGGGGAGCGATTGTGTCACTTGAATTCTGTCTCCTTAGTCATGAGGCCCGGGCGATGGGGACACCGCCCGGGGCCGCCTGCGTTGGGCATCAGCGCATGCCGAGCGAGCGGCTGCGCAGCAACGCGGCAATGCTGATGACGGCCGCGAAAATCAGGTAGAAGCTGGGGGCGAGCTTGTTGCCCGTGGCACCGATCAACCACGTGATGATAAACGGTGCGAAGCCGCCGAACACGGTCGCGGCGATGTTGTACCCGAGCGAGAGACCGGTGGTGCGCACCTGCACCGGGAACAGCTCGGTGAGCAAGGCGGGCAGGGCACCGAAGTAGGTCGTCATGAGCAGGCCGAGCACGATCTGGAACACCATCAGTGAGCCGAACGTCGGATGCGCGTCGAGATAGTGGAACATCGGATACACGAGGATGAGCAGCGCCACGGCGGCGCTGAGCATGGGCTTGATGCGGCCATGCGTGTCCGACCAGTGGCCCACGATCGGGGCGACGATCAACTGCACCACCCCGGTAAGCAGTACCGCCGAGAACGCCGCCGACGACGGCAGGCCGAGTTGCTTGACGGCATACGTCGGCATGTAAAGCACCAGATAGGTCGCCACCGTGGCCATCACGACCACGCCGATGGCGAGCATCAGACGTTCCTTCTGGCTGGCGAAGGTGTCGCGCAGCGGGCTCTGCGTCGGCTCGATGTCGAGGAACTCGGGCGTCTCGTCCAGGCGGCGGCGAATGTAGTACGCGACCGGTCCGATCAGCAAACCGAAGAAGAACGGCACGCGCCAGCCCCAGGAGGCCATCGCTTCGGCCGACAGATTGCCGGTCAGCAGTGCGCCGAAACCGGCGGCAAGCAGCGTGGTGAGGCCTTGCGACGCCACCTGCCAGCTCGAGAAGAAGCCGCGGCGCTGCGGCGCGTGCTCGGCCAGGAACGCCGTCGCGCTGCCGAATTCGCCACCCGCCGAGAAGCCCTGCACCATGCGCGCGATGACGATGCCCACCGGCGCGAGCACGCCGATCGACGCATACGTCGGCATGACCGCGATGAGCAGGGTGCCCACCATCATCAGCAGAATCGAGAGTGTTAGGGCGGCCTTGCGTCCCGCCCGGTCGGCGTACGCGCCGATCACGATGGCGCCCAGCGGCCGCATGAAAAACGACACACCGAACGTGCCGAGGGTGAGCAGCAGCGAAATCGTATCGTTGCCGGTCGGGAAGAACAGCTTCGCGATGGTGACGGCAAAGAAGCCGTACACCACCAGGTCGAACCATTCGAGCGCGTTACCGATCGAGGCCGATACGATCACACGCCATGCGTGCGGGGAAGTGCGGGCGGACGAGGCCGTCGCGTTGGGGGCTGCGCTTGCGCTCATGGGCGAGATCTCCAATACCTGTGTGGCGTAGGTGCTTGTTATGTGATTGTTCTGCTGCGACGGGATGTCCTGTGCGCCTTTGCGTGAGGCGTCTTGTACTGCCTGGTGCCTGATACGAGCTGCGTGATACGTAATACGTGATGCGTGATGCCTGTCTCGTGAAGCGACGCCGCCATGGGAACGGGCCGCATCCCGCAAGCGGAATACGGCCCGGCTGGACGTACGCGACGTCGGGCCTGCGGGTGCTGCCGGTCGGTGCATTGCACACGCTCGGCCGCACGTGGTGTCAGGCGCCGACGGTATTGCTGCGAATCAGCTTCTGCAGGAACGATTCGCACTGGGCGATCTGTTCAAGCGAGACGAATTCGTTGGGCTTGTGCGCCTGTTCGATGTTGCCGGGGCCGCACACGATCGACGGCACGCCAGCCCGCTGGAACTGACCGGCTTCAGTGCCGTAGGCGACCTTGCGCTTGTCGGCGTCCTTGGTGAGTGCGCGCACGAGTTGCGTGATGGCGTCCTGCTCGGACGCATCGAGCGCGGGCGCGGCGGCGATCTTCTTGAACTCGATGCCCGCGTTCGGGTGCTCCTTCTGCATCTTCGGCACGAGTTCGTCCATCGCGTATTGCTGGATGCGCTGGAAAATGCCTTCCGCGTCGACACCCGGCAGGTTGCGGTACTCGAAGACGAATTCGCACAGCGCCGGGATCGTGTTCAGGGCGATGCCGCCCGAGATCGTGCCCGTCTGTGCCGTGGTGAACGGCACGTCGAACAGTTCGTCGAACGGACCGTTCTGCTTGAAGTGGTCGGCCAGATCACGGATGTAGCAGATCAGACGCGCGGCGTACTCGATGGCGTTCGAACCCTTCGGAGTGAGCGACGAGTGGGCAGCGTGGCCCCGCACGCAGCACTGATAGGCATTGATGCCCTTGTGCGCGACGATCACGCGCATGCTCGTCGGCTCGCCGACGATGCAGCCGTCCGGACGAATGCCGCGCTCACGCAATTCGGCGAGCATGACCGGTGCGCCCACGCAGCCGATTTCCTCGTCGTACGAAAACGCGAAGTGGAACGGTGTCTTGAGCTTGGCATCGCGCATTTCGGGCAGCAGCGTCATGACCGAGCCGATGAAGCCCTTCATGTCGCAGGTGCCGCGGCCATACAGGTTACCGTCGCGCACGACCGGCTTGAACGGATCGGTGTCCCACGGCTGGCCGTCGACGGGCACCACGTCGGTGTGGCCCGAGAGCACAATGCCGCCCTGGGTATTGCCATCGGCCGCAGGCAGCGTGACGAACAGATTGGCCTTGCGCTGGGTGGCGTCGTACGACAGCCACGGTTCGACGCCTGCCTGCTGGAGGCTGTCGCGTACCGTCTCGATCAGGCCGAGGTTCGATTCGCGGCTGGTGGTGTCGATACTGACCAGCTTCTTGATCCAGTCGAGCGATGCCGGTTCGGTCTCGGGGGTAGCCTGAGCCGCAACGGCTTGGGGGGAAGCGCTTGTCATTCGAATCTCCGTGAATCTTCCAGTCCTTCGTGCAACACGCGTAATGCGTATCGATACTGGGAAATCTTACTCAAAAATAATTTAGAGGTAAAAGGTTGTGCGAACAACCATTCTTGCCTCGCGGGAATTGGCGCGTCCGCACGGACGTCGTGCGGGCGCGCCTGAAAGGAAAGACGATGAAATTGCTGCAATGCACACCATTTTGCGGCGTGAAGCGACACGGCGGTGCGCCGGCGATTTTCCTCGTCGGCGCGCCTGGCCGGAGGCGTCGCGCGGATCAGGCCGCTCTCGCGCTGGGTGATCCGAGCGCACGCAACGTCTCCTTGATGGCACGCACGCGATCGGTCAGTTGCGCGTGCTTGACCTCGATGCGCAGCTTGTCCTGGCCAGCGAGCTTGATGTGGCGATGCTTCTGCACCAGCTCGATGATGCGCATCGGATCGACGGCGGGCGTGGGCTCGAATTGCAGCGCGATGGCCTCCTCGCTCGCATCGATCTTGAGGATGCCGAGCGGTTTGGCCAGCAGCCGAAGGCGGTGCGTCTCGATGAGCGCCTGGGCCTGCTGCGGCAGCTTGCCGAAGCGGTCGACGAGCTCTTCCTGGATGGTGTCGATGGCGTCGGGCTGCGTACCGTTGGCCAGCCGCTTGTAGAGCGAAAGGCGCTCCTGCACGTCGCCGCAGAAGTCGCTTGGCAGAATGGCCGGCACGTGCAGGTTGATCTCGGTGGTGGCGGCCAGCGGCGCGGTGAGGTCGGGTTCGCGTCCTGCCTTCAACGCGCTCACGGCGTCGGCCAGCATGTCCGTGTAGAGTTGGAAGCCGATCTCGTGAATCTCGCCGGACTGCTTGTCGCCGAGCACTTCGCCCGCGCCGCGAATTTCCAGGTCGTGCATGGCGAGGTAGAAGCCCGCACCCAGCTCTTCCATTTGCTGAATCGCTTCGAGACGTCGCTGGGCCTGCTTCGTGAGCGACTTCGGATCGTGCACGAGCAGATAGGCGTAGGCCTGGTGGTGCGAGCGTCCGACGCGTCCGCGAAGCTGGTGCAGCTGCGCGAGGCCGAATTTGTCGGCGCGATGCATCAGGATCGTGTTGGCGGTCGGCACGTCGATGCCGGTCTCGATGATGGTCGTGCACAGCAGCACGTTGGCGCGTTGCGTCACGAAGTCGCGCATGACGCGCTCGAGATCGCGCTCGTGCATCTGGCCATGCGCGACGACGATGCGCGCTTCCGGCACGAGGGCTTCGAGCTGCGCCTTGCGATTTTCGATCGTCTCCACCTCGTTGTGCAGGAAGTACACCTGCCCGCCGCGTTTGAGCTCGCGCAGCATGGCTTCGCGAATGACGCCATCTTCCTCTCGTCGGACGAACGTCTTGATCGCGAGCCGCTTCTGCGGCGCCGTGGCGATGACGGAGAAGTCGCGCAGTCCCTCGAGCGCCATGCCCAGCGTGCGCGGGATCGGCGTGGCGGTGAGGGTGAGCATGTCGACCTCGGCGCGCAGCGCCTTGAGCGCTTCCTTCTGGCGCACGCCGAACCGGTGTTCCTCATCGATGATGACCAGCCCCAGTCGCTGGAACTGAATGTCGTTCGAGAGCAGCTTGTGCGTGCCGATCACGATATCGACCTGGCCTTCGTTGATCGCCTTTACGCTGGCGTTGACTTCCTTTGTCGTCTTGAAGCGCGAGAGTTCCGCGATGCGCACGGGCCAGTCGGCAAAGCGGTCGGAGAACGTCTGCGCATGCTGCTCGGCAAGCAGCGTGGTCGGCGCGAGCAGGGCGACCTGCTTGCCGTCGAGCACGGCGATGAATGCCGCGCGCAAGGCCACCTCGGTCTTGCCGAAGCCCACGTCGCCGCACACCAGGCGATCCATTGGGCGGCCGCTCGTCATGTCGCTCATCACGGCGGCGATGGCCGCGGCCTGGTCCGGCGTTTCCTCGAAGCCGAAACTGTCGGCGAATTTCTCGTAGTCGCGCGGCGAGAGCTGGAAGGCGTAGCCCGAGCGCGCCGCGCGACGGGCGTACAGGTTGAGCAGTTCTGCCGCGGTGTCGCGAATCTGCTGTGCCGCCTTGCGCTTTGCCTTTTCCCACTGCCCCGAGCCGAGCGAGTGCAACGGTGCCGTGTCCGGATCGGCGCCGCTGTAGCGCGATATCAGATGCAGCTGCGAGACGGGCACGTACAGCTTGCTGTCGCCCGAATACTCGAGATGCAGGAACTCGGTCTCTCCTTCGCCGAGGTCCATGCTCACGAGGCCCTGGTAGCGTCCGATGCCATGCTGGCTGTGCACCACCGGGTCGCCGACCTTGAGTTCGGCCAGATCGCGCACCATGGAGTCGACGGACGTCGCCTGTTCCTGACGGCGCTTGCCGGCGCGGCGCGCGAGACCTTCGTAAAGCTCGTTCTCGGTGATGAACGCGAGGTCCTCGGTCGGCAACAGGAAGCCGGCGGCGAGCGGGGCGACGCCGATGGCGAAGCGGGCGTCCGACGTCAGGAAATCTTCGAGCGATTCGACCGAGACGGGACGCAGATCGTGGTCGTGCAGCAGTTGCAGCAGCGTCTCCCGGCGTCCGGCCGAGTCGGCGCACAGCAGCACGCGCGCAGGCGTGCGAGCGAGGTAGGCGCGCAGCGCGGCGAGCGGGTCGTCGGCGCGCCGGTTGATCGCCAGCGGCGGCAGTGCCGTGGCCCAGGCGCCGTCGCCCGGCGTGGGCAGCGTCAGGCGTGCGAAGGGCTTGGCGAGCGTGAAGAAGTCCTGATCGAGCAGGAACAGTTGCTCGGGCGGCAGCACCGGCCGCTCGCGATCGTGCGACAGGAAGTTGTAGCGCTGGCGCGTGTCGTTCCAGAAGCGGGTAATCGCCGCGTCGAGGTCGCCCACGAACACGAGCTGCGCGTCGGCCGGCAGATAGTGAAAGAGGGTGGCCGTTTCTTCGAAGAACAGCGGCAGGTAGTACTCGATGCCCGCGGAAGGCACGCCGCTGCCGATGTCCTTGTAGATAGGACTGCGGCTCGGATCGCCCTCGAACACCTCGCGCCAGCGACCCCGAAACGCGGTGCGCGCCGGCTCGTCGAACGGAAACTCGCGCCCGGGAAGCAAGCGGACTTCCTTGACGGGATACAGGCTGCGCTGCGTGTCGGGATCGAAGGCGCGAATGCTGTCGACGGTGTCGTCGAACAGGTCGAGACGGTAGGGGAGTGCGGAGCCCATCGGGAAGAGGTCGATCAGGCCACCGCGCACGCAGTATTCGCCCGGGCGCATCACCTGACTCACGTGCTCGTATCCCGCGAGCGTGAGTTGCGACTTCAGCCGCGCTTCGTCGAGTCGCTCGCCCTGCGTGAAGAAGAACGTATAGGCCGCCATGAAGCTCGCCGGAGCCATGCGATAGAGCGCCGTAGTCGCCGGTACGAGCACGATGTCGCAACGCTTTTCCCCGAGATCGTGCAGCGTGGCGAGGCGCTCGGAAACCAGATCCTGGTGCGGCGAGAACGTGTCGTACGGCAGCGTCTCCCAATCGGGCAGCAGACGTACGCGCATTTCGGGCGCGCACCATTTGAGTTCCTGCTGCAGACGCAGGGCGTCGGTGGCCTGAGCGCAGACCACCGCCAGCAGCGGCAGGCGCTCGCGGTTGCCCTCGAAATAGCGGGCGATGAGCAGGGCATCGCTCGAGGCGTGCGATCCGGCGAAGGCGTAACGCTGTCCCGCTTTCACGAGCGGCACGGGCGCGGTAGTACGGGCTGGGGCGTTGGCGGATGACATAGGAAAAACGTTGCAGAAATGGCAAAGCACGGGGCTCCATTCGCATGGGGCCCCGTGACAGTCAGCGACTATTATAAAATCCCTGCTTTACCCTTACCTGCGTTTTATCGTGAGCGACCGACTTTTTGCCGTCATCCCGTGCGCCGGGGCCGGCGTGCGCGCCGGGGCCGACGTGCCCAAGCAATACCGAAGCGTTGGCGGACGGGCGATGCTTCACTATGCGCTCGCCGCGTTCGACGCCTGTTCCGAGTTCGCTCAGACGGTGCTGGTGCTCGCGCCTGACGACAATCACTTCGACGGGCGGCGCTTCGGTCCGCTGCGTTTCGCCGTGCGTCGCTGCGGAGGGCCGTCGCGGCACGCGTCGGTGCTCGGCGGTCTGCAGGCGCTCACCGAGTTCGGGGCGCAGGACAGCGACTGGGTGCTCGTGCACGATGCCGCGCGCCCGGGCATCACGCCCGCACTGATCCGTGCGCTGGTCGAGGCGCTTCGCGACGATCCCGTCGGTGGCATTCTCGCGCTGCCGGTCGCCGATACGCTCAAGCGCGAAGCGGCGTCGGGAGCGAAGGGCGAGCTGGCGGCCGTGGGGGCGACCGAGTCGCGCGACGGCCTCTGGCAGGCGCAAACGCCGCAAATGTTCCGTTTGGGCATGCTGCGCCACGCTCTCGAAGACGCGCTCGCCGCCGGCGCGGAAGTGACCGACGAAGCCAGCGCCATCGAGCGCATGGGCCACGCACCGAAGCTGGTTCGCGGCAGCCTGCGCAACTTCAAGGTGACGTACCCCGAGGATTTTGCATTGGCCGAGGCGTTTCTCGGCGCGGTCCGGTCGGCCTGAGCGCCTCCGATTCGACGCATCGATTTTTCGCATTTGGCGACTCTCCATGACTGAACAAGCCGGTTCCTCCTCCTCCTCGCTCGCCGTGCTCGGCGCGCTTTCCAAACTCCGCATCGGTCAGGGCTACGACGTTCATGCGCTCGTGCCGGGCCGCCCGCTCGTGATGGGCGGCGTCACGATTCCGTTCGATCGCGGACTGCTTGGCCACTCGGACGCCGACGTGTTGCTGCACGCCATCACCGACGCGGTGCTGGGCGCCGCCGCGCTCGGCGATATCGGCCGCCATTTCCCCGACACCGATCCGACATTCAAGGGCGCTAACAGCGTGGTGCTGCTCAAGGAAGCCATGCGGCGCGTACGTGAGCACGGTTACGAACTGGTCAACGTCGATTGCACGGTCATTGCGCAGGCGCCGAAACTCGCGCCGCACATCGCCGCGATGACGCAGTCGATTGCCGATGCGCTCGGCATTGCGGTCGGTCAGGTCAACGTAAAGGCCAAGACAAACGAGAAGCTCGGGTATCTGGGGCGTCAGGAGGGGATCGAGGCACAGGCGGCCGCATTGCTCATCGCACCCTGAGCATTGAGCGCACCAGAAGGTGATGATCGCGCAACGCGCAGGCCTCGTGCCGAGGCTCGCGGTCCCGTGGTTGGCAACGGCGGGATGTGACAATCCGCAAGATGTGAAAACGGCGCTACCGGGATGCACCCGGTAGCGCCTTTTTTTTGCGCAGCGTCTGACGGCCCGGGCCGTCAGACGATCAGACCGTCAACGCGTCCTCGAGACGACGCGGCACGACCTTGGCATTGCCCGGACATCAGGCTGCCTCGGCGCTGAGCACCTGAGCCGCAGCGTTGATGACGGCGGCGATACGACCGACGTCGCGCAACTGGGCGGTGCTCATCTTGTGCTCGTTGACGAGCAACGCCGCGTGCGACTGCACGCAGAAGTGGCACTTGCCGACGATGGACGCGGCCAGCGCGTACATTTCGAAACGGCGCTGGTCGACGCCACCGCGCGTGGCATAGCCGTTCATGCGCAGTTGGGCCTTCTCGTTCTTGAGCTCGGCGTTGTCGGCCATCTCGAGATACGGATACCAGGTGTTGTTCATGCCCATGAGCGCGGCTGCGGTCAACGCGCCTTCGAGCTCTTCCGGGGCCAGCACGCCGGCTTCGCGAATCGCCTTGACGATCGGCTGGCTCTTGGCGGCGAAAGCGGCGGCGAGTGCCACCCCCACGGCGTCGTTGCCTTCCAGCGAGGAGCGGACGATGGTGCCGTCGAGGTTCAGGCGGATGTCCTTGGCGTAGTCAGGGATCTGGGCCTTAATCGCGGTGATGAATTCCATAAATTTCTCCTATTGCGTGGGGCTGAAAAAGCCCGCTCGCGCGGGCTTCGAGACGACGCTTACAGCGTTGCACCGCCAACAGCGCGGTTGCACGGGCAGAGTTCGTCCGTTTGCAGACCGTCCAGAATGCGCAGCACTTCTTCCGGGTTGCGGCCGACGTTCAGGTTGTTCACCGAGACGTGCTGAATGACGTTGTCCGGGTCAACGATGAACGTTGCACGCAGGGCCACGCCGGCAGCCTTGTCGCGCACGCCGAGCTGGTCGATCAGCGAGCCGGTGGTGTCGCCGAACGAGTAGTGGTTCAGCTTGTTCAGGTCCTTGTGCTCACGGCGCCATGCGAGCTTCACGAATTCGTTGTCGCCCGAGCCGCCCATCAGCACGGAGTCGCGGTCTGCGAAATCGTTCGCCAGCTTGCCGAATTCAACGATTTCGGTCGGGCACACGAACGTGAAATCCTTCGGGTAGAAGTAAATGACTTTCCACTTGCCCGGGAACGAGGCTTCGGTGATCGTTTCGAAAGCCGACACGCCGTTTTCTTCGTGGTTGTTGAAACCAGGCTTGGCAGCTTCGACCGAGAACGCTTCGAGTTTGTCGCCGACAGTCTTCATCGATTACTCCTAAATTAGTGCGGTTTATGTCGAGATATCGCAGGGGACATCGCAACTGGCAACTGACCGGAATCTCACGATCCCGGTCAACCAAAGTAGTGTACGCTATTGACGAATCGATCGCAATAGTTTCTTTTTATGCGGTAGATAGTTAAATCAAATCCCGTCGATAGGATTTTGCGCAGCGCATGCGGGGCAGGCCTTGAGCATAGCCAAATTTCGGCACGACATCATCTATTTAGCAAGTGGAAATGACACGATGATTTCAAGGCCGGTACCCGGCCGGACGTTGCGCAGCGTGGCGAGGCCCTTGTAGCGGCTGGCGATGCGCTGGACGATGGCCATGCCCAGCCCCGTGCCGTCGGCTTTCGTGCGGGCGGTGTCCACGCGATAGAACGGACGGAACACCAGTCCCAGTTGATCCTCGGGAATCCCCGGCCCGGTGTCGCGCACGCGCATTTCGACGCGTTCGCCGATCACGCGCGTGGAGATGTGGACGTTGGCGATGTCGGTCTGGGCATCGCGTCCGTACTTTCGCGCGTTCTCGATCAGGTTCGTGAGCAGGCGCTTGAGGTCGGTGCGTTCGGCAAGTACGGGGGCGCCATCGGCCAGATCGGTGCTCAGGCTCAGATCCTCGCGACCTTCGAGGGCGGACACCGTCTCGCGCGCGATGTCGGACAAATCGAGCGACTGCATCGTACGAGAGGCGGGGCGCGCGTAATCGAGGAAGCGGCCGATGATCTCGTCCATCTGCTCGATGTCGCTGATCATGTCCCGTTTGACGGACTCCTCGGACGGGCTCATTTCGGTTTCCAGCCGCAGACGGGCCAGCGGCGTGCGCAGGTCGTGGGAGATGCCGGCGAGCATCAGCGCGCGGTCCGCCTCCAGGCGTTCGAGCTCCTGCACCATCTGGTTGAAGCTGCGATTGGCCTCGGCGGCTTCGCCCATGCCGCGTTCGGGCAGCGGGTCCGGACGGTGTCCCTCGCCGATGGCGCGCGCCGCGTGCGCCAGTCGTGCGAACGGGCGGTTCACGAGTGCCGTGATGAACGCGGCGCCAATGAGCGAGAGCGCAAGCGCGAACGTGCCCCAACTGAAAAGTTGAAGACCGGTGGCCGTGTCGATCCGGTCTTGCTCGATGGCGACCCAATAGTCGTCTTCATCGATCTTGAAGCTGATCCACATGGCGGGGATTTCATTGACCGAGGCGGCGATCACCGTGTCAGTGCCGAGGCGTCGCTGCACGTCGCGCGCGATCAGATCCTGCACCACGCTGCCGGGCTGCTTCTCGATCTTGTCGGCGGGTTCGCGCGGATACACGCGAATGCCCTCGTTGCTCTCGAGATCCTGCAGCAGCGCTCGGCGCAAATCGGGCTCGGAGTAGAGCAGGGCGGTACGCGTGAGTTTGACGATCGAGACAAGCTGCTGTGCGACGCGCTGCGCGCGCGGCTCCCGCTCGATCACGCGAAAGCTCTGGTACCAGGCGGCGAGGCTCACGCCGATGAGCAGGGCAATGAGAAAAAAGGTACGCCAGAACAGACCGCCGAACAGCCCGCGTACCATCCGGATCGGATGCATGGGGTTGCTCCGCTAATGCGTGATTCGGGCCTGTCGACAGTCCCGGGGCACCCCAAGACACACGCTCGTGCGATGGCCGGGGAGAGACGGATGCGGCACGTCACCGGCCGGCATCGGACAACGCACAACGCCGGTGCGCGAGTGAATCGCGACCGGCGTTGTTTTACGATGCGAGACGTGGGCGCGGACGATCACGCGCCGCCGTCCGGAATGAACACGTACCCGAGGCCCCAAACGGTCTGAATGAAGCGCGGGCTGCCCGGGTCCGGCTCGATGAGCTTGCGCAGACGCGAAATCTGCACGTCGAGGCTGCGATCGAAGACTTCGTATTCGCGCCCGCGCGCGAGCTCCATGAGCTTTTCGCGCGAGAGCGGCTGGCGCGGATGGCGCGCGAAGACCTTCAACACGGAGAATTCGCCAGTGGTGAGCGCGATTTCCTGCCCGTTCTTGGTGAGCGTGCGCGTGGCCAGGTTCAGGGCGAAGTCGCCGAACTCGAACGTCTCCATCGTTTCGCTGGGCGCACCGGGAAGTTCGGGCGGTGCCTGGCGGCGCAGCACGGCGTGGATGCGGGCGACGAGCTCGCGCGGGTTGAAGGGCTTGGGCAGGTAATCGTCAGCGCCCATCTCAAGACCGACGATACGGTCGACATCCTCGCCTTTGGCCGTTAACATGATGATCGGCGTGCGATCATTGGCGCCACGCAGACGGCGACAAATAGAGAGACCGTCTTCACCGGGGAGCATCAGGTCCAGCACGAGCAGATCGAAACGCTCGCGCACCAAAAGCTTGTTCATGGCCGTCGCATTTTCAGCCACGAAGACATTGAAACCCTGTTCCCCGAGGTAACGACGCAGCAGGTCGCGCAGGCGCGGATCGTCGTCGACAACCAGAATTTTGGGAGAGTTTTTGTTTTCCATGCCACGTATCTTAGCCCGAAATGTTGCGAACTGAGGAGGCCGCCAAAGCGGGTTACAAAGGGTTACACAATTTACCCTACGGCTTGTGCGCTGACCATAGGCAGTGGGTACACTTGCACGCCTGCCAGGGCGAAAACCTGTCGTACGGCATGAAGGACACACGCACAAGATGAGATGGGCTGCTGAGTTGACGCTACTGTTCGGGGGAATCATGCTCTGGGGACACCTGGGCGTGACGTATGCCCGTCCCGTCCCCCATTTCAGTGCGCAATCCCATGGCAGCAGTGCGGCCCGCCGGGTGCAGCATGCGGCGCCGGCGCCGCGCAATAGCGGGAAAGCCGCCCCTGCGAGTGACGCCGCCGCCGAGCGTCGGGGCGACGAGCTGCCCAACCCGCCGCCGGGCCGTCGCCCGAACGGCCATATGTCGGCAGACGACCGACGCCTGCTGCGCCAGCATATTCAGGACGCCGTGCGCGAGCTCTACAGTCACTAGCCGACAGACGGTGCGTGCGCCGACAATGCGTCGCGACATGCGCCCATCGCTTCTCACCAAACGCCACTGATGTCATTTTGACGCGAGCGTCCCATGAAGCCGAATCGAAATCCGCCAGCCTCTGCCGACGCTGGCTTTTTTTGTGCTCGCCGATCGCCCCCGGGCGTGTCGCCGACGGCGTGCCGCTCGGCGGCGACATGCTCGCCGCCGTCCGCTGTACCGCAGACGCTTGGCTTCGTGCCACGTTGCATTGCCCTGCTGGCCGGACTGGTTGTCACCGCGCTGGGCACGTCACCCGACGCTTACGCGGCCGGGGCAAGGCACGTCGCCTCCGCACCTGGGCCGCGCGCGAGTTCGCGCAACGTCGATATGTCGAAGCGTCTGCTTGGCGAAGACGACGCCCGCTACCTGCTCACGCGTACGGGCTATTCCCCCGATGCCCGTGAGCTTGCCCCTTTCGTCGGGCTGACGCGCGCACAGGCCGTCGACCGTTTGCTTGACGAGTCGCGACGCACCGCCGTGACCGAGCCGCCGCCCTGGGCTGCGGATCCGCCGCTCTACGACGCGCGCGTGAAGTCCATGACCGCCGAGCAGAAGCGCGATCTCAACGAGCGGCGCAACCGGATGGCGGCGTCGCTTGCCGCCTGGTGGGCGCAGGAGATGGCGACCACGCCGTCGCCGTTGACCGAGCGCATGACCATGTTCTGGCACAACCACTTCGTGTCGAGCAGCGACAAGGTGCGCGAACCCGTCGTGATGTACCGGCAGAACGTGCTGCTGCGGGCGAATGCGCTGGGAAACTTCGGCACGTTGCTGCATGCCGTCTCGAAGGATCCGGCGATGCTGATTTATCTCGATGGGGCGGGTAGCCGGAAGGGGCGGCCCAACGAGAATTTTGCGCGCGAGGTCATGGAGCTTTTCACGCTCGGGGAAGGTCACTATACGGAGCAGGACGTGCGCGAAGCCGCACGCGCCTATACCGGATGGAGCATCGACCGTCCGACGATGACCTATGTCTGGCGCGCCAACTTGCACGATACCGGCACGAAGACCGTGCTGGGCCAGACAGGCGATTTCGATGGCGACCAGGTGCTCGACATTTTGTTGGCGCGTCCGGAGACGGCTACCTTCGTCACGGGCAAGTTGTGGCGTGAATTCGTGTCGCCCACACCCGATCCGCAGCAGGCGGCACGCGTGGCGAACGCATTTCGGGCGAGTGGCTACGATATCCGCGTGGCCCTGCGCGCCTTGCTGCTCACGCCGTCGTTCTGGGATCGCGACGCGCGCGGCACGCTCGTGAAGTCGCCTTCCGAGTTCGTGACGGACACCGTGCGAGAGTTCGATATCGGCTACGACGATCCGCAAATGCTCGCGCGGCAGATGGGCGCGCTCGGCCAGGCCCTGTTTCGTCCGCCGAATGTGAAGGGGTGGCCGGGCGGCGACGCCTGGATCGACAGCAGCACCTTGCTTGCGCGCAAGCAATTCGTCGAGCGCATGTTCCGGGCGACGGAGAAGGCGAACGCCGGCGCAGCGTCGATGGTGCCGTCGATGTCCATGCGTACCGACGTGCGCCGCACGGCGTTGACGATGGCCCCGTCGATGCCGAGGACGGTGGCGGGCGTGCGTTTCGATCTGGCGCGTTGGCTGCAACCGTACGCGTTGGGGCCGGTGGATGTACCGGACGCGCGTGCCCGGGAGGCACTGCAACGGGCGGTGTTGCCGATGGCCCCCGCTGCGCCGCAGACCTCCGGTGACAACAGCGCGGCGTACCTACAGGCGCTGTTGATGGATCCGGCGTATCAATTGAAGTGAGACGACGGGCCTGACGGCATGACGTCGGGCGCGGTGGCAACGGCGATGACCAATGGCCGATCGCCAATGGGCGATGCCGACAGGCGAATGGATGGCACGCAATGCGAGGTGTGAAATGCGTCGACGCGATTTTCTGACTTTCGCCGGGGGGCTTGGGGCGGCATGGCTCGCGCCGTGGCCGGCGCATGCGGCGGCAGGATGACGCCTTCGAGAATGCCGACGAAACATCCGAGCGCTTGCGGTCGCTGATAGCTGTGGCGATGGCGCCCCGCCATCGGTTCCTGGCCACAAGCGAACTGACGCTGGCTGAAATTGCCGTTGCTCCGCTTCGGAAGGGGAATCGGCAGCTTATAGAAACATATGAAGCGATCACGATCGGCAATTCATTCATCCATGTCGGCACCG
>OFTX01000227.1_pt1 | contig 34541 bp, 28 predicted proteins | sample 1775051 | NCBI WGS metagenome assembly OFTX01 (sample SAMN08195772, study PRJEB24354) | sludge metagenome | isolation source: sludge from phenol fed wastewater aerobic bioreactor A | place: India: Nagpur | collected 2016-09-15
TTGGCGATGTCGGGATTGCCGACGAGGTCGCGGAACAGCGGCAGCGTGGTGTTGATGCCGCCGGAAACGAAGATGGCGATGGTCAGGTCGTCGAATGACACGATGAAGGCGAACAGGAACGCCGACCCGAGGCTCGCGGCAAGCAACGGCAGGAGCACGGTGCGAACCCGGGTGAAGGCCGACGCGCCGAGCATCTTGGCGGCATCGTCCAGACGCCAGTCGAAGCGCTTGAAGCTCGCGCTGAGCGTGACCACCACGTAGGGAATGGCCAACACGGTGTGGCCGATGACAAGCCCTGCGTTGGTGCCCGCCAGCTCCCAGCGGGCGAACAGATACAGCAGGCCGACGGCCACCACGATGCGCGGCACGATCAGCGGGGCAATGAATACGGCGAACAGCGGCTTGCGCCAGCGTGACGGCAGACGTACCAGCGCGAGGCTGGCGCCGAAGCCGAGCACCAGCGCGAGGGCCGCGGTCGCAAAACCCACGCCGAGCGAGCGCAGCAACGCCGCCTGCCACACGCTCGACTCGAGGAATGCGACGAACCACTTCATCGTGAACAACTGGGGCGGAAATGCCACGAACGACTGCTTCGTGAACGCCAGCGGCACGATGAACGCGATCGGCAAGACGAGCGCGAGCACCACGGCCCACGTGTAGGCCTTGAGCCCGAAGCCGCCATCGGCGCGTTCACGACCACGCGAGAATGAGAAGCGGCCCGCGAGACGCCCGATGGCAATGAGTGCGGGCAGCATGCGCCCCCCTGCCCCGGCGCGTCGCTCGGGCGCTTCGCCAGCGAGCGACGACAGCCCGACCACGCGGTCGTACACGTAGAACACGACGATGGAGCACAGCAGCAGCACGGTCGAGAGCGCACCGGCGAAGCGCAGGTCGAACAGCTCCAGCACCGAGGAGATGACGAGCTGCGCCACCATGGATTCGCGCGGCGAGCCGAGCAGCGCAGGCACGATGAAGAAGCCCAGACTGGAGATGAATACGAGCAGCCCGGCCGCCGCCGCGCCGGCACCCGACAGCGGCAGGAACACGGTGAAGAAGCCGGTCGCGCGATCTGCGCCGAGCGTCTGTGCGGCCTGAACGAGCTGCATGTTGATGCCGCGCATGATGGGCAGCATCGTCATAACCGCGAGCGGCAGCATGGCGTGCACCATGCCGATGAGCACGCCGGTGAGGGACGGTGCGAGCGTACCCGCACTGTCGATCAGCCCCAGATGGGTTGCCACGACGGTGAGCAATCCGGTCTTGGACAACAGCAACATCCAGGCGTAGGTCTTGACGAGATAACTCGTCCAGAACGGCAGCACGATCCAAAGCAACCAGCGCTCGCGCGAACGCGCCGAGAGCCGCGCGAGCAGATAGGCCACCGGATAGCCCAGCAGTACCGAAAGCGCAGCCGTCAGAAAGGCAATCCAGAATGTCGAGGCCAGCACTTTGACGTAGACGACCGAGTGCGTCATGCGCGCGAACTGCGCGACCGAGAGCACGCCGTCGGCATCGTAGAGCCCGCCTTGCAGGATCTCGACGACCGGCACGATGAAGAACACCGCAAGAAACAGCAACGCGGGCACCGCCGGCAACCACCGGGCCAGGTGCTGCGGCCAGGCAATACGGGGCCCCGCCTGAGGCAGGCGTTGAACAAGCCACATGACAAATACTCCTGAAGCGGATGACTGGGCGTCGATTACAGCGATGCGTCGTGACGCGTCGTGGTGCGTGATGGCGCGCCGTGATGCCGGCGGGCCGACTCAGCGCGTGAGCAACGTCGCGCGCCCGTGGTCCCACGCCAGCCCGACCTGCTCGCCGACGCGCGGCGTGAGCTCGCGCGGACAACGCACGGTGAATTCGGCAACGCCGTCGGCCTGCATGTCCGTCGTTCCCAGCGACACGATGGCGCGCGTGTCCGAGCCGAGGAATACGACTTCGCGAATCGTGCCGGCCAGCGCGCCCGCCTCGGGCGATGTCAGTCTCGCGGCCTCGGGACGCACCAGCAGACTGGCGTTGCCGGCGGCCGGCAGATCCGGGCTCGGGCCGATGGGCACCAGACGGCTGCCCACGCGCAGCGCCACACGACCGTCGGCCAGTCGCTCGACCACGCCGTCGAGCAGATTGGAATGACCGAGAAAGTCGGCGGCAAAACGCGTCGCCGGCCGGTCGTACAACTGCGCCGGCGTGCCGATCTGTTCGATGCGGGCCTGGTTCATGAGGCAGATGCGGTCTGACAGCGTGAGCGCTTCGTCCTGATCGTGCGTGACGTAAATGAACGTCGCACCCAGCTCCTGATGCAACCGCCGGATTTCCAGTTGCATGTGCTCGCGCAGCTTCTTGTCGAGTGCGCCGAGCGGCTCGTCGAGCAGGATGATCGAGGGACGGAAGGCGAAGCATCGCGCCAGCGCGATGCGCTGCTGCTGGCCGCCCGAAAGCTCCGAGGGCAAGCGCTGTGCGAAGGCCTGCATCTTCACCATCGCGAGCGCCGCATCGACAGCCGGCGCGAGTTCGGCGCGCGGCAGCTTGCGCATGCGCAGGCCGTAGGCCACGTTGTCCCACACGGTCATGTGGGGAAACAGCGCGTAGCTCTGGAAGACCATCCCGATGCCACGTTTGCCCGGCGCGTCGTGCGTGGCGTCGCGTCCGTCGATCAGCAATTGGCCGGCGCTGGGCTCGACCAGCCCCGAGATCATTTGCAGCAGCGTGGTCTTGCCCGAGCCGGACGGCCCGAGCAAGGTAAGGAATTCTCCGGCCGCGACCCGCAGGTCGGTCGGCAGGAGCGCGGGGGTCTCGCGATACGTCTTGGCAAGCCCGATGGTTTCCAGTTTGGTACTCATGTCTCGACTCATCCTGCTCTGTGGCTCCGACGGTTTACGACAACAGCCAGGCGTTGAAGCGCTCGGTGGCCTTCGTGCGGTTCTCGGCCCACCACTGCGGGCTCGGCAAACGCATGCCCTTCAGGTTGGCCGGCGCGGTGGGCAACAGCGGTACGCGATCTTTCGGAATGCCGTCGAACGCCTTCAGGTTGGTCGGACCGTACGCGAGGTCCTGCGTAATGAGCGCCTGACGCGCCGGATCGCCGCAGAAGCGCACGAACTGCTTCGCGAATTCGGCACGCGGGGTGCCCTTCGGAATGCCCCACCCCTCAATGGAATACAGCCCCTGGTTCCACACGATCTTCACCGGCGCCTTGTTGTCGATGGCCGCCTGCGCGCGACCGTTCCACGTCGACATCATGTCCACGTCGCCGCTCTGGATGGCCTGCATGGCCTGGGCGCCGGACGTCCACCAGAGATTGATGTGCGGCTTGATCCTGTCGAGCGACTTGAACGCGCGGTCGAGATCGAGGGGGTACAGCTTGTCGATGGGCACCCCGTCGGCCATGAGCGCCTGTTCGAGCGTGTCGAGCGGACTGCGACGCAGCGAGCGGCGGCCGGGGAAGCGCTTCACGTCCCAGAAGTCGGCCCAGGTCTGCGGCGCTTCCTTGGGGAACTTGTCGGTGCGATACGCCAGCACGGTCGAATACACGTCGACACCGAGCCAGTCGGGCGTGACGGCCTCGGGCATGATCCCGGGGAAGTCGGCGGCCTTCATGCCGACGGGCTCGAGAAAGCCCTTCGACTCGAGATACGGAATGTCGGCGGAGAGCGTGAGTGTCGTCACGTCCCACACGAAGTTCTTCGTCTGCACCATGGCGGCAAACTGCGCCACCGGCTGCGAATCACGCGCCACGCTCACCACCTTGATGCCAGTGGCCTTCTCGAACGGGTCGTAGAACGCACGGCGGTAAGCCGAGGTGTACGGCCCCCCCGGGTCGGAGACGATCAACTGGCGCGCCTGCGCGAAGGCGGTGCGCGAGGCGGCCAGCGGCAAGGCGGTGGCCAGCGCGGTGGCGCCAGCCATTTGCATCAGACGGCGGCGGGACGGATTGTGCGGGTCATGCGAGTGGGACATGGGGAAACTCCGCTAGCGTGTGGACAGACGCGGCGCGCTTGTCCTGTTCTGGTGACCGCCCGGTCTCACGCGAAGCGAGACGAGGCGGTGGGCATCGTCAGACGGTACCGGCCGCGGCTCAGGCCTTGACCGCCTCGGCCTTGGCCGCGCGCTTGGCAAAGAATGCCGCCATCATGCGCGCCGGCTCGCCCGACTCGTACGACTCGCGCTGGATGCGCATGCCGGCTTCGATGGCGTCCTGGAACGTGGCTTCGGTCATTTCGCGGAAGCGTTGCTTGTCCAGGCGCATCGCCACCGGCGGCTTTTCCGCCAGCTCCGAGGCAATCTCCATGGCCTTTTCGAACACCTTGTCCTCCGGCACGAGGTGATGGATGAGCCCGAGGCGATGACACTCCTCGGCATCCATCAGCCGACCGGTGAGCGTGAGCTCGATCGTGCGCGACAGACCCAGCATGTGATTCATGATCCACGGGCCGGTGGTACTGGCGATCCCGGCGTTGATCTCCGGTTGTCCCATGCGCACGCCCGGGTGTCCCACGCGAATGTCGCCGAGCAGCGAAACCTGGAACGCCGACCCCGCGGCGGTGCCGTTCAGCGCCATGACCAGCGGCTTCTTCAGGCTGCGGATCACGTCGTAGTAATGCTCCCAGCCCTTGATCCATTCGATCGCGGTGTCGCCATCGAAGTGCTTGGCTTCGGCCAGATCCTGACCGGCCGAGAACGCGCGCCCGGCGCCGGTCATGATCACGGCCGCCACGTTGTCATCGGCGTTGAATCGCTCCAGCGCGGCGATGATCAGCTCGCGCATGGCGATGGTCCAGGCGTTGAGCGCCTGCGGACGATTCAATGTGATCACGGCGACCTTGCCGACCTGCGTGAACAGCACTTCCTGCTCGGTTTGCTTACCTGTCTCGCTCATTTCAACTCCAAGGACCCGCACGCGTGACCTCACACGTGCATTGAGAAGGCGACGATGCGACCGATGCACCCCGGGAGGTACGGCTCGATGCACCTTCGACGATTTATCGCTAAACAGTTATCTCAGTGCAATAACTGTTATTTTACTGAAATATAGTTATTTCAAAAAAATGGCGCAAGTCGAATCGCTTCAGGGTTTACCTCATGGGGTTGCACCTTCGACGGCCAGGGACGCATGGGGCCAGGCAAGGTGCTTCGCGTGCCCTGCGTTCGATGGACGAAAAAAAAGCAGCCCATCAGGGCTGCTTTTTCGTCTTGCTGCGTGGCCGCCGCGGAACGCGGCCGACGGTTCAGCGCACTTCTTTCTGCTTGCGCATGCGACGTATTGCCTGCAACTGGGCGACCGCCTCGGCCAGCTCCGCCTGCGCCTTGGCATAGTCGATATCGCCCGACTGCTGTTCGAGCAGTGCCTGGGCCTCCTCGCGGGCGCGTTCGGCACGGGCGTGATCGAGACTGTCGGCGCGCATCGCTGTGTCGGCCAGCACGGTCACACGATCCGGCTGAATTTCGACGAAGCCCCCCGCGATATACAGATAGGTCTCGCTGCCGTCGGCGGCCTCGATGCGCACCGTCCCCGGCCGCACGCCGGTGAGTAGCGGCGTGTGTCCGGGGAGCACCCCAAGTTCACCCTGTGCGCCGGGGACTTCCACGAAACGCGCTTCGCCCGAAAAAATCGAGCGCTCGGTACTGACTACATCCACCATGAGCAATGCCATGTATTTCTCTTCTCCCTGCGATGACGCAAATCTGTCGGTGATTTCGCCTGCATCGCGAAACGCGTCGGCGCATCGTTGGCGCGACGGATCCGGCGAACGGGGTGCGGCAGCCGCCGCAGTCCCGGACGTTACAACGTACGCGGCGGCGCCACGCTCAGGTCGGCAGCCATTTTCATCAGCGACTCCCAGATCGGGAGTGTCAGATCGACATGATCGTGATGCTTCCTGCGATTCTCCGCTTCGTACTCGCCCGGATACTGCACCCGGTCGAAGCCCGGTTGCGGCGGACACGATGTCAGATAGTCGATGAACGCCTCGACCTCGTGCGAGCGCCAGGTCGCCGCGAAGTCGACTTGCGGGTTGAGCACGATGGCGAACATGTTGTTCGTCGCCACGCCCGCACGCGGATGTTCCGGCTGGATCGTGCCACCCCCGGAGAGCACGCCCGCGAGCAGTTCCGTCACGATCCCCAGCGCATAACCTTTGTGTCCGCCGAACGGCAGTAGCGCACCAAAGGGTTCGGTGAACAACGCACTCGGATCGGTCGACGGGTTACCGTAGCCGTCGATGAGCGCCCCCGGCGGCGCCTGCCTGCCTTCGGCGGCCAGCACTCTCGCCTTGTTGATCGCGATTGCGCTGGTTGCCATGTCCACCACCAGCGGCGCACGGTTGTTGGGCAACGGGCCCGCAAAGCAAAGCGGATTGGTCGTGAGCCGCGGCTCGGAGCCACCGTACGGCGCCACCATCGGCTGACGGTTCGTGACGTTCGTGAACGCCATGAACACCAGCCCCTGGTGCGCGCACATCTCGCCGTACTGGCCCATGCGGCCCAGGTGATGGCTGTTGCGCAACGTGAGAATCGCCACGCCCTTGTCGAACGCACGCGCAATGGCGCGCTCCAGCACGACCTTGCCCACGTGCTGCCCGAAGCCGCGATTTCCCTCGTACAGCAGCAGGTTGCCGTGGTCGGTCAGCACGCTCGGGCGTCCGATCGGATTGACCTGGCCGTCCTCGAGCACCTTCCGGTAGGTCGGCAGGATCGAGAGTCCATGGCTCGCGTAACCCACCCGGTCGGACTCCACCAGGTGCTGCGCGACGTCGACCGCAATGTCCTCGGGTACACCTTGCGCGAGCAGCAGTCGTTGGCCGAACTCGACGGCATCTTTCAACGGGATTCGCATATCGCCTCCTTGCGCTTCGGCGCCGGTCACAACCAGCCCAGCCAGCGCCAGTAAGTTGCTGCGAAGGCCAGCAGCAATACGTAGCCCACCAGGGTGATCACGATCCCCACGCGCGCGAACTGCTTCGCCGTGAAGGTATCGGTCCCGAGACACACCATGTTCTGCGGCGCATTGATCGGCAGGATGAAACCGAAGCTCACGGTGAAACCGAGCAGCATCGTCATGCCCAGCCGGTTGAAGTCGCCCGGCAATGTTTGCAGCACCGAGATCAGGATCGGCAGCATCGCGGACGTCAACGCCGTCGCGCTGGCGAAGCCGAGGTGAATCAGGATGAGGAAACCGGCGAGAATCGCGAAGACCCACAGCGTGGAGAGCGAATCCAATCCGGTGGCGGCGACCACGTGGTTGCCCAGCCACTGCCCTGCCTGCGTGGTCAGCAGCGCGGTGCCCAGACTGATCCCCACGCCGAACACGATCACCGTGCCCCAGGGAATGCGCGTCTGTACCTCCTTCCAGGTCATCACGCCGAATCGCGGCAGCATCAGCACCACGAGACCGACATAGGTCACCGAAGTGGTATCGAAGCGGTGCAGCTTGCCCTCGGTCGCCCAGAACAGCAGCAGGCCGATCGACACGGCGAGCAGGCGCTTCTGGGCGCTCGTCATCGGGCCCATTTCACGCAACTGCGCTTCCACGGCCTCCTTGCCGCCGGCAATGGCGTCGGCTTCCGGGGGCATCAGCTTGAGCACGAGCACGACGAGCACGATCGACATGATGATCGCCCACGGCGCGCCGGCGACCAGCCACTCGGCCCACGTGATGCGATCGCCGAGCATTTTGTCCATGAACCCGACGGTCAGCAGGTTTTGTGCCGCCGCGGTCTGAATCCCCACGTTCCAGATACTCGTGGCCTGCGCGACGATGATCATGATGCCGGCGGCGATGTTCGAACGCTTGTCCACGCCGAAGGCGGCAATCACGCCCATCATGATCGGCACCACACACGCGCTGCGGGCGGTCGCGCTGGGCACCACGAGCGAGAGGAGGATCGTCACGGCGATGGCCCCGACCATGACGCGTCGGGTGCTCGTGCCGATTCTTGACAGCGTGACCAGTGCGATGCGGCGGTCGAGCCCGGTGAGCGTCATGGCCGCCGCAATGAACAAGGCGCCGGCCACGAGCGCGAGCGCGGAGTTCGAGAAGCCCGCGAGCGCCATGCTGATCGCGCGCGAGGTCCCGTACTCGACACCGGGATCCTGGATCGTGGGCGCCGTGCCCACGAGAAACGCCATCAGCGAAGTGATGATGATGGCGCTGGCTTCGTACGATACGGCTTCCGTAATCCATACCACCACGGCAAACGCGAGAATCGCGAGCATGCGATGACCCGCGACCGGAAGGTCGTCGGGCATGGGAATGAGGAGCACCGCAATCATCACGATGACACCGGCAATCAATCCGATGGGAATCGCTTTCTTCTGGGGAGGGGTTTGCACAGTCACGTCAGGCGTGCTCATAGGGGGCTCCGGAACGGAATGGCATGCCGGCAGCTGGCATGTCTTGAGGAAAGGCCACGCTTGAACTGCGGGTTAATCCTAACCGCATTGATCTTGGCGAGGCAAGCGCGAGAGAAAGTACGGGAGCGCGACGCGGCCCGGCAGACCGCCGCACATGCCAGGCACGCGGCGATGGGTCATGCGGGAGAGGTATCCGGCAGACGTGCGTACGGCGCCGGACCAACGCGCGGAACAACGACTCAGGACGGCCTAGAAACGCAGTCCGAAGTATTCGGGCGAGCCGATGAAGAGTTGTGTGCTGAGGATGGGATTGGACAACGCACGATGCCAGACGGTCTGGTACAGGCCGGTCAGCCCGGCACGAGGCCCGGTGATCGCACCGTCCGTTGCGCCCGCGACACCGGCGCTGCCAATCGTGTGCCCGAGCGTGCTGCCATTCACGATGATCGGTTCGGACGCCCACGCCCCCGCTTCCTCGAACACGTCGCGCCAGGGCGCCGGCGCGGCGCCGGCAATGGCTGCGGGAGGGGAACCCGGTGGGGCGAAGGCCGGCGCTCGGGCCGCACGCTTCACGCGCGCGGCCCGCGACGGCCGGGTGCCGTGCCGGGCGCTGGCCGACGTGGTCTTCTTGCCTGCCGAAATCCCCGAACGCACGCCGGGGTCCGGCAGATTCGCGGCATGTGCCGATGCCGGAATCCAGAAGCCACACGCGATCGTCAGCGCCACCGTGGCACCCATCAGACGGGAGAGCGACTTTGTCATGACATCCTCGTGTGCCGGCGGTGCGTTCCGCCTGTCTTGCGATGGACGACGCAACTTTCGGGCCACGAGCGGCAACTTGTTGATTCTTATGCACTTCCAATTTCACCATTCGCGCAACACCGAGCGTATTCCCGAGAAGTGTTTCATTTCAGAAACGTCCGGCCGTCGCGCGTGACCCGGCGGCGACACCTCGTGAACGGCCTCGTGGGCCGCGCATCCCGTGCGCCGACGGCGTCCTGTTCGACTTTCGACGTCTCCGATTGTCGACTTGCGTTTCATCTGACGCATTGATGTGAGTCAACAAAAATGTACGACCGTGCGAAAACACCGATTGACGAAAGCATGCGGATCCATGTGTCCCCGTAGGGGCAACATCCGACGCGGCTTCGGACAGATCCGAAAGCGCGATGCGCCTGCCACGCGGGGCCCGCGTCTCTGGCACAATCGGTCAACGTCATCAGCGACCCACATTGCGGCACCTCGGATTGCTTCGAGGCCCGACACATGTGTCGCAGACCTTCAGGAGTCAGCAATGCCCCAGTTCGATGTGGATCTGTTCGTGATCGGTGCCGGTTCGGGCGGCGTGCGCGCCGCGCGTGTTGCCGCGCAATATGGTGCCCGCGTGAAAGTGGCGGAGGAATTTCGCGTCGGCGGCACCTGCGTCATTCGGGGTTGCGTGCCGAAAAAGCTACTCGTCTACGCGAGCCGCTTTGCCGACGAATTCGAGGACGCTGCCGGCTATGGCTGGCAAGTGCCGCCGCCGCGCTTCGACTGGAGCACCCTCATCGCCCGCAAGGACAGCGAGATCGCACGACTGGAGAACATCTATCGCACCAATCTCGAACGTGCGGGCGCGGCGCTCGTCGAGGCGCGCGCCGTGGTGGAGGGGCCGAATACGGTCGTGCTGCCGGCCACGGGCGAGCGCATCACCGCACGCCACATCCTGATCGCCACCGGCGGCAAACCGGCCGATCAACCGCACTTCGTCGGCCGGGAGCATGCGATTTCATCCAATGAGGTGTTTCATCTGGAATCGCTGCCTGAGCGCATCACGATCATTGGCGGCGGCTATATCGCGCTGGAATTCGCGGGTGTATTCGCCGGCCTCGGCTCGAAGGTCACGCTGGTGCACCGTGGCCCTCACCTGCTGCGCGGCTTCGACGAAGAAGTTCGCACCTCGCTCGAAGCCGCCTATCGCGAGCGCGGGATCGACGTGCTGCTCGAACGCACGATCGAGCGCGCGGACAAATCGCACGACGGCCTGAAAATCACCCTGTCCGATCGCAGCACGCATGTCACCGATGTACTCCTGAGCGCCGCCGGCCGCGTGCCCTATACACAGGGATTGGGATTGGCCGCGAGCGGCGTCGCACTCAACGACAAGGGAGCGGTCATCGTCGACGAGTTCTCGCGCACCAACGTGCCCTCGATCTTCGCCGTGGGCGACGTCACCGACCGGGTCAATCTCACGCCGATGGCGATCCGCGAAGGTCAGGCGTTTGCCGATACGGTATTCGGCGAACGCCCCACTCGCGTCGATCACAGGCTGATTCCGACGGCGGTGTTCAGCACGCCCGAGATCGGCGTCGTTGGGCTGACCGAGAGCGAAGCACGCGCGCTCCATCCACAGCTCAAGGTCTACAAGGCGTCGTTCCGTCCGCTCAAGGCCACACTCTCGGGCCGCACGGAGAAAACGCTGATGAAGCTGCTCGTGGACGGAGCGACAGACAAGATCGTTGGGGCGCACATGGTGGGTGACCATGCGGGCGAACAAGTCCAGTTGCTCGGCGTGGCATTGTCGATGGGCGCCACAAAGGCCGATTTCGACCGCACGCTCGCCGTGCACCCCACGGCCGCGGAGGAATGGGTCACCATGCGCACGCCCGTGGCCTGACGTGCCGTCGCGCTCATAGCCCCTGGTACCACACGCCGACAATCGCGACCGGCGTGAGCGCCAGCAGCAGCAAGCGCCATAGCGGTGCAAACCACTGCGAGCGCGAGCCGTCCAGGACGCTGCGCGCCGTCGGCCAGATACACGCCCCGACGAAGTAAGCCACGCATAGTCCGCCCGCGGGCATCAGCAGATTGACGGTCACGTAGTCCATCAGGCCGAAAATGGTGCGGCCGAAGATTCGGATGTCCGACCAGACACCGAACGACAAGGCCGCCGGTGCACCGAAAACCAATGTCGCGCCAAGGACCGCGGTGACCGCGGACCGACGATGCCAGTGATATTCGTCGATCAGGAAGGCAGTCACCGGCTCGAACAGCGAGACGGCCGACGTGAGTGCTGCGAAGAGCAGCAGCAGGAAGAATGCGATGGCCACGAGATGGCCGAACGGCATCTGCGCGAAGATCGCGGGCATGGTGATGAACGTCAGCCCCGGCCCCGCATCAGGCGCAACGCCGAACGCAAAGACGGCCGGGAGAATCATCAGGCCTGCCAGGCAGCATGCCAACGTGGCCAGCGTTGCGACCCACACGGCCGACCCTACCAGTCTCGCGTCGCTGGGAAGATAGGACCCGTAGGCGACGATCATGCCTGCGCCGAGCGACAGCGAGAAAAATGCCAGCCCAAGCGCTTCGATCAGCGTGCCGCCGGAAATCGCGGAAAAGTCGGGCGTCAGGAACCAGGCAACGCCGGCCATCGCTCCCGGCAATGTCAGCGCGCGCGCGATCACCAGCAGCATCAGCAGGAAGAACGCCGGCATGAGCCACTTGCCCGCCCGTTCTATGCCTTTTTGGACACCCGCCGCGACAACGACGGCCGTCAGCCCGAGAAACGCCCCCATGCTGCCGAGCGATGCCGCAGGGTCGGAGATGAACGCGGAAAATTCGCCGACGAGCCGATCCGTATCGTTGGCCAGTATGCCGCCCGTGACGGCGCGCCACAGATAAGCCACGGTCCAGCCCCCCACGACAACGTAGAACGACAGGATCGCGAACGCATTGAACGTGGCAATTCGGCCGACCCACGCCCAGCGCCGACCACCCAGCGCTCTCAACGCCGTGGTCATCGACTTGCCTGTGAGGCGTCCGATGGTCATCTCGGCGAGCAACAGCGCCACGCCGAGCGTCAGCACGCAAGCGAGATAGATCATGAGGAATGCCCCGCCCCCGTGCGCTCCCACCACATAGGGAAACTTCCATACGGCGCCGAGACCGACGGCCGAACCGGCCGCAGCGAGCACGAAGCCGAGCCGGGATCCCCAGGTAGCGCGGACGGTGGTGTCGTCGGTCTCCGACGCCATGGACGATGGCGCCGGACTCGCGGGCGGACGGATGGGCATATGGGACACGTATTTCCTCCGGAAACGGACGTACGCGCCTCGCGAAACGTTGTCCGCTGAGGTCACGACATGGCATGGAACGTGGCGTCAGGCAGATTACCGGCACGACGCGGCATCGCCGCCAGCGTGCTGCGGCGCGTGTGCATCGGTGCGCGACACCATGGGGTGGCCGAAGAGTCTACGCGGGAAGGGTTGCGCAAAGCTTTGGGAAAGCCCCCAAAAGCAGGACGGCACCCGGGCACTGTGGGCTCACGCCCTTCCCGCCAGGCGCCCGCTGGGCGGCAACGCCGGGGCGCTTCGTCAGAAAGCGGGCGACGTCAATGACCGAGCGGAACTTCGCCGGCCGACGCGGAACGGGTACCCGGTGTGGGGGGATTACTTTCGCCGCGATACGCGAACACGACGGAGAACTTCGTGGTGTCGCCTTCATTGCGACCTGCGGCATGGAAAAGCCCGCTATGGAACAGCACGACGTCGCCCTGCGCGAGCTCGACCTGTTTGCCGCGCGCAACGAGCGCCTGGTTGGCGGGCTCGTCGGGACGCAGAAAGTCGAGCGAATCGAGTTGATGGGGCTGCAATTGCTCGCGGTGCGAGCCCGGAATGAAGCGCAGTGCACCGTTGGCACGTGTTTCCGGTCCCAGTGCGAGCCATACCGAGACCAGCGAATTGTGCGGAAACGACCAGTAACGGATATCGCGATGCCAGCCGGTCGCCGTGCCGAAATGCGGATGCTTGGTCATGACGCAGTTGTGGTGTGCCAGTGTGAGCACTACGTCTTCGCCGAAGATCTGGGCGAGCGATTCGATCAGGTCCCGGCGCGTCGCCCAACGTCGCAGCGCATCGCCCCGATCGTAGGCCTTGAGCAGTCGCCGCACGGTCTGTCCGCCCTCGGCTTCCCGCGACGACGGCGCGCCGGCATAGCCCACATCCGCCTCGAATTCCAGCGGCGGCGTCGCCGACGCCAGTTGCGCTCGTGCATCGGCCAGAATCGCCTCGCAGTCGGCCTGCGCCACATAGTGCGGGAGGATCAGATAACCGTCGTTACGGAAGGTTTCGAGCTGCGATGCGGTAAGCGCCATGATGGTCGGCGAAGCGGAGGGAAAACTGGACGTTGAGGGGGATTCGCTGATGTTACCGGGTAATTCGAAAAAACGTGCGCCGCCTGGGTCGGGACATGGTGTCTCGATGCACGCTCACGCCGCGCGCTTGCGTCGTCGTGGCGGCAGTTCGGCAGCGCGCTTGCGTGCCGACTGGAGTTCGGGCTGAAGTTCGGGCTGCGGCACGTCGGTGCCCGGCAGCGATGCCTGAGGGTTGCCGGTGGGGCGCGGCGTGTCGACCACACTGCGCAGACGGTCAAGCTCGCGAGTGAGTTTCGCCAGTTGGTATTCGAGCTGGCAGTTCCGTCGGTACAACGTGCGCATCTTCTGGCTGAGCGCCTGCGTCTGTGTCCAGTACTCCGGATACATGACGAAGCGCCCATCCGGACGCTCGACGACGCCCAGCCCGCTCTGCCCCATCACATCGATGGTTTCCAGCGCGTAGCGTCGAACCTTTTTAACCGTACCTGCCGCCATTTGTGTCCTACAGTCCCAGCCTGAGAAAGTCAGGCGCGGCATTTTGCCATGAATTCGGCCCGGCCGGGCGTCAAACCCGGGCTGGGCCAGAGATATATTTCCTGGTCGACGGCCCCGTCAGGCGGGGCTGTGCGCCCAATCCACCGGGATTGGCGCGCAATCGGCCGACATTGCCTGCCAAGACGCGGCAACTGCGAGCGCGGCAACTGCGAGCGCGGCAACGGCGAGCGCGGCGCCAAACCTGCCGGCACCGTCGTCGCATCATGGCTTCGGCGTCTTGCCGGTATCGATCGATACCGGATCGCTCGCCGGGAACGTTTCCTCGAGTCCTTCGTCGAGCCGTCCGGACGTTGTGGGTTTGCTCGCCGCCGGATGCCTGGGCTTGTCGATCTCGATGGACACGGGGTCGCTCGCCGGGAACGTTTCCTCGAGCGCTTCGTCGAGGTCGCGTTCCACTTCATCCTCCTTGTGAGGAGGCTGCTGCCCGGGCTTGCGCGTAGGGGTATCGCTCATCAAGTCCTCCGCTCGTTAAAGGCCGCGCCGCAGCACGGCCGACACCCCTACTATACCGCGAGCAGCGTACCCTCGGAGCCGAAGCGACCGTCGCTGGCTCAGGCGGCCGGCGCTAGCCGATCGCGATAGCGCGCGAGCGCTTCGCGCACCAGCGGATGCATGTCCTCGGCCTCGGACGTCTGCAACATCGCCAGAATCTGAGCGCGCATGCGGGGGTCCCAGAACTTGCGCAGATGCGACGCCACTTCGCTCAGCGCTTCCTCACGATCCGGAAGCGATTCGAAAAAGTCGGCGATGCGGTTGGCCATGCGCACGAGGTTGTTGCCGTCCATCTCAAATCTCCCTGTCAGACACGCTCGTCGAGCGTCGCACCGCCCGCATAGATCACACACTGCTCGCCACGCACGAACCCCACCAGCGCCACGCCGGCCGCAGCCGCCGTGCGCACCGCCAGCGCCGTCGCGGCAGACACGGCGGCGACCATCGGAATCCCGACCTGCGCCGCCTTCTGCACGATTTCCACGCTGGCGCGACTCGTCATGAGCACGAACCCGCTATCGAACGCCGTTCCTTCTCGCGCGAGCGCACCGATCAGCTTGTCGAGCGCGTTATGCCGTCCCACGTCCTCGCGCAGGCAAAGGATTTCCCCCTCAGGCGAACACCACGCCGCTCCATGCACCGCCCCGGTCACGCCATTCAGCGGCTGGCGTCGCGACAACCCCTCGTGCGCCGCGGCAAGCGCCGCGTGCGTCACGCGCAACGGCTCGCCGGCCGCGGGCAGCGGGCGCAACACCTGATCGAGGCTCTCGGTGCCGCACAAGCCACAGCCTGTGCGGCCAGTGAGATTCCGGCGACGTTCCTTGAGTCCGGCAAACGCGCGCGACGACACTTCGAGATGCGCGGTAACGCCCAGCGACGTCGCCGAGACATCCACGCCATAGCACTCGCGCCGGTCGTTCAGAATCCCCTCCGACAACGCGAATCCCAAAGCGAAATCCTCGATATCGGCGGGCGTGGCCAGCATCACCACATGCGAGATCCCGTTGAACTCCAGCGCCACCGGGACTTCCTCGGCCAATTCGTCGCTCGCGTGTTGCCATGCGCCGCGCCGGAAACGGCGCACGGCAAAAGTCGCGTGCGACGCAAGACTCTCGGGAGCGATGGCGGCAGGCGCCACATCGCACACCGGCGCGGCAATATCGTCGACGCCCGCGACGCGGGCAGTATCGCCCGGGCCGGATTCACGTAATGCGTTGGTGGTGCTGGACATCGTCTGACGCTGACTCCCTGCGGTTTGACCGACCCCACCCTACTTCGCCGGTGCCGGCTCGGACGCCCCGGAGGCGCTGCGAGCCGCATCGAGCAATTCGAGCTGCGTGCGGTTGAATGTCGAATATTTCGCCTGCCATGCGGAGGGTTGCACCACCGGCAACACCTGCACCGCGGTCACCTTGTACTCCGGGCAGTTGGTCGCCCAGTCCGAGTTGTCGGTCGTGATCACGTTCGCCCCCGACTCGGGGAAATGGAACGTCGTGTACACGACGCCCGGCTGCATCCGTTCGCTGATGACCGCGCGCAAGACCGTTTCGCCCGCCCGGCTGCGAATGCCGACCCAGTCGTCGTTCTTGATCCCCCGCTCCTGTGCGTCGTGCGGGTGGATCTCGAGCCGGTCCTCATCGTGCCAATGAACGTTGTGCGTGCGTCGTGTTTGCGCCCCGACATTGTATTGCGAGAGGATGCGACCCGTTGTGAGCAGCAGCGGATAGCGCGGCGTGACCTTCTCGTCCGTGGGCACGTAGCGTGTGATGATGAAACGCCCCTTGCCGCGAACGAATTCGTCCACGTGCATGATCGGCGTGCCGTCCGGTGCCTCGTCGTTGCATGGCCATTGGAGGCTGCCCGCCTCATCCAGACGCCGATAACTCACGCCACGGAACGTCGGCGTGAGCCGCGCGATCTCGTCCATGATCTCCGACGGGTGCGCATATGGCATGTCGTATCCCAGCCGCTTGGCCAACGCGATCGTCACTTCCCAGTCGGCCATGCCCGGCAGAGGTGCCATCACGCGTCGCACACGCGAAATCCGGCGCTCCGCATTGGTGAACGTGCCATCCTTTTCGAGGAACGTCGTGCCCGGCAGCAGCACGTGCGCGTACTTGGCGGTCTCGTTGAGGAAGATGTCCTGCACGACGATGCACTCCATCGCCTCCATCGCCGCCGCCACATGCTGGGTGTTCGGATCGGACTGGACAATGTCCTCGCCCTGGCAGTACAGCCCTTTGAAGCTGCCGTGGATCGCCGCATCGAACATGTTCGGAATGCGCAATCCCGGCTCGGCCTGTAGCGCCACGCCCCACGCCGCCTCGAATTCCTCGCGCACCAGCGTGTCCGACACGTGGCGGTACCCCGGCAATTCGTGCGGGAACGAGCCCATGTCGCACGAACCCTGCACGTTGTTCTGCCCGCGCAGCGGGTTCACGCCCACACCTTCCCGTCCGACGTTGCCCGTGGCCATCGCCAGATTGGCAATGCCCATGACAGTGGTCGAGCCCTGCGCGTGCTCCGTCACACCCAGCCCGTAATAGATCGCGGCGTTGCCGCCGGTGGCATACAACCGTGCCGCGCCGCGAATCTGGTCTGCCGGCACACCGGTCACCACGCTCACGGCTTCCGGCGAATTTTCGGGCAGCGCCACGAAGTCGCGCCACTGAGCAAACGCCCGATCCTCGCAGCGCTCTGCAATGAACGCCTCGTCGAGCAGTCCCTCGGTCACGATCACATGCGCAAGCGCGTTGACCATCGCCACATTGGTGCCCGGGCGAAGCGGCAGGTGGTAGGCGGCCTTCACGTGCGGCCCATCGACGATATCGATGCGGCGCGGATCGATCACGATCAGCTTCGCCCCCTCGCGCACGCGGCGCTTCAGGCGCGAGGCGAAAACCGGGTGCCCGTCGCTCGGATTGGCGCCCATCACGAGAATGACGTCGGCGTGCTCGATCGACTTGAACGTCTGCGTGCCGGCCGACTCGCCCAGCGTCTGCTTGAGCCCATAACCCGTGGGCGAGTGGCACACGCGCGCACACGTGTCGACGTTGTTGTTGCCGAAGGCCGCGCGCACGAGCTTCTGCACGAGATAGGTCTCTTCGTTCGTGCAACGCGAAGACGTGATGCCGCCGATCGCGTCGCGTCCATACTTGGCCTGGATGCGCCGGAACTCCGACGCGGCGTAGTCGAGCGCCTCGTCCCACGACACTTCACGCCACGGGTCCGTGATCTTGCTGCGAATCATCGGCTTCGTGATGCGCTCCTTGTGCGTGGCATACCCCCACGCGAAGCGCCCCTTCACACAAGCGTGCCCCTCGTTCGCACGACCGTCCTTGTAGGGCGTCATGCGCACCACTTCGCCGCCCTTCATCTCGGCCTTGAACGCGCACCCCACGCCGCAATACGCACACGTCGTGACCACGGCGTGCTCGGGCTGCCCCATCTCGATCACGGTCTTCTCCTGAAGTGTCGCGGTCGGACACGCGCTCACGCACGCCCCGCACGACACGCATTCCGAATCCATGAACGGCTGGTCCTGACCGGGCGAGACGCGAGCCTCGAAGCCCCGCCCCGAGATCGTCAGCGCGAAGGTGCCCTGCGTTTCCTCGCAAGCACGCACGCAGCGGTTGCAGACGATGCACTTCGACGGGTCATACGTGAAGTACGGATTCGACTCGTCCTTCGCGCTGTGAATGTGATTCTCGCCGTCGAAGCCGTAGCGTACTTCGCGCAGTCCGGTCACGCCGGCCATGTCCTGCAATTCGCAATCGCCGTTGGCGGCGCACGTCAGGCAATCGAGCGGGTGATCGGAGATGTAGAGCTCCATCACGTTGCGCCGCAAATCCTGGAGTTTCGGCGATTGCGTACGCACTTTCATGCCCGCTTCGACCGGCGTGGTGCACGACGCCGGGAAGCCGCGCCGCCCCTCGATCTCGACGAGGCACAGACGGCACGACCCGAACGGCTCCAGGGAGTCGGTCGCGCACAGTTTGGGGATGTTGACGTCGGTACCCGCCGCCGCGCGCATGATCGACGTGCCGGCCGGCACGGTCACGGTCTGACCGTCGATCTCCAGCGTGACCTCGACCTCGCTCTTGCGCGCCGGCGTGCCCATATCCGGGCCATGGCCGGGCATGACTTGTACATTCGGATGGATCATCTGTCGTCCTCCTCTTGGGCCGCACGTGCGTCAGGCGGCTTCGGCGCATCCCGCGCCATCGGGCAGACCGAAGTCCGCCGGGAAATGTTCGAGCGCCGAGCGCACGGGGAACGGCGTCATGCCCCCCATGGCACACAGCGAGCCCGAGACCATCGTGTCGCAGAGATCGTGCAGCAGCCTGACCTGACGCGGCGAACTGTCGCCGTGCCGGACCCGATCGATTACCTCGACACCGCGTGTCGACCCGATGCGGCATGGCGTGCACTTGCCACACGACTCGATCGCGCAGAACTCCATGGCGTAACGAGCCAGCCCGGCCATGTCCGCCGTATCGTCGTGCACGACCACGCCGCCGTGACCGACCACCGCGCCCAAAGCCGCGTAGGCCTCATAGTCCATCGGCACATCCCACTGTGCGCTCGGCAGATACGCGCCTAGCGGACCACCGACCTGAATGGCCTTGGCCGGACGCCCGCTTGCCGTACCGCCGCCGAAGTCGTCGAGCAGCGCTCGCAACGTCACCCCGAACGCCAGTTCCACGAGCCCTCCGCGTCGGATGTTTCCGGCGAGTTGCACGGGCAGCGTGCCCTGCGAGCGGCCCATCCCGTACGAACGGTAAGCCTGCGCACCGTGCGCAAAGATGAATGGCACGCTCGCCAGCGTAATCACGTTGTTGATCAATGTCGGCTGACCGAAGAGGCCGGACAGAGCAGGAATCGGCGGCTTGGCCCGCACCACGCCCCGCTTGCCTTCCAGGCTCTCGAGCAACGCCGTTTCCTCGCCGCAGATATAGGCGCCGGCCGCCTTCGCGACCCGCAATTCGCAGGCGCGTCCCGAGCCAAGCACGTCGGCGCCGAGCCACCCTTCGCGGCGGGCGACGGCGATCGCGGCTTCCATCGCGGCAATGGCGTGCGGATATTCACTGCGCACGTAGACGATGCCTTCGCTCGCCCCCACGCTCAACGCCGCGATGATCATCCCTTCGATCAGGACGAACGGGTCGCTCTCCATGATGAGCCGGTCGGCGAACGTTCCCGAGTCGCCTTCGTCGGCGTTGCAGACCACGTATTTGCGCGACGAGTCGGCGCGGCGCACCGTCTGCCACTTGATGCCCGCCGGAAACGCCGCTCCGCCGCGGCCCCGCAGACCGGAGTCGAGTACGGTCTGGCACGCTGCCTGTGCGTCGAGAGCAAGACAGGCGCGCAGGCCGGCCAGCCCGCCATGAGCCTCGTAGTCCGCCGGGTCGAGCGGGTCGGTCACGCCCACGCGGGAGAACGTGAGGCGCTGCTGGCGCGCCAGATAGGGAATCGCGTCGACCCGCCCGACACACGCGGGCATGGGCGCCTCCCAACTTCCGTCGGGATCGCCGGCCAGCACCGTCTGCGCGGCGTCCTGCGTCGCTCTCGCGGGCCACCCACTGTCAAACAACGCGGCGACCTGCGAAGCCTGCACGTTGCTGTAGCCCACCCGTCCCGCCGGCGTCTGCACCTCCACGAGCGGTTCGAGCCAGAACAAGCCGCGCGAACCGTTGCGCACGATGTCGAGCGCCACGCCGCGGCGCGCCGCTTCCGCCGCGACGGCGGCGGCGAGCCTGTCGGCCCCCAACGCGAGAGCCGACGAGTCGCGAGGTATATAGACGCGGTACGGGCCGCTCGCAGCCGCTGCACCGGCGCTTTGCATGACCGAATCAGGCATCACGAGTCTCCTCCTTCGCGGAAGCGAGCAGCGCGTCGAATCGGACCGGACTCACGCGCGCGTGCAATTCGCCGTTGATCGTCACTGCCGGCGACAGGGCGCATTGCCCCAGGCAATAGACCGACTCGACGCCGACGCCGCCGCATGCCTCACCGTCGATTCGCGCACCAGTGCACGCTTCGACATGCGCGACGAGCGCCTCGCCGCCGCGACTGCGGCAAGCTTCCGCGCGGCAGACCTGCACCACCGTTGCCGGCGGCGGCGCGCTTCGAAAGTGGTGATAGAACGTGATCACGCCATGGACTTCGGCGCGAGAAAGATTCAGGGCGGCGGCGATCGCGGGCACATGGGCCGGATCGACATAGCCTTCGCTGTCCTGCAACGCATGCAGCAGCGGCAACAACCCATGTGCGCTGCCGGCGTGGCGAGCCAGCAGCGGCGCGAGCGTCGCGTGGGGTGTGGGCACCATCTCGAGTATCTCCTGGGGCGAACCGCGTCCCATATGTTTCTCATTGCATATGATGACCGCCGGTTCCTGGGGGCTCAACACTTAGGACAGTAGTCCAAATGGCCCGCGCCAACAAGCCTCGTGGAAACACCGATGGCTCGGCGATGGCCCGGCGATGGCTCGATTATCGAGCCTTTGCTGCGCAGCACCATGCAACAACCTCGCAACCCGCGCGGACCGGAGCTTTCTCACTCGGAATTGTTGTGCACACAATATGCACTACAATTCATATGAAAAACTTACCCCAGCGAAGGAAACGCTTCGGACAACGGCGCCACCTGTCCGGTCGCGGCCTCGCTGTATCCCGGTATGGCATGCACCGCCTGCCGGTACTCGCCACTCTGAAGAATCTCGAGCAACGCCTGAAGGTGCGGCGATTCGCTGCCGCTCTCGGGGAACATGAGGCAATACCGTTCCGTGAGGATCGGCAGAAAGTCGAGCCCGAACTGGCCCGCAGCCGCCTCGATGGCCAGACCGGCGTCGGCGCGACCGCTCGCGATGTAGGCGGCGACGGCGGCGTGCGTGAACTCGATGTTCTCGGCGCCCGCGATCGCGCCCGGATCGATCCCTTCGCGCGCGAGCAACAGATCGAAGATGATGCGCGTACCCGACCCGCGCTCGCGATTGGCGAAACGCGCACCGGTGCGGGGCAGATCGGCCAGCGAGTGAATGCCCAGCGGGTTGCCGCGCGCGACGATCAGCCCCAGGCGTCGCGACGCGACGTCCGCCACGCGATACGCCTTGCCCTTGAGCAGCGGGCCATAGTGATCGAGCACCGGCGCGGCCAACGGTCCGATGGGCACATGAAAGCTCGCCACTTCGCATTCATGCTTCGCCAGCGCCGCAATTGCCTCGATGCTGCCCCGATAGCTGACGTCGATCGGCAGACCGGCCCGCCCAGCGAAGTCGACCAGCGCCGCCACGGCCAGGCCGTGGCTGGCAAACAATCGCAGTTGATCGCTCTCCTGAAGCAGCAGATCGTCGAGTTCCGATTGCAACTCCGAGGCCATCGTCTCGAGCAGCGGGCCGAGCCGCGCCTGCAATCGCTTTTGCCCCCACAGCAGACGCTGCGCCAACGGCGTAAGCACCGCCCCCCGCCCACGCGCCATGGTCAGCAGCGGCGCACCGATGAGCGCCTCCACCTCCTTCACGTGCCCCCATGCTCCCCGGTACGACTGCCCGAGCGCCTGACTGGCCGCCTGAAGGTTGCCGTGCGCCTGGACCTGCGTTAGCAACGACAGCACCTTGTCCAGCGCAAGATCGTCCGCGTCGTGACGCAAACGCAGTTGCGGTGCAATCGAAATGCGCTTCATCGAGCCCCCTTATATGCTATTAATTGCATAAATCAATTTATGCGAATTCCTGATAAGATGCCAACAAACACCGAATTTAAAGGGATTCATGCTTGCGCATCGAGATGAATTTTACGTTTCGATGCAATTAATTATGCATTAATTTTCCTATTTCGGTGCTCATCGTTTGCCCTGAGATGCGGCGCCTCCCCCGATGTCGACGCCGCGCGCCAACCACTCCGCCCGAATACGCTTCATGTCCACCCCGAAGATTTCTCCCTACGATCGCCCCGCCGGTGGCTGGGGTGCGCTCAAAAACGTCGCCATTCAACTCGTTACGCAGGGCATCCCGCTCAAGGGCGCGCGCACACTGCTGAGCGCAAATCAGCCGAGCGGCTTCGATTGTCCGGGGTGTGCCTGGCCGGACCGCGAGCACGCCTCGACCTTCGAGTTCTGCGAAAACGGTGCCAAGGCGGTTGCCGCCGAGGCGACCAAGCGTCGCGTTACCCCCGAATTCTTCGCCGCGCACAGCGTGACCGACCTGCTCGCGCTGGACGATTACACGCTGGAAGGCTATGGCCGCCTCACGCATCCCATGCGTTACGATGCCGCAACCGACCGCTATCGACCGGTTGCCTGGCACGACGCGTTCGCGCTCATCGGCGAACACCTGCGCGCCTTGCCCGATCCGGACCAGGCAGCGTTCTACACGTCGGGACGCACGAGCAACGAGGCCGCATTCCTTTACCAGCTATTCGTTCGCCAGTTCGGCACGAACAACTTCCCCGACTGCTCGAACATGTGCCACGAACCGACCAGTGTCGGCCTGCCGCCGGTGGTTGGACTCGGCAAGGGCACCGTCACCCTGGACGATTTCGAGCACGCCGACACGCTCCTGCTGTTCGGGCAGAACCCCGGCACGAACCACCCGCGCATGCTCGGCGAACTGCGCGAAGCCGCGCGACGCGGCGCGACGATCGTCTCGGTGAACCTGCTGCACGAGCGCGGACTGGAGCGCTTTGCCGACCCGCAGAGCCCGACCGAAATGCTGAGCCTGGGCGGCACACCGATCAGCGCGCACTACGTCACGCCCGCGTGCGGCGGCGACTTCGCGTTCGTGAAGGGGGTCGTCAAGCACGTGCTGGAGCGCGACGCCGAGGCCCGCAACAACGGCGAGCCCGCCCTGCTCGACGACGCCTTCCTCGCGGAACACACGCATGGATTCGACGCCTTCGCCGCCGACGTACGCGCCGAGCGTTGGGACGATCTCGAGCGCGCCTCGGGCGTGTCGCAGGCGCAGATGTGCCGCATCGCCGACGTGTACCTGCGCGGCGAGCGCGTGATCGCCACCTGGGGCATGGGCATCACGCAGCACAAGCACGCCGTGGCGACCATCCAGATGATCGTCAACCTCATGCTTCTGCGCGGCAACATCGGACGCGCAGGCGCCGGACTTTGTCCGGTGCGCGGCCATAGCAACGTGCAGGGCGACCGCACCGTCGGCATCAATGAGAAGCCCTCGGCCGCGTTCCTGGCGCGGCTCGGCGAGGTCTTCGGCTTTGCGCCGCCCCAACGCGAAGGACTCGGCGTCGTCGATACGATTTCCGCCATGCTCGCCGGGCGAATCAAGGTCTTCATCGGGATGGGCGGCAACTTCGCGATGGCCACGCCCGATACGCCGCGCACCTGGGAAGCTCTGCGCCAGTGCGCGCTGACGGTGCACATTGCCACCAAGCTCAATCGCAGTCATCTGGTGCACGGCCGCGACGCGCTGATCCTGCCCTGTCTCGGCCGCACGGAAATCGACATGCAGGGCGGTGTGGCGCAAGGCGTCACCGTCGAGGACTCGATGAGCATGGTGCACCTCTCTTACGGGATCAACGCCCCGGCATCGGCGCACCTGCGCTCGGAGCCGGCCATCGTTGCCGGCATGGCGCAGGCCACGCTGGGGCGCGCACCCGCGGGCCACGCGGACTGGCATTGGTACGTCGAGGACTACGACCGCATTCGCGACGCCATCGCCGCGACTTTCGACGACTTCGCCGACTTCAATCGCCGCGTGCGACGTCCAGGCGGCTTCCGTCTGGACGTGCCGCCCGCCGAACGCCGCTGGCTCACCCCCAACGGCCGCGCCAACTTCACCACGCACCCACTGCCCGACGAAATGCCGATCGACAGCGCGCGTCGACATGCGGGCGCGCGCGGCGCCGAAGTCCTGCAACTTGCCACCATTCGCTCGCACGACCAGTACAACACCACGATCTACGGCCTGAATGACCGCTATCGCGGCGTGTTCGGTCAGCGGCGCGTCGTCTTCGCGAACCTCGAAGACCTCGACGCGCTCGGCTTCCGCGCGGGGGAACGGGTCGATATCGTCGGGGTGTGGCATGACGGGATCGCGCGCCGGGCGGATGACTTCCTGCTCGTGGCGTATGACATTCCGCGCGGCTGCGTTGCCGCCTACTATCCAGAGACCAACGCTCTGGTGCCGCTCGATGCGCTCGCCGACGGTGCGGGCACGCCTACCTCCAAATCCGTTCCCGTACTGCTGGAGCGCCGTCATGGATGACGTGGCCGCCGCGTTCGCGCAGTGCTCGGGCGCAACGCCCGCCGATCCGTGCCTCGATCCGTGCCTCGATTCGCGTCCGGATTCACAGGCCGACCCCCTCGCCCGCGCCGAAGCAGAACTGGCGCGCGTGCTCGCGACGCTGGCAGACGGGCAGCGGGAGGGGCGGGAGTCGCTCTCGTTCGCCCGTCTGGCCAAGCGCAGCGCACTGCCGATGAGCACGTTGCTGCGCTACCTCGGCGTACTCGCCGACGCGCGCTGGGTCGTCATCGAGACATCCGAGCCCACACGGCAACACGTTCGACTCACACTTGCCGGCCTCGCGCAGCACGACAGCCTTGCGACACACGCATCGCTCGCCATGTCGTCACCGGGATCGGATGGTCTTCCACCGTAAGGAACCGCAACGCGGCTGACATATTTCCATCCCATGACGCGACATACACTCTCGTCGCAACCGTGACGCGCCATCCTCGCCAGGCGAGCATGCGGCGCCCGGCACGGCCTTCACGTCACGGAGACCTCATGGAGAATGTCGTCATCGACACCGCCTCGTGCGCCGCTGTTTCGATCGCCCCAGGACCGATGGGCGAGCCGGCCTCCCTGGCCGGCGACATGACACCCTCCCCGGCGCTATGGCGCCACGCCCGACCTTCGCGCTGGAATCCATGGCTTATCGGCGTCGCCGGATTCACCGGCCTCTGGCAATGGCTCGGGCTTGGCTGGGCGCTGCGCCACTGGGGCGACACGGCCGCGTGGTCGCTGCTTCCGGTCCTGCTTCTCACCCCCATGCACTGGGGGTTGATTCACGAATCGATCCACGGACAGTTGCGTCTGAAGCCACGCGCCAACGAGCGCGCCGGCCGAGTCCTGGCCTTGCTGCTGGGGCTGCCGTTCGAAATCATGCGGTTCGGCCACCTGCTGCATCACCGCTTCACCCGCCAGCCATACGATCGCCCCGACATTTCGGCGTTGCCCGCCGACGCAACGATGGCAGCGCGCGCGCGCCGGTGGCTGGGCTATCAACTTCGGCTGCTGGGCGGCATGTGGCTGGCGGAAGTCTTCGCACCGCTCATCGCCTGGGTGCCCGCTCGGCACTTGCCCGAGCTGGCCGCGCGCACGCTCGGCACCGATCCGCAGGACGCCGACGTGCGCCGCCGCGTGGTGATGTTCGCCGCCGATCCGGTACGCCGACGCCGAATTCGACGCGACTTCGCCCTCCTCGTCGTCTTGGCGATCGCTGCCCTGTGGGCCTACGGCGCGTGGTGGCCAGTGTTCGCGGCGACGTTCGTGGCGCGCGGCGTTTGGCTATCGATCGCGGACAACCTGCCGCACTACGGCGTATCGATGGACGAACCCGCACGGGCTCGCAACTTCCGCGCGTGCGTCCCGGTACGGGCCCTGCTGCTCAATCAACACCTGCATCGCGTGCACCATCTTTATCCGACCGCGCCGTGGCACCTCCTGCCGGCGATCGATGCCGCGCAACCTCCCGGCGCGCCGGCGATACCTTACTGGCGTGGCGCCTTGCGCCAATTCGGCGGACCGCTTCCGGCCAGCTCGCTCATGGACCACGCCGAACGCGTCTCATAACAACCACTCGCCCCTCGCTTCGCACACCTTGCGAACCGACGCTCGGCACACGGCGCATCGGGCGCCGTTGTCCCGATACCACGCCGATCATGCCGTCGCCTGTCGTGTAACGCTCGGAATGCTTCGGGAATTATCCGAATCGTGATATAAATGCGAATCGTTTTTGTTAACGTTTGCGTTCACACGATTTGTCGTGCGAAGCGTTTGCACAGGGTTCGCATGTTGATTGGACTGGCCATCGCACTGGCATGGCTTGCGGGCGGCGCCTGCTACCTCACCTCGGAACACCAGCGTCTGCGAGCGCAGCGTCTGGCGACGCAGCCCGCACGCGCGGTCTCGCTCCTCGCCGCGATCGCATGTCTCGTTTGCTGGTGGCTGGCGGCGGGTCCGTCGGCAGGTGTCGCTTCCGCGTTCATGTCGCTGTGCCTCGGTCTGCTGTTCTGGCCCTACGCCGCTGGCGGCTGGCACTGGCTGCGTGGAGATGCGCATGTGGAGTAGAACCGTCGCCGGCCTCGTGCTCGGCTTTCTCGCGGCCATCGCGCTATGCGGCGCGATCGCCTATCTCACGCCAGCGGGCTGGCAAACGGCCGTCATTCCGGTGATCGCGCTTTTCCCGCTCTTGTGGCTCGGCCTGTTCGCGGTGGTCTACGCGAGCCGCACTGCGCGGCGCGCATGGATCGGCCTTGGCACCACCACGGTCGTTGCCTGGGTCGCGCTGCTGCTCGCGCGCGCCGTTTGGTGAGTTTCGCAAGGAGTCTTCGATGCGCGCCCAAACCCTGCGCCAATACCTGAGTGTCCACACGTGGGCCGGCATCGTGGCCGGTTTTGCACTGTTCGTCGCCATGCTCGGCGGGGCACTGACCGTCTTCCATCACGAAATCGAGCGCTGGGAACAACCGGCCACGCGTCATGCGCCACTCACGCTTGCGCAGACGGAGCAACTCGCCGAGATGGTTCGCGAGAAATACCCGGCCGCGCGCGAGCAAATGGGGGTGGTGCTCCCGAATCACTCGCCGACCCCGTTCGCCTACTGGCAGCAACCCGACGGCGAATGGATGCAGGCGCGGCTGCGGCTCGACGCCGACGGCTCGGCGCCGTCGCTGGTCACCGGCGACGCCCGCCCCGGCCTGTCCGCCACGATCAACGCGCTGCATTACTCGCTGTCGATTCCGACGGTCGGCCTGTACCTGATGGGGGTCGTGTCGCTGTTCTACGGCATGGCACTGATCTCCGGGGTGATCGTGCACCTGCCGCGCGTCACCCGCGACATCTTCGCGTTGCGCCCGGGACGCAACCTCAAGCGCTTCTGGCAAGACGCCCACAATGCCATCGGTGTGCTCAGCCTGCCGTTTCACATCGTCTTCGCCGTCACAGGCGCCCTGCTCTGCCTGAGCCTGCCGCTCATGATGGCGTTCAACGTGATCACGTTCGAGAACAAACTGATGTCGCAGATCCCGCAGATCACGGGATCCGTACCGGCAAAGGTCGCCCCCGTCGACGGCAAGCCGCTCGATCTGCCGGCCATCCTCGCGCACGCCGGCCGCGCCGCTCCGGACATGGAGGCGACCGCCGTTGCATGGTCCCGCTATGGGAAGCCGGATGCCGTCGCGGAGGTCTATGGCGAAGCGACCGATTCGCTTGGCGTGTTCGCGGCCGTTGCCGTTCGTCTGAACGATGGGCAAATCGTTGGCCAGCACAGCCCCGGCACGCGCGACGCCAACCATGCCGTGCTCAGCATGATTTACGGTGCGCACTTCGGCAACTTCGCCGGCGACGCGATGCGCTGGGTGTACTTCGTACTCGGCCTGAAGGGCGCAGTGCTCGTCTACAGCGGCAACCTGCTCTGGCTCGAATCGCGACGCAAGCGCAACACGGCCATCCAGCCCGCCAATCTGCGCTGGATGGCGAAGGCCACCGCCGGCGTTTTCCTGGGGACCTGCCTGGGGATCGCCGTGGCGTTTGTCGGCGCCGTCGTCGCGCCGGGCGCGACGGCACTGTCGATTTTCGTGGCCACGCTGGCCGTCTCGCTGGGCATCGCCGCCGTTGCCGCACCGGCCGTGGCCGCCACCGGCCTGCTCGCGGCGACAGCGCTTGCCTGCCTCGCGATCCCGGTGGCCGATGCCGCGTTCACGTCCGACAACCTCGTGAACTCGATGGCGGCCGGCGACTGGGTGCTGGCGGGGATCGATCTCGCCGCCGTTGCGTTTGCCGCGGTTTTTGCCCTGTTTGCCCGCGCCACGTGGCGACGCGCGCGGCACGGCGACCCCAACAGCGTTTGGGCACACCCGGCAACCGGCGCGGCGCAAACGTCATCGGCCGCCAGCGCGACGAACAACGCGGCGACGCGGTAATTCGTCGCCCGCGACCCCTAACGTCAGGGCTGCCCGAGCAGTCGCCCGCGTGAGCCGCCTGCGGCTCACGCCTCCCCATGAAGCATTCGATCGTTTTCAAAACGTACCCGTCGGCACACGACGCAACACAAATAGGGAGATTCACTCCGATGTCGCACCACCGCCCCCTCGCAGGGCGCGCCTTCGCCTGCTCCGCACGCGAGCGCACCACGCATGAACCGCTGTCTCGTTTGACTTCGTCGCGCCTGCCTTGCGAACCGTCATCGGTCACACGCGCCGTGACCGGCGTATCCCCCGCGCGGGCGGTTGGCGTCATTTGGGCTGCATCGCTCACGCTGGCCGCTGGCAATGCGATGGCGCAGCAGGCACCGGCCACGGCTGACGTGGCGCAAGGCACCGCCGCCCTGCCTGCTACCAGCGTGTCGGCCGGGCGCGATGACGATGTGCGCGTCGAGCGGGTTTCGAGCGGTGCGCTAGGCACGCGCCGAGCGGTGGACACGCCGTTCTCTGTGGTCGCGGTCAACAGCGAGCAGATCAAGAACCAGATGGCGCAGACCGCCACGGACGCCTTCAAGTGGGACCCCGCGGTGAGCACCCTGTCGGAGAACAAGCGAAACGAGAATGCGTATTTCGCGGTGCGCGGCATGCGCGTCGACATGCTCGACGGGACCAAGGTCGACGGTCAGAATTTTGTGTCGTGGCAGGCCGACATTCCGCTCGAACCGTTCGAGCAGGTCGAGCTGCTCAAGGGCCTGTCGGGATTCATGTATGGCTTCGGTGCGCCGGGCGGCATCGTCAACTATGTGCTCAAGCGCCCGACGGACGAACCGCTGCGCCAGTTCTCCGTCGGCTACGAAGCCAGCAACGTCTGGAGCCAGAAGCTCGATCTGGGCGGACGCTTCGGCCCGGACAACCGTTTCGGCTATCGCCTGAATCTCGTGAACGAAGAAGGCAACACGGCCGAACCCAACAACCACGTGCGCCGCAAGACGATCTCGTTCGCGACGGACTTCCGCATTACCCGCGATCTCACCTGGTCGGCGGACGTGGCGTACTGGAAGCGCCAGACGACCGGCACCCTGTTCGGCCTGAACTTCGCGGGCGCCGGCGCGGTGCCCGATGCCAGCAAGGTCGCGCGCAATCTTGCCCAGCCCTTCTCGTATTACGAGACCGATGCCCTCACCGCGGGCACCGCGGTCGACTACCGCATCAACGATCGGTGGAAGGCGAACTTCAAGTACCGCTTTGCCCGGCAGAACCGCCTGAACGGCGACAGCTTCCTTTCGGTGCTCAATGCCGCGGGCGACTATGCGGATACGCAGTACAAGTGGAAGACGGCCTATTACTACCAGGCCTGGGACGGCATGCTGCAAGGCAAGTTCGACACCGGCCCGCTCAAGCACGACGTGGTTTTCGGGGTCTCGTACCAAAGCCAGGTCAAGCTCAACGACAACGGTCTGGGCGGCAATGGCATCGCCCTTGGCACGAGCAACATCTACAATCCGTCGCTGCTTCCCAACCAGGACATCGGACTCGATTACGAACCGTATCGCAGCGAGAAGATTTCGCAGCGCGCGATCTTCGCGAGCGACACGGTGGGCATCACGTCGCGCATCTCCGCCCTGGTCGGGCTGCGTTATACGCAGTTCAATGACGATCTGTACGACATTGCCGGGCAGACGAGCACCTCTTATCGCGCGAAGCCGGTCACGCCCACGCTCGCATTGATGTACAAGACGGACTCGGATTCCACGGCTTATGCGAGCTACGTCGAGTCGCTCGAACCGGGCGGCTCGGCAGGCGTCACCGACAATAACTATCCGCAGACGTTTGGCCCGCTCAAGAGCAAGCAGTACGAGGTGGGCTGGAAAGCAGACAAGCAGCGCTGGGGTGCGAATCTCGCGCTGTTCCGCGTGGAGCGCGGCTATGCTTACACGAACCAGGCGAACGACTTCGTGCAGGACGGTACGCAACGCTTCCAGGGGCTCGATGCGAGTGGCTGGGTACGCGTTGCGCGCGACTGGCGGGTTCTGGGCGGCGTACTGCTGCTCAACACGAAGGCCGTGGGCGTTGACGATCCGAGCGTGGCGGGCAAGCGCATCTTCGCCACGCCGAAGTATGTGGTGACCGGTCGCGTCGAATACGACACGCCGTTCGTGCGCGGCCTGACCCTGGCCGCGGGCGTGAAGGTCACCGGCCAGCAGGAAGTCGATGCCGCCAACACGCTGTCGATTCCGGCCTACACCACCATGGATGTGTCGGCGAAGTACGCCACGCGCATCGCCGGCAAGTCGGTCGTGTTGCGCGCCGCCGTCAACAACCTGACGGACAAGCACTACTGGACGACGACCTACAACGGCTTTGTGCTGCCGGGTTCGACCCGCACCTTCCTCGCCAGCGCCACGATGGACTTCTGAGCGTCGGCCGGAGAAACGACAAAGCCCCCATGGGCCGGACTCGCGTCCGGCTCACGGGGGCTTTTCGCTGACAGCGGCGCGCTTGCCCGGCGGTCACGTCACGACCGGGCAACGATGCGGTGACGACCACGCCGCGATCAGGCGATGCTCGTCACCGCGTGAGGCAACGTCCCCTGTCAGCCGACGAACGCGCGCTCGACGAGGTAGTGGCCCGGCGCGTGGTTGTGACCTTCCACAAAGCCGCGCTTTTCCAGCAACTCGCGCGTGTCCTTGAGCATGGCCGGGCTACCGCACAGCATGACGCGGTCGTTTTCCGGAGTGAATTCCGGCAGGCCGATGTCGGCGAACATCTTGCCCGATTCCACCAGCTCCGTAATACGGCCCTGGTTCTCGAATTCTTCGCGCGTGACGGTCGGATAGTAGATCAGCTTGTCGCGGACATACTCGCCCAGATACTCATGCTCCGGCAGGTGCTGGGTAATCAGATCGCGATACGCCAGTTCGCTGGCGAAGCGGCAGCCGTGCACCAGAATGATGTGCTCGTAGCGGTCGTAGACTTCCGGATCTCGAATGATGCTCATGAACGGCGCGAGGCCCGTGCCCGTCGAGAGCAGATACAGATTCTTGCCCGGCAGCAGATTGTCGTTGATGAGCGTGCCGGTCGGCTTGCGGCCGACGATGACCTTGTCGCCCGGCTTCAAATGTTGCAGACGCGAGGTCAGCGGACCGTCCTGCACCTTGATGCTCAGGAACTCCAGCTCTTCCTCGTAATTCGCGCTCGCCATGCTGTAGGCGCGCAGCAGCGGCTTGCCTTCCACTTCCAGACCAATCATCGTGAACTGGCCATTGACGTAACGGAACGAAGCGTCGCGAGTGGTCTTGAAGCTGAACAACGTATCAGTCCAGTGGTGGACTTCCAGCACGGTCTGTTGATTCTGAGTACTCATATTGGCTTGACGTTAGACAAAGGGCGACGCGGCACATCGGCAAAAACGGCGGCGCTGACGGCCGGGAATGCCTGCGTTGCGTGTGCACGGGCCGTCCTTGATGGCCCCGATGCCCGAGCGCCTGGTGCATCGGATCGACGCACTTTCGGTTTTGGGCGGGAAAACCCGACTATTTTACCCGAATTGGGAATTGCTTTCATTTGTCCGTGCGGGCCGCCAGGGGGCTCGGGCGGGGGGGGCGATGGCGACCCGGCGCCTGCCGCGGCCGGCGGCGGGCTGCCCGATATAGGGTCGTATCCCTGCGCGCCAAGATGCCAGGCCAACCGGCGAGCGCCGAGCGGCGGCGCGCACAGCAGGGCCGCCGCGAAGCCGGCCCGGTAAAGCGGCGACCCGTTAAGCTGGCTGATCCACGTGAAGCCCGCGTTGAGCACCACGAGCAGCGACATGATGGGAGTGCGCTTTACACACGGCAGGTCCCACCGCGCCCATTGTTCTCGCCGTTGCGCCGTGCAAAATCTGTCAGGAAACCGACGCACCGTCGAAGCGGTACGGCCCATCGAACGGGCCGACAAAGGCGTGATGTGTTCGCACGCCGGCCCCGGGTTGCCAGAGATGCAATGCGAAGCCGGGCGGTTCGAGCGAGATCGTCTCCGGAGCGCCAGGTGCCAGACCGAGCGAAATCTGATGCGCGGTGGACACGCACGTGCTGGCCATGACGTTGGGCGCACCGGGGACCTGGGCCTGGATGCTGCGGTGCAGGTGCCCGCAGATCACGCGCTCGATATGACCGTGGCGCGACGTCACGCGCGCGAATCCCTCGCGCCCGGCGCTGGACAATCCGTAGCCGTCCATGAATTCGATGCCCGTCTCGAACGGCGGATGGTGCATCGCAATGATCGTCGGGCGTCCGGCGCAGGCGTGCAATTGCGCGTCGAGCCAGGAGAGCCGCGACTCGCAAAGGTGGCCGCTCGCGCCCGGCGGGTCCTGAGTATCGAGCGCCAACACGGTCGTTGGGCCCAGGTCGACACGATATTGTAAAAATTCGTAACCGGTTCGCAGATAAACGTGCTCGGGAAACGCGTCGCGCAACGCCTCACGATGATCATGATTGCCCACGACCAGGTACAACGGCATGGTCAGTTCCGCGAGACATTCCCGGAGTACTTCGTATTCCGACGGATGCGGCGTATCGATGAGATCGCCGGTCGCGATCACGGCATCGGGACGCGGCGTCAGGTGATTGATGGCGGCGATCGCGCGACGCAGCGCAAGTGCGGTGTCGACACGCCCACACGCCAGCGCGCCGGGACGCGTGACGTGAAGATCGGTGATCTGGCAGAGCAGCATGAGACTTTCCTTGATGACGAATGGCGCCGCCATTCGAGTGTAGGACGCGCACGCTCGCGCGCGGTCCACTGGCCGCGGACACGCTAGACGTCGCAGATGACAAGCCAGTGACGCCCCGACGATCGCCGCTGCCGTGCACGCGCGGTGCAACCAAAAGTCGCCCCGCCGCGCAAGCCCCGATCAGCTAGGGAAACTCCCAAAGCCCGCCCGGCAAGGGATTGCAGGCGGGCATGACCGAAGATGCCCGCAGTTACCGGGGTTTTGCCATCAAGAACAAGAAAGTACGCGGCATAGCGCAACAAAATCGCCGCAAACCGTTGTCAGGACTGGCCCACAGCGCGCCGATGGCTCTATAATGCGGCTGCCCGGCCAGTGCCAGCGCCCTCACGATATGTGACGAAACCGATCCCCGGATCGGGTTCGCGTAACGTGCCGCGAAGGCGACATTCTGGCGTGAGCCGCGTGCCTTATGGCGCGGATACAACACCGGCACTCGCCAAATGGCGAAAGTGTTAGAGTTGTCGCCGGTATTCACCACCTCTCAAGGGAAACACACATGAACAAACAGGAACTGATCGACGCCGTCGCCGGCGCTACGGGTGCCAGCAAGGCTCAAACCGGCGAGACCATCGATACGCTGATCGAGGTTATCAAGAAAGCCGTCGCCAAGGGTGATACGGTTCAGTTGATCGGCTTCGGCTCGTTCGGTTCGGGCAAGCGTGCCGCGCGTACCGGCCGCAACCCGAAGACCGGCGAAGCGATCAAGATCCCGGCCGCCAAGACCGTGAAGTTCACGGCTGGCAAGGCGTTCAAGGACGCTGTGAACAAGAAGTAAAGCCAGTTGCGCGCAGGCCGGCCTTCGTGCCGGCCTATCTTTTTTGCTCGCCCGGCCATTCGCGGTAGGCGGCAACAAATGGACGTTGCATCATCCTCTAGCGAGGTCCACGACTGATGTAACGCTGCGCGCCTCGCGGGTGTCCTGCGCACCGATTCCCGGAGATCCGGGCGCCCGCGACAAATTCCCCTCGGTAGTTCAAGGGCCCTCGGCCCGCAATCCCTCTTCCCGCTCTTCCCGCTCTCCCCGCTCTTCCCGCTCTTCCCCCTCTTCCCCCTCTTCCCCGCGTACCGATCCA
>OFTX01000228.1_pt1 | contig 34486 bp, 25 predicted proteins | sample 1775051 | NCBI WGS metagenome assembly OFTX01 (sample SAMN08195772, study PRJEB24354) | sludge metagenome | isolation source: sludge from phenol fed wastewater aerobic bioreactor A | place: India: Nagpur | collected 2016-09-15
CGGTGGTCCGCGCACCATCGAATAAGCGGATGCGCTCGTTGAGCAGATGCAACAACTCTTCGTCATCCCCGCACACCACCTCGGCGAGGATGTCGAACGACCCGGCGGTGACCACCACGTAGTCCACCTCGTCCATATCGCACAACTGTTTGACGATCGGGTCCAGGTTCCCCTCGGCGCGGACGCCGATCATCGCCTGGCGGGAGAAGCCGACCTGGACGGGATCGGTCACCGCGACGATCTGCACCATGCCCGACCCGATCAGCCGCTGCACCCGCTGGCGGACCGCCGCCTCCGATAGGCCGACCGCGGCGCCGATCGTGGCGTACGGCCGTCGCCCGTCCTCCTGCAACTGCTCGATGATCGCCTTGGATACATCGTCGATGGCCGGAGCGCCGAGGCGAGTCCGCGCCCGGCTAGGCCGCAGTCGCGCGCCCGCAGTCGGTGTAGCCATGCGCCTATCATGACGGGCTTGCAGTCACAAACGCAAGCGATATCGTGCCTCCGAACGGAGAGAACCTGCGTAATCAGTCGTTGTGACCGCGGTATGCAACGGATTAGGTAGCAATGTTCCCGGCCTGCCGACGCCGTGCCCATCGCATCGGGATTCGTTCCCGATCACCCGTCCGGCCTGGGCAGATGTGGCTCGGCCGCGCGATGGCCGCACCATACACCTGATCACCGTCGCATGTCATTTTCGTTGCGAATTTGCGAGTTGACGACGAAATCCCTTGCCATCGGGCCCCTAGTGGTGTCAGGATCGCCGCTAATCCCAGTTGTCATCCGCGGAGGTCGCACGTGAACGAGCAGAACCCCATCATCCCACCCGCCCTCGCCGGCCGCGCGGGGCTGACACGCCGGAACCTCCTCCGCGGAGCGGGTCTGGCCAGCACAGCGGCATTCCTCGCGGCGTGCGGCATCAAGGGGACGAACACCGGTGGAACCAGCGGATCGCCGTCCGGATCGTCGAGTTCCTCGTCGTCCGGGTCTTCGGAATCCTCGGGAACGCCGGGCTCGAGTTCGTCATCGTCGGCCGAGGTCGCGGACCTGTCGGACACCGACAAGACGGTGACGTGGTCGAGCTGGCCGGAGTACCTCGACGTCGATCCGAAGGACGCGAACAAGCACCCGTCCATCGATCAGTTCGAGAAGGCCACGGGTATCAAGGTCACCTACGTCGAAGACGTGAACGACAACAACCAGTACTTCGCCAAGATCCAGCCCGTGCTCGCGGCCGGCCAGAGCATCGCCGCGGATGTCTTCGTGGTGACGGACTGGATGGTGGCGAAGCTGATGCGGCTGGGCTATCTGCAGGATATCGACCACTCGCTGATCCCGAACTTCAAGAACCTGAATCCGGAATTGCTCAACGTCAGTTTCGACCCGGGGCGCAAGCAGTCCATCACCTGGCAGTCCGGGTTCGCGGGCATCGCCTACAACCCGAAGGTCACCAAACCCGTCGAGAGCATGGATCAGCTGCTGACCGATCCGGCGCTCAAGGGCAAGGTCACGCTGCTCACCGAGATGCGCGACACGATGGGCCTGGTGCTCCTCGACCTGGGCTATGACTGCAGCAATTTCACGGACGCCCAGTTCGACGAGGCGGTCGCCAAGGTGCAGAAGGCCGTCAGCGCCGGCCAGATCCGGCAGTTCACCGGGAACGACTACGCCCAGGGCCTGGTGTCCGGCGACATCGCTGCCTGCGCCGCGTGGACCGGCGACGTGGTTCAGCTCCAGGCCGACAACCCGTTCCTGAAGTATGTGCTCCCCGAAAAGGGCTGCACGCTGTGGAGCGACAACTTCGTCATCCCGAAGGGCTCGAAGCACAAGAAGAACGCGGAATTGCTGATCAACTTCTACTACCAGCCGGATATCGCCGCTGAGGTCGCGGACTATGTCAACTACATCTCGCCGGTGGTCGGGGCGAAGGAGGCCCTGCTGAAGAGCGATCCCAGCGTTGCGAACAACCCGCTGATCTTCCCGTCGGAAGACGTCATGAAGCGGGCGCACGTCTTCATGGCGTTGACCGAGGATCAGGAGAATCGGTACAATGCCGCGTTTTCCAAGCTGATGGGCTCATGACGACGGCTACTGCACCGGGGTTGGAGGCCTCCGCCACGGTGACCGGAACGGGCCTGCAGGTCCGCGGTCTGGTCAAGAAGTACGGCACGTTCACCGCTGTCGACGGTATCGACCTGGATGTCCCGGAGGGTTCGTTCTTCGCGCTGCTCGGCCCGTCTGGTTGCGGCAAGACGACGACGCTGCGGATGGTCGCCGGCCTGGAGGATCCGACCGCCGGTGCGATCTACATCGACGGTGACGACGTGTCGCGGCGACGCGCGTACCAGCGGCCGGTGAACACGGTCTTCCAGAACTACGCGCTCTTCCCGCACCTGTCGATCTTCGAGAACGTGGCGTTCGGGCTGCGGCGTCGCCGGCAGCAGAACATTAAGAAGAGCGTCATGGAGATGCTCGAGCTCGTCGAGCTCGCACACCTCGCCGAACGCAAACCGACGCAGCTGTCGGGCGGGCAGCAGCAGCGGGTCGCCGTGGTGCGTGCGCTGGTCAACAAGCCGCAGGTGCTGCTCCTCGACGAACCGCTCGGCGCGCTGGACCTGAAACTGCGCCGGCAGATGCAGCTGGAGCTCAAGAAGATCCAGACCGAGGTCGGCATCACCTTCATCCACGTCACCCACGATCAGGAAGAGGCCATGACGATGGCCGACACGATCGCGGTGATGAACGCCGGGCACGTGGAGCAACTGGGGGAGCCCGCGCAGCTCTATGAGAACCCGGTGTCGGTGTTCGTGGCGAACTTCCTCGGTCAGTCGAATCTCTTGCGCGGCACCGTGTCCGGTCGTGACGGTGACTGGATCACGGCGGCCACCTCCGCCGGGACGGTCCGCATCCCGGCAGGCCGGTGCAGCGCGAGCGGTGCCGACTGTCTGGTCGGTGTGCGGCCGGAGAAGATCCAGGTCGAAGAGATCGGCGCGCCGGCGGCGACGGTGCCGAGCGGTCACAACTCGGTGACCGGGCGGGTGAGCGACGCTTCCTTCATCGGCGTGTCGACGCAGTACCAGGTAACGGTGGCCGGCGGCCAGGAGCTCACGGTGTTCAGCCAGAACACCGGCACGGCGCTGGTCCGGCCGGGTGCGGAAGTTGTGTTGCACTGGGACGCGCTGCACACCTTCGCTCTGGACGGCTCGCAGGACGTCCGGTCAGGCATGGACGACCCGGAGGCCCAGTAGCCATGGGCACCGCAGTGATCCGCACCGCAGCGATCTCCGGCGCAGCGATCTCTGGCGCAGCGATCGGCATGACGCGAGGCGGCGGTCGATGAGCATCGCCGCGGCGCTTCCGGCCGGCGGCCACCACGCGCCGAGCGCCGGGCCCACACCGTCCAGCCGCAGCAAGTTCACCCCCTACTTCCTGCTCCTGCCGGCGGGGCTGGCGCTCATCGTCTTCTACGTCCTGCCGACGCTCACCCTGGCCACCACGTCATTGCAGACCGGTTCGCTCGAACAGGGCTACACGCTGACCTGGCACTGGCCCACCTACGGCGAGGTGCTGTCGCAGTACTGGCCGCAGTTCGCGCGTTCCTTCGGATATGCCGCCGGCGCAACGGTTCTCGCCCTTCTCATCGCGTACCCGCTGGCCTATACGATCGCGTTCAAGGCCGGTCGCTTCCGGACGCTGATGCTCACGCTGGTCGTCGCGCCGTTCTTGACGTCGTTCCTGATCCGCACCCTCGCCTGGCGGCAGATCCTCGCCGACGAAGGCCCCGTGGTGTCCTTCATGAAGGCCACCGGCCTGATGCACCTGACGGATGCCCTCGGCATGACGCAGGGCCGCGTGTTGGCAACGGGGTTAGCCGTCGTCATCGGTCTCGCCTACAACTTCCTGCCGTTTATGACGCTGCCGCTGTACAACTCGCTGGAGAAGATCGACCGGGGGCTGCTGAAGGCGTCGGAGGACCTGTATGCGAATTCCTGGACGACGTTCTGGAAGGTGACCTGGCCGTTGTCGCTGCCCGGCGTGGTCGGGGGCACACTGCTCACCTTCATCCCAGCGGCCGGCGACTATGTCAACCAGCAGTTCCTCGGCACAATCTCCAACACGATGGCGGGCAATGCCATCGACAGCCTCTTCCTGCAGCAGCGCCAGTATCCGCAGGCGGCGGCGCTCTCGCTGGTGCTGATGGTGGCCATCATCGTGCTGGTCTCGGTCTACGTGAAGCGGGCCGGAACCGAGGAGCTGGTCTAGATGACGACGATGACGGCCGGCGTGCACCGGCCCACGACCCCGCGGCAGCACAGCGGCGCCGGGCGATGGATCCGCGAACATCTCGTGACCATGTTCGGGATCCTCGCCCTGATCTACCTTTTCGTGCCGATTTTCGTGGTCGTCCTGTTCTCGTTCAACGATCCCACCGGGCGGTTCAACTACACCTGGGTTCGGTTTTCGTTCAGCGCATGGGCCGATCCGTGCGGCATATCGGGCATGTGCGATGCGCTGCTCGTCAGCCTCAAGATCGGCGTCCTCGCCACGATTGTCGCCACGATCCTCGGCACGCTCGCGGCATTTGCCATGGCACGGCATCGTTTTCGCGGCCGGGCGGTCGCCAATCTGCTGGTGTTCCTGCCGATGGCGACGCCCGAGGTGGTCGCCGGCTCCAGTCTGCTGACCCTGTTCATCAACCTGGGCATGCCGCTCGGGCAGACCACGATCTTCATCGCGCATGTCATGTTCTGCGTGAGCTTCGTGATCGTCACTGTGAAGGCGCGCCTTGCGGGCATGGACCCGCGACTCGAACAGGCCGCCATGGACTTGTACGCGAATCGGGTTCAAACTTTCACGAAAGTGACGTGGCCGCTGGTTCTGCCGGGCATCGTGTCGGGTGCGATGCTGTCGTTCTCGCTCAGCTTCGACGATTTCATCATCACCAACTTCAATGCCGGCCAGACCGTCACCTTCCCGATGTTCGTCTGGGGCGCCTACCAGCGGGCGCTCCCCGTGCAGATTAACGTCGTCGGCACGGCCATGCTGCTGGTCGCCCTCATCCTGGTCGTGCTGGGCCGGCTGATCGGTAAGCTCCGGGCGAGGTGAGAGGCTGATCCATGACAACCCGGCGGGTGACGTGCCAGCCGCCGGTCCGGATCTGCATCTGGCACACCTCTGACTCGAAGGAGCATCATGGCACCGCACCCGGCCCGGGATCCCCGGGCCGCAGCGGCATTGGCTGACGCCGAACCCACCTGCTGGTGGCTGGACGACAACGACCGGCCCGAAGCATCAGCGCCGCTCACCGGCACCATCCGAACCGACCTCGCCGTGGTGGGGGGTGGATACTCCGGCCTGTGGACCGCGCTGCTCGCCAAGCAGCGGGATCCGTCCCGTCACGTTGTTCTGTTGGAGGGCCGCACCATCGGATGGGCGGCATCCGGGCGGAACGGCGGATTCTGTTCCGCCTCACTGACGCACGGTCAGGCCAACGGCATGGACTGGTACCCGCGCGACGTTCCGCGACTGGAACGGCTGGGCCGTGAGAACCTAGCCGGCGTCATCGAGACGGTCGAGAAGTTCGACATCGACTGCAAACTCGAGAAGACCGGGGAACTGCTCGTCGCGACCCAGCCCTACCAGGTGGAGGACATCGAAGCGGACTACAAGCGCCAGCTCGACTTCGGCGACGATGTGGTCCTGCTCGATCGTGACGGCATCCGGGCCGAACTGAACTCGCCGACCTACCTGGGCGGCACCTGGCGCAAGGACGGCACGGTCCTAGTGGACCCGGCGCGGCTGGCCTGGGGCCTTGCGGACGCCTGCCGGTCGCTCGGCGTGGAGATATACGAGCACTCGCACGTCGACGCGCTGTATGCGGACGGCAACCAGATGGTGCTCACCACCTCCGCGGGCACGGTCCGGGCGGACCGAGTTGCGCTGGGCACCAACGCGTTTCCCTCGTTGCTCAAACGGGTGCGGCCGTACATCATCCCGGTGTACGACTACGTCATGGCGACCGAACCGCTGTCGCCGGCGCAGCTCGAATCGATCGGCTGGAGGCACCGGCAGGGGGTGGGCGATGCCGGAAACCAGTTCCACTACTACCGGCTCACCGACGACAACTGCATCATCTGGGGCGGTTACGACGCGATCTACCACTTTGCCGGCCGGATCGATTCCGCCCTCACCCAACGCCCGGCGACGTTCCAACGGCTGGCCGAGCACTTCTTCGACACCTTCCCGCAACTCGACGGGATCCGCTTCACCAACACCTGGGGCGGCGTGATCGACACGTGTTCCCGGTTCTTCCCCTTCTTCGGATCCGCCTACGGCGGCCGGGTCGCCCATGCCACCGGATATACCGGTCTCGGCGTCGGCGCGACGCGTTTCGGTGCGCAGGTGATGCTGGACCTGCTCTCCGGCCAGGAGACCGAGCTCACCAGCCTGAAAACCGTTCGGTCCAAACCGATCCCGTTCCCGCCGGAACCGCTGCGGTCCGCCGTCGTGCAGCTGACGCGGTGGTCCATCGCGCGTGCCGACGCGAACCAGGGGAAGCGCAACCTGTGGCTGCGAACTCTGGACCGCTTCGGCCTCGGCTTTGATTCTTAACTAGATTCCTCACTGGAGGCTCGCGCCATGTCCGATCGGATCATGTTCGGCCCGGACTACACCTTCCTCGGCGTGCCGCGCTGCGACCTCGGCGACCCCGGGACGCTTCCCGCCGGGGGCGCCGTAGTGCTCGGTGCGCCGTTCGACTCCGGGGTGTCCTACCGCTCCGGCGCGCGTTTCGGCCCAGGTGCGATCCGCGCTGCGTGCTATCTGCCGCACGACGGCGCTCGCCCGCACCTGGCGCTGCGCGTCGATCCGCTGACCGATCTCCCGGTGTGCGATGCCGGCGACGTCACCATGCCGCCCGGCGAGATCCACCGCGCGCTGGCCGCCTTGCGCGGCGCCGTGACGACCGTCCTCGGCGCGGGTGCTATCCCGGTGGTGCTCGGTGGGGACCACACCACGGCGATGGCCGATGTGCAGGCGCTCGCGGAACACTATGGGTCCGGCCGCATCTCGGTGATCCACTTCGACGCCCACGCAGACACCGGCGATGTGGAGTTCGGTTCGCTGTACGGGCACGGGCAGCCCTTCCGGCGGCTCATCGAATCGGGTGCCTTGGCCGGCGAGCGGTTCGTGCAGGTGGGCCTGCGCGGGTATTGGCCGGAGCCGCAGACGCTGGCATGGATGGCGCGGCAAGGCATCCGCTCCTTCGAGATGGCCGAGATCGGGGCCCGGGGGCTGGACGATGTGCTGGCCGAGGCCCTCGAGGTCGCCGGTCGTGACTCCGACGGTGTGTTCCTGTCCGTCGATATCGATGTGGTCGATCCCGGCACCGCCCCCGGAACCGGTACGCCGGAGCCCGGTGGGCTGACCTCCCGGCAGTTGCTCGACGCGGTCCGCCGGATCGGGCGGGATTCGAACCTGGTCGGCATGGAGATCGTCGAGGTCGCCCCGTCCTACGACCACTCCGATGTCACCGCCCTGCTGGCGAACCGGGTCGTCGTCGAGACGCTATCCGGAGTCGCCCGCCGGCGGGTCGATGCGGCTAACGGAACACGTTGGGATGAAACAGTTCCCGTTTTGTCGGGCCGATCCGGTATGGGGTCGGGTAAGACCTCGGGGATGACGCAGTCCGCGGCCGGCAAGCCGTCCGGGAAACTCCGTGTGCTGCTGGTCGGGGCCGGGGGAGTCGGTTCGGCGATCGCGGTCACGGCGGCGCGCCGCGACTACCTGGATGCCATGGTCGTCGCGGACTACAACCTCGGCCGGGCCCAGCACTGCGTGGACCGCGTGGCCGACGGCCGGTTCGTCGCCGCACAGGTCGATGCGACCGATATCGACGCCGTCGCAGGGCTTCTCAAGCGGTACGAGTGCGATGTGCTGCTCAACGCCACGGACCCGCGGTTCGTCATGCCGCTCTTCACGGCGGCCCTCGACTGCGGTGTGCACTACTTGGACATGGCGATGTCGCTGTCCCAGCCGCATCCCACCGATCCCTACCACGTTCCCGGTGTGAAGCTCGGCGACGAGCAGTTCGCGATGGCCGACGCCTGGGAGAAGTCCGGCCGGCTCGCCCTGGTCGGAATGGGCGTCGAGCCGGGCCTATCGGATGTGTTCGCGAGATATGCTGCGGATCACCTGTTCTCGCGCATTGACGAGATCGGCGTGCGCGACGGCGGCAACCTGGAGGTCGAGGGTTATTCGTTCGCGCCGACGTTCTCCATCTGGACGACGATCGAGGAATGCCTCAATCCACCAGTGATCTTCGAGAAGGGCCGCGGGCATTTCACCACGGCGCCGTTCAGCGAGCCAGAGGTATTCGACTTCCCGGAGGGCATCGGCGAAGTCGAGTGCGTCAACGTGGAACACGAAGAGGTGCTGCTGATCCCACGCTGGATCGACGTGGGCCGGGTGACGTTCAAGTACGGGCTCGGCCGCGAATTCATCGAGATGCTCAAGATGCAGCACACTCTCGGCATCGACAAGGTTGAGAAGGTTCAGGTCGGCGACGTGGCCGTGTCCCCGCGCGACGTCATCGCCGCCTTGCTGCCGGACCCCGCGACCCTCGGCGACAAGATGCACGGCAAAACCTGCGCTGGCACCTGGGTCCGCGGCCTCGGCACCGACAGCGAACCCCGCGAGGTGTACCTCTATCACGTGGTGGACAACGACTGGTCCATGCGCGAATACGGCTCGCAGGCGGTGGTGTGGCAGACGGCGGTGTGCCCGGTGATCGCACTCGAGCTCATCGCGAACGGGACCTGGTCCGGCGCGGGCCTTCTCGGACCAGAGGCCTTCCCAGCCCAGCCGTTCCTCGACCTCCTCGCCGAGCACGGCTCCCCCTGGGGCATCCGCGAGGAATCCCCGCGCCCCGCGGTGTGAATCCTGCAGGAAGGTGTGAGTAAAACCGGGCCATTTCGGACAGAATGCTGCAGCATTCACACTCTTCGAAATCACTCTTCGAAAATGGGGTGTGCATCCTGCAGGAAGGTGTGAGTAAAACCGGGCCATTTCGGACAGAATGCTGCAGTACTCACAGCCCACCGCACACCCCACGGCGCCATTCACGGCGCCGATGCCGCACCGGCGTGAGAACCGGTGCGGCATCGGACGATCCGTCAACGAACGGTGATCGTGGCGCTGATCACCTGGTGACTCGTGGATAGGAACCACAGCCGGTGTTGTCCGCGCGAAACGGTCTTCGGCAGTTGGACCTTCACCGTGGCCTTGCCGTCGAGGCCGGTCAGCGCGAGACCGATCAGGTACGGCTTGCTGTCCAGTGCGATCACGATGGGTGACAGCGGCCGGAACTTGGACAGCTTGACCGTGATCGTGCCGCCCGGTGACGCCACCGGATTGTCGATTGTGCAGGCGGCCGGCGTCCGCGTACCGGTGCACGTCGCCGCCGACGATTCAACCGTGATCCCCACCGATGTCACGGTCCCGGTGTTGTTCCCCGCGACGGTGAGCGTCGCCGGACCGGCGGGTGTGCCGGCGGGCACCGTCACCGTCACATGGGCGGTGCCGTACTCGTCCATCGGCGAGCTGCCGTTGGCGTTGTCGACCGGGAACGTGCCCAACGTCGTGCCGCCCAGCTTGACCGTGACGGTCGTGTCCTGCACGGTGCCGGTCGTCATCGCCAGCGACGACAGATCGAACTGCACCGACTGACCGTCCTGCACGGTGCTTCCGGCCGGGAAGTGCACCCCGACCGATCGTTGCGAATTGTCCACCGGCAGCGCCGCGGACGTCGTCATCGCCGCCATGTAGTCGACCATGCCCTGCAGGTCGGTCTGGCCGGTGTCCTTCTTGCTCGCGCCGTTCGCGAGTTCCAAGAAGTTGTCGCCGCCCGCAGCGAGGAACGAGTTCACCGTCACCGAGTATGACGCGGTCGGGCTGATCGGGGTGCCGTTCAGCCACATGTGCGTGACGTGGTCCCCGGTGGCCGCCCCCGGATCGTAGGTGTAGCTGAAACCCTTCGAGATGCCCAATTTCAGGAACGGCCGGGAGGCGCCGGCCGGCTGCCACTGCTGTTCCAGCACGGTCTTGATCTGCGCACCGGTGAGCTTCATGTTCACGAGGGTGTTCGCGAAGGGCTGTACCGTAGCGGCCTGCTTATAGGTCAGCACGGCCGGATACCCGCTCGCATTATTGCCGACCATATCGGCGCGCAAGCCGCCCGGGTTCATGAACGCGATCTGCGCCCCGCCGGTGGTCGTGTCCCGGGTCGCCCAGCGCTGCGCCTCGGCCACCAGATTGCCCAAAGTGGATTCGCCGCCGCGATTCTCGGTGCCGTCCGCCAGCTTCGCACGGTTGAACGGCCCCGCGATCTGGCCCAGTGGCTGCGCACCGAGTACTGCCGCGTCGGCGACAGCCCTCGATACGATCTGCCCGACGGTGCCGTCGGCCGAGTACTGGGCCGTCCATGTGCCGCCCACCTGCTTGGTCAGCGCGATGGTGTTGGACTCAATCTTCGTCACCTGATGGGTGGCAGAGACCGTGAAGAGCAACTGGTCGAGGTTGTAGCCGTACTGGCCCGCCGACACCACCGGCCGTTGGGTAATCGGACGGTTCTCGGTCTGCCACTGCGGCACGTCGACCATGCAGTTGTACGTCAGATGCGTGTGACCGGAGATGACGGCATCGACGTTCTCGTCCAATGCGTTGACGATCTTTCCGAAGTCGTTCGAACCGTCGGTCACCGACGAGCAGCTCGTGTTCGGCGCTCCCTCGTGCACCAGCAGGACGACAATGCTTGCGCCTTCGGCCTTCAGCGCGTCGGCCTCCTTGTTCGCGGCCGCCGCGATGTCCGTCACCGTGATGTCCGCGATACCGGCCGGCGAGACCAACTCGTCCAGATGCTCGGTCACCGCACCGACGAAACCGACGGTGACGCCGTTCATCTTCTTGGTCCACACGGTCGGCAGCGCCGGATTTCCGGTTGCCTTGAACTTCACGTTTGCGCCGAGGTATGTCCACTCCGCGCCGCCGTACGGGTTGGTGGTCGCGTTGTACGGGGCCATCACCCGGTTCACCAGATCGTTGTAGCCCTGGTCGAACTCGTGATTGCCCACGGCGGAGACCTCCAGGCCCGCCGCGTTGAGCGCGTCGATCGTGGGCTTGTCGTGGGCGATGAACGACTCGAACGTCGAGGCGCCGATCAGGTCGCCCGCCGCCGAGAACACTGTGTTCGGATTCTCCGCGCGCAACGACTTCACCGCACCCGCGAGGACGGCCGCGCCGGCCTCCTGCCCGTTGGCTTGGATGCGACCGTGGAAGTCGTTGATTCCCAGGATCTGCACGGTGGTCGCCGGGGCGCTGGCCGTCAGACCCACGACGACCGGGTCGTGGTCGGACGAGGCGTACGGGTCAGGTTGGTAGAAGTTCGTGCCGGAATAGTTGTACCGGCTGTATTCCAGGGCGATGGACTCCGGAGAGTTGATGTTCCAGACGTCCGCACCGGTGGCCCGCGCCAGCGCCGCCGAGTTCAAGAGCGCGTGGTCGAGCGACCCGGATAGTCCGGAGTACGAGTAGGAGTACTTGCCCAGTTCGAAGTGCTTCTCGGCGTCGACGTAACCCGCCTGGTACAGCACCTGCATCGGGTCTTCCTGCCCGTAGGAGTTGTAGTCGCCCACGGAGACCACGGCCTGCACGCCAGTTGTCGTCTTGAGGGAGTCGAGCCAGGTGACGAGGGCCTTCGCCTGTTCGATGCGGTCCGCGTTCGATGCGCCCTGCCCGTCGCCGGTGTCGGTGTTGCCCGGTCCGCTGCCCGAACCCTTCGATTTGAAGTGGTTGACCGCGAAGATGAAGGGATCACCGCCGGCCTTCGGTGTGAAGACCTGGGCGATCGGCTCGCGCGCGTTGCCGAACGCCTGTCCCGGGGCGCTCTGATCGGACAACATCATGGCGGCGCCGTCGGGCGTGACGATCGCGGGCTGATAGATGATGGCGCAGTTGATCACGTCCATGTTTTCGAGCGCCGGCAGCGCCGATTGCGGCGGCGACGTGTAGGCCCAGACGGTCGACCCGGCCTTGGCGTTGAGCTGATCCACCAGGAACTTCACCGTGGCGTCCTTCGCCTCACCGAGCACCGCCGAGTTCTCCACCTCCATCAGGCCGATCACGTTCGCGCCGGAGGCACTGATCGCGGCGACGGTCTTGTCGTACTGGCGCTGGAAGTTCGCGTCATCCCAAGCGCCGCGCGGGCCCTGCCCGGGGCAGGTGTTGACGGTGATCGGGTTGCCGTCACGGTCCTTGTACGACGTGCACGTGACGCCGTGGGTGCTCTGGTACAGCGCGCCCGTCATCGTGAAGAAGTTGAGCACGTTGAAGGAGGCGACCTTGATGTCCGGGGTGCCGTTCTTGGCGAGGGACGCCGCGTCGGGCGTGTCCGCCCGGTTGTTGGTCCAGATCGCTGGGTATGCGTCGGGATGAGCAGCGGTGACTGTGCTGGTCGGCTGCAGCTTCCACGTGTTGTTCCGGAAGTCGACGACCACCGGGCTGGTGAAGGTGACGGTTTCGCCGACGCGGACCGGCTTGCTCTGGGAGACGTACGGCGGGGTCAGGTTCTGGTTCGCGGCCGACAGGAAGTTGGTGCTGGCGCCGTCGTCGAGAGTGACTGCGCGGGCGGCATTGTCGGCTTGGATGGCCGCGGCCTCGGGACTGCCCGGCCTGGCCTCGTCGGTCCACTGGATCAACGGCTTGTCGCCGAACGCGAGGCCGACCTCCCCGTATTGATTCGTGGAGTAGGTGTTCGTGATCGTGTAATTGCCGGATCCGGCGAACAGCATCGATTCGATGGACTCGCGCTGCGCATCGGTGCGCGGCCAACCGGTGGTGATCGGCTTCGGCTCGGCGACGGCCTCGGTGAGCCTGGTCAGCTTGCCGGCGGCGACGGTCAGTTCGGTCAGTCCCTGGTACTCGGAGACGCTCCCGGTGACCTGCACGTAGTCGCCGATCGACACGGAGCCGACGGTGCCAGGGGAGAACACGAAGATGCCATCGGATGCCGTGTGCGTGGCGAAGTCGACATCGCCGCCCGTGCCGGGGGTCTGGATCACGTACCCGTTGAAGCCGCCGGTCGGGTAGGTCGCGGTCACGACGCCCCGCGTGGTGACCGTGTCACCGGCGATCGGCGAGGTGTCGCCCGTACCCTGGATCTCCGCGATGGTCTTGGTGCCCTGATCCGTCGGCGGCGGTGCGGCGCAGGCGACGCCACAGGCTGTCGGCGTGGGAGCGCCGGCGGTGAAGTCTGCCGCGTTGTCGGCGGTGTTGGTGTGAGAAGCGTTGCGGGACACGGAAGTGCTATTCGTCGTCCCGGGAGCCGGCTTGGTGCCCGCGAAGCTGGAGGCGGTGGATCCGTAGCCCACCAGATCGACGACGGCGTCGAGGGCCGCGCAGCCGGTGGCGCAGGTCAGTGGCACAGTGCTGTTGACCAGCGCAACCTTGCCAGCGGCAGCGGACAGGTTCAGGGTGCCCCCGGCAATGTCCGGTGTCGGCAGATCCGCGCCCGTGGCGCCGCCCGCCTCGGCGATCAAGAACGTCGAATGCGGCGCGATCTGTCCGCTCAGGGCCGTGGGGTTGGACCAAGAACTCCCCGCCGCTGAGGCGTACTGAACCGACCAGCCTTCCAGGGGTACGGCGGCATCCCCCGGGTTGTACAGCTCGATGAAGTCGTTCTTGTACGGTGCGCCGGAGTTGCCGCCGCCGCCATACACCTCGTTGATCACCACTGGCGCGTCGGTGCTCACCGCGGCGTTGGCTGCCAGCGGCACCGTGAGGACCACCCCGGCCGTCAGCGTCAGTGCGCCGACGACGGTGGTCGCCTTTCGAATGGAGCGTTTCACCGTCACCCGTCCTCGTGAGGTATGCGACCCGCTCCGCACCCAACGGACATCTCGCCGCGCGTTGCAGGGGGGTCGGCGTGGAAAAAGGAAATGCCGAGAACCTTATGTGAGGAACATTTGAAAAACAAATGTGACGTAGATCATATACTTCCAAATCGGGATTCCGTACCTCAATCGGTGCGGTCAGAGGTGGCTCGTCGTGCTCAGCTGTTGGATTCCCACAACATGACACGATACGCATGGCAACAGGTGCCGATGCGCTCCTCACGAATTGATTGCGCAGGTGGGAAGGCTGCGCGCTGTCGAATGTATTGCCGCGGATGGCGTCGAAATGATGGGTGCCAAATGCCTGGCAGGAGGCGAAATACGCCGTCGCATTGCATGGCAGCAGTCGGCAAATGGGTGGCCGACGTATTCCGCGATAGTGTGAATCCTCGAGTTCTCGTCGCGAAAGGTAGTCGGTCCATATGAGCCACCCGGCGCGAATGACGTTTCCCGAGACCGCTTCCAGGGTGTGAATGGAACTGGGACATTCCGGACAGAACGCTGCAGGACTCACATCCTCAACAACGAGGTGTGAATCCTGCAGAATCCTGCACAAGAGTGTGAATGAAACCGGGACAAATGCGACACTTTCCTGCTGGATTCACACCTTACGGCGCCATCAACTCCGCGAGGCAGGCGTCGAACATGGCCGTGTGCGCATCGACGTCGGCCTCGGTGGTCGCCGGGCTCATCAGCGCCATGTTGTGGAACGGGGTGAGCAGGATCCCGCGATTCAGCGCGTAGAGGTGCAGGAACTGCTGCAGCTCGAAGTCGTCCGCGGCGGCCGCCTCAGCGCCGTCGTGCGGAAGCTCCGGCGAGAACCCGTACTCCGCACGGCATCCCAGTCGCGTCACATGCCAAGGCAGGCCGTGCCGCTCGATGCCGGCCGCGACCCCGTCCGCCCAGCGTTCGCCGAGTGGGATCATGCGCTCGAACGCCGCCGGGGTGAGCACTTCGCGCAGCGTCGCCGCCATTGCCGTCATCGACAGCGTGTTGCCTGCGAGCGTGCCGCCGATGCCACCGACGTCGATATCCTCCAGGGCCACGACCTTCTCGACGCGCGCGGCCACCTCGGCGGACATTCCGAAGGTGCCACACGGGATTCCGCCGCCGATCGCCTTCCCGATCACCAGCAGGTCAGGCGAAAGTGCGTGCGCCGCAGTGTATCCGCCCGGACCGGTGCAGATCGTGTGGGTCTCGTCGATGATGAGCAGCGTTCCGAATCGGGTGCACAGTTCACGAACGGCGTCATGGTAGCCGGCATCCGGCAGCACGATGCCGATGTTGGTGAGTGCGGGCTCGATGAGGACGGCCGCCACGTCGCCGGTCGCCAAAGCGGTTCGTAGCGCGCCGATGTCGTTGAACGGGACCACGATCGTGGTCTCCGCGGTGTCGACCGGCGGGCCGATGTTCGAGCGGCGATTGACGGTGCGCCCGCTCTCGTCGCGCGTGGCGAACGCCTCGTCGACGGACCCGTGGTAGCAGAAGTCGTGCACCACGATCTTGCCCCGGCCGGTGAGCGCCCGCGCGTAGCGGATCGCGTGCCGGTTCGCGTCCGTCGCGCTCAGCGTGAACTGCCAGAACGGCAGGCCGAATCGCGCGGACAGCTCGTCGGAGACCTCGATGGCCGCCGCTCCGGGGAGCATGGTAGTGACGCCGTGCGGCAGGGACTTCGTCACCGCCGCAACGGTTTCCGCGGGCGAATGCCCAGCCATTGCGCCGGTATCGCCGAGGCAGAGATCGACGTAATCGATGCCGTCCGCGTCGGTGAAATGCGCACCCGAGGCGCTCTCGACGAACACCGGGAAATCGCCGGGCCATTTCGCCATCCAGCTCATCGGCACACCGTGTGGCATGTGCTCGGCGGCCCGGGCGAAGAGCTCCGCGGACCGCGGATGGTTGGTGACGAACTGTTCGCGTTCGCGGGCGTGCAGACGGCGGAGGCGTTCCCGATCGACCATTCGGTTATCCTGCCAGACGGGCAGGCGTGCGATCAGGAGGGTGCGGCGGGAGGCCGCGCCGGTTCCTACCGGTCGGGCTTTGTCCCATCGCTGCTGCTACAGGTACTGCCCGGTTCCGCGCGTGGGTTGGCCCTCGGTGGGCGCGCTCATCCCGGGCGGAAGTTGCCCGCGCCGCATCTGCTCGAGCTGGACCCGGGCGGCCATCTGCTGGGCGAACAACGCCGTCTGCAGGCCGTGGAAGACGCCTTCCAGCCAGCCGACGAGCTGCGCCTGGGCGATCCGAAGCTCGCCCTCGGACGGAACCGAATCGTCGGTGAACGGAAGGGAGAGCCGTTCCAGCTCATCGCGCAACTCCGGCGACAACCCGGATTCGAGCTCCGCGATCGACTTCGCGTGGATCTCCCTGAGCCGCACCCGACTCGCCTCGTCCAGCGGGGCCGCGCGAACCTCCTCGAGCAACTGTTTGATCATGGTCCCGATGCGCATGACCTTGGCGGGTTCGCCGATGGCGCTGGCGGATTCGTCGTCCGAATCGCCCGAGGGGATGGGCGCGACGGCCACCGGTTGCCCGTCCGGGCCGATGACGACCACCTGCCGCGGGCCCTGCTCCGCTTCCGGTCGCCCCTTGTCGTCCATACTGTCGTCCGCGCCTTCGCCCATCGCACCCATCCTCGATCTACCCGAAAACCGTTGCTGTCCTGCCGCTATTCTTCCGCATCGGTATCAGGCCGGTCGAGTGAGGACGATCTTCCCCACCACACCGCCCGTCTCGAGCAAGCGATGCGCAGCGCTCGCGCGGTCCATAGGGAAACGCGCGCCGATCACCGGCCGTACCGCGCCCGACGCAAGGAGCGGCCACACGTGGTCGCGAACGGCCGCCACCACCTCGGCCTTCGACCCGGGTCCATTCGCGGGGCGGGTGCGCAGTTGCGTCCCGATGACGCCGGCTCGGCGCGCCATGAGCGCGGAAAGGTCCAGTTCGCCGGTGGCGCCGCCCAGTAGGCCGATGATGACGAGCCGGCCGCCGTCGGCCAGCGCCCGCACGTTGCGCGCCAGGTAGGGGCCGCCAACCACGTCGAGGATCACATCCGCGCCGCGCCCGCCCGTCGCCTGTAGCGTCCGCTCGACGAAATCGTCAGTGCGGTAGTCGATCAACACGTCGGCGCCGAGTTCGCGGCACGCGTCGAGCTTGCCGGTGCTCGACGCAGTCACGCCGACCCGGGCGCCGATGGCATGCGCGATCTGCACGGCTGCGGTGCCGACGCCCGAACTGCCGCCATGAACGAGGACGAAGTGCCTGGGTGAGAGGCCAGCAGTGAGCACGAGATTCGACCACACCGTGCAGACCGCCTCCGGCAGGGCGGCGGCATCCGTGAGCGAAACCCCTTGCGGCAGCGGCAGTACCTGCGTCGCGGGAACTGCGACTCGCTCCGCGTACCCGCCGCCGGCGAGCAAGGCGCACACCTGCTGCCCGACGGCGACGCCGCGAACGTCGTCATGGGCGGCGATGATCGTTCCGGAACACTCCAGACCGAGGATGTCGGACTCGCCGGGCGGTGGGTCGTAACGGCCGAGCCGCTGCAGCAGGTCGGCCCGGTTCACGCCGGCGGCGGCGACGTCGATCAGGACCTCGCCGGGCCGAAGCCGCGGATCCGGGACCTCCCCCCAGCCCAGCAGCTCTGGGCCGCCGGGCACAGAGATCCGGGCTGCATGCATGGTCTTACCGTAATGCCCGTGCCTTTCTTCCCCCGCCGCGTGGTGCGAAATGCAGCGGTTCCTGTCTGTTTTGCCCGTATCTCGCACCGCTCGGCGGCAGGGTGCGGAGGGGTGGGGGGCGCGCGTCAGTCCCGCTGCAGCATCGAGGTGATCGTGACCTTCGCGCTGTCGATCCACACATCGGAGTATTCGATGGCGGTCCCACCTTCCGTGAAGCTGACCTGCTCCAGGTACAGCACCGCCGTTCCGGGCGGCACGCCCAGCGCCGAGGCGACCTCACCGGATGCGGCCTGCGCGCTGATCGTGCGTCGGCCGTGGTCGATGCGAACGCCGAAAGTCGTTGTGAGCGCGTCGAACAGCGACACGCGGGTGAAGTCCACGTCGACGAGCGACGGACAACCGTCCGTACGTACATAGTTGACGAGATACGCGAGCGGGCCTTGCGCGGCTTCGAATACCCGCTCCAACCGCATTCCCGGTGTACTCGGCGACGCCCCGAGCACGGCACGTACCGGCAGCGGCAGTCGGCCCGCCGTCAGCGAGCGAACGTGCCGGGTGAATGTGAAGCCTTGCGCCGCAAAGTCTTCCGACAGTGATCGGAAGCGCTGCGCGATCGAGGCGTCGCCTGCGGTCGGCGCGACGAAGGTGCCGCGGCCGCGGTGCGCGATGACGAGCCCCTGTGCGATCAGCGCGGCGAGCGCGCGGCGGAACGTGCCGCGGTTGACGCCCAGCAGCGTGGCGCACTCCGGTTCCGGGGGCAGCTGGCGGTGCGCGGGCCAGCGCCCAGTCACGATCCGGTCGCGGATGGCCTGCTCGATCTGCACGTGCAGAGGGTCGGGGCCGTTCCGCCGCAGGTCGAACCGGGCGAGATCCCGATCGAGATCGCTGGTTCCGTCCTGCCGGGGGGTGGGTCGCATGTCGTGCGGGTGATCAGTATCCCGATACGCCGGCGGCCGCCCGCGTGCCGCCGGTGACGATGTCCACCCCGGAACTGGTGCCGAGCAGCACGGCTCCCGCGTCCAGCAGCGAGACGGCCTGCGCCAGGCTAGTGATCTTTCCGGATGCCTTGACGCGCACGCCCTCTCGCGCGCGGCCGACGAGGTAGCGGATCGAGTCGGGGTTCGCGACCTCGACCGCGCCGCTTGACGCGTTCTTCAGGTAGGCGGCACCGGAATCCATCGCAAGGTCCACCGCGCGGTCGCGCTCGGCCGGCGTCAGCAGCGGAAGCTCGAGCATCACCTTGACGGGGATGCCGGCGGCCACCACACCAGCGATATCGCCGGCGAACTCGTCGTCCATGCCGCTTTTGAGCCAACCGATCTGCACGCCCATGTCGAGCTGATCCGCCCCGGCATCGGCGATCGCGCGGGCCTCGGCGGCCTTGCCGGCGGACGTCATCACGCCGACCGTCGGGAAGTCGAGCGCGGACGCGACCTTGACACCGGTGCCGCGCAGCACGTCGACCGCGAGCGGCACCCAGCTGGCGGGCACCATGGCGGCGTCGAACCCGAACTCGGCGGCTTCATGGCAATGCGCGATGAGGTTGTCACGGGTCATCCCCACCGCGATGCGGGTGTGCTGGATATAGGGTGCGAGCGATCTGGGATCTGTTGCGCTGTAGGACATGTCGATTTCCTCTGTCATCGGGCGGGTGAGAGTGTCATGCGTATGGGCGAGGAGTGCCGGCCGGCACCTGCTACCGGACGGAGCTGTCCTGGGACAGGAGTTCGGCGATGTCCGCGGGGCGACCGAGCCCCGGGATCACCTCATGCCTGCTGACAGCGAACGCTCCGGCGGCCGAGGCTCGCGCGGCCGCATCGACGGGCGACGCGCCCTGGCACAGAGCGACGGCGAGGGCAGCATTGAACGCATCGCCGGCACCGGTCGTGTCCACGACGCGCGGCGGCGCGATTGCCGGGACGTGCGTGCGCGCGCCGGTTCGCGGGTCATCGACGTAGGCGCCGTCACGACCGGCGGTGAGCACGATGGTGGCGCTGAAGAGCTGTCGCAGGCGATCGAGAATCTCGTCTACACCGGCGGTCTCGTCCAAGCCAGCGAGCACGCGGGCTTCGCCGAAATTCGGTGTGAGGTAGTCGACCAAGCTGCGCGCGTCGGCCGGGATATCCCGCGCCGGTGCCGGGTTGAACAGGGTCCGCACCCCGTGGTGGCGCGCCGTGCGCAGTGCCGCCACCACGGTCGCTGCCGGGATCTCGTTGCACACCATCATCAGATCCGCGGTGGCGATCGCGTTGGCGAACGCGTCCACGTGGTGCGGTGAGAGCACGTCGAGCGCGCCGGGCGCGATGACGATGCGGTTCTCGCCGTCGGGCTCTACGAGGATCACGCCCACCATCGTGGCGGCGTCCACGGTGACGACGCCGGAGTCGTCGACGCCTTCCTCCTGCCAGAGCCGGTGCGCCGCAGCGCCGAACTCGTCGTCGCCGACGGCGGTCAGAAGGCTCGTGCGGGCACCGAGTCGGGCCGTACCGATGGCCTGGTTCGATCCCTTGCCACCGGGGCCGGCGGAAAACGAGGCTTCGGCGAGCGTCTCGCCTCGCTCCGGGACGCGCGCCAGGCGCATCGTCATGCCGACGCCGTAGCTGCCGACGACCGCGATCCGAGGTGCGACGGACACCGCACCTCCGGACGACGTCATGGGGTAACCCGTCGCGCACTAGACATGAACTCAACATATACGGGGCATCGATCCCCTGCAAGGCACCGTCACGCGGTAGTACGGCCGTTATGCGCGGGACTTCGGTGCTGAGTGGGTCGGCCGCTTCTCGACAAAGGTGCAAACATGCAGTAGACATGACGGCGACACCCCGACTGCGAGAACATCGTCATACCCGTTCGTGGAGGCCCACATGCCCGTCCCGCTGGTGATAGACACCGACACCGCACAGGACGACTGCGTCGCCATCCTGACCGGCCTGCTCGACTCGGCCGCGGACCTCAAGGCGATCACCATGGTCGCCGGCAACGTCGGGTTCGACCAGCAGGTGCGTAACGCTTTCCTCACGATGTCGGTCGCCGGCGAGCTCGGCACCGTGCCCGTGTACCTCGGCGCTCGGCAACCGATCCTGCGCCCGTGGGTGAGCGCCGAGAACGTACATGGGGACGGTGTCGGGGGTCTTGCGATCGACATGTCTGGCCTGGCGCCGGAAACGGAACATGCGGTCGACGCGCTTATCCGTATCGCGGCCGAGAATGCGGGCGAGCTCTGCATTGTCGCGATCGGCCCGCTCACCAACATCGCGTTGGCGGCCGCGAAGGATCGCGAATTCGTTCATAACGTCAAGGCCCTGTACGTCATGGGCGGGTCGAACAACGGCCGCGGGAACATCACGGCAGCCGCCGAATTCAACTTCTATGTCGATCCGGAGGCCGCGAAAGCTGTGCTGGCCGCCGGTTTCACCACCGTCATCGTCCCGTGGGACCGACTCACCTTGCGGGACGCCGTGTTCGACCAAGCCCATCTCGATGAGATCGCTGCCATCGGCACCCCGATCGCGGACTTCTTCACCACGATCGTTGCCGCCACCCTCGATTTCGACCGGAGCGTCGGGATCGACGGATCGACGCACCCGGACTCACTCACCGTTGCCGTGCTGTTGCATCCCGAACTGATCACGGCGAGCGCGCCGTATCACGTGGACGTCGAGACAGGCTCGGACCTCACCCGCGGCTATTCCGCGATGTCTTGGGGGGTCCACGGACTCGCGCCGAACGCGAAGGTGATCGAAGCAGTCGACGCAGACGCGTTCTTCCGGCACATCAAGGCCCTCGTTGCGCACCCGACCGTGCCTTCGCGCCCCATCCGACGCCCGACAGCCTGATATGTAACATTGTACCGGTGGGGAGGTTGCCGTGCGGCCTCGCGGACGTGTTCGGAGGTGACGATGGCGCGTGTCGTCGTGGTCGGAGCCGGCATGGTGGGCGCGGCGTGCGCCTACTCACTCGCGCGGGACGGGCACGAGGTGACTGTCGTCGACCGTGGCCCCGTCGGTGGGGGGACGACCAGCCGCGGTGAGGGCAACATTCTCGTTTCGGATAAGTCGGCCGGCCCCGAACTCGCGCTCGCGCTTCGGTCCGTCGAACTCTGGCGCCGGATCGCCGAGCGTCTCGGTGCGGATACGCTCGAATGGGAGCCGAAGGGCGGGCTCGTCGTCGCGACGACGGATGAAACGCTGGGCGCGCTGCGCGAGTTCGCCACGCAGCAGGCCGCGGCAGGTGTCTCGTGCGAGCCGGTTGAACCCGGCGACTTATCAGGCTACGAACCGAATCTCGCGCCGGACCTGCCCGGCGGTGTGTTCTATCCGGGCGATCAACAGGTGCAGCCGGTTCGCGCTACTGCGGCGCTGCTGTACGCGGCCCGAATCGACGGCGCGACGGTGCGCCATGGCGTGGAGGTGCTCGGCGTCAGGACGCGTTCCGACGGTCAGGTGTGGAGCGTCGAATGCCGCGTCGATGGCGCCGTGGTCGAGATCGACGCCGACGCGGTGGTCAACGCGACCGGCACGTGGGCAGGCGACGTGTCGGCCCGGATCGGTGCCCCGGTGCCTGTGCTGCCGCGCCGGGGGTTCATTCTGGTGACGGAACCGTTGCCCCGCGTTGTGCGGCACAAGGTGTACACGGCCGACTACGTGTCGAACGTCGCGTCCGGAGCGGCCGGCTTGGAGACGTCCGTCGTGGTCGAGGGCACGCGCGGCGGCACGGTGTTGATCGGCGCCAGCCGCGAACGGGTCGGATTCGATACGACCATCTCCTATGCGGTGGTGAGAACCATGGCGGCACAGGCTGTTCGGATCTTCCCGTTCCTGGATCGGGTGTCGCTGCTGCGGGTCTACACAGGGTTTCGCCCGTACTGTCCGGACCACCTTCCGGTGATCGGCGCGGACTCCCGGATCGGTGGCGTCTACCACGCCTGCGGACACGAGGGTGCAGGTATCGGTCTGGCGCCCGCCACCGGCGAGATGATCGCGGACCTGGTCTCCGGACGATCGACATTCGTTCCGGCCGAGCCGTTCTCGCCGGATCGGTTCGTCTTCGAGGCGGCGTGACGATGCCCACATTCACCTTCGACGGTCAGCCGATCCCGTTCCGGCCGGGGCAGAGTGTGGGGGCCGCCCTGATCGCCGCGGGCATCTACTCCTGGCGCGTCACCCGCGTGGACGCCAGACCGCGAGGCCTGTTCTGCGGCATCGGGGTCTGTTTCGACTGCCTCGTCACGATAGACGGCGCGCCGAACCAGCGGGCCTGTCGCGCGCCGGCCGCCGACGGGATCTCGGTGACGACACAACGAGGAACGGGCCATGACGATCTCGCCGTCTGAGCGCGACCAGGTATGGGACGTGGCCGTCATCGGTGCGGGGCCGGCCGGACTGGCCGCCACCGTCGCCGCGGCGGACCGGGGCGCGCGCGTCGCGGTGATCGATGCCGAACCTGCGGTCGGCGGGCAGTTCTGGCGCCATCCGGCGCCCAGACACGAACCGAACCGGGTCCGCGATGCCGAAATTGCGCCCTACCACCACAGTCTCGCGCGCTACTGGCGCCTGCGCGATCGTCTCGCCCAGCACGTGGCGGCCGGACGCGCGGCGCACCTGAGCAGGTACGAGGTGTGGGCGGTGCAGCCGGCCGAAGCTGGTGCTGCCGAGCCCGCGCCAGGTGCTGCCGAGCCCGCACCAGGTGCTGCGGGGTCCGCGCGGGGCTCAGCCGGCTCCGAAGGGGGTGCGGCGGGCACGACGTCATCGACGTTTTTCGACGTACTTGCGATCGACGCGGCCACACCGCAGCGGCACGAGTCGATGGTGCGGGCGCGCACGCTGGTGCTCGCGCCGGGCGCGTTCGATCTGCAGATCCCCTTCCCCGGTTGGGACCTCCCGGGCGTGCTGACCGCCGGGGGCGTCCAGTCGTTGATCAAGGGCCATGGAGTGCTCGCGGGCAAGCGGGTCGTCGTGGCCGGGACGGGGCCGTTCCTGTTGTCCGTCGGCGCGGGGCTGGTGCGCCGTGGGGCCACCGTTCCCGCGATCGTGGAAGCCGCGTCGCCCGCGTCCTGGCTGCGCCACCCAGGCAGGCTCTTCAGCGCTACAAGCAAACTCGCGGAGGGCGCCGCGTACGCGAATACGCTGACGCGCCATGGCGTCTCGATCCTCACCAAGTGGAGTGTGCTGCGCGCGGACGGACGGGGGAGGGTCGAAAGCGTGACCGTGGCGCCGATCGACGGGACCGGCGAACTCGATCCGGATCGGGCTCGCCGGATTCCGGTGGATGTGCTCGCCGTCGGGTGGGGATTCGTGCCGCAATTGGAACTGCCGTTGGCCCTCGGCTGTGCGACCCGTGCGGGCGCGTCGGGTCTGCCGGTTACCGTGGTCGACGCCGACCAGCGCTCGACCGTGCCAGGGGTGTACTTGGCCGGGGAGGTGTGCGGCGTGGGCGGCGCCGCCCTCGCGCTCGTGGAGGGCGAGATCGCTGGCCTCGCGGCAGTGCGGGCCGTGGGTGCCACTGGGCCCGCCGGCGCCGCCCGAGCCGTAAGCCGCCCAGACGAGCCCGAAATCGCCGATATGCAGGGCGATCTCGCGATGAGGCGGCGGCGTATCCGGCTCGCTCGGCGCCGTGAGAGGTTGCGCACGTTTGCCGACGCCCTCGCCGCCGTGTATCAGATCCCCGGCTCGTGGCTCGGCGCGCTCACCGATGACACGGTGGTGTGTCGATGTGAGGAGGTCACGGCCGGGGCGATTCGCGAGATCGCGCGCGACCACCGTGCTGCTGACGCCCGCACCGTCAAACTCCTCGCGAGGCCCGGCATGGGCCATTGCCAGGGGCGAATTTGCGGCTATGCCGCGGAATGTGTTGCGGCGCACGAACTCGGCACGCCCGCCGCTCATCGGCCGGTGACGCGTCCGGTCGCCGCGCCGCTCTCGCTCGGCACGCTGGCCGCCGGCTGGCCGGCCGCGATAGCACCGGTTTGCCGTCACCAGAGTAATGTGTAACATTGCACTGAGCCTTGATACGTGGATGCGACGACCGGATAGGAAACGTGATGAATGCGGATAAGCCTTGGCGGGGTGTGATCGTGGCGACGGCACTGCCGCTCAACGACGACCTGTCCATCGACTATGACGGCTACGCCGAGCATGTCGCATGGTTGGCGTCGCAGGGTGTAGACGGCGTCGCGCCGAACGGCTCTCTCGGCGAGTACCAGAATCTCACCCCCGAGGAACGCGCGAAGGTCGTCGAGGTCGCCGTGCAGGCCTCACCGGAGGGCTTCGTCGTGATGCCCGGCACCGGCGCGTACGGCGCGATGGAAGCCCGCCGGTTCGCGGAGCAGGCCGCCGAGGCCGGGGCACAGGTGCTGATGTCGTTGCCGCCCAACACGTATCCCGCAGACGAACGGGGCGTTCTGGAGCACTACCGTGAGATCGCGAAGGCCGGGCTCCCGGTGTCCGCGTACAACAACCCGTTCGACACGAAGGTCGACCTCAAGCCAGCGCTGCTGGCCAAGCTGTACGACGAAGGCTTGATCGTCGCTGTCAAGGAATTCTCCGGCGACGTGCGCCGGATCTACGAGATTGCAGAACTGGCACCGGGTCTGGATCCGATGATTGGCACCGACGATACCGTGCTGGAGGTCGCACTCGCTGGCGGCAAGGGCTGGATCGCCGGCTACACGAACGTGTTCCCGGTGTCCTCCATGGAACTGTTCCGGGCCTGCATGGCGCGCGATCTGGACACGGCACTGCCGCTCTACCGGCTGATGCATCCGCTGCTGCGGTGGGATTCCAAGCCGGAGTTCATCCAGGCAATCAAGCTGTCGATGGACATGGTCGGCCGCAAGGGTGGCCGGTGCCGCCCGCCTCGGCAGGTGCTCACTCCGGAGCAGGAGAAGGTCGTGCGCACCGCGACCGAAACGGCCATCGCTGCCGGCCTGCACTGACATCACCTGGGGTACGGTCGGTCTCATGCGGACGAGCAAGGTACTGTACGCCGTCGATTCGCACACCGAGGGCATGCCGACGCGGGTGATCACCGGCGGCGTCGGGGTGCTGCCCGGAGCCACCATGGCGGAGCGCCGCCGGTGGTTCCTCGCGAACTCCGACAGCCTGCGGACGCTCCTCATGTATGAGCCGCGCGGGCATGCCTCCATGTCCGGCGCCATCCTGCAACCGCCGACCCGTCCGGACGCGGACTATGGTGTGCTGTACATTGAAGTCTCTGGCTGCCTACCGATGTGCGGCCACGGAACCATAGGCGTCGCAACGGTTCTCGTAGAGACCGGAATGGTGCCGGTGACCGAACCGGTGACGACGATACGTCTGGACACGCCCGCCGGGCTGGTCGTCGCCGAGGTGGCGGTGACCGACGGCCACGCCGACGCCGTCACCATCCGCAACGTCCCGTCGTTCTCCGTGGGCCTGGACCGGCACGTCGACGTGCCGGGTCTCGGCGACGTGCGCTACGACATCGCGTACGGTGGAAACTTCTACGCCATGGTCGAACTCGCCGAGATCGGGCTGCCGTTCGACCGTTCCGCGAAAGGCGAACTGCTCGACGCCGGCCTGAAGATCATGGACGCGATCAACGAGGCGGACGAGCCCGTGCATCCGCAGGACCCGACGATCCGCGGCTGCCATCACGTCGCGCTGATCGCGCCGGGCTCCGATGCCAGGCACTCCCGCCACGCGATGGCGATCCATCCCGGCTGGTTCGACCGCTCGCCGTGCGGCACCGGCACCAGCGCCCGGATGGCGCAACTCCATGCGCGCGGCCAACTCTCGCTCGACACCGACTTCGTCAACGAATCCTTCATCGGCACACACTTCGTCGGCCGATTGATCGATACCGATCGCGTCGGCACCTATGACGCCGTCGTGCCGACGATCACCGGTCGCGCCTGGGTCACCGGCACCGCGCAGTACATGCTCGATCCGTCCGATCCGTTCCCCGCCGGTTTCCTGTTGTAGCGAGCCTGTTGTAGCGAATATGACGTTGTTCGCCGGCACGGCCGGCCGTGCCGGTGCCGCCGGCCCTGCCGCTAGAGTCGATGCGTTGGACCTGACTTGGTTCCGGATGCTGCCGAGAAAGGGTCCCGATGATCGAGTCTCGCTCACCGCAACGCCCTTCCGATGTCGAGACGGGTCAGGCGTTAGTCGAGGCAGCGGACGTCGTGTCCTTCACCGGGCCCGTCTCTGCCGGCCTGGCCGCGGCCGTCTACACGTCGAACCTTGCTGCGGCACCGGACATCTCGAACTGCCTTGAGGTCGGCGTCATCAAGGTCAACGCGCCAACGTCCGGGGTTGACTTCTATCTGCCGTTCGGCGGCGAGGAGGATTCCAGCCTCGCCCCCCGCGAACAGGGCAAGGCGGCACAGGAGATGTACACGTCCGTCCACACCGTGGCGGTCGCGCCGTAGCGTCCTTGCGTTGGTCGCCGGGCTGTGGCGCCGACCGCGCGGTTGATCCGTTGCTATTGTCCGGCGCGCGGCACCAGCCGTTCGAGTTGAGTGACGTGCCGTGGTTCGAGTTCGGCAATGCTGGGCACCTGGAGCAGTTTCATCGTGCGTGTGATCTCTTCGGTGAGGATCTCGATGGTGCGGTCGACGCCGGCCCGGCCGCCGGCCATCAGGCCGTACAGGTAGGCGCGACCGATCAGCGTGAACTTCGCCCCCATGGCGAGCGCGGCGACAATGTCGGCCCCGTTCATGATGCCGGTGTCCATCACGACCTCGACGTCGCGGCCGACCTCGCGGACCACCGCCGGCAGCAGATGGAACGGGATCGGCGCACGGTCGAGTTGACGACCGCCGTGGTTGGAGAGCACCACGCCGTCCACGCCGAGATCTGCCAGGTGTTTCGCGTCTTCGACGGTCTGCACGCCCTTCACGGCGATCTTTCCCGGCCACATGCCGCGGATCACCTTGAGGTCCTCGAAGCTGATGGTCGGATCCATCGCCGAGTTGAGCAGCTCGGCCACGGTTCCGCCGGTGGAGGTGAGCGACGCGAACTCGAGCTTGGGGGTGGTGAGGAAGTCGATCCACCACCACGGCCGCCACATCGCGTCGACCACCGTCCGGACGGTGAGCTGGGGCGGGATCGAGAAGCCGTTACGCGTGTCCCGCAGGCGCGCCCCGCCGATCGGCGCGTCCACGGTGAAGAAGAGCGTGTCGAACCCGCTCGCCGCGGCGCGGCGCACCAGGTCATATGACGTTTCTCGCTCGCGCATCACGTAGAGCTGGAACCAGTTGCGCCCGTTCGGGTTTGCGGCCTTCACAGCCTCGATCGAGGTGGTGCCGAGCGTGGAGAGGGTGAACGGGATTCCGGCGGCACCCGCCGCGGACGCCCCGGCCACCTCACCCTCGGTCTGCATGAGCCTGGTGAACCCGGTCGGCGCGATGCCGAACGGCAGCGCCGACGGCCCGCCGAAGATGCTGGTGGAGGTGTCGACGTGCGACACGTCCCGCAGGATCGACGGGTGGAACTCGACGTCCTCGAAGGCGCGTCGGGCGCGGGCCAGGCTGAGTTCCCCGTCGGCCGCGCCGTCCGTGTAGTCGAACGCGGCGCGCGGGGTGCGCCGGCGCGCGATCGCGCGCAGGTCGTAGATGGTCAGCGCGCGCCGCAGGCGCCGGCGCTTCAGGTTGAAGTCCGGCTTGCGGAACTTCATCAGCTCGAAGACCTCGGACGGGCGGGGTACCTGACGAGAAACCATGACCACCTACTGCGGTTCGCTGGATGACGGACACTACCGACCGACACGCCGGCACCACAAGTATGACGAATCCTGCCCAAGCGCAACGACCGGCCGGTGTCGTGCGCCCGTGACGGGTTCCCGCTGACCCATGGAGCTGTGATGAGGAAGCACCGTGGTCTCGATTGACCTCACCGGTATCTTCCTGTGCGCGCGCCACTGTCGCGGCGATGCGTTGATCTACGAGATGACGATCAGACGACGGCTATGCCGCTCGTCGGCCGTCAACCCCTGCCGGGCATGACGAGTGTCGCCAGGCCCGCACCGGCGACCACCACACACGAGATGTGCGGCGAGGTCCGTCACGCCGGTTCACGGGTCCTAGAACGAATATCCGCTGCGACAGCGTGCCGACGCTGAACATCTGATGACCGTCGGCCGACCAGGCGAGGCGGTTGGACAGGGTGAGGTCGGTGTCGAGAACCGTGATGCCGCCGCGGTTAGAGTGCGTGTTCACCAGTCGCCGACCGCACCGTCGGGGTAGAACACCCGCTGCAGTAGTTCCGGCTGGAACGGGTGCTTGGCGACCTCCTTCTCGTTGATCTCGATGCCCAGACCGGGGCGATCGTGCGGCTTGGCGTACCGGCCGTCATGGACGATCTCGTGAGAGTCCGTGACGACATCGACACGCCATGGCACGTCCGCGTGCACGGATTCGCAGATGACGTAGTTCGGCTGGCTGAACCCGAACTCCAGGGATGCGGCAGTACTCACCGGCCCTTGTGGATTGTGCGGCGCGATCGCGATGCGGTAGGTATCGGCCATGGCGGCGACCCGGCGGGCCTCGGTCAGCCCGCCGACGTGGGTGATGTCGAACTGGCACACATCGATCGCGGCCGCCTCGAACAGTGCCCGGAATTGTTGCTGCCCGATCACCCGCTCGCCGCTGGCGATCGGCGTCTTCGTGGCTGCGTTGATGCGCGCCAGCCCCTGGACCGATTCCGGCCAGCACGGCTCCTCGAAGAACAGCAGGCCGTAGTCGTCGACGGCCTGTGCGAACCGCAGCCCCATGGCGGGCGACGGCCGTGCGTGGCAGTCGACCATCAGATCGATGTCATCGCCGACGGCTTCTCGCATCGCGGCCACGCACCCTTCCGCATGTCGCACGGCTGCGGTGCCCTCGATCGGCATGGTGGACGGCACGGCCATGGATTTCATCGCGGTAAAGCCGTCGTCGACCGCGGCGGCCGCGAGGTCTCCGAATGCCTGATAGTCGGTCACCGAGGTCTCGTAGAACTTCTCCATCGACCCGCCGCCGAGGTGGCAGTAGAGCCGGACGTGGTCGCGCACTCGCCCGCCCCACAACTCGTGGCACGGAACGCCGAGCCGCTTGCCGGCGATGTCCCACAGTGCGATATCGATGCCGCTGATGGCGGTGGACCGGACCACGCCGTTGCCGTGCCAGAAGTGTTGCCGGTACATCATCTGCCATAGGTATTCGATACGGGTCGGGTCCTCGCCGATCAAGAGGTCCGCGATGTCCTGGATCGCACCGACGACGCTGCGGGTGTGCCATTCCAGTGTCGCCTCACCCCAACCGATAAGGCCCGGCTCGTCGGTGACGACCTTGACGAAGATCCAATTGCGCATGCGGGCATGGCAGACGATTGCTTGGATATCGGTGATCTTCACACGACATTCCTTTCCTGGTAACGAATCTGGTCGGCGCTTGGGGGAGGTTTCCGCCGCGACGCAGCATCGCCCATCGGAGGTGTTACGCCTGCCGGCGGGCGGACTCGTCCGGCGCGTCGCGCGCGAGCACGGCGGACCACCCGCCATCGACTGTGAGGACCGTGCCCGAGATGTAACTCGCCCGGTCGGAGATAACGAACGCCACGGCATCGGCAACCTCGGTCGCCAGACCGATCCGTTCCAGGGGCGGAAACATCGTCAGGCGCTGCTCGGCCGCTTCCGGGTCGGGCGCCGATTGAAGCGATCGGCGCAGCGCGGGCGTCTCGATCGCGCCCGGTGCGACGGCGACGGCGCGAATCCCGGCGCGACCGTAGGTCACGGCGATGCTTCTGATGAGCGCCTCGGCTGCAGCCTTCGTCATCTCATAAATCGGATGGCGTTCGGCGGCGTGCCTGGCGTGGACCGACGAGATCGCAACGGCCACACCCGTTTCGCCGTTCGCCACCCACTCGGCCACCGCCTCGCTCGCACCCCAGAGCAGGCCGATCTGGTTGATATCGACGACCTCCCGCACTGCGGTCTCGTCCAGGTCGGCGAGATCATGCAGCCGGGTGATCCCGGCGCAACCGACCCACGCGCGCAACGGCCCGTGCGTGCGTGCGGCCTTGCGAGCTTGCCGGTGCGTCTTGCGGTCGCGGACATCGCCGGCGACCGCCGTCGCCGATAGCCCCGCATCGCCCAGCGCGCCGACGGCCGCGTCCAAGTCGGTGGCCGTGCGGTCGACGGCCACCACGTGGAAGCCGTCCGCGGCAAGCCTTCCGGCCACCGCACGCCCGATCCCGGACGCGGCGCCGGTGACGATCACGCTTCCGGATGCTGGCATCTCACGCGCCTTCTGCTCGTTTGCCGTTGGTGCGGGCGGCGGTGGCCGGGTGCGGCGCGAATCCGAGAGCCGTGGAAATCTCGGCAGCGCCGCCGACCAAGGAAGTGCCGAGGGTCGCGAGGTGCTCCGCGGTGAGGCCCGCCTTCAACGTCGTGACGCTCAGGGCCGCAGTCGCCCGATCCGTGTGGTCCCGGATCGCGGCGCCGATACAGATGATGCCTTCGTAATCCTCCTCGTCATCGACGGCGTAGCCGCGCGCTCGGATGGTATCGAGATGCGCCAGGAGCGCGTCGATGTCGGTAATGCTGTTCGGGGTGCGCCGTATCAGGGCACGAGAACCGAGCATCGCTTTAGCCTCCTGGTCGGTGCCGGCCGCGAGGATCGCCTTGCCGACCGCCGTCGTGTGCAGCAGCTCGCGGTCGCCCATGCGCAGATCGATGCGCAACCCGCCCGGTGCGTCCACGCGTTCGATCACCGCGACGCCGTCCTCCAAAAGCACGCCCAGACGCACAGACAACCGCAGCTCCTCCGCCAGCCGACGGAGTACGGGGAGTGCGATTTCCCGCAGCGGGGTCTGGCTGCGGGCGCGATCCCCGAGCCGGGTCAGCGCCCGCCCGAGTCGGTATCGGCGGTGCTGGCCGACACCGCTGTCGGCGACATACCCGGCGTGCAACAGGGTTTGCAGGATCGCGAACGCGGCACTCTTTGACACGCCCACGGTTTCGCCGATCTCGGTCACGCTGAGCCCACCGTCGGCGGACGGTTCGGCCAGCGTTTCGAGCATGTGCAGCGCGCGCGCGACGCTGTGGACCTTGTACCTTTCGGCCGGCTCCGTTGTGTCGGCTGGCATCGGCGTCATCCTTCCGAGGTCCGCGAAATCTGCTGCGAGGCCGTAAGTACGGCAGTGCTCAATCCTGCGTGCTCACGCCGAAATCCGCCATTTCAAGCCTTGCCCGAACCTTCCCTGCGTTATACACTACCGCACAGTGTTCTGTCCAACCGAACAGGGGATGCCATGTCTGGGAGTGACCATCGGGGGCAGTCGCTGCCCGACAAGGCGAAAGTCTTGATCCCGGGCGGCGTCAACAGCGGCCAGCGGCTGGTGCCCGGCCTGGAAGATCTGGTGGTTACGTCGACGAAGGGCGGAACCTTCACCGACGCAGACGGGCACGTGTTCACCGACTTCCACGCGGCTTTCGGGCCCCCGCTTCTAGGACACAACGACCCAGATGTGGTCGCCGCCATCGTTGACGCCGCGCACCAGACTGACCTCGCCGGCGTCGGAGTTACCGCGGGTGAGGTTCGGTTGGCCGAGCAACTCGTCGAACTGGTGCCTTCCATCGAGAAGGTTCTGCTCACGTCGACCGGGTCGGAGGCGACCTACCACGCCCTGCGTGTTGCGCGGGCCGTGACCGGGCGGCGGTTCATCGTGAAGTTCCAGGGCTGCTACCACGGATGGCACGATGCCGTCAGCCTGAACGTCATCTCGGCGCCCGACCGGATCGGCCAACCGGATCCGATCTCGGCAGGTTCACTTCCCGACACCACTGCTGCCACACTCGTTCTCGAGTTCAACGACGTGGCGGGATTGCTCGCGTTGTTCGCCGAACGGGGTAACGAAATCGCCGCGGTGATTCTCGAGCCCATCCCGCACAACATCGGCGCGGTGCTCCCGACGCAGGAGTTCCTGACCGCCGTCCGTAGCGAATGCACCCGGCACGGCGCGATATTGGTGTTCGACGAGGTCATCACCGGCTTCCGGCACGCGCTCGGCGGATACCAGTCGATCTGTGGTGTGAGACCGGATCTCACGACCCTGGGCAAGGCGATGGGCAACGGAGTGCCCATCGGCGCCCTGGGCGGCCGCGCGGACATCATGGATAACTTCTCGTCCAGGCCCGGCGGGCCGGCGTTCTTTGCCGGGACCTACAACGGCCATCCGCTAGTGGTGTCGGCTGCGCTCGCCACGATCGAGAAATTGCGTACCGAACCGGTTCACGAGCACATCTTCCGACTCGGAGATCGAGCGCGGGCAGGCCTCGCTGAGATCTGCCGTCGGCTGGATGTGCCGGCGGTGGTGACGGGGTACGGATCGGTGTTCGTCACGTACTTCATGCCAGGAGACGAGCCACGCAACTACTCGGATCTGCTGCCGAACGACGCCGACATGTTCGTTGGCTACCGGCGGAACCTGTTGCAGGACGGCTTTTTCGAGCTGCCGCTCAATCTGAAGCGCAGCCATATCAGCTACGCCCACACCGATGACGACATCGACAGATACCTGCAGGCGGCCGAAAGGGCGATAGCCGCCGCCGCCACGAACCGCGTGACGGCACGGAACGCCTCCACTATGGGCGGCATTTCCACAGACGCAATAACGCGTTAACGCGGTCATCGACCGTGGACTACCTCGGCATTTCTCACCGCTAGGAAGGACCAACCATGCGACACGGCAAGGCCCTCATCGCAACCCTGCTCAGCGCCGCTATGGTGCTGGCCGCCTGCTCGTCGGGCGGTTCCGGGGGCAGTGCGACAACATCGGGCAATTCGAGTTCATCTGGCACGGCAAACCAGAACGGTTCAACAGCTCCATCGGGCGGCGGTAGTGATACGGCTGCCTCAACGTCCAGCGAGACTCCCGTTTCCGGCGGAAGTATCACGGTCGGCGAAGCAGGGGGGATCCCGCAACTCAATCCCGCGATCCGCACCTTCGCGGCGGAGGAGATCCTGTTTCCACTGTTGTGGAACGGCCTCACGAAGACCGATCAGGACGGTAAGGTGGTACCCGATCTTGCCACGTCCTGGAAGGCTTCCGATGACCAAAAGACGTGGACGTTCACTCTGCGTGACGGCGTGACGTTTTCCGATGGCACTCCGTTCACCGCGCAGGATGTCGTGAACACGTTCGAGTACTACCTCAAGCCTACGACGGCGACCCAGGAAGCCAACAAGATCGCAACGATAGAGTCCGTGAAGGCGACCGAAACAAACACCGTCACCTTCACGCTCAAAGCACCCAACGCGTTGTTCCCCAGCGCCATCGTGTGGGTCAAGATGCTGAAGACGTCCGCGCTGGCCACCATCGATAAGGATCCGATTGGCACCGGCCCGTTCGTCGTCAAGGATTTCGTGCCGAGCGACCACCTGACCCTGGTGCGGAACGATAAGTACTTCGGCGGTCCTGCACCTCTAGACCAGATCAAGATCGTTGCAACCAACGATGCGGCGTCCGCGTCCAGTTCGCTGGCATCAGGCAACCTGGATATTTTATGGGCCTTGCCGCTCAGCAATGTGGAGCAGTACAAAAGCAGTGACAAGATCTCGATTGTCCTGCCGAAGACGCCCAGTCAGTGGCCGTCCTGGGAGGTCGACACCACCTCGCCGCCGTTCAACAATGTCAAGGCCCGCCAGGCGCTGGCCTATGCGGTCGACCGCGAGGCGATCGCCAAGAGCATCGGCGGCGGGCTGAACCCGGTCGGCTATTCCGCGCTGCCGACCTCGGCGCCGTCCTATGAGCCGCTGAAGCCCGACTTCGCCTATGATCCGGAAAAGGCGAAGGCGCTGGTCGCCGAGGTCGCGCCGGATGGCGTCGACATCACCATGGC
>OFTX01000229.1_pt1 | contig 34240 bp, 22 predicted proteins | sample 1775051 | NCBI WGS metagenome assembly OFTX01 (sample SAMN08195772, study PRJEB24354) | sludge metagenome | isolation source: sludge from phenol fed wastewater aerobic bioreactor A | place: India: Nagpur | collected 2016-09-15
CGCGCCGGCGAGGACGTGCGCGAATACCACCTGGAGGCCGAGCTGCTGCACGAGTTTCGCCAGCACGGCTCGGAGTTCCCGGCCTACACCAGCATCGTCGCCGCTGGCGCCAATGCCTGCGTGCTGCACTACCGCGCCGGCAACGCGCCCATCCGCGACGGCGAGCTGGTGCTGATCGACGCCGCCTGCGAGCTGCACGGCTACGCCAGCGACATCACGCGCACCTTTCCGGCCAACGGGCGCTTCAGCGGCCCGCAGCGCGCGCTGTACGAGCTGGTGCTGGCCAGCCAGGACGCGGCCGCCGCCGCCACCCGGCCGGGCGCGCGCTTCAACGACCCGCACGAGGCGGCGGTCAAGGTGCTGGCCCAGGGCCTGCTGGACCTGCGCCTGCTGGATGCGGGCAAGGTCGGCGGCGCGCCCGACGTGATCGCCCAGCGCGCCTACTTTCCGTTCTACATGCACCGCACCAGCCACTGGCTGGGGCTGGACGTGCACGACTGCGGCAGCTACGTGGAGCCCAGCGAGCTGGGCCAGGTGAGCGAGCGCACCGACCCGCTGTCGGGCGAAGTCATCAAGGACCGGCCCAGCCGCATCCTGCGCGCCGGCATGGTGCTGACGCTGGAGCCCGGCCTGTACGTGCGCCCCGGCGAGGGCGTGCCGCAGGAGTTCTGGAACCTCGGCATCCGCATCGAGGACGACGCCGTGGTGACCGAAACCGGCTGCGAGCTGATCTCGCGCGGCGTGCCGGTGGCGCCCGACGAGATCGAGGCGCTGATGCGTGGGTGAGGCGGGCGGGCCCCAGGGTTTTGAATAAAAAGTGGCTCCGGCGCTTGTCCATCAATCGCTGGCAGCTATATAAATAATAGTATTTAGGACGACGTGCCGGCCGCCGCGCCGAACACCGCCTGCCACAGCGCGCCGATGGCCGCGCGCTCGCTGGCCAGGGTCTCGGGCGGCACTTGGGTGGGCTGCTCGTCCAGCCGCGCCAGATGCTGCACGTGGCGCAGGCTGCGGTAGGCGTCGGCACTGGCCTGGCCCACGCCGGCGGGCAGCAGGCCGGCGGCCTCGGCGCGCGCCAGCAGGGCGATGTTGCCCAGGTTGGGCTCCAGCTCGGGGTGTTCGCCGGCGTGGGCCAGCACCAGGTACTGGGTGGCGAACTCGGCGTCGATCATGCCGCCGGGGCTGTGCTTGACGTCGAACTGCCCGGCCGGCACCGGGTGCGCGCCGCGCATGCGCTCGCGCATGGCCACGATCTCGGTGCGCAGCGCGGCATGGTCGCGCGGCGCGGTGATGACGGCGTGGCGGATGGCGTTGAAGCGCTGCTCCATGGGTGAAGGGGCCGCCGAGCTGTCGCTGGGCAATTCGGGGGGCACCATTCTTGCCCGGGTCATGGCCTGGTGCTCCCAGGTCCAGGCGGTGTTGCTGCCGCGCTGCTGCTGGTAGTCGGCGTAGGCGCCGAAGGAGGTCACCAGCAGGCCCGAGCCGCCGTTGGGGCGCAGGGCGGTGTCGATCTCGTACAGGTCGCCGTCGCCGGTTTTCAGCGTCAGCCAGGTGATCAGCTTGCGCACCAGCGCGGCGTAGATCTCGGCGGCCTGCTCGTGCTCGTCGTCGTAGACGAAGACCAGGTCCAGGTCGCTGCCGTAGCCCAGCTCCTTGCCGCCCAGCTTGCCGTAGCCGATGACGCCCAGCTGGGGCGTGGCGCGGTGGTGGTGGCGCACCAGCGGCCAGCACCAGCGCAGGCTGACGCGCAGGATGGCGTCGGCCAGCGCCGACAGGTCGTCGGCCACCTGCTCGACCGTGATGCTGCGCTCGACGTCGCGCACCAGGGTGCGGAACACCTCGGCGTGGTGGGCGCGGCGCAGCAGGGCCAGCAGGTTTTCCTCGTCGTCCTCGCCGCCGCGCGCCAGCGCGCTGCGGCGCTCGTGCAGCTCGCGCTCCAGCGTGGCGGCGTCGAAGCGGCCGGCCAGCAGCTCGGGGTTGGCCAGCTCGTCGATCACGCCCGGATGGCGCATCAGGTAGCGCGCCGGCCAGCGCGCGGTGCCCAGCAGGCGCAGCAGGCGCTCGTGCGCGGCGGGGCGCTCCAGCAGCAGGGCCAGGTAGTTCTGGCGCCGCCGCAGCGCGTCCACCCATTCGAGAAAGCGCAGCACGGCGGTGTCGCTCACGCGGCCGGCGTTCAGCCATTGCAGCGTGAGCCCCATCACGCGCAGCAGGCGCTGGCGCGCGTCTTCGCGCAGGCCCTGCACGTGCGGCAGGGCGCACCAGCGCTGCAGCTCGGCGCGCACGGCGGCGTGCTCGGTCAGCGCGGGCAGGCGGGCCAGGTCGGCGCCCTCGCCGGGCGCGGCCTGGCCGGCGGGGGCGGGCTTGAGCCTGTTGCAGGCCTTGCAGGGCTCGGGCCCGCCCAGCAGCTGGTCGAACTGCTCGGCCACCGTCTCGCGGTGGGTGTCGAACTCGCCCAGGAAGGCGCACAGGTCGGGGTAGCCCATGGTGCGCGCCAGCCACAGCAGGTCGTCGTCGTGGGTGGGCAGCAGGTGCGTCTGCTGGTCGTCCAGGTACTGAATGCGGTGCTCGACCCGGCGCAGAAAAACGTAGGCGCGCGCCAGCGCCTGGGTGGCCTCGGCGGGCATCAGGCCGGCGCGGGTGATGCGCTCGAGTGCGTCCAGCGTCGGGCGCGTGCGCAGCTCGGGGTACTGGCCGCCGCGCACCACCTGCAGCAGCTGCACGATGAACTCGATCTCGCGGATGCCGCCGCGCGAGAGCTTGACGTCGCTGGCGCGCGCCGGGCGCCCGGCGCTGCGCTTGTTGGCGTGCTCGCGCACCTGGCGGTGCAGCTCGCGCAGGGCGTCGAACACGCTGTAGTCCAGGTACTGGCGAAACACGAAGGGCTGCACCACCGAGCGCAGCGCCAGCACCGGCCCGCCGGCCAGCGCGGCGCGCGGCGCCACCACGCGGCTCTTGAGCCAGGCAAAGCGCTCCCACTCGCGCCCCTGCACGCGCATGTATTCGGCCAGCGCGGCCAGCGAGCTGGCCGGCGCGCCCGAGTTGCCGTTGGGCCGCAGCGCCAGGTCGACGCGAAACACGAAGCCGTGCTCGGTGACGTCGCCGATCAGGGTGCTGATCAGGCGCACCGCGCGGGTGAAGTATTCCTGCACCGAGATGCGGCCGGCGCCCTCGGCGTCACCGGCGCGGCCGGCGGTTTCGCCGTCGGCGTCGTAGATGTAGATCAAATCGACGTCGCTGGAGACGTTGAGCTCGCGCGCGCCCAGCTTGCCCATGCCCACCACCCACAGCTGGGCGCGCTCGCCGGCCGCCGTCAGGGGCGCGCCGTGGCGCGCGTCGAGCTGCTCGAAGGCTTCGGTGCAGGCCACGTCCAGCGCCAGCTCGGCCAGCGCGGTGACCACGCCGGTGACGGTGGCCAGCGGCGCGCCCTGTTCGCAGTCCAGCACCACCAGGCGCTCCATCACCAGCTGGCGCAGGATGCGCAGCGCCGCGCCGGTGGCGTGGCCGCGCGCGCGCAGCTGCTGCAAGGTGGCGGTCATGACGGCCGCATCGGGCGTGCCGGGCGGCAGCAGGGGCAGCTCGTCGGCGTAGCGGCGGCGCAGGCGCTGCACCAGGCGTGAGTGCATGGCCCCTGTCAAGTGGGGCGAATCGGGTGTCAGCACCGAACCCGGCGCTTCATCGCGGGTCATAATTTCTTTCCCCCTGCCGCCGGTCGGCTTTCATCGACTGCTTCACGCGCACGCTCTTGAGTCCCTTTCCGATCCGCGTTCTTGCCGTTGCCGTGCGTTGGGCCGTGCGCATCGTGGGCGCCTTGCTGCTGCTCATCGTGCTGGCCTGGTCGGCACTGCATTGGTTCATTGTGCCGCGAATCGACGTTTTTCGTCCGCGCCTGCAGGCGGCGGCCACGCAGGCGCTGGGCACTTCCGTGACGATCGGCACGCTCACGGTCGAAGCCAACGGCTTGGTGCCCCAGGTGGCGGTGCGCGATCTGCGCGTGCCTGGCCCCGACGGCCAGCCTGGCTTGCAGGTGCCGCGCGCGCTGGTGGTGTTCTCGGTCGCCTCGCTGCTGCGCGGCGGCGTGGAGCAGCTGGTGATCGACGACGCCGAGCTGGCGCTGGCGCGCGACGCGCAGGGCCGCTGGTGGCTGGGCGGGCTGGACCTGAGCGCGCCCACGGCGGGCGACACGCGCGCCGCCGACTGGCTGTTCGCGCAGGAAGAAATCGTGCTGCGCAACGCGCGCCTGAGCTGGACCGACGCGCAGCAGGGCGCGCCGCCGGCGGCCTTCGAGCGCATCGACGCCGTGCTGCGCAACGGCCTGCGCCGCCACCAGTGGCGCGTGGACGCCACGCCGCCGCCCGCCTGGGGCGAGCGCTTCACGCTGATCGGCCAGTTCCGTCAGGCCCTGCTGGAGCGCCACGCCGGGCGCTGGCAAAGCTGGGACGGCCAGTTGTACGCCAGCCTGCCCGGCGTGCAGGCCGCCGCCGCGACCCCGCTGGCATCGTGGCTGCAGGCGCAGGGCGTGGGCGGGCTGCGTGGCGCCGCCGCCCTGCGCCTGTGGCTGGACGTGCGCCGCGGCGCGCCGGTGGACGCGCGCGCCGACGTGGCCCTGCAGGGCGCCGCCGCCACGCTGGCGCCGCGGCTGGCGCCGCTGGCCTTCGCCGACCTGAGCACGCGCCTGGTCTGGCGCCGGCAGGCCGATGGCTTTCAGGCCTCGACGCAGGCGCTGCGCTTCACCCTGCCCGACGGCACGGCCTGGCCGGGCGGCAACCTCAGTCTCAGCCACCGCGCGGCCGGCGGCACGCTGCAGGCCGACCGGCTCGACCTGGCCATGCTGGCGCGGCTGGCCGCCAGCCTGCCGCTGCCGCCCGCGTGGGGCGAGCGCCTGCAGCGGCAGCCGGTGGCCGGCCTGATCGAGCGCGTCGATGCGCGCTGGGACGGCCCGCTGCAGGCGCCCAGCGACTGGCGGCTGCAGGCCCGAGCCACGGGCTTGCGGGTCGACGCACAGGAGCGCGCGCCCGACGCCAAGGGCCATGCGCGCCCCGGCGTTCCGGGCGTGGAGGGCGCGACGCTGCAGCTGGATGCCGGGCCGGCCGGCGGCCACGCCAGCGTGACGATTGCGAACGGTGCGCTCAGTTTTCCGGGCGTGTTCGAAGAGCCGCGCATCTCGCTGGACGCGCTCAAGACGCAGGCCCAGTGGCGCGTGCAGGGCGAGCGCATCGAGGTGCAGGTCGACGAGCTGACGCTGGCCAACGCCGACGCCGCCGGCCGCTTTTCGGCGCGCTGGCACAGTGGTGACAACGCCGATGGCAGCGGCGCGCGCTTTCCGGGCGTGCTCGATTTGCAAGGGGGCTTCAGCCGCGCCAACGGCGCGCGCGTGTACCGCTATCTGCCGCTCAGCATCCCGGCCCCCGCGCGCCACTATGTGCGCGACGCCGTGCGCAAGGGCGACGGCCGCGACGTGACGGTGCGCGTGCAGGGCCGGCTGCACGAGCTGCCCTACAACCTGCCGGGCGAAGTGGGCACCTTCCGCATCGCCGCGCCGGTGAGCGGCGTGCTGCTGGCCTACGTGCCGCCGGGCCTGCAACCCAAGGGCCAGGCGCCCTGGCCCGCGCTGGAGGCGCTGAAAGGCGAGCTGGTGTTCGAGCGCGCCGGCATGCAGGTGCACGCCGGCGCCGCTCAGGTGCAGGGCCACGCGGGCTGGCGCTGGTCCGGCATCGAGGCCGGCGTGCCCGACTTCAAGCAGCCGCGGGTGCAGGTGCAGGCCACGGGCAGCGGGCCGCTGGCGGCGGCGCTGGCCATCGTGCGCGACTCGCCGGTGGCCGAGTTCACGCATCACGCGCTGGACGGCGCCAGCGCCAGCGGGGACGCCACGCTGGATCTGAAGCTCGACCTGCCGGTGCACCAGCTGGAGCAGGCCAAGGTGCAGGGGCGGGTGCGGCTGGCCGGCAACACGCTGCGCCTGGCCGCCGCCGCGCCGCCGCTGGAGCAGGCCAGCGGCGCGGTGAGCTTTTCCGAAGCCGGTTTCGCCATCGAAGGCGCCCAGGCGCGCGCGCTGGGCGGGTCGGTGCAGGTGAGCGGCGGCACGGCGGCGGATGCGTCCCGGGTGCAGATCCAGGCCAGCGGCCAGGCCAGCGCCGAGGGCTTGCGCCAGGCGGGTGAATGGGGGCCGGCCTGGAGCGCCGTGGCCGCGCTGGCACGCCAGGCCAGCGGCAGCGCCGACTATCAGCTGGAGCTCGGCTTTCAGGGCGAGGCCATGCGACTGGACGTGCGCAGCGCGCTGCGCGGCCTGGCGCTCGATTGGCCGGCGCCGCTGGACAAGCCGGCCGACGCGGCCTGGCCGCTGCACGTGGAGCTGGCGCCGGCCGGCGGCCCGGGCAGCGGTGCGCGCGAGCGCCTGCAGGTGCAACTGGCCGACCGCCTGGCGCTGGAGCTGCAGCAGGGCGCGGGCGCGCCGCCGCGCGGCGCCGTGGCGCTGGGCCAAGCCACGGCCCAGCCGCTGGCGCTGCCCGCCACCGGCGTGCACGCCAGCGTGCGCTGGCCCGAGATCGACGTCGATGCCTGGCAGCGCGCGGTCGAGCGCCTGACCGCAGCGCCAGCCACCGACGTTTCGGCGCCCACAGTGCCGATCGACACGGCGCTCGCCTCGGGCGGCGCCGGCCTGCTGCCCGAGCAATGGACCTTCGACGTCGGCGTGCTGCAGGTGGACCGGCGCAAGCTGCACGAGCTGCACGCCGTCGCCACGCGCAGCGGCGAGCATTGGCAGGCCCAGGTGCAGGCACGCGAGCTGGCCGGGCGCCTGGAGTACACCGAGGGCGCCCACGGGCAGCCCGGCGCCGTGCGCGCGCGCCTGTCGCGCCTGAACCTGGCCGCCGGCGACGCGGCCGACGCCAACGCGCTGGAGCAGCCGCCCAGCCGCATCCCGGCGCTGGACGTGGTGGTCGACGAGTTCGAGCTGCACGGCCACAAGCTGGGCCGGCTGGAGGTGCAGGCCGTCAACCTGGACGCCGACCAGGCGCGCGCCGCGCCCGACGCCGAGGCGCTGCAGGACTGGCAGCTGACGTGGCTGGCGCTGACCGTGCCCGAAGCCAGCCTGAGCGCCTCCGGCCGCTGGGCCACGCAGCCGGGCGCGCCGGCGCTGCCACCGGGCGCGCGCTCGGTGCGCAGCGCGGCCGACCAGCGGCGCACGGCGTTGGACTTCAAGCTGGACGTGCGCGACGCTGGCGCCCTGCTGGCGCGCTTCGGCATGGCCGGCGTGCTGCGCGGCGGGCAGGGGCGCATCGACGGCGAGCTGGGCTGGGTCGGCTCGCCCTACTCGCCGCACTACCCCAGCATGGACGGCAAGTTGCACCTGGACATCGGCGCCGGCCAGTTCCTCAAGGCCGACCCGGGCCTGGCCAAGCTGCTGGGCGTGCTCAGCCTGCAGGCGCTGCCGCGCCGCCTGACGCTGGACTTTCGCGACGTGTTCAGCAGCGGCTTCGCGTTCGACTTCGTGCGCGGCGACGCCCAGATCGCGCATGGCGTGGCGCACACCAGCAACCTGCAGATGAAGGGCGTGAACGCCGCCGTGCTGATGGACGGCCAGGTGAACCTGGATGCCGAGACGCAGAAGCTGCGCGTGCTGGTGGTGCCCGAGATCGACGCCGGCACCGCCGCGCTGGCCACGGCGCTGATCAACCCCGCCATCGGGCTGGGGGCGTTCGTCGCGCAGCTGGTGCTCAAGCAGCCGCTGGCGCAGGCGGCCACGCGCGAGTTCGAAATCACCGGCAGCTGGGACAATCCGGAGGTGGTGCCGGTCAAGCTGTCGGCCGATGCGGCGGCGGCGGCCGCCTCCGCTGCTGCCGCCGCGAGCCCCGCACCGAAGGAGAAATGATGCACGTCGCCGCCATCCAGATGGTTTCCGGCACCCAGGTCGAGCCCAACCTGCGCGCCGCCCACGCCCTGCTGGCCGAGGCCGCCGCCGCCGGCGCCGAGCTGGCGGTGCTGCCCGAATATTTTTGCGTCATGGGCCGGCGCGACACCGACAAGCTGGCGCTGCAGGAGCCGCTGGGCGAGGGCCCCATCCAGTCCTGGCTGGCCGCCACGGCGCGCGAGCTGGGGCTGTGGATCGTCGGCGGCACGCTGCCGCTGTCGCGCGCGCCGCGCGATGAGCATCGGGTGCGCAATGCCTCGTTGGTATTTGCGCCGACGGGCGAGCGCGTGGCGCACTACGACAAGATGCACCTGTTTCGCTTCAACGACGGCGAGCGCCAATACGACGAGGCCGCCGTGCTGGCCGCCGGCAGCCGGCCGGTCCTGTTCGAGCTGCCCGCGCGCGACGGCCACAGCTGGCGCGTCGGCCTGTCGGTGTGCTACGACCTGCGCTTTCCCGAGCTGTACCGCGCCTACGCGGCGCAGGGCGCCGACCTGCTGCTGGTGCCCAGCGCCTTTACCTACGTCACCGGCCAGGCGCACTGGGAGCTGCTGCTGCGCGCGCGCGCGGTCGAAAACCTCAGCGGCGTGATCGCCGCCGCGCAGGGCGGCGTGCATGAGAACGGCCGGCGCACCTGGGGCCACTCGATGGTGGTCGATGCCTGGGGCCAGGTGCTGGCGCAGCGGCCCGAGGGCGCGGGCGTGGTGCTGGCCGAGCTGGACGCCGCGGCGCTGCAAGCGCGCCGCCGGCAGCTGCCGGCCCTGGAGCACCGGCGGCTGTGACCGCCGCCGCGGCCCGCGTCGGCCCGCGCCTGGCCCAGCAGGTGCGCGCGCGCTGGCAGCGCCTGCTGGCGCTGTGGCGGCGCTGGCGGCTGTGGGTGGCGCTGGTGCTGGTGGTGGCGCTGATGCTGGGCGTGCTGGCCTGGCTGGCGCGCAACCACGAGATCGACGAGTTGCAGCGCGCGCTCGACCGCGACAACGCCGCCGCCGCGCAAACCCTGCGCCAGGGCCTGGTGCGGCGCCAGCAGGACCTGCATGGCCTGGCCATCCTGCAGCTGACGCCCGAAGGCTGGCCACCGGCCGCCATGGCGCTGCTGGACCGCTACCGCGACTGGCTGCGCCTGGAGTGGCGCGACACCCACCTGCGCCTGCTGGCCAGTGCCGACAGCCCGTACTACCCGGCGTTCCAGCTGCCCGACGAGGGACCGCTCGGACAGGAGGTGCAGCGTGTGCGCGAGGTCTGCGCCAACGCTGCCCGGCTCGATGGCGCGAGCTACTCAGAAAGCCACTTCGTGCAGCGCTCGGCCGGCGTGGGCGAGGAGGTGATGCAGATGTGCCTGCCGATCGGCAGCGGCGCGCGGCGCAGCGGCTACCTGGTGGTGACGTACTCGCTCGCCGGCATGCTGAGCGCCATGCTGGCGCCGGCCTACACCCAGCGCCAGAGTGTGGCCTTCACCGAGCTGGACGGCACCCGGCTGGCGGTGCAGGGCGGGCCGCGGCGCGGCGCGCGCCTGTTCGTGTCGCAGCAGCTGTTCGACCTGCCGGGCGTCGCCCTGGTGCTGCGCATGGACGGCGGCCGCCAGGCGCCCGACACCCTGCCCAACGTGATGACGGCGCTGGTCACCGGGCTGTCGATCGCGCTGGTGACGGTGCTGATCCTGCTGGCGCGGGACTTCCGGCGCCGCCAGCAGGCCGAGGCCGAGCTGGGTGAGGCGCTGGCCTTTCGCAAGGCGATGGAGGATTCGCTGGTCACCGGCCTGCGCGCGCGCGACCTGCAGGGGCGCATCACCTACGTCAACCCGGCCTTTTGCGCCATGACCGGCTTTGCGCCCGAGGAGCTGATCGGCCACGCCCTGCCCGCGCCCTACTGGCCGCCCGAGCACGTGCCGGAATACACCGAGCGGCAGGTGGTGCGCTTGTCCGGCGCGGCGGCGCCCTCGCGCGAGGGTGTGGAGTCGGTGTTCATGCGCAAGGACGGCACGCGCTTTCCGGTGCTCATCATCGAGGCGCCGCTGATCGGCGCCACCGGCAAGCACGGCGGCTGGATGGGCGCGGTGCTGGACCTGACCGCGCAGCGCCGCGCCGAGGAGATGTCGCGCGCCAGCCAGGAGCGCCTGGCCGCCAGCTCGCGCCTGGCCACGGTGGGCGAGATGGCCTCGCTGATGAGCCATGAGCTGAACCAGCCGCTGGCGGCGATCTCCAGCTATGCCAACGGCTCGCTCAACCTGCTGGCCGGCGAGGCCGCGCCGACGCCGACGCTGGCCGACCTGCGCGTGGCGCTGGCGCGCATCGCCGAGCAGGCCGGCCGCGCCGGCAAGGTCATCAACAGCGTGCACGACCTGGTGCGCCGGCGCGCCAGCCAGCGCCAGGCGGTGGCGCCCGCCGCGCTGCTGGACGCCGTGCTGCCGCTGGTGCAGCTGCAGGCGCGCAAGCTGGGCGTGCGCGTGCAGATCGATTGCGCGCCCAGCCTGCCGGCCGTGTGGTGCGAGCCGACCATGATCGAGCAGGTGCTGCTGAACCTGGCGCGCAACGCCATGCAGGCCATGGCCGACAGCCCGCCGCCGCGCCTGCTGCGCCTGACGGTGCAGCCCGAGCCGCTGACGCGCGGCGCGCGCGCCGTGCTGCGCTTTGCCGTGTCCGACACCGGCAGCGGCATCAGCGACGAGGTGGCCGGCCAGCTGTTCACGCCCTTTTTCACCACCAAGGCCGAGGGCATGGGCCTGGGCCTGTCGCTGTGCCGCACCGCCATCGAGCAGCACGGCGGCGCGCTGGTGCACGAGCCGCAGTGGCCGCGCGGCACGGTGTTTTCGTTTGTGTTACCTGAAAGCGAGGGCACCGAGGATCGACGGTCTCCAAGGATGCAAGGGTTGGGGGGAAAGACCAGCGATGGCTTCTGGCAACAATGCTCGTAACCAAACGAAATAAATGATCCAATTGTGAAATCGAGCCACTATGCTTCTGCGGTTTATTTCAAGAGGAGGCTGGCATGGTTCGTTTCACTCGTTGGTTGGGGCTCGGTGTTTTGCTCGCGTCGTTGTTGGCGCCAGGCATGGCGCACGCGGCAAAGGTTTTGTATTGGGCGGATTCTTGGGCCGGCACCGACTATTGGACGCCGGCGTTTGCGCTGCGTGGCGATACGGTCACGACGGCGAGCAGCGCCAGCGATCTGGTGACGCAACTGGCTGCGGGCCCTTGGGACGTTGTGGTTGTTTCTGAAAACGGCAACAATCAATCTGCGACCTGGGCCGCGCCTGTGGCCAGCTACATCGCGTCGGGCGGGCGGGTCGTCGTCAACAACTGGTACAACAACGCCGCGCTGGATGCAGCAACACAGACCAGCGTGGTGGGCCAGAACCAGACCGCTGGCGTCATCAATGCCGCAGGTGTCGCGGCCGGATTGTCAGCGGGCTTGCCGTCCACCTCGTTCACATTGACCAATGCTGGATGGGGCACTTTCTCTCAGTCGTTTTCACTGGCGGCAGCGGGAGGCGCCCAGTCCTTGTGCGATTTCCCCGACGGTTCTTGCGCGGTGCTCGGCAATGGTGGGCATACGCTGCGCCTAGGGTTCATTCCCGATGGCCTGCCGAGTGCGATCGGCGCCCGCTTGTTGGCCAACGCGCTGGGGCTGACCGCGACTTCGACGCCGCGTGTGGTCGCCCCGGTCCCCACCCTGTCGCAATGGACTCTGATGTTCCTTGTGATACTGCTGGCGGGCATGGCGCTGAGGTCGCGCCGGTTTCAAGCGTAACAACCTAAGCTTGCGACTGCGTATGAACAAAGCCGGTCATGCGCCATGCGCCGCCCGCAGCGCCTGATGAAACGCCAGCGCCGCGCGCGGCGGCTGCGGCGAGCGGCGCAGCACGCTGACGAAGTCGCAGGCGTAGTGCAGGCTGGCCGGCGCCACGGCGCGCAGCTGGCCGCGCTGCACGAAGGCGTCGGCGTAGTGGTCGGGCAGAAAGCCGACGAAGCGTCCCGACAGGATCAGCGTGGCGATCGCTTCCTGGTCGAAGGCGGTGGCGCCGCGCTGCAGGTGGCGCGCGTGCGCCAGTTCCAGGTTGGGCGAGTGGTAGCCCAGGCCGGCAAAGTCCGAACGGGCCCGCAGCGCTTTCCAGTCCAGCGCAGCGTGCTCCTGATTGAATAGCGCATGGCCGGCGCCGGCATACAGGCGCATGGTCTCGCCGAACAGCCGTTCATAGCGCAGGCTGCTTGAGGCGCGGTGCGCCGGGATCACGCCGACGGCAAAGCTGCCGTCCAGCACCCCGCGCTCGATCGCCTGGATGGTGCCCACGTGCAACTCCAGCGCGACGTCGGGCGCCTGGTCGCGAAACGCCGCGATCGCCTGGTGAATGCGCGCGGCGGGGTTGCTGGCGGTCTTGTCGAACAGCGCGATGGCCAGCTTGCCGCCCATGCGCGCGTGGATGTCGTGCACGCTGGCGCGAAAGCCGTCGACAGCGGCCAGCAGGCGCAGCGTCTCGTCGTACACGCGCTGGCCCTCGGCCGTCAGCGCGAAGCCCGCGCGCCCGCGCCGGCACAGCGTCAGGCCCAGGCGCGTTTCCAGGTCCTTCACGTGGCGGCTGACGGCGCTGATGCCGATGTTCAGCTCCAGCTCGGCCGCCGCCATGCCGCCGCAGTCGACCACCGCCTTGAACACCTGCAGCAGGCGCAGGTCCATGTCGCTGAGCTGCCCCAGCAGGGCGCGGGCGCGGGGCTGGCGGGTGCTTACTTGCGTCATATGTCAAACAAGCTTGAATATTTGCTGATTTGACCGATTAAAGCACCGGCTGACAATGGCGGCGTCAATTTCTTTCGATCAGCCCTTTTTCGAGGATCAAGCCATGAGCGCCATCGTCAGCCCCGCCTCTGCCACTAACGCCGTGCGCACCGATGCCGCCTGGCTGGACGCGCACTGGATGCCCTTTACCGCCAACCGCCAGTTCAAGCGCGATCCGCGCCTGGTGGTGGCCGGCCAGGGGGCCTACTACACCGACGGCGAGGGCCGCAAGATCTTCGACGGCCTGTCGGGCCTGTGGTGCAGTGGCCTGGGCCATGGCCGGCGCGAGATCGCCGAGGCTGTGGGCCAGCAGGCGGCGCGGCTGGACTATTCGCCGGGCTTTCAGTTCGGCCATCCGCTGTCCTTCGAGCTGGCCAACAAGATCAAGGCGCTCACGCCCGCCGGCCTGGACTACGTGTTCTTCACCAGCAGCGGCTCGGAGGCGGCCGACACCGCGCTCAAGATGGCGCGCGCCTACTGGCGCCTGAAGGGCCAGGGCGGACGCACGCGGCTGATCGGGCGCGAGAAGGGTTACCACGGCGTCAACTTCGGCGGCATCTCGGTGGGCGGCATGGTGGGCAATCGCAAGGCTTATGGCCAGGGCATCGAGGCCGACCACCTGCCGCACACCCAGCCGCCCCTGGGCAGCTTCATCAAGGGCCAGCCGGTCGAAGGCGGCGTGGCCCTGGCCGACCGCCTGCTGGACTTGATCGCCCTGCACGACGCCAGCAACATCGCCGCCGTCATCGTCGAGCCCTTCAGCGGCTCGGCCGGCGTCGTCATCCCGCCCGTGGGCTACCTGCAGCGCCTGCGCGAGATCTGCACCCAGCACGGCATCCTCTTGATCTTCGACGAGGTCATCACCGCCTTTGGCCGCTGCGGCGCCATGACCGGCAGCGAGGCCTTCGGCGTGGTGCCCGACATCATGACCTTCGCCAAGCAGGTCACCAACGGCGCGCAGCCGCTGGGCGGCGTGGTGGCCAGCAAGGCGATCTACGACAGCTTCATGGCGGCGGGCGGGCCCGACTACATGCTGGAGTTCGCCCACGGCTACACCTACAGCGCGCACCCGGTGGTCTGCGCCGCCGGCATCGCCGCGCTGGATCTGCTGGAGCGCGAGGACGGCGTGGGCCGCGCCAAGGCGCTGGCGCCGCACTTCGAGGTCGCGGTGCACGGCCTGAAGGGGGCCAGGCATGTGCTGGACATCCGCAGTTACGGCCTGGCCGCCGGCTTCACCATCGAATCCCTGCCGGGCGAACCCGCCAGGCGTCCGTACGAGATCGCCATGGCCTGCTGGAAGAAGGGCTTCTACGTGCGCTACGGCGGCGACACCATCCAGCTGGCGCCGCCCTTCATCGCCACGCCGGCCGAGATCGACCGGCTGGTGAGCGCGCTGGGCGATGCGCTGATGGAAACGGCCTGAACTTCCAACAGCCGAACGCAGAGGGCGCAAAGGATTCGCAGAGGGCGCAAAAGAGAAAGTCAAAAATATGATGGGTTTTTCTGCGTCTTTTGCGTAATCTTCGCGTCCTCGGCGCTCGGTATTTGCTATTTTATTAATAGCTGTTCGCGCTTTATGGACGGGCGCTACAAGCATTTTTTATTCATAAAACCATGCAACACGACAAAAACGTCACCGCCACCGTCGGCCACCTGATCGACGGCCAGATCGTGCACGAGCACGGCCGCTCGCAGCCGGTGTTCAACCCCGCCACGGGGGCCTCGTCCACCAGCGTCGAACTGGCCAGCCCGGCCCTGGTCGAGCGCGCCATCGCCTCGGCCGAACAGGCCTTTGCGGCCTGGCGCGAGACGCCGCCGCTCAAGCGCGCGCGCGTGATGATGAAGCTCAAGCAGCTGCTGGAGCAGCACGCCGACGAGATCGCGCAGCTCATCACCGCCGAGCACGGCAAGGTGCTGGCCGACGCGCACGGCGAGCTGCAGCGCGGCATCGAGAACATCGAATACGCCAGCTACGCGCCCGAGCTGCTGAAGGGTGAGCACAGCCGCAACGCCGGCCCCGGCATCGACTCCTGGGCCGAGCACCAGGCGCTGGGCGTGGTGGCGGGCATCACGCCCTTCAACTTTCCGGCCATGGTGCCGCTGTGGATGTGGCCGATGGCCGTGGTGTGCGGCAACTGCTTCATCCTGAAGCCCAGCGAGCGCGACCCTTCGTCGGCCCTGCGCATCGCCCAGCTGGCGCTGGAGGCCGGCCTGCCGCCCGGCGTGCTCAACGTCGTCAACGGCGACAAGGCTGCCGTCGATGCGCTGCTGCGCGACCCGCGCGTCAAGGCCGTCAGCTTTGTGGGCTCCACGCCCATCGCCGAGGCCATTTATGCCGAAGGCTGCAAGCACGGCAAGCGCGTGCAGGCGCTGGGCGGGGCCAAGAACCACGCGGTGGTGATGCCCGACGCCGACATCCAGAACGCCGTCAGCGCCATGATGGGCGCGGCCTACGGCAGCTGCGGCGAGCGCTGCATGGCCGTGCCGCTGATCGTCGCCGTGGGCAACGAAACGGCCGACCGGATGATTGCCGGGCTCAAGACTGAAATCGCGAAAATGAAGGTCGGTCCCGGCAGCGACAACGGCAACGACATGGGGCCGCTGGTGACCCGGCAACACTTCGAGAAGGTCAAGGCCTACGTGGACAGCGGCGTGGCCGAGGGTGCCCGGCTGCTGGTCGATGGCCGCGGCCTGAAGGTCAAGGGCCATGAAGAAGGCTATTTCCTCGGCCCCTGCCTGTTCGACGAGGTGCGCCCGGGCATGAAGATCTACCAGGAAGAAATCTTCGGCCCCGTGCTGGGCATCGTGCGCGCGCATTCGCTGGCCGAGGCCATGCAGCTCATCAACGATCACGAATACGGCAACGGCACCTGCATCTTCACCCGCGACGGCGAGGCCGCGCGCCACTTCACCGATCACATTCAGGTCGGCATGGTGGGCGTGAACGTGCCCCTGCCCGTGCCCGTGGCCTACCACTCCTTCGGCGGCTGGAAGCGCAGCCTGTTCGGCGACCTGCACGCCTACGGCCCCGACGCCGTGCGCTTTTACACCAAGCGCAAGACCATCACCCAGCGCTGGCCCTCGGCGGGGCTGCGCGAGGGGGCGGTGTTCAGTTTTCCGAGCCATCACGCCTGAACGCGCGCGGCCGAGCGTGCGCCCGAAGACACCCTCGCGACAGCGCTGTCGCGCGGGTTTTCAGGTGACATCATCGAGGCGGACCCGCCGCCCGGCCGCCATGCCCTAGAATTACCGCCCCGAAATCCGACACTCTGTCGGGATCAAGTCGGGCCCCATGGCGCGGGCCCCAGGCTGGCTGAAGGCGAGGGCCCAACGGGGGCCGTGCATCAGGGTTTGCGGACAGAGGCGTGTGCGGAGCCTCATCCACCCTCACCGGGCCTTCCAGCCATGATCCACATCAACGAGAACTACCAGAAGCTGCAAGCCAGCTATCTGTTCGCCAACATCGCCAAGCGCGTGCGCGAGTACCAGGACGAGAACCCGGGGCGCGAGTTGATCCGCATGGGCATCGGCGACGTGACCCAGCCGCTGCCCGAGGCCTGCGTGACGGCCATGCACAAGGCCGTCGACGAGCTGACGCGCGCCGAGACCTTTCGCGGCTACGGGCCCGAGCAGGGCTATGACTTTCTGCGCGAGGCCATTGCCAAGCACGACTTCCAGGCGCGCGGCGCCGACATCGCGGCCGATGAGGTGTTCGTGAGCGACGGCGCCAAGTGCGACACCGGCAACATCCAGGAGCTGTTTGCGGGCGACATCCGCGTCGCCATTCCCGACCCGGTGTACCCGGTCTACGTCGACACCAACGTGATGGCCGGCCGCACCGGCGCGCCGCAGGACGGCCGCTACCCCGGCCTGGTGTACCTGGAATGCACGCCCGCCAACGGCTACGTGCCGGCCCTGCCGACGCAGCCGGTCGACCTGATCTACCTGTGCTTTCCCAACAACCCCACCGGCGCCACCATCACGCGCGCGCAGCTCAAGACCTGGGTCGACTACGCACGGACCAACAAGGCGCTGATCCTGTACGACGCGGCCTACGAGGCCTTCATCCGCGACCCCGAGCTGCCGCATTCGATCTACGAGATCGAGGGCGCGCAGGACGTGGCCATCGAGTTCCGCAGCTTTTCCAAGACCGCCGGCTTCACGGGCGTGCGCTGCGCCTACGCCGTGGTGCCCAAGCGCTGCATGGCCTACACCACGGGCGGCGCGGCGGTGTCGGTGCGCGACCTGTGGAGCCGCCGCCACACGACCAAGTTCAACGGCGTGTCCTACCCGGTGCAGCGCGCCGCCGAGGCGGTGTTCAGCCCCGAGGGCAGCCGCCAGGTGCGCGGCCTGATCGACCACTACCTGACCAACGCGGCCTATGTGCGCCAGGCCTTCCAGCGCATGGGCTTCGAGTGCGTGGGCGGCGACAACTCACCCTACATCTGGGTGCGCTCCGAGCGCGATTCCTGGGGCTTCTTCGACTTTCTGCTGAAGGAAGCCGGCGTGGTCTGCACGCCCGGCGCCGGCTTCGGCCGCTGCGGCGAGAACCACATCCGCATCAGCGCCTTCAACAGCTTCGAGAACGTGCAAAAAGCGATGCAGCGCATTGCGGATGCACTGAAAAAATAAGCACCCGCGCCTTCAACCCGACTCACAACGGATTCACGTCATGCCCATGTCTTCCGGCTTTCGCCAGCGCCTCGAGCCCCTGTTGCCCGCGCTGGCCCAGCACTTCGGCACGCCCTTTCACATCTACGACGAGGTCGGCATCCGCGAGACCGGCGCCCTGCTGAAGCAGGCCTTTGCCGGCGTGCCCGGCTTTCGCGAGTACTACGCCGTCAAGGCGCTGCCCAACCCGGCCATCCTGCGCATCATGCAGGACCTGGGCTTCGGCTACGACTGCAGTTCGGTGGCCGAGCTGCAGCTGTCGCGCCAGGCCGGCGGGCGCGGCGAGGACATCATGTTCACGTCCAACAACACCACGCCCGATGAATTCGAGGCGGCGCTGGCCGACGGCGGCTGCATCCTCAACCTGGACGACATCAGCCTGATCGACAAGGTTCCGCGCATGCCCGAGCTGGTGTGCTTTCGCTACAACCCCGGCCCGGCGCGCAGCGGCAACGTCATCATCGGCACGCCCGAGGAGGCCAAGTACGGCGTGGCGCACGAGCAGCTGGCCGGTGCCTTCCGCAAGGCGCAGCAGCGCGGCGCGCGCCGCTTCGGCCTGCACACCATGCTGGCGTCCAACGAGCGCAACGCCGACTACATGGTGCAGACGGTGCAGATGCTGCTCGACTTGATCGCCCAGCTGGGCCAGCAGCTGTCGATCCGCTTCGAGTTCATCAACATCGGCGGCGGCCTGGGCATTCCCTATCGACCCGAGGACGGCGCCTTCGACGTCAAGAAGCTGGGCCAGGCCACAGCCACGCTGCTGGACGAATTCAAGCAGCGCCACGGCTACCAGCCCAAGGTCTACATGGAGAGCGGCCGCTACGTCACCGGCCCGCACGGCGTGCTGGTGACCCAGGTCATCAACCACAAGGCGATCTACCGCAACTACGTCGGCGTGGACGCCTGCATGTCGGCGCTGATGCGCCCCGGCATGTACGGCGCCTACCACCACATCGACGTGCTGGGCAAGACGCCCGGCGCGGGCGACCCGGTGGTCGACGTGGTGGGCTCGCTGTGCGAGAACAACGACAAGTTCGCCGTGCAGCGCGCCCTGCCGGCCACGCAGGACGGCGACCTGCTGCTGATCCAGGACACCGGCGCCCACGGCCACGCCATGTGCTTCAACTACAACGGCCGCCTGCGCCCGCAAGAGCTGCTGCTGCGCGAAGGTGGCCAGGTGGAGCTGATCCGCCGCGCCGAGACGCTGCAGGACCACTTTGCCACGCTGGCTTTCCAGCCCGACGTCTATCGGCCGGCGTGAGTGGGCGCGCAGCCCGGCGTTGCAACGCCGGGCCGGCGAAATTCAGGCATGAACCGGCCGGTGGCCCGCGCCGGTCAAGCGCGAGGCGCTCTGTTTTGAATAGCGACCGAGGCCCAAGCCGTCGGTCGAGATGTCGGGCCGGTGGCCCAGCGTCAGGTCGGCCACCAGCTTGCCCGAGCCGGCCGCCATGGTCCAACCCAAGGTGCCGTGGCCGGTGTTGATCAGCAGGTTGGACAGGCGCGTGGCGCCGACGATGGGTGTGCTGTCGGGCGTCATCGGGCGCAGGCCGGTCCAGAAGGTCGCGGCCGGCAGGTCGCCACCGCCGTCGAACAGACCGCGCGTGACCATCTCCAGCGTGGCGCGGCGCGCCGGGTTCAGGCGCAGGTCGAAGCCCGCCAGCTCGGCCATGCCGCCGACGCGGATGCGCTGGTCGAAGCGCGTGATGGCGACCTTGTAGGTCTCGTCCATCACGGTGGAGCGCGGCGCGCGCGCCTCGTCCACCAGCGGCACCGTCAGCGAATAGCCCTTGACCGGGTAGACCGGCAGGTCCAGCCCCAGCGGGCCCAGCAGCGCGCGCGAATAGCTGCCCAGCGCCAGCACGTAGCGGTCGGCCGTGAGCGTCTCGCCGGCTTCGCCGGCCAGCTTGACGCCGCTGATCTGGCCGGCGCGCTGTTGCAGCTCGGCAATCTGCACGCCGAAGCGAAACTGCACGCCCAACGCCTTGGCACGCTCGGCCAGCTCGGTGGTGAAGCGCTGGCAGTCGCCGGTTTCGTCGCCCGGCAGCTGCAGGCCGCCGACCAGGCCTTGGGCGTGGGCCAGCGCGGGCTCGTATTCGGCCAGGGCGCTGGCGTCCGTCATCATGCGATAGGGCACGCCGCACTCCTGCAGCACGGCGGTGTCGCGCTGCGCGGCCTGCATCTGCTTGGCGGTGCGAAACACCTGCAGCGTGCCCAGGGTGCGCTGCTCGTACTCGATACCCGTGTCGGCGCGCAGGCCGCGCAGGCAGTCGCGGCTGTACTCGGCCAGGCGCGTCATGCGTTCCTTGTTGACGGCGTAGCGCGCGCTGGTGCAGTTGCGCAGCATGGCGGCCATCCAGCGCAGCTGGAACATACTGCCGTCCAGGCGAATGGCCAGCGGCGCGTGCTTCTGGAACATCCACTTGACGGCCTTGAGCGGAATGCCGGGCGCGGCCCAGGGCGTGGAGTAGCCGGGCGAGACCTGGCCGGCGTTGGCGAAGCTGGTCTCCAGCGCCACGCCGCTTTCGCGCTCCAGCACGGTGACTTGCGCGCCGGCGCGCGCCAGGTAGTACGCGGTGCTGACACCAATCACGCCGCCGCCCAGAACGATGACTTTCATGACTGTCTCCAAAACCCTTGGTTCGATGGGGGCAGTTTAGGCAGCGGCCGGGGGTGAAAGTCACCGAAATGCATTGGCATACGGCCATGTTTCAGCAAAAATGACTGCCGATTTGACCATCGAGAGTGAAAACATGGAATTCGATCGCATCGACCGCAAAATCCTCGAAGAATTGCAGCGCGAGGGGCGCCTCACGATGACCGAACTGGCCGAGCGCGTGAGCCTGTCGGTGTCGCCCTGCAGCGAGCGCGTGCGCCGGCTGGAGCGCTCGGGCGTGATCCTGGGCTATCACGCGCGCGTCAACCCCGAGGCGCTGGGGCGCGGGCTGCTGGTGTTCGTCGAGCTGACCCTGGCGTCCAAGTCGGCGGCGGTGTTCGACGCCGTGCGCCAGGCGCTGCTGCTGGAGCCGCGCGTGCTGGAATGCCACCTGATCTCGGGCGCCTTCGACTACCTGGTCAAGGCGCGCCTGTCGGCGATGCGCGAATACCGCGACCTGCTGGGCCAGATCCTGCGCCAGATCCCGGTGCCGGCGCAGAGCAACAGCTATGTGGTGATGGAAGAGGTCAAGGAAAGCCTGGTGCTGCCCGTGGGCTTGTGAGCCCTACCGGGGAGCGGCGGCCAGCGGCATGGGCGCGGCGCCGTGCGCCAGCACCTTGTCGATGTGCAGCAGGTGGCGCCGGCTGTAGGCCAGCACGCCCGCGCCCAGCAGCACGGCGGCGGCGCCGACCCAGTAGGGCACGTGGTCGTTGATGCGCTCGCCCAGAAAGCCCGCCAGCCAGGGCGCCACCGCGCCGCCGGCAAAGCGCACGAAGCTGTAGGCGGCCGAGGCGACGCCGCGCGGCACCGGCGCGGCGTTCATGACGGTCTCGGTCACCAGCGTGTTGTTGATGCCCAGAAACAGCCCGGCCACCACCACGCCGGCCACCAGCACCGCGCGCTGCTCGGTCCAGAGCGCCATCGCCGCCAGCACCAGCGCGAAGCCGAGCAGGGCGGCCAGGATCGACGGCACGGTGCCCCAGCGTTGCTGCAGGCGCGGCGCGATGAACACCGACGAGACGGCCAGCGCCACGCCCCAGCCGAAGAACACCAGCCCCACCTGGTGCGCGTTCATGTTCAGCGGAAACGGCGTGTAGGCCAGCAAGGTGAAGAAGCCGAAGTTGTAGAGCAGCGCCGTCAGCGCCACGCCCAGCAGGCCGCGATGCCGCAGGGCGCGAAACGGCTCGCCCAGGGACGTCGGCTGCGCGCGCGTCGCGGTCCTGGGCAGCAAAAACACCGTGACCAGCAGCGCCACGGTCATCAGCACCGAAACGCCGAAGAACGGGCCGCGCCACGAGATCGAGCCCAGCACGCCGCCGATCAGCGGCCCGGCAGCGATGCCCACGCCCAGCGCGGCCTCGTAGAAGATCACCGCCTCGCGCACCGAGCCGCCCGAGCTGGAGACGATGGCGGTGAGCGCGGTGGCGACGAACAGCGCGTTGCCCAGGCCCCACAGCGCGCGCCAGCCGACGATGGCGCCGATCGAGTCGGAGGCCCCGGCCAGGCCGGCGCTGACGATAATGATCGCCAGCCCCAGCAGCAGGGTGCGCTTGACGCCCAGGCGGCTGGACACCGCGCTGGTGATCAGCATGGCCAGGCCCATGACCACCATGTAGCTGGTGAACAGCAGCGAGGTCTGCGAGGGCGTGGCGCCGAGCGAATCGGCAATGGGCTTGAGGATGGGGTCGACCAGGCCGATGCCCATGAAGGCGATCACGCAGGCGAAGGCGACGGCCAGCACGGCCTTGGGTTGGTGCAAAAAATTCATGGCGAGCGGCGGGTCGGGGGAAGTTGGTTGTAGGCGGCGTCCAGCAGCTCGCGCAGCGCGCGCGTGGCGGCCTGCAGGCGCTGGCGCCGGGGCGCGTCCATGGGCGCCATCAGGGTGTCGATGACGCGCGTGCGCGCACTGCGGGCGTCGGCCAGCACGGCGCGGCCGGCGTCGGTGAGCGTGAGCGGCGTGGCGCGCGCGTCCTGGCGGTCGCGCGCGCGGGCCACCCAGCCCAGCGCTTCGAGCTGCTGCAGGCGCGTGGTCATGGTCGGCTGGCTGCAGCGCTCGGCGCGGGCCAGATCGCTGGTGCGCGCCTCGCCCCAGTCGTCGATCTGCGCCAGCACGCGCACCTGGGCCACCGGCACGGTCCAGTCGCTGTGGTGCGTCACCCAGCGGTTGAGCCGCACGATGACGTCGAGCAACTCGGCGCCCGTCGAGGCATCAGAGGCCGGACTGGACATTGCCGACGGGATAATTGCATAGCATAACTATGCAATTGTAGGCGCGGCGGCCGACCATTGCAACACGATCGCTGCAGGGCCGCCGCGCCCCCGCCGGTCAGCGCGCCGCCGGCGGCGCCGCGAGCAGGCGCAGCGTGGCTGTGTCCGGTGCGCCGCCGAAGAAGGTTTCGAGCGCGTCTTGAAAGGGCGCGCTGCCGGGCGCGGCCTGCAGGAACAGCGTCAGGCAGGAATGCAGCTTCAGCGCGTCCACCGCGCCCAGCATGTCGTCGGCGCGGCGGCCCGCGTGTGCGTTCAGCGCCGCCACGCATTCGCGCAGCCGCGCGCCGAGCAAGGGGTGGGCCAGATAGGCGCGCGCCTCGTCCAGGCCCGAGAGGGCGTAGCGCTGAGACATCGCGCTGTGGCCCAGGCCGGCCAGCTGCGGCAGCACGTACCAGCTCCAGTGCGTGCGCTTGTGGCCGGCGCGCAATTCGGCCAGCGCGTCGGCGTAGCTGGGCTGCTGCGCCTGCACGAAGCGCACCAAGTCCCAGCGGTCTTGGACGCCGGGCATGGCGGTCCGCCCCTACAGGTCGCCGCGGCGCAGTTCTTCGGCGCTCTTGGGCGACAGCAGGCCGGGCGCGACGTCGAACACCGTCAGCGCGCCGAAGCGGCCCTGCTGGTGCAGGCGGTGCACGGCGCGCGCGTAGGCAACCAGCACGCTGGAGGTGAACTCGGGGTTGCTGTCCAGCTGCAGGCGGTATTCGATCACGTGCTTGTGCGCGGGCGTGGTGTTGCCGCTGCGGATGACGAAGCCGCCGTGCGGGATGCGGCCGTGCTCGCGGGCCAGCAGCTCGGCGCTGACGAAGTGCACCGTGGTGTCGTACTCGTCGAAGTAGTGCGGCATGCTGACGATGGCTTGGCGCACCGCGTCGGGGTCGGCGCCGTCCTTGAGCACCACGTAGCACTCGCGCGTGTGCTTCTGGCGCGTGCTCAGGCTGGGCCGCGTGCCGCTGCGCACCTGCTGCATGGCGGCCTCGACCGGCACGGTGTACTGCACGGCGCCGGCCACGCCGGGCACGCGGCGCAGCGCGTCGGAGTGGCCCTGGCTCACGCCCTTGCCCCAGAAGGTGTAGGTCTCGCCGTCGGGCAGCAGGGCCTCGGCGTAGACGCGGTTGATCGAGAACAGCCCCGGGTCCCAGCCGGCCGAGATCAGCGCCGTGGTGCGGCCGGCGCGCGCGGCGGCATCGACGGCGGCGAAGTGCTCGGGGATGCGCGCATGGGTGTCGAAGCTGTCGACGATGCAAAAGCGCGCCGCCAGCTCGGGCGACTGCGCCGGCAGATCGTCCTTGGAGCCGCCGCACAGGATCAGCACGTCGACCTGGCCGGTGTGGCCCGCCAGATCGGCCATGCGGTGCACCGGGGTGCCGGCCACCAAAGGCGTGACGCTGGCCGGGTCGCGCCGGGTATAGATGCCGCTCACGCGCAGGTCGGGGTTGTGGGCCATGGCGGCTTCGACGCCGCGCCCGAGGTTGCCGTGCCCGACGATGCCGATGCGAATGGGTTTGCTTGCTGCTGCCATGAAACGAGCCTGGAAAGGTGGGTGGAAAAGGGTCGGACGGGCATTATGAAACGCCGCGCCCACCGCCCGGCCGCCTCCTAGAATTCACCCCATGACCCACCCCGGTGATGCCATCGTCCACATCATCGACGACGACCCCAGCGTGCGCGAGGCCATGGCCTGGCTGCTGCGCTCGCGCCGCCTGCTGTCGCAGACCCACGCCAGCGCCAGCGCCTTCGAGCAGAGCCTGGGCGAGACGGCGCCGGCCACGCCCGGCTGCATCCTGCTGGACGTGCGCATGCCGGCCGTGAGCGGCCTGACGCTGTTCGACCGCCTGCTGGCGCGCGGCGTGACCGCCGTCTGGCCGGTGATCTTCCTGACCGGGCATGCCGACGTGCCGACGGCGGTGGACACCGTCAAGCGCGGCGCCTTCGACTTTTGCGAAAAGCCGTTTTCCGACAACGCCCTGGTCGACCGCGTGGAGCAGGCGCTGGCGCTGTCGCGCGAGCGGCTGGCCGAGCGCGCCCAGCGCCAGGCGCTGCAGGCGCGGCTGGACGAGCTGACCGAGCGCGAGGCGGCGGTGATGACGCGCATTGCCGAGGGCCGCGCCAACAAGCAGATCGCCGACGAGCTGAACATCAGCGTGCGCACGGTGGAGGTGCACCGCGCCCGCGTGTTCGAGAAGATGGACGTCAAGTCGGCCGTCGAGCTGGCCAATTTGATACAAAAACGATAGCTGCTCGCGCTTGACTGGCGGGCGTTACAGGCCGATTTGGCTTGAAAATACCGGCCGGCTACTCGAGCGGCTGGTCGCGGATCGCCCACTCCACCAGCCGGTCCAGCGCCGGCCGCGCGGCGCCGGCGTGCGGGTCGTTGACGATCCCCACCACCGCATAGGCCTGGCCCGAGCGGCCCCAGGCGTAGCCGGCAATGGCGGCCACGTCGCGCAGGCTGCCGGTCTTCAGGCGCGCGTTGCCAATGGCCTCCGACTGCGGGCTGCGCGCCGCCAGGCGGCGCAGGGTGCCGCTCACGCCGGCCACCGGCAGCGAGCGCTCGAACACCTCGGCGTTCGGCCCGGCGGCCGCCTGCTGCAGCAGCGCCACCAGCGAGGCGGCCGTCACCCGCCCCTCGCGCGACAGGCCCGAGCCGTTGTCCACCACCGGCGTGGCGCGCAGGCCGAAGCGGCTGCGCCACCAGCGCTTGAGCGTGTTGGTGGATTCGGCAAAGCTGCCGTGCCCGTCCACGCTGGCCGACAGCGTCAGGAACAGCTGCTGCGCCATCACGTTGTTGGAGTACAGGTTGATGTCGTGCACCACCTCGCCCAGCGGCAGCGAATAGCCCGTCACCAGCGGCTGGCCGGTGACGGGGCGATCCAGCCATTTCACTTGCCCGCTCAAGGTGCCGCCGGCGGCGCGCCACATGCCCTCGATGACGCGCGGCGCGAAGCGGTCCGGGTCGGGGTAGGCCACGGCCCACTGCTGCTCGCCGCAGGCCAGCGGATAGCGGCCCTTGAACCGCACCTGCAGCGGGTCGCTGAAGTCGGCCGCCAGCAGCGTGCGCCAGTCGCCGCAGCGGCCCTTGGCGGCGGCCACGTCGGCCGGAATGCTCACGTCGGCGATGGGCGGCTCGCTTTCCACGCGCACGCGGCCGCGCTCGGGCACGAACTTGAACACCAGCGCCTTGAAGTTGACCAGCAGGCCGTCGGGCCCCACGTTGTAGGGGCGCAGCGGGTCGTCGTCGAAGGCCGCCGCATCGTGTGGCGGCAGCTTGAACACGCTGCGGTCCAGCCCGATGTCGCCGTCGATGGCGGTGATGCCCTTGGCGCGGATGGCGTCGATCAACCCGGCCAGGCGCTCGCGCACCAGCTTGGGGTCGCCGCTGCCCTGGATCAGTAGCTTGCCGTGCAGCACGCCGTCCTTGACGTCGCCCTGGGTGTAGACGCGCGTCTTCCAGAAGTAGCCCGGCCCCAGCAGGTCCAGTCCGGCGTAGGTGGTCACCAGCTTCATCACCGAGGCCGGGTTCATCGTCGCGTCGGCGCGCCAGGCCAGGCGCGGCGCCGGCAGCGCCTGCGGCGCGGCGGCCGGGTTGGCCTCGCCGCTGGGGTTGACGGGCTCGGGTGCGCGGCTGACGGTGCCCGGCGGCGGTGGCAGCGGCGCCACCACCATGGCCACCGCGGACTCGGGCACGCCGGCCTGCGCCAGCGCCGCCGCCACCTCGGCCGGCAGGGCCGCTGTCGGCGCCGCGCCCGCGCTGGCCGTGCCCAGCAGCAGTGCCCCCATTCCCAGGATCCGGACCGGCCATCGCGTGTGCATGGGCGCCAAGTGTAGGCGCGCGGCCTGGCGCGGCGGCAAAAAGGGCGGCCGGGCGGGCGCCGCGCGAGCCGCCCCTGCGCCGGCATGAACCGGGGGAGGCCGCATACACTCTGGGCAATCGCGCCCCGCCACCGCTCCCGAGGAGACCCGCCCCATGAACGCCCCCCTGCCCGAATCCATCCGCCAGGCGCTGGAAACCGTCACGCTGGACGACAAGTACAGCCTGGAGCACGGCCGCGCCTTCATGAGCGGCATCCAGGCCCTGGTCAAGCTGCCCATGCTGCAGCGCCAGCGCGACGCCCTGGCGGGCAAGAACACCGCCGGCTTCGTCAGCGGCTACCGCGGCTCGCCGCTGGGCGGCTACGACCAGGCGCTGTGGGCCGCGCGCCAATACCTGCAGGCGCAGAACATCGTGTTCCAGCCCGGCGTCAACGAAGAGCTGGCGGCCACGGCCCTGTGGGGCACGCAGCAGCTGGGCTTTGCGCCGCCCGGCAGCAACAAGTTCGACGGCGTGTTCGGCATCTGGTATGGCAAGGGACCAGGGGTGGACCGCTGCTCGGACGTGTTCAAGCACGCCAACATGGCCGGCACCACGCCTTGGGGCGGCGTGATCGCGGTGGCGGGCGACGACCACATCGCCAAGAGCAGCACGGCCGCGCACCAGAGCGACCACATCTTCGAGGCCTGCGGCTTTCCGGTGTTCTTCCCGGCCAGCGTGCAGGAAATTCTGGACCTGGGCGTGCACGCCTTCGCCCTTAGTCGCTACGCCGGGGTGTGGACCGGCATGAAGACCATCCAGGAGGTGGTCGAGTCCAGCGCCACCGCCATGATCGACCCCGAGCGGGTCGAGATCGTGGTGCCGACCGACTTCGAGATGCCGCCCGGCGGCGTGCACATCCGCTGGCCCGACTCGGCGCTGCCGCAGGAGGAGCGCCTGTTCAACTGGAAGTGGTATGCCGCGCTGGCCTACATCCGCGCCAACCGGCTGAACCGCAACGTCATCGAGGGGCCCAACGACCGCTTCGGCATCATCGCCAGTGGCAAGGCCTACAACGACACGCGCCAGGCGCTGCTCGACCTGGGCCTGGACGACGCCACCTGCCGCCAGCTGGGCATTCGCCTGCACAAGGTGGGCGTGGTGTGGCCGCTGGAGCCGCAGGCCACGCGCCAGTTCGCCACCGGGCTGAAGGAAATCCTCGTCGTCGAGGAAAAGCGCCAGGTGATCGAGTACCAGCTGAAGGAAGAGCTCTACAACTGGCGCGCCGACGTGCGCCCCAACGTGGTCGGCAAGTTCCGCAGCGGCGGCGAGGGCGACATGACGGGCGGCGAGTGGTCGCGCACCAACCCCACGGGCAACGTGCTGCTGCGCGCCACGGCCGATTTGACGCCGGCGCTGATCGCCCGCGCCATTGCCGAACGGCTGAAAAAGCTGGGGCTGGGCGCCGACACCACGGCGCGCCTGGACCGCCAGCTGGCCATCCTGGACGGTGCGCAGCACACGCTGCAGGTGCTGCAAACCGAAGGCAGCGGCGCCGAGCGCCTGCCCTGGTTCTGCTCGGGCTGCCCGCACAACACCAGCACGCGCGTGCCCGAGGGCTCGCGCGCCATGGCCGGCATCGGCTGCCACTTCATGAGCATCTGGATGGACCGCAACACCATCGGCTTCACGCAGATGGGGGGCGAGGGCGTGCCCTGGACCGGCCAGCAGCCCTTCAGCAACGAAAAGCACGTGTTCGCCAACCTGGGCGACGGCACCTACTACCACAGCGGCACGCTGGCGGTGCGCCAGAGCGTGGCGGCGGGGGTCAACATCACCTACAAGATCCTCTACAACGACGCCGTGGCGATGACCGGCGGCCAGCCGATCGGCGAGCGGCCCGAGGGGCTGTCCGTCGTCCAGATCGCGCAGAACATGCGTGCCGAGGGGGCGAAGAAGATCACCGTCGTCACCGACCAGCCCGAGAAGTACGAGGGCGCGCGCGCCCAGGGTCTGCCCGAGGGCATTGCCATCGAGCATCGTGACCGGCTGGACGCCATCCAGCGCGAGTTCCGCGAGATCGAGGGCACCACGGTCATCATCTACGACCAGACCTGCGCCACCGAAAAGCGCCGCCGCCGCAAGCGCGGCACCATGGTCGACCCGGCCGTGCGCGTGGTCATCAACGAGCTGGTGTGCGAGGGCTGCGGCGACTGCAGCGTCAAGAGCAACTGCCTGTCGGTGGAGCCGCTGGAAACCGAGTTCGGCCGCAAGCGCACCATCAACCAGAGCACCTGCAACAAGGACATTTCCTGCGTCAAGGGCTTTTGCCCCAGCTTCATCACGGTGGAGGGCGGGCAGCTCAAGAAAAAGGCCAAGACCAAGTCCGGCGTCTCGCCCTTCGAGCTGGGCGCGCTGCCCGAACCGACGCTGCCGCAGGCCCAGCCCGGCGGCGCCTGGGGCATCGTGGTGGCGGGCGTGGGCGGCACCGGCGTCATCACCATTGGCCAGCTGCTGGGCATGGCCGCGCACATGGAAGGCAAGGGCATCATCACGCAGGACGCGGCGGGCCTGGCGCAAAAGGGCGGTGCCACCTGGAGCCACGTGCTGATCGGCGCCAGCCAGGACGACATCCGCACCACGCGCGTGAGCGCGGCCGCGGCCGACCTGGTGATCGGCTGCGACCCCATCGTGGCGGTGAACCCCGAGACGGTGTCGCGCATGCGCGAGGGCCGCACGCACGTGGCGCTGAACGCGTACGCCACGCCCACCGCCGCCTTCGTCAAGGACGGCGGCTGGCAGAACCCGGCCGCGCGCTGCGCCGTCGACATCGCGCGCGCCGTGGGCGAGGCCGGCGTGGCCAGCTTCGACGCCAACACCGTGGCCAGCAAGCTGATGGGCGACACGCTGTACGTCAACCCCATGCTGCTGGGCTACGCCTGGCAAAAGGGCTGGGTGCCGCTCGAGCGCGCCTCGCTGCTGCGCTCGATCGAGCTCAACAACGTGCAGGTCGAGAACAACAAGGCCGCGTTCGAGTGGGGCCGCCAGGCGGCGCACGATTTCGAGCGCGTCAAGAAGGCGCTGGCCAGCCTGGGCGAGCAGCCGATCCAGCTCAAGCCGCGCGAAACGCTGGAGTCCATCGTCGCGCGGCGGGTGGAGTTTTTGACCGGCTACCAGAACGCCGCCTACGCCCAGCGCTACCAGGCCTTCGTCGAGCAGGTGCGGCAGGCCGAGGGCACGCTGGGCAAGACCAGCCTGAGCGAGGCCGTCGCCAAGGGCCTGTTCAAACTGATGGCCTACAAGGACGAGTACGAGGTGGCGCGCCTGCACAGCGATCCGGCATTCCTGGCGCGCGTCGAAGGCATGTTCGAAGGCGACTTCAAGCTGAACTACCACCTGGCGCCGCCGCTCTTGGCCAAGCGCAACGAAAAGGGCGAGCTGGTCAAGGCCAAGTACGGCTCCGGCATGCTGCGCAACTTCCGCATCCTGGCGCGCCTGAAGGGCCTGCGCGGCACCGCGCTGGACGTGTTCGGCGCTACCTCCGAGCGCCGCACCGAGCGCGCCCTGATCGGCGAATACCGCGCCAGCATCGAGGAGGTGCTGAAGACCCTGAACGCCGACAACCACGCCACGGCGCTGGAAATCGCCCGCATCCCCGAGCAGATCAAGGGCTACGGCCACGTGAAGGATCGCAACCTGAAGGCGGCGCGCGAGCGCTGGAGCGCGCTGCTGGCGCAGTGGCGCGATCCGCAGGCCGCGGCGCTGCGCCGGGCGGCCTGAGGCACGCCGGGCGGCGCCGCGCGCGGGCGGGCGGAACTCTGCCGCGCCCGCCGGGGTCTTCACGGCACCCGCGCGAATTACAATAAAGGGTTCGCCCGCGCGCGGGTGAAGCCGTCCCATCTCGGGCGCCGCCGGGTGCGTGCGCCGTCTCGACCTTCCCCCTTTCAGGAGTTGCCCCCGTGTTCATTTCCAACGCCTTTGCCCAAACCGCCCCCGCCGCCGGGGGCGACATGTCCTCCTCGCTGATGAGCATGCTGCCGCTGGTGCTGATGTTCGTGGTGCTGTACTTCATCATGATCCGCCCGCAGATGAAGAAGCAAAAGGAGCACCGCGCCATGATCGAGGCCCTGGCCAAGGGCGACGAGGTGGCGACCGCCGGCGGCCTGCTGGGCCGCGTGACGGCGCTGGGCGAGGGCAGCCTCACCGTGCAGGTGGCGCAGGGCGTGGAAGTGCAGATGCAGCGCAGCGCCGTGGTGCAGGTGCTGCCCAAGGGCACCCTCAAGTAATCACCGGCGGCGCGCGCCGCCCCTCTCGCGGCCCGGGCCGGGCACACCGGCCGCCCGGGCCCTCGCTTTCGACCTGGCCCCTCTCCCATGAACCGCTATCCGATCTGGAAGTACGCGATCATCCTCTTCACGCTGGTGATCGGGGTGCTCTACACCCTGCCCAACTTCTACGGCGACGCGCCCGCCGTGCAGGTGACCGCCGGCAAGGCCATCACCCGGATCGACGCCGACACCCTGGCGCGCGTCGAGGGCATCCTGAAGCAGGCGGGCACGCCGCCCAACCAGCTGACGCTGGAAGGCGGCTCGGTGTGGGCGCGCTTCGACACCACCGACGTCCAGCTCAAGGCCAAGGACCTGGTCGAGAAGCAGCTCAACCCCGACCCGTCCGACCCGGGCTACATCGTGGCGCTCAACCTGGTGTCGCGCACGCCCGCCTGGATGCAGGCGATCAACGCCAAGCCCATGTACCTGGGGCTGGATCTGCGTGGCGGCGTGCACTTCCTGCTGCAGGTGGACATGCGCACCGCGCTGACCAAGAACCTGGACACCCAGGTGAGCGACCTGCGCGTGGCGCTGCGCGACAAGAACGTGCGCTACGGCGGCATCTCGCGCGAAGGCCAGACCATCGAGGTGCGCGCCGGCCAGGACCCGGCCGCGCTGGACGCCGTGCGGCGCCTGGTGCAGGACAAGTTCCCCGACCTGCAGGTCAACCAAGCCGCCGGCGGCGACGGCCGGGTGGTGCTGAACTACAAGCCCGAGGCCCTGCGCCGCGTGCAGGACAACGCCATCAAGCAGAACATCACCACGCTGCACAACCGCGTCAACGAGCTGGGCGTGGCCGAGCCGGTGATCCAGCAGCAGGGCGCCGACCGCGTGGTGGTCGAACTGCCCGGCGTGCAGGACGTGGCCAAGGCCAAGGACATCCTGGGCCGCACCGCCACGCTGGAGATGCGCCTGGTGGACGACAGCGCCGAGGGCCGCGCGGCGGCGCTGGGCCAGGGCCCGGTGCCCTTCGGCGACGAGAAATTCCTGGAGCGCGACGGCACGCCGGTGGTGGTCAAGCGCCAGGTCATCATCAGCGGCGACAGCCTGACCGACGCCCAGCCGGGCTTCGACTCGCAGACCCAGCAGCCCAAGGTCGACCTCACGGTGGACGCCAAGGGCGGTCGCATCATGCGCGACGTCAGCCGCGAGAACCTGAAGAAGCGCATGGCCATCATCCTGTTCGAGAAGGGCAAGGGCGAGGTGCTGACGGCGCCGGTGATCCAGGCCGAGCTGGGCACGCGCTTCCAGATCTCGGGCTCGATGAGCGTGAGCGAGGCCAACGACCTGGCCCTGCTGCTGCGCGCCGGCTCGCTGGCCGCGCCGATGGAGATCATCGAGGAGCGCACCATCGGCCCCAGCCTGGGCGCCGACAACATCACCAAGGGCTTTCACAGCGTGATGTGGGGCTTCGTGGTGATCGTCATCTTCATGACGCTGTACTACCACCTGTTCGGGCTGTTTTCCTCCATCTCGCTGTCGTTCAACCTGCTGCTGCTGGTGGCCATCCTGTCGATGCTGCAGGCCACGCTCACCCTGCCCGGCATGGCGGCCATGGCGCTCACGCTGGGCATGGCCATCGACGCCAACGTGCTGATCAACGAGCGCATCCGCGAGGAACTGCGCGAGGGCATGTCGCCGCAGGCGGCCATCCACGCCGGCTACGACCGCGCCTGGGCCACCATCCTGGACTCCAACGTCACCTCGCTGATCGCCGGCCTGGCGCTGCTGGCCTTCGGCTCGGGCCCGGTGCGCGGTTTCGCCGTGGTGCACGTGATCGGCATCCTGACCTCGATGTTCTCGGCGGTGTTTTTCTCGCGCGGCATCGTCAACCTCTGGTACGGCCGCAAGAAGAAGCTCAAGACCGTGTCGATCGGCACCGTCTGGAAGCCCAAGGCCAAGGGCGAACTGGTGTCGGACGCCGGCTGAGCGGAGCAAGACCATGGAATTTTTCAAGATTCACCGCGACTACAACTTCATGCGCTACGCGCTGGTGCTGAACGTCGTCTCGTTCGTCACCTTCGCGCTGGCGGTGTTCTTCCTGGTCACGCGCGGGCTGCACCTGTCGGTGGAGTTCACCGGCGGCACCGTGATCGAGGTGGCCTACAGCCAGCCGGCCGACCTGGGCAAGGTGCGCGACACCATGGCCAAGATGGGTTACGCGGATGCGCAGGTGCAGAACTTCGGCACCTCGCGCGACGTGCTGATCCGCCTGCCGCTGCAAAAGGGCGAGACCTCGGCGCAGCAGACCCAGCAGGTGATGACGGCGCTGCAGGCCGCCGATGCCGACGTCGAGCTGCGGCGCAACGAGTTCGTCGGCCCGCAGGTGGGCAAGGAACTGGCCTCCAACGGCCTGAAGGCGCTGGCCTTCGTGGTGATCGGCATCATGATCTACCTGTCGCTGCGCTTCGAGTGGAAGTACGCGGTGGCCGGCATCATCGCCAACCTGCACGACGTGGTCATCATCCTGGGCTTTTTCGCCTTCTTCCAGTGGGAGTTCTCGCTCTCGGTGCTGGCGGCGGTGCTGGCGGTGCTGGGTTATTCGGTCAACGAGTCGGTCATCATCTTCGACCGGATCCGCGAGGCCTTCCGGCGCTTTCGCAAGATGAGCACGGTGGAGATCATCAACCACGGCATCACGGCCAACATCAGCCGCACCATCATCACCCACGGCTCGACGCAGATCATGGTGCTGTCGATGTTGCTGTTCGGCGGCGAGACCTTGCACTACTTCGCCGTGGCGCTGACCATCGGCATCCTGTTCGGCATCTACTCCTCGGTGTTCGTCGCCGCCGCCATCGCCATGTGGCTGGGCATCAAGCGCGAGGACCTGATCAAGACCCACCGCTCGGGCGGCACCGACCCGAACGACCCCAATGCCGGTGCGGTGGTGTAGTCAATAGTTCACGATCGGGCGCCTTTTGGCGCCCGATGCGCGTGCGATACTGAGCCAAGGATCGCCCGCCCATGGTCACCTCCGCGCCGCCCGCTTCCCCGCCGCACCCGCTCGCGCGCCAATTGCGCGAGCGTTTCGCGCGCGCGGTGGACGCCATGATCGACCCGCTGGGCGCGGCCATCGACGGCCAGCTCGACGGCGCCCTGCGCGGCGGCACCCGCCTGTCGATGGCCGAGCTGTCGGTGGCCATGGAGGCGGCGGGCGCCTTCAAGCGCGTGCGCGCGGCCTGGCTGGACGCCGCGCACCGCCAGTGGGCGACCGCCGGCGCGGCGCGCGCGGCCTCGGCGCTGGCCAGCGCGCGCGCGGCGGGCAAGCCGACGCTGGACTTCGGCCTGGTCGACGACGACGTGATCGAGGGCAAGATCATTGCCTCGCGCCTGGGCGCCGCGGTGGTCGAGGGCGCCGGCAGCGAATGGAACGACCTGCGCCTGCGCATGAAGCGGCTGGAGCGCGGCGAGGATCTGGCCAGCGACGACCCGCTGCGCCCCGAGGTGCTGGTGCAGGCCCTGCTCAAGGCCTGGACCGACCAGGGCCTGACGCGCCCCATGTGGGCGCTGGTGCACGCCGCCGTGCAGACGGCGCTGGCACCGCGCTACAAGGACGCCTACACCCAGGCCAACGCTTTTCTGCAGCAGCAGGGCATTGCCGCCGAACTGGAGCTGAGGCCGCGACGCCCCGCCGGTGCGGGTTCGGGCCCTGCCGGGGCGCCTGGCCGCCCATCCGCTGCATCCAACACGGCTGCCGGCCACGGCGCGGCCGACGCCGCCGGGCCGGCCACCGGCAGCTCCGGTTGGGGTGCCCAGCCGGGCGCCTATGGCGGCGCGCCGATGTCGAGTGGCGGCGCCGCGCCGCGCGCGCCGTCGGGCGGCGTGGGCCGGGGCCCAGATCGGAAGAGCACACG
>OFTX01000230.1_pt1 | contig 34227 bp, 30 predicted proteins | sample 1775051 | NCBI WGS metagenome assembly OFTX01 (sample SAMN08195772, study PRJEB24354) | sludge metagenome | isolation source: sludge from phenol fed wastewater aerobic bioreactor A | place: India: Nagpur | collected 2016-09-15
GCCTGCTCCGCATGGACTTTCTCAGCCAGCAGGGATGCCGCGTCTACATTGCGCAGGATGGCCGCGACGGCTACACGAAGGCACGCACGGTGCAACCCGACCTGATCCTGATGGACATCCGCATGCCCGTCTGCGATGGCCTGGGGGCGTGCCGTCTGCTCAAGGCCGACCCGGGCACGCGTCACATCCCGCTGATCTTCCTGACGGCGGCGGCCCTGCCCGGCGAGCGCGTGGCCGGGCTCTCGGCCGGCGCCGTCGACTATGTGACCAAACCGTACGATTTCGAAGAAGTCCGGCTGCGTCTTTCGATCCATCTGAAGGCGGGTGCACCCGCGCCCTTGCCCGGCTCGACCACAGAGGCGGGCAAGGCGCCGCCGCTGCCCGTACAGGCGCACACGCTCGACGCCGTGCTCTTTCGCGCCACGCGAGCGCTGCTGCTCGACAGGCTCGAACTCACGCCCGAACTGGCCGGGCTCGCGAGCGCCGTAGGCACTAACACGCGTCGCCTGAACCTGGCGTTTCGCCGGTGTGTCGGCGTGACGGTATTCGACTTTCTGCGAGAGGAACGCATGAAGGAAGCGCGACGCCTGCTCTCCGAGACGTCGCTCGACGTCCAGGACATCGCCGGCGCCGTCGGCTTCGCCAGCGCCGCAAACTTCGCCACGGCGTTTCGCGAACGCTTCGGCATGCCGCCGAGCGGTTTTCGCGAGCTCGGGGCGTCGGGCGCACTTCGGGGCATGCCGCAGAATCCCCCGGTAACGGACGTACCGGGAACGTCCACCACGCCATGACGGCGGCGTCATCGCGCGTACGCGTCGGCGCACGACGACGGAGCGCCGCCTTACCGCTCGTACCGCTCGTACGGCTCGTACGGCTCGTACGGCTCATCCAGCCCGTGATCCACGGCATGGCGAACATCACGGGCTGGATCCTGCTGGTCGTGCTGCTCGCCGGCGCGGGCATCGCCCCCGCGGCGTCCGCTGCATGCGCCGCATCCGCAGCATCCGCGAATGCGGCGACGGCGTCGTTCATCGACATCGACGGCGCGCCGTCGCCGCTCAGGCTCGACACGCGGCTGCGCATTCTCGAGGACACGTCCGCGCGTCTCACGCCGTCGCAAGCGCTCGTCGCCCCCGGATGGCGTGACGTTGCGCCGCGCATGCTCAATCCCGGCTACAGCAGCGCCGCGTTCTGGCTCGCGGGTCACTTCGAGAACCTCGGCAAGGCGCCCGTCACCCGCTGGCTGAGCGTGGGCATCGTGCGCCTCGAAGACGTGCGCTTCTACGCGATGCCGTTCGGCAGCACGCAGCCGAGCGTGACGTGGCGTGCCGGTCACACCGTCCCGCTCGACCGGCATCCGGTCACCTCGGAAACCTCGGTTTTCCCGATCACGCTGGCGCCCGGCGAGCGCATGACGTTCCTCGTGCGCGTGCAGTCCCGGTCGTCGGTCAGCATCGTGCCCGAGCTCTGGCGTCCCGACGACTTCCGCCTGGAGGAGTCGCACAACGCGATGGTCGCCATGCTGCTTGCCGGGTCGATGCTCTCGATCGCGTTGTACGCCATGGTGCTCGGCGTGGCGCGTCGCGACACGGTGTTCGTGCTGCTCGCGCTCATCACCGTCACCCAGGTCGCGCAGGACATGGCGTTTCAGGGCTTTCTTTACCGGTACCTGCTCACGCAGGGTGGGGAATTCGTGGTGCGGGCGCCGAGCTTCTTCTCCACGCTCACCGCGGGCTTCTTCAGCGCGATGCTCATGATCTTCGCCGGCCTGCGACGCATCGCGATCTGGCGCTGGACCTACCGCGCGATGATCGCGTGCATGGCCGTCATGGCGCTCTGGGTCGCTTTCGGCGATCACCGCGCGGCTGCACTCACGCACCTGCGTCTGCTCACCGCATTCAATGCCATCTGGGTGGTGTCGCTCATCGACGGCTGGCGGCGCGGCAACGCCAACGCGCGGTTGTCGCTGCTCTCATTCTCGCCGGGATGCGCCGTGCTGTTCTGGCGACTGGCCATCATCTATGGCGTGCTGCCCGAGGATTGGTTGGCCAATACCGCAATGGCCTGGAGCACGAATGTCTCCGTGCTGCTCATGCTCACGATCATCGTGGCCGGCCGCTCGCGCGAGCTCGTGCGCGAGCAGCGTGCCGCGCAGCATGAAGTGCTGCAAACGCGCCGCGAGGAGCAAGTCAGGCTGGCCAACGCCGTCGACATGCGCACGCGCGAATTGCAGGCCGCGCTCATCGCGGCCGATGAAGCGAACAGCGCGAAGAGCGACTTCCTCGCGCGCATCAGCCACGACCTGCGCACACCGCTGACCTCCATCATCGGCTTCGCCGATCTGGTGCAGGCCGGCGGCCGCGAAGACGCCGACCGGGGCCGCATCATCCGACGCAGCGCGCATCACATGCTCGCCATGGTCAACGACCTGATCGAATACGCCGGCGGCGGCGCGGCCGACGCGCTGCACGTCGCCCCCGTCTACACGCATGCCTTCGTCGACGCCATGGCGCACGAAGGCATGAGCCTGGCGCGCAAGCATGACAACACGTTCGTGCTCGACGTGCGCGCACCGCTGCCGCCACTGCTCGAATTCGACGCCAAGCGGGTGCGCCAGGTCCTTGGCAATTTGCTCGACAATGCCGCGAAGTACACGTCGAATGGCACGATCACGCTTTCGCTGCACGCCACCGCGGACGCATCGCGAGCAGACCTCGTGCACGTGCGCTTCGCGGTGGAGGACTCCGGCTGCGGTATTGCGAGCGACGATCTGCCTCGCGTATTCGAGCCATTCGCGCGGCTCGACCGGGCAAGACGCGTGCCGGGCGTGGGTCTCGGCCTGGCCATCGTGCAGCAATGGGTCGAGCGCATGGACGGCACGATCTCCATCGACAGCGCGCCCGACGAGGGCACGCGCGTGGCGTTCACACTGGCGTTGCGCATCGCGCGCGAAACGGATCTCGTGTCGTATTCGTTCCCGGGCATGCCCCATGCGCTGCCCGCGCTGGACGGCAGCGGCTATCGCATCTGGCTCGCGGAGGACTCGCCGGACATCCGGCAGTTCCTGCACGATGAACTGGCGAGCCTGGGCTTCACCGTTCGCACGTTCGGCGACGGCGTCGCGCTCATCGCGGCGCTGGGCGACCCGAAAGCGTCGGCGCCGGATCTCGTGCTTACCGACCACATGATGCCCAACGCCGACGGACTCGCCGTCGCCCGTGCCACCCGGCGTCGCTGGCCCGGCGTGCCGGTACTCGCCGTCTCGGCCTCGCCCCAGGCAGTGGAAGCGAGCGGCTACGACGCGTGCCTGCTCAAGCCCATCGAGCTGGCCGACCTGCGCAATACGCTCGCGCGGCTGCTCGATCTGCAGCGCGACGAATCGCCGAGCGCGTCGAACGCCGACGCCCCGGGCGAGCTGCCGCGCATACTGCCGTCCCGGGAACATCTGACGCAGGCGCGGCAACTGATTGCGATGGGTGCGATCACCGATCTGATGGACTGGGCGCGCGAGCTAAGCGATCAGGCGCCCCAGTTCGACGCCTTCGCCCGGCACGTCCACCAACTCGCGCAACGCGGCGATCTGGCCGGGCTCGCCGCATTGTGCGAAACACCCGCCGGCTAACCCGGCGTCGTCCGACACCATTCGACACTGCCCGGCACCGCTTCGCGCACGGCAAACGACAACGGCACGCCCGTGGGCGTGCCGTCGCGTCATGCCGGGACGTCGGTGTCCGTCAGTCCCTGAGGGGCTTGTGCGCGGTCTCGCGCGCCGCGAACAGCGCCACGGCCGTGACGGCGAGCGCCGCCGTGACATACAACGATACCGAAACCGTGGTGCCGTATTCCTTGTACAGGCTCACGATGATGAGCGGCGCGAACCCGCCGCCCAGAATCCCCGCCAGCGTATAGGCCAGCGAAGCGCCCGCGTAGCGCACGCGGGTCGGAAACTGCTCGGTAACGAACGCTGCCTGAGGACCGTACATGATCGCGTGGATCACCAGGCCGATGACGACCGACAGCACGATGAGCGCCGGATGGGACGTATCGAGCAATACGAAGAAGCCGTAGGCCCAGATCATCGCGCACAACACGCCGAAGCCGTATACCGGACGGCGGCCGAGCTTGTCCGAGAGCGCACCGAACAGTGGCACCGTGAGCGCGTTGCACGCGGTGCCGACGAGCACGGCCGTGAGCGCGAGCGGGCGCGACAGATGCAGCGTGCCGGTCACGTAAGTGAGCGTGAAGACGACCATCAGCGCGTAAAGCACGTCCGAGCCGATGCGCGAGCCACCGGCCACGAGCAGATTGCGCCAGTGCGAGCGGAAAACGTCGGCGATCGGCATTTCGGCCTTGCGCTCCGAATGCTGGATCTGTTCGAACATCGGCGTTTCTTCCACGCCGCGACGCACCCACAAACCGAACCCCACCAGCACCAGGCTCAGCAGGAACGGCACGCGCCATCCCCACGAGAGGAAGTCGTCGGGCGAAATCGCGAGCGTGATCAGCGCGATGAGGCCCGTCGCAAGCAACGTGCCGAACGACGGTCCGACCTGCGTCCACGAGGCGTTCAATCCCCGCTTGCGCTGATCGCCGTGCTCGACCGAAAGCAGCACCGCCCCCGCCCATTCGCCACCGAGCGCGACCCCTTGCACGAAGCGCAGCGCCACGAGGAGCACCGGGCTCCAGATGCCGATCGAGGCGTACGTGGGCAACAACCCCATGAGCCCCGTGGTCAGGCCCATCACCACAAGCGTGAGCACCAGGACGGCACGGCGGCCGATCTTGTCCCCGAGGTTGCCGAACACGAACCCGCCGAGCGGACGCGAAACATAGCCCACGGCGTACGTCGACAGTGCCAGGATCGTACCGGCGAGCGGATCGACCGACGGGAAGAAAAGATGGTTGAACACGAGCGCGGCGAGCGTGTTGTAGACGGTGAAGTCGTACCATTCCAGCGTGGTGCCCACCATGCTGGCCGTCGCCAGGCGCCCCTTGTTGGCGCGGCCGGCGCGCGCGGCGTCGTGTGTCCCGGCCGACGCTTGCGCGGCTTCGCGGGTATTCGAATAAGTCGTCATGGATGTCTCCAGTGGGTCCGCGGGATCGCTCGCGGAAAGGCGGCGGGGCGTCAGTCGTCGTTGGCGCCAAGGCGCCAGAGCATGGCAAAGCGAGTCACCTCGCCAGCCGGCACGCCATGGGCGGCGGCCAGCGTCTCGGCGGCGATTCGCACGGTGTCGGGGTCGGTGCCTTCGATCAGCACCACGGCGTCGGCCGGGGGCGGCGGCGCGTCCTTGGCCGTGAGGGAGACGGACAACGCCGGCACGGTGACCTGCAAGGTGGCCCGCACGATGCCGTCGGCTTGCGCCAGTTCGGCGAGCTGGGCATCCAGTCGCGGCCGGGCCTGCGCCACGACGGCCTGGGTCAGGACAAAGGCGGCCAGCATGCCGCCCTGCCCTTCGCCTGCCTCGACATCGAGCGTACCGACACGGCGCTGCGTGCCCTGCATGCGTGCAAAGTTGCGCAGCGACCATTCCGTCTGGTTCTGGAATGCCCGGGCATAGGCCTCGCTGGTGAACACGGAGGCGTCCTGCGTGCAGTAGAGCGCCAGATACGGGCGGGCGGTTTCATGCACGGCCTTGAAGCGACGGGCGAAGCGGAAGCCCGGAATCGCCACGCGCTCCTGCATGTGCTCGCGGTCGTACCAGCGGTTGAAGTCGGCTTCGAAGGCCGGGTCGATATTCGTCCAGATGCAGAGTTGGGCGCGCGGTGCAGTCACAGTCATGAGGCAATCCATCGTTTCGACAATCGGGGGAGATCGACCCCGGCGCGCGCCGCGTGGCAAGCGGCGATGCGCAGGGGCCGACCGTCTTGCCGAGTGTGCAAAACGAGGGAAATGGCGTCCAACAAGAAATCAAATTCGCCGCGACAGCAAATTCTTATGACCCGCGCCCGCCGTCGGCGGCGCGGTGCCTGGCGGAGGTCAGGCCTCGCCCGCGCCCCAGGCAGGCGCCGTCATGGCGGCGGCGGGCGGAATCGCGATGTCCGGCCCCATGTTCAGCGCGAACTCGCTGGCAGTGCGCTGCGCGAGGCGTGCCACGTTCTCCGCGAGCAGCGCCCCGGTACGGAACGAGCCCACGAGCGACAGGCTGGGGAAATTGGCGTTCACGCGCAGCAGGTGCAGGCTGTGTTCGCCCAGCTCGCGCTGAATGATGGCCGGAGGCAGCATCGCCACCCCGAAGCCGTCTGCCACGAGCCGGATGATGGCCGCCACGGAGGTCATGCAGTTCACGCGCACCGGACGTTCGGCCGCCACCGAGAACATGCGCTCGAGCGTCTTGTGCGGGCCGGAATTGCGGGAAAAGCTCACCAGCGGATATGCCGCGAGATCCGACACGTCCAGCGTCTCGCCTTCGAGCCCGAGCTTCGGGCTGGCCACCCAGCGCATCCGGAATTCCGCCAGCGCGAGGTTCTCGATGCCCGTGCCATGCTGGACATCGGTCTGCAGCACGAGATCGAGCGTGCCGGCTTCGAGCTGCTTGCACAGATTGATCGTCGTCTCGCTGGTGACCTCGATCTCGAGTTGCGGATACTCGCGATGGATGCGCGCGGCCAGGTCCGGAAACCAACTGTGCACGATCGATTCGACCACGCCGATCTTGAGCACGCCCGGCGGCATGTCGGGATCGCTCAGCTCGCGCTTCATCTCCTGACCGAGCATGACGATGCGCTCGGCATAGGCCAGTGCCTTCTGCCCGGCGGCGGTGAGCGTGACCTCACGCGCGCTGCGATCGAACAGACGCACACCGAAACTCTGCTCGAGTGACGCGATCCGACTCGACACCCCCGCCTGCGTCGTATGCAGGCGCTCCGCGGTGAGTCGGAAATTGCGCAGCTTGGCGAGCCAGACGAAGGTTTCGAGAAAACGCAGATTCATGCGCCCATTTTAGCGGGAACGCATGCGCGATCCGCGAGAATCGGCCCACGCCCGCCACTCGGCACTCGCGCGCGACTGGCGCGCCACTCCCCCCGGCGTTGTTACGGTCCGGTGTTCCCGCCATGTTTCGGTTTCGTAACGTTTTCCGTCGCCCCGACGCGGACCATGTGCGGCCACCCCTTACAAATCAAGCAGTTAATCGTCGCGAGAGCACTGGCATGGGAATTGCTGCCCCTCTGGCAACGGCCCGTCGAGGCCGGAGGGCCGATTTTCTGGAGACTGTCATGGCAACCGCCCACTTTCGCCGACCGCATCCGACCGTGGAACTCGCGCGCTGCGTATTCCGACAGCACTACATTCGCATCATGCAGGGCGAGCGGCCCGGCAATTTTGCGGTGCTGGTCGACATTTGGCCCATGGATGGTCGGACATTCACGAGCATCGACCAGGCCAAGCAAGCCGCGATGGTGTTTATTCGAAATCTGGAAAACGACTGAGTCCACGTAAGTGATTCCGCGCCAGCCGCCCTGGCGCGGCCAACGAGACGAGACCGACATGAAGCATCTCTCCACACGCCACAGCGCCGCCGAGCGCCACGTTTTCGCGGCCGTCGCACAGCCCGCGGCCCGCCAGCCGGTCGTGCTCGATCCGGCCGGCGACCCCTATGCACGCGTTGCCGTCGAAGCCTATGCCGAAGCCTGCGCGCACGAGCAGCCCTGGCTGGCCGAAGCCTTGCAGCGCCAATATCAGTTGGCGGGCGGCACGCCGTCGAGCGCCGCCGCCTTGTGGCGCGCGTTTCACGAGGCGCAACAACTCGCGCGCGAGGGCGACGCCTACGACGAGGCCGCCTGGACGCATGTGGCCCTGCACCTGTGCGGCGTGCTCGGCGCGATGAACCTGTAAATTCGCCTGTTCGCGGGCGCCTAGCGGGCGGACGTTGCGCACGGAAGACGAAGCCGTGGCTGGCAGGGCATTTCTGGCATACTTCGTGCTGAGGAAACCTGAAGTCTGCCAGTCATCCAATGAGCAAGTCCGCTGTGCCGGAAAGCGATACGAGCCGGCCCCTTTTGGCCAAGTTTTTCTGCGCGCTGCTCCTATTGTTTCCAGCAGCCGCACTGGTCGTTCCCCGCGGCGGGAACACGATCATGTTTCTTACGGTCGCGCTGGGCGCCGTGGTGCTGGTCAAGCACCGCCGGTCGGTCATCCCGCGTTCGTCGCCGGACGCGAGCATGCCCACACGCGTGTTCGTCGCCTCGCTTTGTCTTCCATTTTTCGCCTTTCTGACCGTCGAGCTCCTGCACGGCCATGTCGTCGCCAACACGCTCGACTCCCCGCTGCGCTTTCTGCTGGCCGTCGTCGTATTCCTCGGATTACGCGTGGTTGTCCGATTCGTGCCGAAATGGGTGGATCTGACGTTCGCTCTCGGCGCGCTCTGCGCGGGGCTCATGGCCCTCTATTCCAAGGCGGACCTCCTCGCCCTCCGGGCGGGGAGTACATTCCTGAATCCGATTCACTTCGGCGACCTCGCCCTGCTGCTGGGCATACTGTCCGTAGTATCGATTCACTGGCTGTCGCATGACGGGCCTTGGGCAATCGCCTTCAAGCTGCTGGGCGGCGTTGCCGGTTGCTATGCGTCATGGGCCAGTCAGTCCCGGGGCGGCTGGATCGCATTGCCATGCCTGCTGCTGGTGTGGGTCTTCTGGCACAAGCATCGCGTGAGCATGGCTCGCCGGGTGACGATCGCGGGTGTCGCCGCGATATTGCTGGCAAGCACGTTTGCCTCGCCTATGGTGCGCAGTCGCTTCGAGGCCATCCACACCGACCTTACCAGCCTGACGGCCGGGCAACCGGACACCTCCACCGGCATCCGCCTGGAACTGTGGAAGGCTGCCGCGAAACTCATCGCCGAGCGTCCTTTGCTCGGGTTGGGCGCGCACGGGTATCGCAACGCGATGCCGGAAATGGCGGCATCGGGTGTGTTGACGCCGATGGCCGCCGATTATGGAAAGGGCGAAGTCCACAACCAGATTCTGGCCTACACGGTCGACTACGGCCTGATCCTCGGGTTGCTTTCGATTTTGGGGGTCTATGCGGGCCCGGCGTTTTTCTATCTGCGCATGTCACGCATTCGCGAGCGCCCTGAAGAACACCGCGCCGCGCTCATGGGGCTGATGACCGCAGTCGCGTTCGCGGTCTTCGGCCTGACCGTCGAGACCTTCAATCTGAAGGTCACGGTCGCCTTCTACGCAACGATGCTGGCGGTGTTTGCGGCCTTCGCATATCCTGACGGCGATTCCGACCATAAGACGCCGGCTGCCCGGTAATCCACGCCGTTCCTTCCATGCTAAGCATCCTGATCCCGACCTGGAACAACCTGCCGTTCCTCAAGCTGTGCATCGATAGCGTGCGCCGACATTCCGGCGAGGCGCACGAGATTCTCGTCCACGTGAACGACGGCAGCGACGGTACGTTGGCATGGGTGCAGGCACAGGGACTGCGATACACCCACAGCAGCGGCAACGTGGGCGTCTGTCTGGCGCTCAACCAGCTCGCGCCGCTGGCCTCGCATGACCAGTTGCTGTTCCTGAACGACGACATGTTCGTCACGCCCGGCTGGGACACGGCGCTCATCGAGGCGGCCCGTACCCTCGACACGCCGGTCTATTACCTGTCATCGGTGATGATCGAACCCAACGCAGGGGTAAGCAAACAGGTGGTATCGAAGGATTTCGGCACGACGCCGGAGACGTTCGACGAGTCGGCACTGCTCGCTTTCGCCGCGTCGCTGGGTCGCGACGACGTCAATGGCGTGCCCACCCAGCCCACTTTGGTGAGCCGTAGTCTGTGGCATCTCGTCGGCGGTTACAGCATCGAGTTCGGGCCCGGTATGAGCAGCGACGACGACTTCCTCATGAAACTGTGGCTCGTCGGCTGTCGTACGTTCCGCATTGTCGGCAAAAGCGTCGTTTATCACTTCGGGTGCCGCTCCACCGGTCGCGTGGTGAAGAATCGGGGCAGCCGCGAATTTCTGATGAAGTGGGGCATGACGCAGGCGGAGTTCAAGCGCGACTATCTCGATCTGGCGGGTACGCCCGCGGGCGCCGCGTTACCGAACGTGCCGCAGCCGAGCGGCAAGAGCCGCATCAAGCGCGCGCTTCACGGCAGCAAGCCGTATCCCCTCGAAGACCTGCAGCGCTGGGACGGCAACGTACCGCGCCACCTCAAGCTCGACTGAGCCGCGCGGCACATACTTCCCTCACGGCTGACGACCGTCAGCCGCACGTCCCCTCCCGATGACGTCGCCGGCGCGCGGAGCGCCCGCGCTCATTGCCGCGGGTGGCGAATCCTCGCCCAGGCGTGCTCGAGCCGCTGCACCGCGCTGTGATTCGGGTGACGCGTCCACCACACCCCCAGCTCCCACACCATCCCGGCCAGCACCGCGATCAACACCAGCGCGCCGATGGTGTACCAGATATCACCGAATGACGTTCCCATGACGCCTCCCGAATTGCCGCCTAAAGTTGCCGCCTGAAATTGCCGTCCCAAAAGGACTTCACGGACGACCGATGGCCGTCCGTGATTGCATTCTAGGTGACGAAACCCGGCTTGCCCGCCGGGTCTGCCCTTAGTGCTGGCACCGGATGGGTGCGTCTCAGAGCTGTCCCATCACCAGTTGCACGGCCAGGCTGCTCACCGACACGGCAGCCCACACGCCGAGTCCCAGGAGGATGGGACGCACCCCGGTGGAAGCCATGCGACGCAGGTTCGACGACAGACCGATGGCCGTGAGCGCAACGATGATCAGGAACTCCGCGGCGTCGTGAATCCACGGTTGCAGCGCGCTCGGTACCAGCCCAGCCGTACGGACACCCGAGGCGATCAGGAAGCCGAGGATGAACCACGGAAAGATGCGGGCGAGGCTGAAGTTGCCGGCGCCGGAGCGCTTGGCGCGATAGGCCACGATCGCGGCGAGCGTCAGGCAGATCGGGATGATCAGCGTGGCACGGGTGAGCTTGACGATCGTTGCGTAGTCGCCGGCCGCCTTGCTGTAACTGTACCCGGCCGCCACCACCGACGACGTATCGTTGATTGCCGTGCCCGCCCACATGCCGAAACCCAGGTCGGACAGATGCAACACGTGACCGAGCACCGGGAACAGCAACACGGCCGCGATATTGAACAGGAAGATGGTCGAGATGGCGAACGCGGTCTCGTGATCGTCCGGCTTGACGATCGGCGTGACGGCCGCGATCGCCGATCCACCGCAGATGGCCGTACCCACGCCGATGAGCAACTTGAGCTTGTCGCCCACGCCGAGCAAACGTCCCAGCCCCCAGGCCGACAACCCCGCGGCGGTGATCGTCACCGCCGTGACGGCGAGCGACTCGAGCCCCGTGTGCGCGACCTGCGAGAGGCTCAGGCCAAAGCCGAGCGCGATGATGGACCACTGAAGCACGTACTTCGACGCAAACTTGATGCCCGCCTCGTATCGGGCCCCCGGCGCGAACAGGTTGCGCACGAGAATGCCCAGCAGGATGCCGAACACCGGACCGCCGACGAGCGGCATCTGGCGACCGAGCAACAACGCCACGAAAGCGATGACCGTCGAGAGAATCAAACCGGCCCACGGGTTGTGCCGATCCGGCACCAGCGTATCGGGACGGCTGGCCGCGGCAGAGCGTTCGGTGTGGGTTTTTGTCGTCATTGCAGGCACTCCTGTGGAATGACTGCAAGTCTAAAAACTCCGCTTCAATAATAAAAATCGTTATATCGGATAAGAAACATCCAAAAATCCGATATTTACACGACCCTCACGTAAATGTTTGAATTCACGGCATTTTTTGCTTTGCAACCGCGCAGGCCGCACGAGGGCCGTGTCTGCCCGCCCGCTACACTGTTGCAGATCATCGAGAAGCATCCCTGGAGGTGCCCCCTTCAGCGTCACGAGAGGCGGCAAGGCTGTCGCCTAAGCGGACGCGTTCAAACATCGCCTTATCGGAGACCGTCCTCATGTCGCAAGCTGCTCCCGCCCGCCGGGCACAGTGGTATTTCGATTTCGCCTCGCCCTTCGCATACTTGCAGCTCCAGCGCTTCGGCACGCTACCCGCCACGCTGACGATCGAATACAAACCGATCGTGCTTGGCGCGATACTCGCGCACGTGCAGACGCAGGGGCCGGCGGAGATTCCCGCCAAGCGCATCTTCACTTATCGCATGGCGCAATTCCGGGCCGAGCAGGACGGCATTGCGTTTCGCATGCCCCCGGTACATCCGTTCCATCCGATCCGTGTGCTGCGCCTGGCCGTGGCGCTCGGCGCGACGCACGAGGTCGTGCAAACGATTTTCCGGTTCATCTGGGCGGAAGGGCGCGACGTCACCGATGTGCAGGCGTGGCAAGTCCTCAGCGAACGCCTCGGGCTCTCTCCCGACGAGGCCATCGAGAAGGCAGACGCCCTGGCCGTGAAAACGGCCTTGCGCGAGAACACCGAAAGCGCCATCGCGGCGGGCGTGTTCGGCGTACCCACATTTGCCTGCGACGGCGCGCTGTATTGGGGAGACGATGCGACCGAAATGTTCCGCCACTGCCTCGAACATCCGGAGTGGCTGCGATCGCCCGAGGTTGCACGTCTGCAGGAGATCACGGTCGGCGTGCGCCGCGAGCGCTGACGCCCTCCCCCGCCCACCCCGACCGACGCTACTTCTGGGGGCCGAGCACCAGCGGCAGCGGCACGGCGTCCGCCATCGCGGCATATCCGGCATCGCTCGGATGCGTGCCGTCGCCGCTGTCCAGACGCGGCTGCATGCGCGTGGGCTGCGCCGGGTCGCGCAGCGCCGCGTCGAAATCGATCACGCCATCAAAGGCGCCGCTCGTGCGTACCCACTGATTGACGGCTTCCCGAACCGCTTCGCGCTCGGGCGGTAATTTTCCCGGCGGGATGGTGGTGCCGAGGATACGTACGTGCTTCGCGTGCGCGGCGGCGATCAGCGCCTGATAGCCGGCGATCATTTCCGGGGCAGTCACGATGACGTGCGGTACGTCGCAGTCGAGTCCGGCGTGCGGCGGCACGTAGCCGAAGTTGATGTCGTTGATACCGATCTGCACCACGACCGTGCGCACGCCCGGTTGCTCCAGCGCATCGCGGCGAAAGCGCGTCAGCAGCCGCTCGCCGTAACACGCCGAATCGTGCAGCAGGCGATTGCCGCTGATGCCGAGATTGAGCACCGCGACATCGCGGCGCCCGGCTGCTTCCAGACGCCGCGCCAGGACGTCCGGCCAGCGCCGGTTGGCATTGAGCGTGCTGCGCATGCCGTCAGTGATCGAATCGCCGATGGCAACGATGGCATGCGCCGGCACGTCGGGCACCACGCTGAGTCCCGACAGCCACACGGTATTGGTAAAGCGCGTCGGAAACGCCGAGCCCTGCGCGGCATCGACGTAATTGCCGGTGCCGCTCAGGAACGCTGTCTGTTGCGCGATCTTGTGCCACGTTGTCGGTGCGCGCGCCTCCCGCGTGAACAGGCTGACCGCCAGCGGTGTGCCGGCGCGGACGGTGAACGCCAACGGGTCGCTTTCCACCGACGCCCCCGGCGCGATCGTGGCGTCCGGTCTGCCGCCGAAGGTCAGCGCGCGCAGGCTCGCGGCATCGACGTCCGCACCGCGCATGGCCACCGCGAGACTTGCCGCCCCGATCTCCAGCGGTTGCGCGCCGAACGTGTTCGAAAATCGCACGCGTACCTCGTTGCCCGACAGCGTCGGATGAACGATCTGGCGCACGGTTCGGCCACCGGCGGCCGGCGCCCGATTGAACGAAGGCGCCGCGGGATGTTGCGCGACTGCCTGGGGCGCCGTCGCCCAGGTGCCGACGCGCGCAGGCTGCGCGAGCGCAGACGACAACGCGCCGCCCGTCAGGAAAGCGAGCCACGCGAGGTTCAGGAAAACACGTAATGCACGATGCATTCGGGGTGAGCCGTCAGCTGAGGAAGCGCAGTGGATCGGAAACGTTGAGGCAACCGGGCACTAGCCGGTGAGGGGGCTAGCCGCTTGCGGGCATGCCCCGAAATTGCCGTCATTTTGCCTGATTGTGATCGCGCGCCGCGCGAGACGTTCCCCACGGGCGGCGTCGGCGTAACGCGAGCGTCTTGTCACGACCGCGCAGCAAGTCGTGACCGTCAGCGCGTCGAGATCACGATGGCCACGCGGCGGTTCTGTGCGCGGCCGGCCGGGGTGCTGTTGTCGGCCACCGGATTGCGCTTGCCGACGCCGATCGACTGGATGCCGTTGCGCTTCAGGCCCGCGTCGACGAGCACGTCAGCCACCGCGTCTGCCCGGCGCGCCGACAACTGCTCGTTATACGTATCGCTGCCGACCGAGTCGGTGTAGCCGTAGACGCGAACCGCGTCGAGCCCCACCTTCACGAGCGTGCCGCCGATGCGCAGCACCGTCTGGCGAGCGGCGTCGCGCAACACGAATTTGTCGGTATCGAAGAGCACTGTGTCGGACAGCCCGAATTCCCAGCCTTCGTCGGTCTGGACAAACCCCTCGGACTTGAGCGCGGCGATCTGCTCGGCCGTCAGTCCGTGAACGGGCGTCGTCTGGCAGCCGGCGAGCGCACCGAACGTCAGCAGGAAGACGAGGGAAAGCAGGCGGCGAATGGCGCGCGTGAGGCGAGCCGACACGACGTGGCGCGGCGTTGCCGAAGCCGGCGTTGGCGCAAGAGCGCGCAGACTGTTTGTATCAACAGCGAAGTCCAAAGCGAATCCCCATGGCAGTAGATGGTCCGGTCGTCATTTCTGGTTTTGTCGTTGCAGCTAAGGTGTTGCGCGCCGCCTTATTCCTTGGGGCTTTCCGCAACATGCCAGGTGCCCACACCGGCACGCTTGGCCTGGTACATCGCCGCATCCGCCGCGCGCAGCAACGCGGAGGCGTCGCTCGCGTGCGTCGGGTACAGCGCCACGCCGATACTCATCGACGTGACGACTTCGCCGCCACCGGGCAGCGCAATCGGTTTTTCCATCGCGGCCAGCAGACTCTGCGCCAGACGCACGGCATTGGATGTCTGACGCACGCCCGGCAGCATCACGGCGAACTCATCGCCGCCCAGGCGCGCCACCAGATCGCCTTCGCGCAACGGCTGGCGCAGCCTTTCGGCGATCGCCACAAGCACGGCATCGCCCGCGTCATGGCCCAACTGGTCGTTGATTTCCTTGAAGCGGTCGCTGTCGAGGTACAACAGCGCGACATGCGTGCCGAGCTCACTGGCGTCCACCAGCGCCTGCGACAGCCGCGATTCGAAGTACGCCCGGTTCGGCAGTCCCGTGAGCGGATCATGGTTCGCCTGATGGGCGAGTGTCGCGTTCTGCGCGCGCAGGTGGCTCTGCCAGCCTTCGAATTCGTCGAGCAACGCGTTGAAGTCGTCGCCCAGTTCCTTCAGCTCCGCGAGCGGCGTGGCCGCCACGCGCTGGTGGAAGGCACGCTCCCGGCGCACCGCGTGGGCCACTTCGGCCAGCGCCCGCAGCGGCTTGACGATGTCGTGGTGCATTCGCTTGGCCAGCACGTTCGCCACGGCGAAGGTGACCAGCAGGCAGGCGAGCACGCCGCCAATGCCGCTGATCAGGAACAGGAAGAACTGATGGCCCTGTCCCTGCACCTCGATACGGCCCACTTCCTTGCCGTCATGACGAATCGGCGACGTCACCGGACCGGGCAGCGCGATGTCGGCCACGACACGCTCGACCCGGGCGAGAGTACCACCGTCCGCGCGACGCCACAGTGCAAACTGGTTGTCTTGGGCGTCGAGCACCCGTACCTGCACCACATCCTCGTCGTTCGCGATCAGCGCGATCGCCTCCTGCGCCGCCACACGGTCGCCGAACACCACGGCGGCTTCCGCCGTGTAGGCAAGCGACCTGCCGATGAGCTGAAGGTTGTTCTCGGCGTAACTGCGCAGGGCAAGCCATGCAACGAGCGAGAGCGAAACGGCAGCCAGCACGACCGCCGAGACCGCCAGGCGCAGGTGCGTGCGTCGCAGCAAGCCTTGCAACGACGGGCGTCGGCGACGCCGGCCCGTCGTGCCCGTCGTGACGGGCGGCCCCGCCGGGTGGCGTGGCGGCGCCGCGGGCTGGGAAGCGGACGGAGGCGAGTGCGTCGTGGACGCCGAGGTTGCCGGAGCCCCGGTACCGGTCGAATACTGGTCCGGCGCCGTGGTCTGCGGTGAAAGCAATCCGGCCACGGCACTACCGGCGCCGGGCGGTGGCGGGTGGGTTGGGGGGAGTCGGGTCGTCATGGTGTCCCCGGCTTTCGTGCCAGCTTCAGCACGTTGGGGTGGACACGTACGCCGCTGCGCGCGACGGTGTCGAGGTTGATGTCGAAGGTCACCCGGTCGGCATCGACGTTCAGACAGAACATCGTCCCGGAGGTGCATGAGTCATTGCGTTCGCTGATCGTCAACACGGGATGGCCCGCGATGTTGACCAGCAACTGCCGGCGCTCGCTGTCGCCGATCGTGCCGAGATACAACGCGTCGCACAACGAACCAATCGCGGGCTCGGCGGCGGACAGACGGCGCGCCTCGACCGGCAGACCACTCGCGGGCAGCGGTCCGGCAAGCAGATCGCGCGCATATTCGGTGTTGCCGCTCACGCACAGGCGCACCTTGGCGGGCGGCGTCGGCCACCGGGTGAAACTGATGATGCCCAGCACCACCTGACGCACGTTGGCCTCGCGCACGTCCCCGGTCGCACTGCCCTTGTCGCCAGGGGCACCGGCCTCCGGCGTCTGCGCATGGGCGATGCCATACCAGACGCAGCACGCGAGCCACAGGCAGAGCGCCAGCGCGTGCCGATGACGAGACATCCGGCGCGCTCGCCAGAGGCCTGTTGCCATACCGCTCGTCGATGTCCGCACGCAATGCAACGCCGTCTTCCTTTTCCTGAAACGTCTTTGGTCCTGAGGTACCGCAAGTGTCCCGCGCGACGGATCTCACCGTATCCCACCCAGGTCAGGGCGAATCATACCGAAGGGCTTCGACTCAGGCCACCGGCAATCGATGCATCGTGCGGCTCGGCACCGCGGTTCCTCGTTACTGACTTCCCTTGCAGCATGCGCGAGAAAGCGCGTTTTCGAAAGCGCTTTCGACCCCGCGTTTTCCCTTGCACGCACACGTTCGCAACGTGGCAGAATAACCATCATAACCGCTTGAAAATCAAAAGAAATCTGGCGAGGCGATCGCTCGATTTTCGAGATAATAATCGCGACGCCAGGGAGGCGTTGCATGACGTTCCTGAACGCCGGCCAGACCGGCATTCGGGAGGTGCGGGCATGAACGATCCCGTGCCTCGTCGGGTACCCGACGTACAAGCCGAGTTGAGCCGCGCGGCGCTCGACAGTGCGCCCTATGCCATGTTCGTCTGCACCGACGACGGCATGCTCGAGCGCATGAACGCCGCGTTCACGCGCCTGACGGGCTATGGAAGCCGCGAACTGGTGGGCAGGCGCAGCTTCCTCTCGCTACTCGACCCCACCGAACTGGCGCGCCGCCGCCTGCCTGCGCTCGCCAGCCTTTCGGCCAACGAAACAGTGCCGTACGACGACGAATGGCACTTGCTCACGCACGTGCGCAGCTGGCTGCCCATTCGTCTGGCCCTGTCCTGCGTCGAACATGCCCCCGGCGAGCGGCGCTGGGTGGGCATCGTGCTCGACCTGTCGCAACAGGTTCAGGTCGCGTCGCGCCTCTGGTACGTCACGCACCACGACCCGGTCACGCGCCTGCCCAACCAGACATTGCTCAACGAACGGCTCGAACTGGCGATTCACCGTTGTGCGCGACAGCAGGTGGGGCTTACGGTGCTGCTCCTCGAACTCGACCATCTGCGCAAGCTGCACAGCACCTTCGGCGCCCCGGCCGCCGAGCTGGCGTTGCGCATCGCCGCGGAGCGTCTGCGCGAAGCCACCGGCCCGGAGGACGCCCTCGCCTGCCTGGGCGGCAGCCAGTTCGTCATCGTCACGAATGAAACGGGTGACGGTGCGCGTCTGCTCGCCTCGCGCATCCAGTCCCGGCTCGCCCAGTGGGTCGACGTCGAGCAAAGTGCGGTGGCGCTCGACGCGAGTATCGGCGCCGTGAGCTATCCCGAACACGGCCACACCCCCGAGGCGCTGTTGCGGCGCGCCCACGTGGCACTGGGCATCGCCAGCGCCGCGGGCGGCGGACTGCGCTTCTTCAGCAGCGAGATGGACGCGCAGGCGAGGCGGCGCAACGCGCTGGAGGGCCTGTTGCGGGCGGCGGTTCACGAGCGCACGCATTCGCAACTGCATCTCGTCTACCAGCCACAGGTCAGCCTCTCGGACGGCGAGATCCGTCACGCCGAAACGTTGCTTCGCTGGCGCCACCCGACGCTGGGCGCCATCGGGCCGGCCGAGTTCGTACCGATTGCCGAGACATCCGGTCTGATCCTGACGTTGGGCGAGTGGGTGATGCAAACCGCCTGTCGCGAGGCCAGCCGGCTGCTGCGCCGATGTGGCCGGTTGCCGCGCATTTCCGTGAACGTGTCGGCGCAGCAGTTCGCCCGGCAGGATGTGGTAGGCATGGTCGAGCGTGCGCTCAAGGCCCACGCACTGGAGCCGCGCCACCTGGAAATCGAGATCACGGAAACGGTGCTGCTCGGCGATTCGAGCGCCGCGCTGGGCGGACTGCGCTCGTTGCACGACATGGGCGTGGAGATCGCCGTCGACGACTTCGGCACGGGCTACGCGAGCCTCGCCTACCTGACCCGCTTCCCTGTCGACCGCCTGAAGATCGACCGCACCTTCGTGCGCGACATGCTCACGCACGCGCCGAGTCACGCCATCGTGAACGCGGTCATCGCCATGGCGCACTCGCTCGGCCTTCGCGTTACCGCCGAAGGCGTGGAGACCCAGGCGCAGGCGCAGCGTCTCACCGAGCTGGGCTGCGACGAGGCACAGGGCTTCTGGTTCGCCCGCCCGGTCGAGATGCAGGGGTTCTATCACATCGTCGCGCCGCTGGGCAGCGGAGCCCGGCGATAACCCGCCGCGCCCCGCGATTCCTGCGCCCGGCCCCGCTATTTCCGACGGCATGGCCTGTCAAGACTCGCGCGCGCCCTGAGAACGCGGTATGGTACGTCGCGAAGGGACTCCCCCGAACGTCGTTGCAACGAGGAATATCGCCATGAAAACCAAAGCCGCCATTGCCTGGGAAGCGGGCAAACCCCTGACCATCGAGGAAGTCGATCTGGAAGGGCCGCGCGCCGGCGAGGTGCTGATCGAGGTCAAGGCCACCGGCATCTGCCATACGGACTACTACACACTCTCGGGCGCCGATCCCGAGGGGATTTTCCCCGCCATTCTCGGCCATGAAGGCGCGGGCGTGATCGTCGACGTCGGCCCCGGCGTCACCACGCTCAAGAAGGACGATCACGTCATTCCCCTGTACACGCCCGAATGCCGCCAGTGCAAGTTCTGCCTGTCGCGCAAGACCAACCTCTGCCAGGCGATCCGCAGCACGCAGGGTCGCGGCCTGATGCCCGACGCCACGTCGCGCTTCTCGCTCGACGGCAAGCCCATCTTCCACTACATGGGCACCTCCACGTTCTCGAACTACATCGTCGTGCCCGAGATCGCCGTGGCGAAAGTGCGCTCGGACGCACCGTTCGACAAGGTCTGCTACATCGGCTGCGGCGTGACGACCGGCGTGGGCGCCGTCGTCTATTCGGCGAAGGTCGAGGCGGGCGCCAACGTCGTGGTGTTCGGGCTGGGCGGCATTGGCCTGAACGTGATCCAGGGCGCGAAGATGGTCGGCGCCGACAAGATCATCGGCGTCGACATCAATCCGGGCCGCGTGGAACTCGCGAAGAAGTTCGGCATGACGCACTTCCTCAACCCGAACGACGTCGAGAACGTGGTCGACACCATCGTGCAGCTGACCGACGGCGGCGCAGACTATTCGTTCGAGTGCATCGGCAACGTGACGACCATGCGCCAGGCGCTCGAGTGCTGCCACAAGGGCTGGGGCCAGTCGTTCATCATCGGCGTGGCCGCCGCCGGGCAGGAGATCAGCACGCGCCCGTTCCAACTGGTCACGGGCCGCGAGTGGAAGGGCTCGGCCTTCGGCGGCGCGCGCGGGCGCACCGACGTGCCGAAGATCGTCGACTGGTACATGGAAGGCAAGATCAACATCGACGATCTCATTACCCACACGCTGCGACTGGACCAGATCAACGAAGGCTTCGATCTGATGAAGCGCGGCGAATCGATCCGCTCGGTCGTGCTGTACTGATCGCGACGGCCGTCGCATCGACCCGATGTCGCCATGGCGTAACGAAATAAAACAATTCCGTCCGGTTTCGTTACGCATTACCGCAAACCAAAGCGCGAGGCGACCGGTCGAACCGACATGCGGTGGATGCCGGCCGGTCGCGGCCGGCGCCCGTGATTCGGCCATGGTCTGGCCGTGGTTCGAACAAGGGAGACGACAATGAAGCGATGGACCTTACCGCTCGCGCTCGCGGGCGTCGCCTCGCTCGCTGCGCTGGCAGTTCCCGGCACCGCGCTGGCGCAGTCTGGACAGGCGGTGATCAATTCGTCGGCCAACGTGCGCGCGGGCCCGGCCAGCGACTATCCGATCGTCGCGCAGGCCGCACCGGGCATGCCGGTCACCGTCTACGGCTGCCTGTCCGACTATTCGTGGTGCGACATCGGCCTGCCCGGCGCGCGCGGCTGGATTTATGCCGCGCTGCTCAGCTATCCGTATCAGGGCAATCCGGTGCCCATCCTCAACTACGGCCCGATGATCGGCCTGCCCATCATCACGTTTTCCATCGGCTCGTACTGGGGCAACTATTACCGCAATCGGCCGTGGTACCACGACCGGCGCTACTGGAACCGGCCACCGCCGGGACCGCGTCCGCCGCACTGGGGCGGACCCGGGCCACGCCCGCCGGGCCACTATCCCGGCCCGGCACCCCGGCCGCCAGGCGGACACTATCCGGGCCCGGGACCGCGGCCGCCGCATTGGAATGGTTCGGGCAATCGCCCCCCCGGGCACGGCGCGGGCCCGGGTTCGCGGCCTCCCGGACACGGCGCAGGCCCCGGCCCTCGCCCACCCGGTCATGGGGCGGGCCCCGGCCCGCGCCCGCCGGGAGGCGGTAACCACGGGCCCGGTTCCCGCCCGCCCGGTGGTGGCGGACATGGCGGTGGGCATGGCGGGGGACGCCCGCCGGGCGGTGGCGGCGACCGCTGATCGCTTTCGGGCATTCGCGCCGACCGGCCGCCGCGAGGGCGTCAGCGGCCTTGGTGTCCCCGGGGCCCACTCATGCCCCCGACGCCCTGGGTATGCTTATGACCCCGAATTCAGCAGCTCCTGAACGCGGTCCGCAAAAAACGCTTAAAATGTGAGCAATTCCGGCCAGGCGGTGGCGCCGATCAGGCGTCGATGGCCGGACCGCAGGACAGCGAGCCCATGCCCGCACCACGCCCGACGCGTGTGCGGGCTTCTCACATTGAAGACCAGGCGCCTGCTCCCGATTCCGGCTTCGGCATCGGACAGGGCCTTCAGCCGACCGTTCTCCGGTCTGCCATGGCGACCGTCGCAACGGCCACGGCAGTCCGGCAGGATCCTCCGTCAGTCTCCATCGTGTTCGTCCCGCCCCGGCGTGCTTGCCGCACGTCGCGGCCGTCCATTGCCCAACGCCATGCCGTCGCCGGCCGCGTCCCCGCGCACGTCGACCACGGCCGGAGGCTGTGCGCATGCACGGCGGCGCGTACGCAACGACGTGGTTCGTGAAGCCCTGCGGCGATCCGCCAGGCATGGGAACGAACGGCCACAAGCCCGGGTGCCCTTGCAGCCAGGTCGCGGGACATGTCTCCCGTGGAATTCCCGATGGCGCGCGCCGCGCGAGCGCCAGGGCATACGTTGCAGGAACCTTCAGCAGGTCATGAGTCTTTTTCGAACCAAAAACATCGAGAACATGCTGGTCGCCGGCCGCACCGGCAGTCTCAAGAAAGTGCTGGGCCCCGTCGATCTGGTCCTGATGGGCATCGGCGCCATCATCGGCACCGGCATTTTCGTTCTGACGGGCACCGGTGCCCTCACGGCCGGCCCCGCCCTCACCCTCTCGTTCATCATCGCGGCCATGGCGTGTGGCTTCGCCGCCCTGTGCTACGCCGAGTTCGCGTCGACGATCCCCGTCTCCGGATCGATTTACACGTACAGCTACGCCACGCTCGGCGAAATCGTGGCGTGGATCATCGGTTGGGATCTGATGCTCGAGTACGGACTGGCGTCGTCGGCCGTTTCAGTCGGCTGGTCGGGCTACTTCCAGTCGCTGGCCGCCGGGTTCGGCCTGCATCTGCCCGCCGCCATTACGGCGGCGCCGGGCAGCGTGCCGGGCGTGACGACCTTCATCAACCTGCCGGCCGTCGTCATCATGCTGCTCATCACGTGGGTGTTGTCGTATGGCGTGCGCGAATCCGCACGCATCAACAACCTGATGGTGGCGATCAAGATCGGCGTCGTGCTGCTGTTCATCGCCGTGGGCGTGTGGCACGTGAAGCCCGCCAACTGGACGCCGTTCATGCCGTTCGGCACCAGCGGCATGTTCAACGCCGCCGCGCTCGTGTTCTTCGCCTTCATCGGCTTCGACGCCGTCACGTCGGCTGCCGAGGAGGTTCGCAATCCCGCTCGCGACCTGCCCGTCGGCATCATCGGCTCGCTTATCGTCTGCACGGTGCTGTACGTGGCGGTTGCCGCCATCATGACCGGCATCGTGCCGTTCGCGCATTTCGCGGGCGTCGATCATCCGGTTTCTCTGGCGCTGCAATACGCCGGACAGAACTGGGTCGCCGGCTTCGTCGACCTGGGCGCGATTCTCGGCATGACGACCGTGATTCTCGTGATGACTTACGGCCAGACGCGCATCACCTACGCCATGTCGCGCGACGGCCTGCTGCCGCCGATGCTCTCGAGTATCCATCCGACGCACAAGACCCCGTTCGCCGGCACCTGGATCATTGGCGTGATTTTTGCCGTCATTGCCGGCTTCGTGCCGCTGGGCGTGCTTGCCGAGCTGATCAATATCGGCACCTTGTCGGCTTTCACGCTGGTGTCGGTCGCCGTGCTGGTATTGCGCCGCACACGCCCGGACTTGCCGCGCGCATTTCGCGTGCCCGGCGCGCCCGTCGTGCCGCTCATTTCGGCGGGCCTGTGCCTGTTCCTCATGGCGCATCTGCAGGCCACCACGTGGATCGCTTTCGGCGTGTGGCTCGTGATCGGCATGGTGATCTATTTCACCTACGCCCGTCGTAACGCCGTGCTCCACACGAGCCAGCAGGAAAGCGGCGCGCGGACCTGACTTCCGTCAGCGCCCATGCCCGAGGAAAATGGCTCAGCCGAGATGCCGGTTGAGCCACACGGCGCCGTAGCCGAGCGCGAACATCGTGAGCAGCAGCGGCACCGAAATGCGCAGCACCTGGATCACGAGCGGACGCGGCGGCAGATCCTCATCTTCGGGCATGCGCCCCGCCTCATGCAGGGCACCGGTGCACAACGCCGCCGCCGCCGCGCTCGCGAACACCCAGAACGTCTGGTTGTAGAGCAACGCGACGAGCAGCAGCACCAACGCCACATTGCGGCCGTGATAGATCAGATTGACGGTAGTACGAAAGGCTTGCGGCGACATGTCGGGTCAGCGTGCGCGGCGACGGCCAGGCCGCGCCGGCACGAAAAATTATAGTTATCGGTCCGCGCTCGAGCGCTCGCCGGCCTTCGGCCGTCCCATGGCGACTCGGGTTGCGGTCCCGCGCGCTCGATAGCAGCCAGAGCTTAATCAGTCTTTACGGCTTTTGCCACCGCAGTCTTTAATGATTGTCATGACTGGGGCGGCCGTCGCCCCGAAGCTGCAACGCCGCGATGTCCCGCGTCAAGTGAATGCGGTATGCTCCCCCGCATGACAGCCCCCGCATCCTCCCGCCTCGCCGCCATTTCCGAGAGCGCCCGGAACACCGGTGCCGCCCCGTCCGGCCGCGGCGCCTACGTCATCGTGGCACACCCGCGCTGGCGCGACTCGCGTGTAAATCATCGTCTGCTGGATGCTGCACGCAGCATCGCCGGCGTCGACGTCAACGATCTCTACTCGACATATCCCGACTTCAGCATCGACGTGGCCACCGAACAGCAACGCGTGGCGCGCGCCGACCTGATCGTGCTCGTGCATCCGATCTACTGGTACAGCATGCCGCCGTTGCAGAAGCTCTGGCTCGACGAAGTGCTCTCCTGGGGCTGGGCCTATGGTCACGACGGCCACGCGCTCGCCAACAAGGATCTCTGGCTGGTGGCCAGCACCGGCGGACCTCGGGAAAGCTATCGCCCCGAGGGCTACAACCAGCACGACTTCTCGGCATTCCTGCCCGCCTACGAGCAGACTGCGCGACTGTGCGGCATGCGCTTCCTGCCGCCGCACGTGTTCCACGGCGCGCGGCGCAGCGACGATGCCATGCTCGACGCCCACGTGAGCGACTTCGCCGGACGCCTGGCCACCTATCCGCAGTGGCCGGAGCTGATATCGATGGCCGACGCACCCGAGTGCTGCGACATTCCCGCGTCGGACCGGCCGCGCGCCGCCGACGACGCGAACGACACCGCCTGTGCCGACCTCGACGCGCAGGCGGCGTCGCTTCACCACGCGGCGGACTCCGACACCGGGAGGGCCGCCTGATGGAACACGTCCCGGCCTGGCTGCTCGCCAGCCTGATCTACCTTGCGGCGGCGGTGATCGTCGTGCCGCTGTCCCGTGCGCTCGGCCTTGGTGCCATCATCGGCTATCTCGCCGCGGGCATCGCCATCGGACCGTGGGGACTCGGCCTCGTGTCGCGCGTGGAGGACGTGCTGCACTTCGCCGAATTCGGTGTCGTGCTCATGTTGTTTCTCGTGGGCCTGGAACTGGAACCGCGTCGTTTGTGGAATTTGCGGCGGCCGATCTTCGGATGGGGGTCGGCACAGGTCGCCGGATGTGCCGTCGTGCTGTTCGCGGCCGGCGTGGCGCTCGGTGCGCCCTGGCGCATCGCGCTCGTGGCCGCGCTGGGGCTCGCGCTGTCCTCGACGGCCATCGCGCTGCAGGTGATGGCCGAGCGTAACCTGCTCGCCACGCAAAGCGGACAGGCGGGCTTCTCCATTCTGCTGTTTCAGGACGTGGCCGCCATTCCGATTCTGGCGCTGTTGCCGCTGCTCGCGAACGAAGTCGACAGTCATGCGCTGACCGGTGCGCAACGTGCACTCGAAGGCCTGAAGATCGTCGGCGTGATCGCCGCCATCGTTCTGGGCGGCCGCCTGCTGCTGCGGCCGCTCCTGCGGTGGATCGCCAACAGCCGCACCCCCGAGATCTTCACGGCCACGTCGCTGCTGCTGGTCGTCGCGATCGCCACGCTGATGCAACTCGTCGGTCTGTCGATGGCGCTTGGCGCGTTCCTCGCCGGCGTGCTGCTCGCGGAAAGCGAGTATCGGCGCGAGCTGGAAACCGACATCGAGCCGTTCAAGGGACTGCTGCTCGGCCTGTTCTTCATCGCCGTGGGCATGAGCATCGATTTCGGCGTGCTCCTCGCCCAGCCGTTGCGCATGATCGCCGTGGTCATCGGATTCATGGCGCTCAAGGGCCTGGCCATCTATGGCGTATCGCGCATGATGCAACTGCCCTACCAGGAGCGTCCGATCTTTACGCTCCTGCTCGCCCAGGGCGGCGAATTCGCGTTCGTGGTGTTTCAGTCCGCCGGCCCGCAAGTGCTGCCCCCGGCGGTCTCGTCGTTCCTGATCGGGGCGGTCGCGCTTTCGATGCTGATCTCGCCGCTGCTGCTCGTCGCCATCGACAAGTGGCTGCTGCCGCGCTACAGCGTCAAGGGATCGCCACGCATGAAGGAAATCGAGGAGCCGCAGTCCGCCAATGTGGTGATCTGCGGTTTCGGACGCTACGGACAGATCGTGGGGCGTGCGCTGGTACCGCAGGGCGTGTCGGTCACGGTGCTCGATCACGATCCGGACACCATCGAGAGCCTGCGCCAGATCGGCTTTCGCGTGTTCTACGGCGACGCCACGCGACTCGACCTGCTGCGCATCGCCGGCGTGGCGCATGCGCGCGCGGTGGTCGTGGCGGTAGACGATATCGACCAGTCGCTGGAGATCGTCGATCTGATGCGCGAGAACTTTCCGGACGTGCCGGTTGTCGCGCGCGCCCGTAATGTCGGCCATCTGTTCCAGCTTCGCGATCGCGGCGTGAAGCACATCGAACGCGAGGTCTTCGAGTCTTCGCTGCGCAGCGCGCGTTCGGTGCTCGAGGAACTGGGGTGGCCGCCGGCCGAGGCGCGCGAGGCGACCCTGGCGTTTCGCCGCGCGAACCTGCAACTGACCGACGAGATGTACCCGGCCTACCAGGACCGCAACAAGATGATCGCCGCCGCGAAGGAAGGCCGACGTCAGTTCGAGGAGCAAATGGCGCGCGAGCGCGAGCAGCGTCGCGCGCAGCGGCACGTCACGTTCGGGTGGGACGGCGAGCGCTCGCCGGACGACATGACGCCGACACCGCCCACGTCACCGAACCCAGCACCGTCCGCGAGCGCGGGCGCACGCGCATCGGACGACTCGCGCGCCTGAACACCGGGCGGCCAAGGCTCGCGGGAGTGCTACGCCAGGCATCGCTCGCGACGCCCTCCCGCGGTTCGCGATCACATGGCACGCGCGAAGCCGTCGAACGGGCGGAAATGGCCGTCGGCCGGTGCCGTGGCGTCGGCGCGCAATCGCGCTTCCGCCGCCGCGCCCGCCAGCCCGCGATAGTAGAGGTGCACGGCAATCGCCGCCGAATAGCGACGAATCTCGACGAGCGTGAGATGCGCGTGCTCGGCCGAACTGAACAGCAGATACGGCGCCTCCTCCTCGATCAGTCCCGCGACCTGATGCAGGCCGTGGCGGTGCAGCACTTCCGTGAGTTCGTCCCGGCTGCGGTGCGTGGTCGCATCGGTGGCCGGATACATCATGCGCAGCAACGCCACCGGATGATGCGCGACAGCCAGCGAGAGCGCCTGAACGACAGCGTGACTGTCGAGCGCCGTGGCCACGGCGTCACCTTCGGGACGATGCTGGGGAAAGAGTTGCTCGAGGGTCGGTGTCATGTGGTTTCCATTGCAAGAAAGCTGTGAAACTGCGACAGCGGACTCCACAGTCTATGCACCCACCCGCGTCGGATAAACGTCGCCGGCCGACGACCTGCGTTGCACGCCCCGCAACAATTACCAAATATTTCGTCTCGCATCGCGCGCTTCGCTGAAGCGCTCTCAACGCAACGATTCGCGCCGTTTCGCACCGTTTCGTGCGTCTTTATCACCGCTTCGCACCGTCTCGCCCCGCTTCGCGTGCCGCCCGCCTCTTGCGCCGCTTCGTAGTCCTTCGTGGCGCGCACCGCATGGTGGTGACTGCCTGCGCACGCGTCGCGCCGGCGATTCAGGGACCTTTCGCCAGTCATTTGCCGTCGATGTCCTGCCGTCAATGTCTTGCCGTCGATGTCCCGCCGTCAATGTCCCGCCGTCAATGTCTATTAAGCAGTTTTACGTCATGCCTCCGCGCCAAGTGCATGCGACAATGCGCCGATTAACATGTTAACAATAAGGACGAGGCAGTCGTGGTCAAGAGTATTTCCCGTTTCTTCACGCAGGTCGTGCATCGCTTTTTGCCCGATCCGCTCATCTTCGCAATCTTCCTCACCGTCATCACATTCGCGCTGGCGCTGGGCTTCACGCCCAAGACGCCGGGCGATCTCGTGCAGTTGTGGGGCGCCGGATTCTGGAACCTGCTCGCGTTCTCGATGCAGATGGCGATGATCCTGGTGACCGGCCACGCACTGGCCAGCTCAGCGCCGATGAAGCGTGCGATGTCGGCCCTTGCCGGGTCGGCACGCACGCCGGCACAGGCGACGATGATGGTCGCGCTGCTCGCCGGCGTGGCCTGCGCGATCAACTGGGGCTTCGGCCTGGTGCTCGGCGCGATGTTCGCGCGCGAAGTCGCGCGACGCGTCAAGGGTACCGACTACCGCCTGCTCGTGGCGTGCGCCTACATGGGCTTTTTGACGTGGCACGGCGGCCTGTCCGGTTCGGTGCCGCTCGTGGCGGCCACGCACGGCAATCCGATGGAGAAGGTCGTCGGCCTCATCCCGGTGTCGCAGACGCTGTTCACCGGGTATAACGCGTTCATCACCATCGGCCTGATCGTCATGCTGCCGCTGCTCGCGCGCGCCATGATGCCCCGCCCCAACGAAGTGGTGTCGGTCGATCCGAAGCTGCTGGTCGACGAGCCGACGCACGAACGCGTGCTCGGCCCCGACGCCACCCTCGCGGAGAAGCTGGAGGAGAGCCGCCTGCTGTCGTTGCTCGTGTTCCTGCTCATCGCGGCATATCTCGTACTGCGCACCGTCACGAAGGGCTTCACACTCGATATCGACACCGTCAACATTGCGTTCCTCGGCATCGGCATCCTGCTGCACCGAACCCCGATGGCCTACGCGCGCGCAGTGGCGAACGCCGCGCGCGGGGCGAGCGGCATCATGATTCAGTTCCCCTTCTATGCGGGCATTCAGGCCACCATGGATCATTCGGGACTGGCGGGTGTCATCACGAACTGGTTCATCGAAATCGCCAACGTGCATACCTTCCCGCTGCTCGCCTTCCTGAGTTCGGCCGTGATCAACTTCGCAGTCCCCTCCGGGGGCGGTCACTGGGTGGTGCAGGGACCGTTCGTGATGCCCGCGGCGCAGGCGCTCGGCGCGGACATGGGCAAGGCGGCCATGGCAATCGCCTACGGCGAGGCGTGGACCAACATGGCGCAGCCGTTCTGGGCCTTGCCCGCGCTTGCCATCGCCGGACTCGGGGTGCGCGACATCATGGGCTACTGTGTGACGGCGCTGCTGTTCTCCGGCGTGATCTTCATCGGCGGGATGTATCTGTTCTGAGCCGGCGGGACGCGCGTCGGGCGCTGGCGGCAGGCCGGTCTGCACGGCGCGCGGGACAGGCATGATGTTATGATTTTTGACGACGCCGACAAGACTCATCCTTCATGCGATATCCCGACGAGATCTCCGACACGCAAGCGGTTGCCGTCGCGCAGGCCGATCACGTCATGCGCCACTGGCAATACGACGTCGACGGTCCCGTGGAAATCGGTTCGGACTCCCACAAGCGCATGTTCTGCCGCATGCTGCTGGAGTCCCACAACCCGTACAAGCCTGCCGTCATCGACTGGCCGACGCTCGCGCCCGACGCGCTGGCTCGTCTCACTTCGCTGCCTATCTGGGATATCGCCGTGCAGACCGAGGGCCGCGCGTCGATCCGCGTGGCCACGTACGCGTCGACGGTCCGAGACCCGCTGCTGCGCGCAGCCCTCGTCATGGACGGCGAGGAGGAAGCGCGTCACAAGGTCGTGCTCTCACGGCTGGTGCAGGTGTACGGCATCGAGCTTGCGCCCGAGCCGGCCTATCCGGCACCCCGGGACGCCGAATGGGCCTGGTTGAAGACCGGGTTCAGCGAGTGCATCGACAGCTTCATGGCGTTCGGGCTGTTTCGCTCGGCCCAACGGTCCGGTTATTTTCCCGAAGCGCTGGTCGAAACGTTCGAACCCGTCGTGCAGGAGGAAGCGCGGCACATCCTCTTCTTCGTGAACTGGTTCGCGTGGCATCGCCGGAATCTGCCCTTCTGGAAGCGTCCGTGGTTCCATGCGCGCGTGGCGGCGGTCTGGGTCGCGCTGATCTGGGACCGGGTGGCCATCGCCAAGGGCATCGACACCGATGGCGTGGCCCGCGACGCCAACTTTCTCGCCACCGGCACCGCCGACATCGGCGAGTCGCTCAAACCGCGCGAACTCATCGCCCTGTGCCTGGAAGAGGACGCCCGGCGCATGGACGGCTACGACAGTCGCTTGTTGCGCCCGACCTTCGTGCCGCGACTGGCCCGTTTCGCACTGCGTCTGCTCAAGGGCTGATCGACTTCGGACGCCGCATCCCTCATCCGGCGCCAAAAAAGCAAAAAGCCGTCCCGGAGGACGGCTTTCGACGTTGGCAACGTCGCGGGGCGAATGCTTAGCTGCCCTGGCTGACGTTCAGTTCGCCGGCGGCGCGGGCGCGGGCCAGTTCCTGCTTCACATCGGCACGCGATACGCTCGCACCCTGCGTGGCGACGATCGGATAGTCGACGTCGTTCTGCGCCATCAGGCCTTCGGCACGGGCTTGCGCCAGTTCGCTCTTCACGTCGGCACGGCTCTTGGCCGGGCCCGAAGCCACGTACACCGGATAGTCGGCGTCGCCATGGGGGATCAGGCCCTGCGAGCGCGCTTGCGCCAGATCGGCCAGCACGGCGGCACGTGTGAGCGGCTGGCCTTGCGAGGCGATTTCGGGATAGTTGTTACCGTTCTCGGCGGCCTGGGTGGCAGCGGCACCCAGCGAAGCGATGGCGGCGATAAGGGCGATAGCGATGTTCTTGCGGTTCATTTTCATAACTCCTGTCTTGGTTGCGACGACTTTGTTTTTGCATTGCGCCGTCGATGGAAAGAAGTCTAGAACTCCGCCTTGCGATGAAAAACGCGAAATTTGTCGAGGAACTATTGCGCCTTTTACGGAGAATCCGCGCACCAATTCGGTGCGATCGCGAAAAGCACGACGCCACCGTACCCGTCTCACGGGGCGGTGGCGTGTTTTCGAGCGGCGGAAAGTTGGCGAGTAGCCGCGCGTGGCTACAGGCAGCGACAGCCGGCCAGGGTTGGCGGCGTCAGACCGCCCCGAACCGCGGGCGAATCCTCAGTCGGCGAGCGATGCACCGAGGGCATCGAGCAAATGCTGCGTGCCGCGTTCGCGAGAGCCCGCATCGTCATAACCGTCCAGATAAGCGCCCTGCTCGGTCATGACGAGATGCGTGCCCCCGTCCTTCGCGCGCAATTCGATGGTCGCGACCGATACGGAGATCTTGCGCGTATCCAGGTGCATTTCGTACGCGTAGACAAGGCGCGTGTCGGGCACCACATCGAAGTAGACGGCATCGAAGGTCGACACCATCCCGCTCGCCCATCGCCCCCGGGCGCGTTCGCGCCCGCCGGGGCGCACGTCCATCGTGCGCTCGAGCATCGTGTAGCCGGCCCCGCCGCCGAACCATCGGTCCTTGGCCTCTCGATCGGACAGCGCCCGGAATACGCGCGCGGGCGAAGCCGGATATTGACGTTCCAGGCGAAAGGTTGCGTGCACGACGCTGCGTCGCGACGGCGCGTCCAGATCGCGCAGCACCTCGCGGCCCAGCTTGTCGAGCGTCTGTTTCCAACCCTCGCCGGCGCCCTCGGGCATCCACGCGAACGCCGCATCGTGCACCGTGTAGCGCTGCTCGACATCAAGCCGCGTGCCTTCGGCAACGTCGGTGAACGCGGCAGTCGTGCGCGCGCCGAACAGCGCCATGCCGCCAGCGTCGGTCACCTCCATGTCGATCACGAGTCGCGCCGGCGCGTCGATCTCGACGAAGCGCCCGCGAATCCAGTGCGACTCGCCTTCGGGCGACTGCATGCGCAGTTCGAAAGGGCCGCCCACGCGTGCGTCGACCGTTGCCTCCGGCACCGTATAGCCGGTCGGGCAGAACCAGCGTTTGACGGCGTCGACACTCGTCCACGCGCCGAACACAACCTCGCGCTTGACGGCATACGTGCGGCCGACGTTCAACGGGCGCGGCTGCGCAGTGGGCGTTGCTTCACTTGCTGTCCTCATGAACCTCTCCTTCGGGCGGCAGGCTGGCCAGATACTCGCCCAATCGGTCGAGATGACCCTCCCACTCGTGACGGCGCTGGTGGATCCATCGCTCTGCAAGGCTCAGCGCCTGGGGTTCGATCCGGCATGTGCGAACACGTCCGGCCTTTTCCGTACGCACCAGCCCTGCGCTCTCGAGCACGGCAAGGTGTTGCATGACCGCCTGCAACGACATCGCCAACGGCTGCGCGAGCGCGCTCACCGACGCCGGCCCTTGCGCCAGACGCACGAGCATCGCGCGGCGGGACGTATCGGCCAGTGCCTGAAAAGTCAGATCGAGGGCATTGTCATGGTCAAGCATGTGCTTGAGTATAGTCACACAAGAAAGTAAAGCAAGAACTTTAGTATTAAATTCCCGCGAGGCGCATCAGGTGATGATGTGGTGATCGCGCGCGGGCAGACGCGCGGTGTGCTGACGGTGGAGGATTTCGCGAAGCGACTGCTCGATGGTCTCCGACATGGCGTCGAGCGCCAGATCGTTGGGCTCCAGACCGAACGGCTCCTCGATTTCAGCGCTCACGGCTTCGAGCGCGAAGAAGGTGTACGAAATGAAGGCGACGATCACCGGCGTCATCGGGCCGATCGAATCCACCAGCCCGAACGGCAGCAGCAGGCTGTAGAGATAGGTCACGCGATGCAGGATCACGCCGTAGGTGAACGGGATGGGCGTTGTGGCGATCCGTTCGCAGCCGCCGATGGCCTCGCCCAGGCGGTCGAGGTGCATCTCCATGACCTGCGCAAGGGGGGCTTCGATCTGCCCCAGCCGACGACGCTCGCGCAGCCATTCGCCCGCCATGAGCAGCAACGCGATCGGCCGGAACTGCTTGCGTGCGAGGCACGCGACTTCCTTCTCGTCGAGCAGGCGTTGGAAATCCGCGCTCGGGTCCGTGCCTCGCAACTGATGGCGCATGCCATGCACGAATGCAATGAGATAGCCGACGAAGCGCGGAGAATCCGACGTATCCGAGACGAGCGTCATGGACTGTCGGGCCAGCGCGCGCGTCTCGTTGAGCACACTGCCCCAAAGCATGCGGGCTTCCCAATAGCGGGCGTAGCTCGTGGTGTTGCGAAAGCCCAGGAAGATCGCCAGTGTGATGCCGATCAGGGAGAACGGAATGAACGTGAGCGGAATCTTCCATTCGAAGACGCGCCCGTGCGCCACGGTGACGCCTATCGAGATGATCGTGGTGAAAATGAGCTGCGGTGCGATCTTGGGCAAGATCGAGCCGCGCACGACGAAAAGCATGCGCAGCCAGTGCAGATTGGGTCGGACGATCATGGCGGGAAGCGGCGCTCGCAAGCGCGGAAAGGCAGGCCGAGGGGGAACCGTTGCGGCGCGATGATACGCCGATATTGGCGGGTTTGAAATGGTTGCAACGGATTGCAACATCTCTGTTCGCCGCACGCGGGCCTCGCGAGAATGCCCTTACGCGCACATCACACCCATGCGTCACGCACAGGTCGTGGATGTCGCGCCGACATCGGGCATATACTCTGCCGCCGAGGCATCGACAAGGGTCAATAACGATCATGAACGTCCCAAGCCGCACTTCCCGCAAGCGCCCTGCCGGCGCATCCATTCAGGCCCGTCCGCTGGCCGTGCTCGCGCTGCTCGCCGGCCTGGCCGGTGCCGCCAGCCTCACGGGCTGCGTGGTCGAGCCGCCGCGCCCGGCGCCCGCCACCCGCGTCATCGTGGAACAGGACCCGCACGCCGTCGCCGTCCAGCGCCGGGAGCAAATCGAGCGTCGCATCGGCGGGGCGTCGCACAGTATCGACAATCACGTGAACCGGGGCTACTACCCGCCTCCGCGCGGCTTTGAGCTGCACCGACACCTCGACGCCATTGCGCAGGAAATGCGCGACATGGCCGCGCAGCACGGCGGCGGGCTCTCGGCGGACGAGCAGCGCGCCCTGAACCAGGAACTCGACCAACTGCAGCGCATGATTGCCGGCTGACGCCAGCCAAGGCGCTTCCCGAGCAAAAAAGCACGCCCGCCGGCGAATACCGACGGGCGTCTTTTATTCTCCGGCTTGCCCGCCGGCCAGCGCGTGCGGCGCCGCGGCTACTTCACATCGAGCGCCTGCGCGAGCGTCACCGGATCCTGGAAGATGCTCGAGAAGTCGAGTCCGCCATGACCATTGGCGCGATGCACTGCCCCCCGGGGTGAGGGACTTCGAAAATGCGCCGTGCAAGATCCCCCAGTGGCGTGGCCACGTCGCTCGCCAGCGCGGCCCCATGGGCCAGACGCAGGTCCTTGGCCATGAGATCCGTCGCGAATCCGCCCGTGTAGCCACGCGACGACGCCGCGTTCTCCATCACCCCCGGACAGGGGTTGTACACCTCCAGCGTCCAGTTGCGGCCCGAACTCTGTTGCATCACCGCCGAGAGTACCTTCGGATCGAGTCCGTTGGCGATGCCAAGGCGCAACGCCTCGCTCGTGCCCGCCATCAGAATGCCCAGCAGCATGTTGTTGCAGATC
>OFTX01000232.1_pt1 | contig 34147 bp, 30 predicted proteins | sample 1775051 | NCBI WGS metagenome assembly OFTX01 (sample SAMN08195772, study PRJEB24354) | sludge metagenome | isolation source: sludge from phenol fed wastewater aerobic bioreactor A | place: India: Nagpur | collected 2016-09-15
GCGCTGGTGCGCGGCATCCGGCCGCTGTCCGAGCTGGAGCGGCGCATCCGCGGGCGCCGCCCGGACGACTTGTCGCCGCTGGACGAAAGCGCCGTGCCGCAGGAGGTGGGCCCGCTGGTGGACTCGGTCAACGAGCTGCTGACGCGGCTGAAGGACTCCATCGCCACGCAAAAGCGCTTCCTGGCCGACGCCGCGCACCAGCTCAAGACCCCCCTGGCCGGCCTGCGCATGCAGGCCGATCTGGCCCAGCGCGCCGACGCCAGCGAGGCCGACCTGAAGCAGTCGCTGCAGCAGATCGGCCGCGCCAGCATGCGCGCCACGCACACCGTCAACCAGCTGCTGGCGCTGGCGCGCGCCGAAAGCGGCAGCACCGAGCTGGCGCGCCAGCCCTGCGACTTGGCCGCCATCACGCGCGACGCCGTGCAGGAGGCGGTGCCGCGCGCGCTGCGCCAGCGCATCGACCTGGGCTACGACGGCCCGCCGCCCGGCACGCCCGGCACCGTGCTGACGGGCAACGCCACCCTGCTGCACGAGCTGGTGCGCAACCTGGTGGACAACGCGCTCAAGTACACCCCCAGCGAGCCGGCGCAGCCCGGCGTGGTGACGGTGCGCCTGCGCATCGGCGGCCGGCACGATGCGCGCGTGCTGCAGGTGGAGGACAACGGCCCTGGCATCCCCGCCGCCGAGCGCGCGCACGTCCTGCAGCCCTTCTACCGCGTGCTGGGCAGCGCGGTGGACGGCTCGGGCCTGGGCCTGTCGATCGTCGACGAGATCGCGCGCCAGCACCGCGCGACGGTCGCGGTCGACGACGCGCACCCGGGGCAGCAGCCGCCGGGCGCCTGCTTCACGGTGCGCTTTCCGTCGCCGGCCGATACAGGTTGAGCTGCAGGCGCTCGCGCTCGATGGCGCGCGCCACCGCCGGCACCTGGGCCGTACGCTGCACGTGCGTCCACAGCAGCGCGCGCTGCGCCGGGTCGATGCCGGCCAGGCTGCCCCAGCGCGTCAGCGTCAGCGCGTAGGTGTCCAGCGGGCCGCAGTGCGCGCCGCCCAGCCAGTCCTGGCCGCCCGCGTGCGCCGCGCGCACCCGCTCCTGCAATTCGTCCAGCAGCGCCGGGTACTGCGCGCGCGCATGGGCCTGGATGGCCTTCTGCGCCGCCTCGTCGTCGGTGAACTTGTGCGGCATGAAGATGTGGGTGAAGGTGGGGTGCACCGTGTTGTTCATCCAAGCCAGCGCCTCGACGAAGCGCGCGCGCGCCAGCGGCTCGCGCGGGATGAAGGCGTTTTCCGGGAACAGGCCGTCGATGTAGGTCACCAGCGCCAGGATCTGCGTGATGACCTGGCCCTCGTGCACCAGGGCAGGCACCTGGCCGCGCGGGTTGATGGCCCGGTACTCGGGGCTGTTTTGTTCATTCTTGTGCAGCTTGACCAGCATCGGCTCGAAGGTGGCGCCGGCCAGTTCGAGCATGGAATGCGGCACGAAGGAGCAGGCGCCGCTGGCGTAGTAGAGCTTGAGGGTCATGGCGAGATCCTGAAGGACGACGAAATGGACTGGGCAGCATACCGCGCACGCGCGGCGGGCTCAATCGGCGCGGGTTCATTCGCAGGGATGCAGCGGCCGGCCCGCCAGCGCCGGGCCCAGCGCCAGCACCTGGGCGCGCAGCGCGGCGTCGGCCTGCGGCAGGCGCAGCTGGTAGCTGGCGCTGTCGCGCCGCTCGGCCACCACGTGCGCGGTGCGCACGCCCTTGCGGCCCAGCTCGCCCAACGCGCGCTGGGCGGCTTCTTCGGTCGAATAGCGCCCCAGGGAAATGCCGGGCTCGAAGGCCGCGCCAGGGCGGTCGGTGTCCACCCCCAGCTCGCGCAGCTCGGCGCGCTTGGCACGCACCGCGTCGGCGTCGGCCAGCTTGCCGATGTAGACCATCCAGCGACCCGACAGCACGGTGCCGTCCAGGCGCCAGCTGCCGGCCGGCAGGCCGGCGACGGCGCTGCGCAGCGCACTGGCCTGCTGCTCGTCGAAGGGGCCGGCCTGCAGGCACGCCGCGGCGACGGCCGGGGCGGGTGCCGGCTCCGGTGCCGTGGTCGGTGTCGGCACGGGCGCCGAGGCCGCCATGCCGGCATCCGGCGGCGGGCTGGGGCGGGCCGCCGGCTCGGCGCGGCGCGCGGGCGCGGCGGCGGGGGCGTCCTCGGCCAGCGCATGCAGCCGCAGCGCCTCGGCGTGCAGCGGCGCCGGGCGCGGCGTCTCGGCGGCTCTGCCGGCGGCGCTGCGCGACCACGCCCACAGGCCGGCGTTGGCCAGCAGCAGCACCAGCACCAGCGCGCGCAGCATCAGCGCCCGCCCTCCGCGGGCCGCACGCTGACCTCGGCGCTGCTGATCTCGCGCCGGCCGGCCGCGGTGTCGACCTGCAGCGCGCCACTCGGCCCCACGCCCAGGGCCAGGCCTTCGGTGCCGTCGGACAGGCGCACCGGGCGGCGCGCCAGCACGTCGCGCGCGTTGAAGCGCGCCGCCAGCGGCGCAAAGCCGTCCTGCTCGAAGCACCGCACGGCCCGCACCAGCGGCGCCAGCAGGCGCGCCAGCGCCGCCGGCGCGTCCACGCCGGGCAGCAGCTCCTGCAACGCCGCGGGCGGGGTGGAAAAGCCCTCGCCCGGTCGCGGCGCGATGTTCAAGCCCACGCCGATCACCACCTGGCGCGTGGCCTGCGCGGGGGCGACGGCGGTTTCGACCAGGATGCCGGCCAGCTTGCGGTCTTGCCACCACAAGTCGTTGGGCCACTTCAGGCCGATGGCCGGGTGCAGGCTTTCGGCCACCGCCAGGCCGACGGCCAGCGACAGCCCCGACCAGTCGCGCGGCGCCAGCGGCAGGGCGAGCGAAAACGACAGCGCCGCCCCCGGCGCGCCGCTTTGCCAGGGCCGGCCCAGGCGGCCGCGCCCGGCGCTTTGCTGCTCGGCCACCAGCAGCGCCGGCGTGGTGGCGCCGGCGCGGGCGCGGCGCATCAGCTCGGTGTTGGTCGAATCGATGCGGGCGCGCAGCTCCACCGTTGCGCCGGGCAGCAGGGCCTCCAGCGTTGCGCGCAGATCGGCCGCCGGCCAAATGAAATGAAGCCCCCCACGCTCCCCCGCTGTGCGTGGTGCGCTGCCCCCCAGGGGGGCCTTCGCGCCTTCGGGCGGCCGTGCGGCGCTCGATATTTCGCCCCCACGCTCCCCCGCTGCGCGTGGTGCGCTGCCCCCCAGGGGGGCCTTCGCGCCTTCGGGCGGCCGTGCGGCGCTCATGGTCGGCTCAGCGTTTGCTGGGCGCCTTGCCGCGCCCTGACTTTTTGCGATCGGCGCCCTCGGCCGTTTCGAGGTCGCTGGACAGCAGGGTGCCACGGCAGTTGCGGCTGCCGCAGCGGCAGGGATAGTCGGCCTTGAGCTCGGGCGTGAGCGGCTCGTCGATCACCAGGCCGTAGTCGTAGTTCAGCTCGGTGCCGGCCGGGATGGCGCGGCGCGCGGTGATGAAGATGCGCCCGTCCTCCTCGTCGGCCACGCAGTTGGGCGAGCAGCTGTGGTTGATCCAGCGCGAGGCGTTGCCGCCGTGCAGCGCATCGATCACGCGATCTTCGTCGATGTGGAAGTAGAAGGTGTGGTTGGGATCCTGCGGGTCGTGCGGGTGGCGCCGCTGCGCCTCGTCCCAGCCGATGATCTCGCCCACGTATTCGATGATGCGGGTACCGCGCGGGATGTCCACCAGCGCGAACACGCCCTTGCCGTGCACGCCCGAACGGCGCACCTGGATGCGGCGGCCCGTGCTGGATTGGGCCGGGGACGAAGCGGGAGATTTGTGGGCCACGGGAAATTTGCTATGTTGAATTCATGCATGTGCGTGCGCAGGCGCGCGCGCGTGAGAGCATCGGATTCTAAAGAGCCCCATGAAGACACTGGTCATCGCTGAAAAACCCTCGGTCGCGCAGGACATCGTGCGCGCCCTCACGCCCGTCGTGGGCGCCTTCGACAAGCACGACGAGCATTTCGAGAACGCGCACTACATCGTCACCAGCGCCGTCGGCCACCTGGTCGAGATCCAGGCGCCCGAGCAGTACGACGTCAAGCGCGGCAAATGGAGCTTCGCCCACCTGCCGGTGATTCCGCCGCACTTCGACCTCAAGCCCGTGGACAAGACCAGGACGCGCCTGAACGCGGTGGTCAAGCAGGCGCGGCGCAAGGACGTCGACCGCCTGATCAACGCCTGCGACGCCGGGCGCGAGGGCGAGCTGATCTTTCGCCTGATCGAGCAGTACGCCTTCGGCGGCGATGAAGCCGCCGCTCCAGCCCGCGGAAAGGCGCAGCGCAAGCCGGTGCAGCGCCTGTGGCTGCAAAGCATGACGCCGCAGGCCATCCGCGACGGCTTCGAGCACCTGCGCAGCGACGCGCAGATGCGCGGCCTGCAGGACGCCGCGCGCAGCCGCAGCGAGGCCGACTGGCTGGTCGGCATCAACGGCACGCGCGCCATGACGGCCTTCAACTCGCAGGGCGGCGGCTTCTTCCTGACCACCGTCGGGCGCGTGCAGACGCCCACGCTGGCGGTGGTGGTGGAGCGCGAGGAGCAGATCCGCGCCCACGTGGCGCGCGACTACTGGGAGGTGCACGCCAGCTTCGGCGCCGAGGCCGGCAGCTACGTCGGCAAGTGGTTCGACGCCGCCTGGAAGAAAAACCCCGACGACGCCGAGCAGCGCGCCGACCGCCTGTGGCAGGCCGCGCAGGCGCAGGCCATTGCCGCCGCCGTGCAGGGCCAGCGCTGCCGCGTGCGCGAGGAAAGCAAGCCCAGCACCCAGGCCAGCCCGCTGCTGTTCGACCTGACCAGCCTGCAGCGCGAGGCCAACGGCCGCTTCGGCTATTCGGCCAAGACCACGCTGGCGCTGGCGCAAAGCCTGTACGAGCGCCACAAGGCGCTGACCTACCCGCGCACCGACTCGCGCCACCTGCCCGAGGACTACCTGGCGGTGGCCAGGAAGACCTTCGAGATGCTGGCCGGCGGCCACCAGGGCCACCTGGCGCCGCACGCGCGCAAGGCGCTGGAGGCGGGCTACGTGCGCGCCAGCAAGCGCATCTTCGACAACAGCAAGGTGTCGGACCACTTCGCCATCATCCCCACGCTGCAGGAGCCCGGCAGCCTGTCCGAGGCCGAGCGGCGCCTGTACGACCTGGTGGTGCGCCGCTTCATGGCGGTGTTCTATCCCAGCGCCGAATACCAGGTCACCACGCGCATCACCACGGCCACGCACGAGGGCAAGGACTACGACTTCCAAAGCAACGGCAAGGTGCTGGTGCAGCCCGGCTGGCTGGCCATCTACGGCAAGGAGGCGGACGACGAGGTCGAGAAAAAGGAGGGCGACAGCGGCAAGTCGCTGGTGGCCGTGCGCCCGGGCGAGCGGGTGCAGCACGAGTCGACCGAGATCAAGGCCCTGCGCACGCGCCCGCCGGCGCGCTACAGCGAAGCCACCCTGCTGGGCGCCATGGAAGGCGCCGGCAAGACCATCGACGACGACGAGTTGCGCGAGGCCATGCAGGAAAAGGGCCTGGGCACGCCCGCCACGCGCGCGGCCATCATCGAGGGCCTGATCGGCGAGAAGTACCTGCTGCGCGAGGGGCGCGAGCTGATCCCCACCGCCAAGGCCTTCCAGCTGATGACGCTGCTGCGCGGGCTGCAGGTCGAGGAACTCAGCAAGCCCGAGCTGACCGGCGAGTGGGAATACAAGCTGGCGCAGATGGAAAAGGGCCAGCTCAGTCGCGAGGCTTTCATGCGCGAGATCGCCGCCATGACCGAGCGCATCGTCCAGAAGGCCAAGGAGTTCGACCGCGACAGCGTGCCGGGCGACTACGCCACCTTGCACACGCCCTGCCCGCACTGCGGCGGCGTGGTGAAGGAAAACTACCGCCGCTATGCCTGCGTCGGCCGGTCGGACGACGCTTCACTGTCCGGGGTCGACGGCGCCGGTGAAGGTTGCGGCTTTTCCTTCACCAAGACGCCGGGCGGGCGCACCTTCTCGACCGAGGAGGCCGAAACGTTCCTGCGCGAGCGCCGCATCGGCCCGCTGGACGGCTTTCGCAGCAAGGCCGGCTGGCCCTTCAGCGCCGAGCTGACCCTGGTGCCCGACGAGGCGACGGGCATCCCCAAGCTCGAGTTCGACTTCGGCGACGACGCCAAGGCCGAGCAGACGGGCGAGATCGTCGACCTGTCGGCGGTCGAGAACCTGGGGCCGTGCCCCAAGTGCGGCGGCGCCGTCAAGGCCTTCGGCAAGAGCTACGTGTGCGAGCGCAGCGTGCCCACCGCGCAGCAGCCGGTGCCCAGCTGCGACTTCAAGAGCGGCCAGGTCATCCTGCAGCAGCCGGTGGAGCCGGCGCAGATGAGAAAGCTGCTGCAGGACGGCAAGACCGACGTGCTGGACAAGTTCGTCAGCATGCGCACGCGCCGCCCCTTCAAGGCCCGCCTGGCCTGGAACGCCGAGGAGGGCAAGGTCGGCTTCGAGTTCGAGCCGCGCGAAGGCGGCCGCAAATACCCGCCGCGCAAGACCGCGGCCGCCGCCGCCGCTGCCAAAACTACAAAATCAGGAGCTGCCGGCGCTCGATCCACGGGCGCTGCAGCCCCAAAAACCTCAAAAACCGCGGCCACCGCCAAGAAAGCCGCCACGCCCGTCAAAAAGACCGCCAAGGCCCCGCGCGCCGGCACGCTCAAGCCCAGCGCCGCCCTGCAGGCCGTCATCGGCGCCGGCCCCTTCGGCCGCGGCGAGGTGATGAAGAAGCTGTGGGACTACATCAAGGCCCACCAACTGCAAGACCCGCAGGACAAGCGCAGCATCCGCGCCGACGACAAGCTGAGGCCCGTCTTCGGCGCCGACAGCGTCGGCATGTTCAAGCTGGCGGGCATCGTGGGCCAGCATCTGTCCTGATCCGGGCTGCGCCATGCCGACGTCGCCCATCCACCGCCGCCCCCGCATCGGCCTGGCCCTGGGCAGCGGCTCGGCACGCGGCTGGGCGCACATCGGGGTGCTGCGGGCGCTGCTGGAGGCCGGCATCAAGCCCGACGTGGTGTGCGGCGCCTCGGTGGGCGCCATCGTGGGCGCGGCCTATGCCACGGGGCAGCTCGACCGCTTCGAGGACTGGGTGCGCGGCATGGACCGGCGCGCCGTGATGTCGCTCATGGACTTCAACCTGAGCGGCGGCATGCTCAAGGGCGGGCGGCTGGTGGCCACCTTGCGCGAGCACTTCGACGCCCAGCCGATCGAGGCGCTGGCCATGCCCTTTGCCGCCGTCGCCACGGCGCTGCACACCGGCGACGAGGTGTGGCTGCGCAGCGGCTCGGTGACCGACGCGGTGCGCGCCTCGTTCGCGCTGCCGGGCCTGTTCACGCCGGTGTGGCAGGACGGGCGCCTGCTGGCCGACGGCGGCCTGGTCAACCCGGTGCCGGTGACGCTGGCGCGCGCGCTGGGTGCCGACTGGGTGATCGCGGTCGATCTGAACCACGACAAGCTGGCACGCTACTTTCACGACACGCCGGCGTCGGCGCCCGAACCCGAGCCGCCCGAGGCATCGGCCGGCTGGATGCAGTCGCTGCAGCAGGGCCTGGGCGCGCTGTGGCCGCTGGGCAAGGACGCGCCGGCGCCCGACGCCGAGCCGCCGCTGCCCTCGCTGCTGAGCGTGGTGAGCGACAGCATCAACGTGATGCAGGTGCGCATCACGCGCAGCCGCATGGCGGGCGATCCGCCCGAGGCGGTGGTGGCGCCACGCCTGGCGCACATGGCGCTGCTGGACTTTCACCGTGCGGCCGAGGCCATCGACGCCGGCCGCGCCGCCACGCGCGAAATCCTGCCGCAGCTGGCCGAGCTGGGCCTGATCAGCCCGCCCGCCGCGCCCGCGCCGCCCGCGCCGAATCCGCCTTCAGCCTGAGCGCGGCGCGACGCCGTCCATGGCAAAGCGCCGCGGCACCGCCAGCAGCACCGCCGCCATGAAGACGGCGGCCACGGCCATGCCGACGTACAGCTCGCTGGTGGCGGCCGCCAGCGCGGCCTTCAGCCAACTCTGCACCGCGGCGGGCGCGGCGCCGCCCTGCAGCAGCGCCAGCACCGAGTCGACGCCGGCCGGCAGCTCGCCGCGCAGCGCCGGCGGCGCCTGCGCCAGCCGCTGGCCCATGGCGTGGTTGAACAGGGCGCCGAACACCGCCGCGCCCAGGCTTTGCCCCAGGTAGCGCGCGAACATGTTGCCGCCGGTGACCACGCCGCGCTGCTGCCAGCCCACCACCGACTGCGCGCCCACCAGCAGCGCGGTGGACAGCAGGCCGAAGCCGGCGCCCAGCACCAGCTGGTCGAGCACCACCGCCCACACCGGCTGCGGCTGCGGCAGGGCGCGAAAGCCCAGCGCCGCCGCCAGCGCCAGCGCGGCGCCCAGCAAGGCCGTGTCGCGATAGCCGATGCGCAGGTACAGCCGCGCCGACAGCGCCGAGGCCGCGGGCCAGCCCAGGCTCAGGCTGGCCAGCACCAGGCCGGCGGCAATGGCGCCCAGGCCCTGCACCGACTGCAACAGGGTGGGCAGATAGATGCTGGGCGCCATCATGGCCAGGCCCATGGCGATCATCACGAGGTTGGAGCCGGCCAGCGCGCGGTCGCGCCACAGCCAGCCGGGCATCACCGGCTCGGCGGCGCGCCCTTCCACCCACACCAGCGCCGCCAAGGCCGCGGCGGCGGTGGCCAGCAGCGCCAGCGAGGGCGCCGAGCCCCAGGCCCAGGCCTGTCCGCCCTCCAGCAGCGCCACGATCAGCGCGCCCAGCGCCAGCAGCACCAGGGCGGCGCCGGCCCAGTCGATGCGCGGGCGGCGCAGCTGGCGCCGCTCGTGCAGAAAGCGCCCGATCAGGCCCAGCGCCAGCACGCCGATCGGCAGGTTGACCAGAAAAATCCAGTGCCAGCTGGCGTACTGGGCAAAGGCGCCGCCCAGCAGCGGCCCGGCAATGGCCGCCATGCCCCACATGCTGGACAGCCAGCCCTGCACGGCGCCGCGCTCTTCCACCGCATACAAATCGCCCGCCAGCGTGTTGACGGTGGCCATCACCGCGCCCGCGCCCAGGCCCTGCAGGCCGCGAAACACGATCAGCGCATGCATGCTCCACGCCAGCGAGCAGGCCGCCGAGCCGGCCAAAAAAATGAGGGCGCCGCCGATCAGCACCGGCTTGCGGCCCAGCAGGTCGGCCAGCTTGCCGTAGATCGGGATGGTCACGGTCTGCGCCAGCACGTAGATCGAGAACACCCAGCTCACCAGGGCCAGGCCGCCCAGATCGCCCACGATCTGCGGGATGGCGGTGGCCACGATGTTGGTGTCCATGGCGGCCAGCAGCATCATGGCCATCAGGCCGGCCAGCACCCAGCGGCGCTGGCGCGCGTCGGGCGCGGCGGGGGCCGGCGCCGCGGCGACGGTCATGACTCGGCGGCGTCCGCAACCGACTGCACGGTGGTCAGCGCCAGGCACAGGTCCTGCCAGGCCTTGGCCTTGTCGGGCAGGGCGCGCAGCAGGTAGGCCGGGTGGTAGGTCACGATCACCGGCACGCCCTGGTAGTGGTGCACGCGCCCGCGCAGGCGGCCGATGGGCTCGCTGGTGTTCAGCAGCGCCTGCACGGCAAAGCGCCCCATGGCCAGGATGATGCGCGGGCGCACCAGTGCCACCTGGCGGCGCAGGTAGGGCTCGCACTGCGCCATTTCGTCCGGCAGCGGGTTGCGGTTGCCCGGCGGGCGGCACTTGATGACGTTGGCGATGTAGACGCCGTGCTTCAAGCCATTTTGGCCTCCAGCGCCCACTGGATAAGCGCTGTCAGCTTCCGCTTTGATAGCATCATCGATGGTGCGCGACAGGCCGATGGCGGCCAGCATGTTGTCCAGCAGCTTGCCGGCCGGGCCGACGAAGGGCTCGCCCAGGCGGTCCTCGGTCTCGCCCGGCGCCTCGCCCACCACCATCCAGTCGGCCGTGCGGCTGCCGACGCCGAACACCGCCTGCGTGCGGCCCACGCACAGCCCGCAGGCGCGGCAGCCGGCCACGGCGGCCTGCAGCGCGTCCCAGTCCATGGCCTCGATGCCGGCGGGACGCGGGCTGGGCACGAAGTCGCCGGCGGGCGCGGGCGCTGCGGCTGGTGCAGCGGGGGCGGGCGGCGTGGCGCGCACGCGCGGCGGTGGCGATGCGGCCGGGGCCATGGGCGTCGCAGGCTGCACGGGCGGCACCGCCTCGGCCGCCACTGCCGCCACCCGTTCGGCCGGCGGCGTGGGCGCCCTGGGCTGCGGTGCCCACAGCCGCACGCCCATTTCCGCGAGCATCGCCCGCTGGCGCGCATCCAGATCCAAAGTCATCATGCCCCCACGCTCCCCCGCTTCGCGTGGTGCGCTGCCCCCCGAGGGGGCGTTCGCGCCTTCGGGCGGCCGGGCGGCGCTCACGCCGCACCCCCATCCGCCAGCCGCAGGTTCATCACCACCGCATCCTCGCGCTGGCCGCGGCCGGCGGGGTAATAGGCCTTGCGCAGGCCGACCTGGGCAAAGCCGTGCTGGCGGTAGATTTGCTGAGCGCGCACATTGCTGGCGCGCACCTCCAGCCACAGCCATTCGGCCTGCTGCCAGCGCGACCACAGCGCCAGCGCGTCCAGCATGGCGCGCGCCCAGCCCTGGTGCTGGTAGGCCGGCGCGACGGTGATGTTGAGCAGGTGCACCTCGCGGTAGCCGGCCATGGCGACGAAGTAGCCCGCCAGCTCGTCACCGACCCACAGGCACTGCGCCAGGTAGCCGGCGGCAACGCTGTCGCTGAAGTTGCCGCGCGACCAGGGGTGGCTGTAGACGGCCTGCTCGATGGTCTGCACCGCGTCCAGTTGCGCGGCCGACAGCGGCTCGAAGCGCGCCGCACCCGGCGGACGGGGCAGCGCGTCGGCGAGGGGCGGGGTGGGCAGGGCGCTCATGATCGCTCGCCTGACGTCAGCGCGCGGCCGCCGCGGCGCGCTCGGCGGTGGTTTGCGCCACCTTGTCGCGCACGTACAGCGGCAGCGCCTGCTCGGCCGGCACCGCACGGCCGGCGGCCAGCAGCGCCGGCGCCAGGCCCAGCAGGGCGTGCGCGCTGGGCGCGGCGGCGTGTTGCGGCAGCGCCCGCAGCGCGGCCGGCAGGCGTGCGCCGTAGGCCGCGAAGGCGTTGCCGGCCAGCACCCAGGGCGCCGCCGGCCCGGCCGGCAGGGCCAGGGCCTCGGGCGCGCCCACCTGGGCCTCGCCCAAAGCCGTCCAGCCGGCGCCGGCCGTCCAGGCCCAGGGCTGGGCATAGACCTGGTCCATGCGCGCGTCCAGCAGCGCCAGCACGGACGTGCCGCCGTGGGCGGCGCGCGCGTCCTCGGCCACGGCCAGCAGGGTGTCGACCGGCAGCACCGGCACGGCGGCGCCGAAGGCCAGGCCCTGCGCCACGGCGCAGGCGGTGCGCAGGCCGGTGAACGAGCCCGGCCCGCGCCCGAAGGCGATGGCGTCCAGCTCGGCCAGCGCGAGGCCCGCCTCGTGCAGCAGGCGCAGCACGATGGGAATCAGCGTGCTGGAGGCCTGCGCGCCGCCGGCGCCCGTGTGCAGCCACTGCCGCTCGCCGCGCTGCACGCCGATGGACAACTGCTCGGTGCTGGTGTCGAAGGCCAACAGCTTCATGAGGCGGCCTCCTGCAACGCGTGGTCGCCCCGCGTGGCGGCCGGCGCCGTCACGCCCAGCAGGATGCCGGCCGTCACCAGCACCAGCCCGGCGACCAGGTTCCAGCCCAGCGGCTCACCCAGCAGCGCCACCGCGCCCAGCGCCGACAGGCCGGGCACCAGGGCGGTCAGCATGGTGGTGCGCACCGGCCCGAAGCACCGGATCATGACGACGAAGGTGATGCCGGCCAGCACCACCAGGCCCAGGCCCTGGAACAGCGCCTGCGCGATGACTTCGCTCCACGGCGCCTGATGCAGCCGCGAAGGCAGCCAGCCCAGCGCCGTGCCCAGCACGAAGAAGGGCACGTAGCACAGGGCGCCGAAGGCCGTGATGGCGATGGTGGCGCGCACCGCGTCGAGCGCGAAGCGCCGCGCCAGCACGCCGTACATCGACCAGCAGAAAGCCGCGCTGACAAAGATCAGGTCGCCCTTCCACACTTCGCCACCCGTCAAGGCCGTGCGCAGGCTGGCGCCGCCCACCACCAGGCCGCCGCCGGCGATGCAGCCCAGCGCCAGCAGCCGCGCGCGCGTCAGCCGCTCGCCCAGGAGGGGCACCGCCAGAAAGCCCGCCCACAGCGGCAGGCTGCCGGGCATCAGCACCGAAGCGTGCGCGGCCGGCGCGTAGAAAAAGCCCGCATAGCACAGCACCGAATACAGCAGGCCGCCGAACAGCCCGGCCCACGCGGTTTGCCTGAATGGCAGGGGCGACAGCCCCCACAGAGAGGCGCTGCCGTGCGCCGGCCCGCCGCGCCGCGTCAGCCACAGCGCCCAGGGCACGGTGACCACGGCCGCGCCCCCCAGGCGCACCAGCGCCAGGTCGAAGGGCAGCAGGGTGTGGGAGGCCGAGGCCCGGCCGACGATGATGAAGCCGGTCCACAAGGCCACCGTGACGACGGCCGCCAGGGTGCCGGTCGCGCGCGGTGACAGGGGCATGGGGCGATTATCGCCCTGCGCCCCTCGGCCCGGCGCGGCGCGGCGCTACCCCGGCCCCACGTTGCCGTCGCCAAAGCGGATGTTGGTCTCGACCGGCGCATCGGGGTCGTAGGGCGGCGGGTTGCGCGGGCCCGGGCGCGGCGCGGCGCGCACCGGCGCGGGCGGCTGGCCGGCGGCGGGCGCCACGCGGGTGCAGGTGACGGCCTCGGGGATGCCGGCATACGTCAGGCGCACCAGGCGCTGGTCCACGCCCAGGCCGAACTCGGCCGTGAGGGTGGCATCGCCGTAAATCAAGGCGTCGGCCTGCTGCGATGGCCGCCGCTCCAGCACGGCGTGGCCGCGCTGGCCGTCCAGCAGGGCCATGTCCTCGTACAGCCGCGCCTCGAAGCCGAGGCCCTCGGGGCATTGGTAAGCCAGGCGCGGTGCGTCGCGCAGGGCGGCGCAGCCGGCCAATGCGCCGAACACTATCAAATAAATAGCTACCTGCGCTTGGTGCGCAAGCGCCACAGACCGATTTGGCTTGAAACCGCTGCGCACGCCGCGCCTACTTGGGCCACAGCGCCCACAGCTGGAGCGGCTGCTTCATGCGCCCGGCCAGCTCGCCCGCCTCGGCACCCCAGCCGGCAAAGTAGTCGGCGCGCACGGCGCCGCGGATGGCGCTGCCGGTGTCCTGCGCCAGCACCAGGCGCTGCAGCTTGGCCACCGGCCCGCTGGAGACCAGCCACACCGGCGTGCCGTAGGGAATGCTTTGCGGATCGACGGCGATCGAGCGCCCGGGCGTCAGCGCCACGCCTTGCGCGCCCTTGGGGCCGAACTGCTCGTCCAGCGGCGTGAGCGGCTCTTCGCGGAAGAACACCACGCGCGGGTTGCTCCACAGAAAGTCCTGCACGCGCTCGGGGTGCTCGGCCAGCCAGGCCTTGATGCCGGGCCAGGTGGCGTCCTGGATGGCGCCCTGACTCAGCAGCCAGCTGCCCGGGCTGCGATAGGGCTGGTTGTTGGTGCCGGCAAAGGCCAGGCGCACCAGGCGCTGGCTGCCGTCGGGCTCGGTCACGCGCACCCGGCCCGAACCCTGGATCTGCAGGATCATGGCGTCCACCGGGTCGGCCAGCCAGGCGATCTCGCTGCCGGCCAGCTGGGCGCGCACCTCGGGGCGGGTGTCGATGTCGCGTCGCGTGTACCAGCTCTGGCGCGCATTCAGGCCCGGCGGCGGGGCGTAGATGGGCACCTGGAAGACGCCGCCGGGCTGGCGCGCGGCCTCGTACACGGGCTCGAAATAGCTGGTCAGCAGGCCATCGCTTGCACTGCCGGTCAAAGGCTCGACGCGGTAGGGCTGCAGGCGCTGGCGCATCCACTGGCGCTGCTCCTCGGGCGTGGCCAGCGACAGGCGCCGCACCTCGCTGCACAGCGCCTTGAAGGCGGCCGGCGGGCGCTCGCAGCTTTTCAGCCAGGCGTTCCAGGCCTCGTAGGTGGCGTCCTGGTCGAAGCCCGGCAGGTCGGCCCAGCGCACCGGCACCCAGCGACTGCCCGGGCGCTGCAGCGCGGGGCCGGTGGGGACGCCGTCGGGCGTGGCGGTGAGTGGCGGCAGGGGCGACTCGGCGCCTGCGGCCGGCACGCTGGGCGCCGGCGGCTTGAGCGCGCAGCTGGCCAGCGTTCCTACAATGGCGGCCATTGCCAATACCCGGACTCCCCGCGACATGACGATCCTGATTCTCGAAGCACTGGGCGTGCTGGTGCTGTTTCTGCTGATGATCTGGTGGACCATGTTTTCGGGGCGCAAGAAGGGCGAGTTGCCGCCCAGTGAGTCGTCGGAACAGCGGGACGAAGGCCCCAAGGGTCCGCAAGCCTGAACGACTCAGGCCGCGCGGCGCCGAGTCGATGGACTGGCTCGCGCCATTATGGTTCCAAGCTCGGCCTGCACGGCGCGGTGACGGTGCAGGCCCGTGCCCGCACCACAACGGTGCAGCGGGGCGATCGGTGGTCACGTCGCTGGCGCTTCGCACCAAGTTCGATTTTCATAGCGTCCGGCCCTTTTCCATCAAGCGCTGCGGCGCTTTCACCTTCATTCATTCTTCCTCTTCGGCGCGCTTGGCACGCTAGTTGCTGAGCTCTGCTTGCAAGCACGGCACCCGCCGTGGCTTCCAAGCGGTTCGGGGACAAGCCCCGGGGAGAAGATGGTGACTCGATCCAGACTGGTGATGGTGGGCAACGGCATGGCGGGCGTGCGCACGCTCGAAGAGCTGCTGAAGATCGCGCCCGATCGCTACGACATCACGGTGTTCGGCGCCGAGCCGCACCCCAACTACAACCGCATCCTGCTGTCGCCGGTGCTGGCGGGCGAGCAGCAGCTGGAGCAGATCGTGCTGAACGACTGGGACTGGTACCGGGAGCACGGTATCCAACTCCACGCCGGCTGCACGGTGACCGCGGTCGATCGGCGCCGGCGCCTGGTGCGCGGCGTGACGGCCGCCGGCCAGGCCATCGAGGCCGGCTACGACCGCCTGATCCTGGCCACGGGCTCCACGCCCTTCATGCTGCCGCTGCCCGGCAAGGATCTGGCGGGCGTGCTGGCCTACCGCGACATTGCCGACACCGAGGCCATGATTGCCGCCGCCGCCCGGTACCGGCACGCCGTGGTGATCGGCGGCGGCCTGCTGGGCCTGGAGGCCGCCAACGGCCTGATGAAACGCGGCATGCAGGTCACCGTGGTGCACGCGGGCGAGTGGCTGATGGAGCGCCAGCTCGACCGCGTGGCCGGGCAGATGCTGCAAAAGGCACTGAGCGAGCGCGGCATGCAATTCCTGATGCAGGCCCAGACCCAGGAACTGCTGGGCAATACCGAAGGCCGGGTGCGGGCCGTGCGCTTCAAGGACGGCAGCGAGGTGCCCGCCGACCTGGTGGTGATGGCCGTGGGCATACGCCCCAACACCGCCCTGGCCGAGTCCATGCACCTGCATGTGAACCGCGGCATCGTCGTCAACGACACGCTGCAGACCACCACCGACGCGCGCATCTACGCCGTGGGCGAATGCGCCGCGCACCGGGGCATCGCCTACGGCCTGGTGGCGCCGCTGTTCGAGCAGGGCAAGGTTTTGGCGAACCACCTGGCGGAGTTCGGCATCGGCCGCTACCCCGGCTCGCAGACCTCGACCAAGCTCAAGGTCACGGGCATCGACCTGTTCTCGGCCGGCGACTTCATGGGCGGTGCGGACACCGAGGAAATCCTGCTCAGCGACCCGGGCAGCGGCCAGTACAAGAAGCTGGTGCTCAAGGACGACAGGCTGGTCGGCGCCTGCCTGTACGGCAACACCGTGGATGGCTCTTGGTACTTCAAGCTGCTGCGCGACGCGCGCCCCGTGGCCGACATCCGCGCCACGCTGATGTTCGGCGAGAGCAACATCGGCGAGGGCGGCCACGCCGGCCAGAGCCAGGCCGCCGCCATGCCCGACACGGCCGAGGTCTGCGGCTGCAACGGCGTGAGCAAGGGAACGATCTGCAAGGCCATCAAGGACAAGGGCCTGTTCACGCTGGACGAGGTGCGCAGGCACACCAAGGCCAGCGCCAGCTGCGGCTCCTGCACCGGCCTGGTGGAGCAGATCCTGATGGCCACCGTGGGCGGCGCCTATGCGGCCGCGCCCAAGACGAAGCCCGTCTGCGCCTGCACCGACCACGGCCACCAGGCCTTGCGCGACGCCATCCGCACGCACCATCTGCTGTCCAAGGAGGCGGTGTTCGCCTTCATGGAATGGAAGACGCCTGACGGCTGCCCGAGCTGCCGCCCGGCGATCAACTACTACCTGCTGAGCACCTGGCCGAAAGAGGCGCAGGATGACCCGCAAAGCCGCGCCATCAACGAGCGCAGCCACGCCAACATCCAGAAGGACGGCAGCTACAGCGTGGTGCCGCGCATGTGGGGTGGTGAGACCACGGCCGCCGAGCTGCGCCGCATCGCCGACGTGGTGGACAAGTACCACATTCCCACGGTGAAGGTGACGGGCGGCCAGCGCATCGACCTGCTGGGCGTGAAGAAGGAGGACCTGCAGGCCGTCTGGGCGGACCTGGGCATGCCCAGCGGCCACGCCTATGCCAAGGCGCTGCGCACCGTGAAGACCTGCGTGGGCAGCGAATGGTGCCGCATGGGCACGCAGGACAGCACGCAAATGGGCAAGGATTTGGAGCGCGCCTTCGTCGGCATGCATGCACCGCACAAGCTCAAGTTCGCCGTCAGCGGCTGCCCGCGCAACTGCGCCGAGAGCGGCATCAAGGACGTGGGCGTGATCGGCGTCGATTCGGGCTGGGAGATGTACATCGCCGGCAACGGCGGCATCAAGACCGAGGTGGCGCAGTTCTTCACCAAGGTGAAGACCGCCGCCGAGGTGCTGGAGTACACGGGCGCCTTCATGCAGCTGTACCGCGAAGAGGGCTGGTACCTGGAGCGCACGGTGCACTACGTGGCGCGCGTGGGCCTGGACCACGTGAAGAAGAAGGTGCTGGACGACGCCGCCAACCGCCAGGCCCTGTGGGCGCGGCTGCAGCAGGCGCTGGCCGGCACGCCCGATCCGTGGTTCGAGGGCGAGAAGGCGCGCGTGGATGCGCGCCAGTTCATCCCGATCGTGCCGCAGGCCGCGCCATTCAATGCCAAATCGACCTGCAGCCCGCCAACGGCAAGCGCCACCAGCTCTTGAAGGAATAGCAATGACCGAATGGACCGCCATCTGCTTCGTGCACGACATCCCCGCCCTGGGCGCGCGCCGCGTGCGCCGCGCCCGCGGCCTGGACGTGGCCATCTTCCGCAACGGCGCGGGCGAGCTGTTCGCCCTGCTCGACCGCTGCCCGCACCGGGGCGGCCCGCTGTCGCAGGGCCTGGTGTTCGGCCGCAGCGTGGCCTGCCCGCTGCACGGCTGGACGATCGAGCTGGCCGACGGCCAGGCCGCCGCGCCCGACACCGGCTGCACGCCGCGCTTCGCGCTCAAGGTCGACGCCGGCATCGTGTACCTGAGCACGCAGGAGCTGGCCAGCCACGCGCTCGACTTGCAGGCGCCGGTGGCCGGCCCCTGCCGGCGCCGCCACGCCCTGGCCTGAATCCCGCTCCGTCCCCTGAACCCAGCCGAAAGCCCAAGATGTCCTACCTCAGCCCAACAGAGTTCGTCACCAAGATGGTGGATACCGGCGAAGCCAAGATCCACATGTCCACCCGCGACACCCTGATCCGCGCCTACATGGCCGGCGCCATCCTGGCGCTGGCGGCGGTGTTCGCCGTCACCGCCTCGGTGATGAGCGGCTCGGCGCTGATCGGCGCGCTGCTGTTCCCGGTCGGCGTGTGCATGCTCTACCTGCTGGGCTTCGACCTGCTGACCGGCGTGTTCATGCTGACGCCGCTGGCCTGGCTGGACAAGCGCCGGGGCGCCAGCATCAAAGGCATCCTGCGCAACTGGGGCCTGGTGTTCGTCGGCAACTTCCTGGGCGCGCTCACCGTGGCGGGCATGATGGCCTTCATCTTCACCTATGGCTTTTCGGTGCCGCCCAACGAGATCGGCCAGAAGATCGGCCACATCGGCGAGGCGCGCACCCTGGGCTACGCCAAGTACGGGCTGATGGGCTGGCTCACCATCTTTTTGCGCGGCGTGCTGTGCAACTGGATGGTGTCGACCGGGGTCGTCGGCGCCATGATCTCCACCACCGTCAGCGGCAAGGTCATCGCCATGTGGATGCCCATCATGCTGTTCTTCGCCATGGGCTTCGAGCATTCGGTGGTCAACATGTTTTTGTTTCCCTCGGGCCTGATGATGGGCGGCAACTTCTCCATCCTGGACTACTTCATCTGGAACGAAATCCCGGTGGTGCTGGGCAACCTGGTGGGCGGCATCGCCTTCACCGGCCTGACGCTGTACACCACCCACGCCCGCACCGCGCCGGCGCGCACGCTGGCCTGAGCCGCAACGGAACCGTCATGAGCATCGGCGCCTACATCAAGCAGATCGGCCGCGGCGCGCGCGGCGCCAGGGGGCTCACGCGCGCCCAGGCGTCCGACCTGCTGGGCCAGGTGCTGGACGGGCGGGCCGGCGAGCTGGAGGTGGGCGCCTTCTGCGTCGCCATGCGCATCAAGGGCGAGACGGCCGAGGAGATGTGCGGCTTCGTCGACGCGGCGCAGGCGCGCGTGGCCCGCTTTCCGGCGGGCGCCGACGGCCGGCCGCTGATCGTGCTGCCCAGCTACAACGGCGCGCGCCGGCTGCCGGTGCTGACCCCCCTGCTGGCCCTGCTGCTGGCGCGCGCCGGCCAGCGCGTGCTGCTGCACGGCATGCGCACCGAGGCCGGCCGGGTTCTGTCGTCCGATGTGCTGGCAGCGCTTAATCTGCCTGCGCTGGCCGCCATCAAACCGATAGCACCGGGCGAAGTCGCCCATGTCGCCACGCCGCTGCTGCACCCCGGCCTGGCGCGCCTGCTGGCCACGCGCGAAACCCTGGGCCTGCGCAACCCCGGCCACAGCGTCGCCAAGCTGCTCACACCCTGCGCCGGCCCGGCGCTGCTGGTAACCAACTACACGCACCCCGCGTACTTCGACACCCTGTGCGCCAGCTGCGCCACCCTGGGCCTGGACGCGCTGCTGTCGCGCGGGCTGGAGGGCGAACCGGCCGCCGACCCGCGCCGCGCGTCGCGCCTGGACGCCTTTGTCGCCGGCGCGCACCAGCTGCTGGACGAGCAGCAGCCCGGCACGGCCGCCGAGGTGCCCGGCCTGCCCGCCGCCATCGACGCGACCGCCACGGCCGACTACACGCGCCGGGTGCTGGCCGGCGAGCTGCCGGTGCCGGCGGCCCTGCAGCGCCAGGTCGATCGCATCGTCGAGTTGAGCGCGCGCATCACGGCGAGGACACCGTCATGACCCGCAGCCTTGGCAGCTGCACCCTGGTCGGCGCCGGCCCGGGCGACCCCGAGCTGCTCACGCTCAAGGCGCTGAAGGCCATCCAGGCCGCCACCGTGCTGCTGGTCGACGACCTGGTGAGCGCGGCCATCGTGGCCCTGGCGCCGGCCGCCGCGCGCGTGGTGCCGGTGGGCAAGCGCGGCGGCTGCCGCAGCACGCCGCAGGCCTTCATCCACCGGCTGATGGTGCGGGCCGTGCGCGCCGGCGAGCACGTGGTGCGACTGAAGGGGGGCGATCCCTTCATCTTCGGCCGCGGCGGCGAGGAGGTGGAGCATCTGCGCGCCGCCGGCATCGCCGTCACGGTGGTCAACGGCATCACCGCCGGCCTGGCCGGCATGACCGGGCTGGGCGCGCCGCTCACGCACCGCACGCACGCGCACGGCGTGCTGTTCGTCACCGGCCACAACCACCCCGGCGAGGCGGCCACCGACTGGCGCCAGCTGGCCGCCACCGCGCGCGCCGCGCGCCTGACCCTGGTCATCTACATGGGCGTGGCCGGCTGCGCCGACATCCAGCAGGGCCTGCTGCAAGGCCTGCCCGCGCACACGCCGGCGGTGGTGATCCAGCACGTCAGCCTGCCCCGGCAGCGCCACGTGCGCACCACGCTGGGCCGCCTGCAGGGCAGCATCGAACGCGAAGGCCTGGGCAGCCCGGCGGTGATCGTGGTCGGCGACGTGGTGCGCGGCGTGGCAGCGAGCAATTTATGGGTCGAAACAGCCTGCGGCCGGTGCTGAACAAGCGCGGGCAGCTTTTATTTTTATAGCTTTGCGCGAACGACGGCTGCGCCCCAACCCTCACCCCGCCACCAGCTCGTACGCCGTGCTGCGCCCGCCCCCCTCCAGCTTGCGCAGCACGCCCAGCGCCATCAGTTCGTTGATGTCGCGCAGCGCCGTGTCGGGCGAGGACTTGGTCATGGCCGCCCACTTGCTGCTGCTCAGCTTGCCCTCGAAACCGTCGAACCAGCGGTTCAGCATCTGCGTCTGGCGCGGGTTCATCGGCGTGCCGGCCCAACGCTGCCAGAAGCGCGCCTTGGCCAGCACCGCATCCAGGCCATCGTGCGCGCTCGCCACCGCGCGCTCCAGCGCGGCCAGGAACCAGGTCAGCCAGGGCGTCACGTCCAGCGCGTCGGCGCGCGTCACCGTCTGGGTGCGCTCCAGAATCTCGTAATAGGCCTTGCGCTCGCGCTGAATCTGCGCCGACAGGCTGTAGTAGCGCTGCGGCGCCATGCCGTCGGCGCGCGCCAGCAGCAGGTCGCCCACCGCGCGGGCGATGCGCCCGTTGCCGTCGTCGAACGGATGCAGCGTGACCAGCCACAGGTGCGCCAGCCCGGCCTTGATCAGCCCCGGCTCGCCGGTCGGCGCGTTCACCCAGGCCAGAAAGTTGTCCATCTCTTGCGCCAGCCGCGTGGCCGGCGGCGCCACGAAGTGCACGCGCTGGCGCTGCACCGGGCCGGAAACCACTTCCATCGGCCCCGCCGCATCGTCGCGCCAGGCCCCCACGCAGATGCGCGCGACCCCGCTGTACCCGGTGGGAAACAGCGCCGCATGCCAGCCGAACAACCGCTCCGCGCTCAAAGGCGCGTCGCAGCGGCCCGTGGCGTCCAGCACCATCGCCACCACGCCCTCCACATGCCGATCCACCGGCGCCAGCGCGCCGATGTCCACCCCCAGCCGCCGCGCGATCGACGAACGGACGGATGCCACCGGCAACGCCTCGCCCTCGATCGCACTGGTCTTGACCACGTCCTCGGTCAGCGCCGCCAGACTGGCCTGGCCTTGGGCGGCCAGCCCCACATCGGCCAAGCGCCCCGCCAGCAAGCCCTGCGCGCGACTCACGCACTCCAGCGCGGGCCAGTCGGTGAGTTGCCAGAGGTAGATTTTTTCACCGCGTGACATGCGGAGATTGTGGAATTTAATCGCCGCAACCACAACGAGCCGCGCACCGGCTTATGCCCTACGATTGCGCTCGCAACCATACCCGATTGGATTGACCTGTTTCCCTATGGCATGATCTCAACGCAAGAGCACCGATCTGTCACATCTCCTCGTGGTCATACAAACCATTGGCTTTAGCCCACGCGAGCCACTCCACCTCTTCGCTCTCCAGAATTTCCAGCTCGCAATCTATGGCCAGGCGCTCTGGAAACAAAATCAAGTTATCGCAAGACCATCGCGCTGATGGCGCGATCAGGCCATCACACCCCAAATACTCCACCGCAGCCCCGATCTGCTGAGTTCGCAGCAAACCAACCTCTTTGTATTGCTCCCTGGGCACGCCCAAGCTCGCGATGTCAGCCTGAATGAGCTTCAACGTACGCCGTGAAGAAACCTGCAAGCGGTGAACTGTTACCGGCTTCGTCGGAACTGGGGTCATTCGCGCGTAGTGAAAGGAAATCTCGGCCAGCGATCCTTCTCTCTGCTGGCTGGTGTACAGCACGGGAGCGGCTCGCGGAACCATCCATCGCCCGCCGTTGGTCGAAGCAGCGACAGGCGACAGGTTCTGCCTCGTTGCCCTGAAAACAACGCCATCAAAGGGCACTGGCTTAAAGGCCGCCAGTGCCTCCAGCAAATCAGGATCATGCTGCACGATGCAATCTCTGTCTTATAGGTAAACCCCATCGAGCAGTCGATCCACTACGGCAAGTACATCGTCTACCTGTCCCTGCTGAATCAGTTCAGCCGGCACTCTTCCTTCGAGGACGCGCTGGCGCGATAGCAACCACATGCGTGCGTCCCGGGGTTCGTAGACGTCCGCCAGTTTGTCTACGATGTACTCCAGCTCCAGCAGTTGTTTTTCAGTTGCCGCATGCGGCAATGTCTTCCCGGTGCTCCACCGGGACACCGTCTCCGGCCTGACATTCAAGATATTGGCTATGTCAGCCGAACGCATAGCTCCCTTGTCATGAATCGATTCAAGCCGACGCGCGATGGCATTGGCACCCATTGCGACTCCTCAAGAAGTTGAAGAAGTTGAGAATTAGCCATTCCCGACACGGGCGATCCGTGTCTTGGGATGGCTTGCGAGCGACTTTTCCCGGCGTTCTTTGGCATAAGGCCCCAAAGTCGTTCTCAGCGTGTTGAGCCCCTTCGCCTTGACCTGCATCTTCTTGAGCAGATCCTCTGGGAGAGACATCTGTTTGGCAATCATGGCCACATCACTGGCAGGGCGGATGTGATCCTCCAAAAACCACGAGGGCCGAAGCGTTTCTGGGATTTGGCCCAGTGCGGCCACCTGCTGGCTGCGCTGATGCAAAAAATGCCGCTCCGGCATCGCACACATGTCCTCGACCCCACGCGGGCAACAGTGCGCATCATGACACCCGAATCTGGCGCGCGCCTTTCCGCCACCAGCCTCAAAAAAACGCTCCGCGTCGTCGCGAGGAAGCGACATGTCGATCTGGGGGATATAGACACGCACCTTTGGGCTAAATCCTCGGCCACTGGGCGGCTTGCGCCAGTTGCTCACCTCCAGCCGCTCGCTCAGAGTAATCCCATGAGCGATACCCCCTACCCCACCAAATGCCATCAGCGACAGGCCTGGTATACCGCCAACATGGTCAGCAACGATGGGCACACCCAACGCTTGAAAATCTGTAGCGGCATCGCAATAACGAACAATCTGGGTTGCATTGCTGTCCGCTCCGCAACCCGCCACGTTCAGCCACAAACCTTGCACATTGGCGGCCCGCAGCCATTCGATCACCGCTAAGCGTTTGGCTGGCGTGCGAAAGATCTCGTACGAAATGGTCAAGGGATACAGAACTTCGATGGCTCCGCCCCCATTGCGGTCAAGCGCGTCCCGCAGGTTGCTCGCGAGCGCGATGTCAATAGGCAACCATGGCGATTCAACCTCAGTGATCAGATGTGTTGGTGCCAGCACCTGAGAGAACCCATTATCCATAGCAAAGGCAGCAAGGCCTTCAGCGCACTGTCTTTGCGCAAACGCTGTCTGAAAGTCCTGCACCGTATGGGGCCGATCCTTGGCCCACGGCAAGTCTTTCATCGATGAACGATACCCACCCGGCGTCGCCATGGCAGCGGTCATTGGGTCAAGAACCACATCAATCCGCCTCTCCTGCGCCAGCGTCAGCAACTCCTTTTGGTGTTTGACCAGCTTGGCTTCCAGAACGACCCCTGTGAACTGGATGTGTCGTGTTGCGATGAAACTCTGTAGCTCAGGGCTACCCACGCGGGCAACACGGATGTAAAGACCTAGGGGATCGGGAGCTGAACGTACGAGGCGCAGATTGGGGGTCATGGCAATGGACTCCAAAGTGTTGGGGAGATTATCTTTTTAACAGCCATTTGTCAAGTCTTATTTATTGACATTTCAATTGACTCGAACCCAACCATGCGAAAAATTGCTGTCCACATCAAATGGCTCCCCCTCACCTCGGTAAGAACAACAACCACACCACCAGCAACACATTCACCACCCCGCTCACGCCCAGCAACAGTTTCCACGGCATCGTCAGGTCGCGCTGCGGCAGCGGGGTATCGGGAAGGCCGCGGTCAGGGGGCAGCTGACGACGCGTTCGAGGGCGAGCAGGAATTCCTCAACGGCTCAAAGTACCGTCGCTTGCCGTGCGCCGCCGCGTTCAAGGCGCGGCTCTTGGCGACCTGATTCTCGACGTAGCGACCTCGTAAGCGCTCGCCACCTATCAGATCAACGCCGCAATCGCCTGACCCATCTCGACGGTGTTGGCCGTGCCGCCCAGGTCGCGCGTGCGCGGGCCTTCGCGCAGCACGGTCTCGATGGCACGCAGGATCGCATCGTGCGCCGCCTGCTCGCCCAGAAACTGCAGCATCAGCGCGGCCGACCAGATCATGGCCACGGGGTTGGCGATGCCTTGGCCGGCAATGTCGGGCGCCGAGCCGTGCACGGGCTCGAACAGGCTGGGGAATTGGCGTTCGGGGTTCAGGTTGGCCGAGGGCGCCAGGCCGATGGTTCCGGTGCAGGCCGGGCCCAGGTCGCTCAGGATGTCGCCGAACAGGTTGCTGGCCACCACGACGTCGAAGCGCTCGGGCTGCAGCACGAAGCGCGCGGTGAGAATGTCGATGTGGTGCTTTTGCACGGCCACCTGCGGGTAGCGCGCAGCCATGGCGTCGGCGCGGCCGTCCCACCAGGGCATGGAAATCGCAATGCCGTTGCTCTTGGTGGCGACGTCGAGCTTCTTGCGCGGGCGCGCCGCCGCCTGCTCGAAGGCAAACTTGAGCACGCGGTCGGTGCCGAAGGCGCTCATCACCGTCTCCTGCACGACGATTTCGCGCTCGGTGCCGGCATACATCACGCCGCCCAGGTTGGTGTATTCGCCCTCGGTGTTTTCGCGCACGACGAGAAAGTCGATGTCGCCCGCCTGCTTGCCGGCCAGCGGGCAGGGCACGCCCTCGAACAGGCGCACCGGGCGCAGGTTGATGTACTGGTCGAACTCGCGCCGAAACTTCAGCAGGCTGCCCCACAGCGACACGTGGTCGGGCACCGTGGCCGGCCAGCCGACGGCGCCGAACAGCAGCGCGTCCATGGGCTGCAGCTGCTGCTTCCAGTCGGGCGGCATCATCTCGCCGTGCTGGCGGTAATGCTCGCAGCTGGCCCAGGCGATGGGCGTGAGGTCGAGCTGGACGCCGAACTTCTGCTGCACGACGGCGAGCACGCGCAGCGCCTCGGGCATCACCTCGGTGCCGATGCCGTCGCCGGGGATGACGGCGATGCGGTGGGGGCGTGCGCGCACTGGACGACCCTCCGCGCTTGCGCGCTGCGGGATTCGCACTTGGGAGCGGCCCGGCGTGCTCATGTCTGCCGCCTTACCAGCGTTGCTTGAAGCGCGTGTAGGCGTTCTCGAGGTAGCCCTCGTTGGTGAACAGGCGCAGCATGGCGGGCGTGAAGTACAGGCTGTCGGCAAACAGCCAGCGGTTGTAGTCGGCGCCGGCCACCAGCGTGCCGGTGGTGCAGGTGCTGGCGTCGGGCGTGGTGCAGACCGGGTCGTTGCCGTTGTCGACCGGATAGTTCTGGGGCTTGTTGTAGACCAGGTTGAAGAACAGCGCGGGGTCGAAGTACAGCACGGTGGCGCCCATGTCGACGATCTGGGTCAGCAGGCGGTCGTTGAAGGCCACCGACATGCGGGTGGCGTCGTCGGTGATGTTGCGGTTGCGCGCCCAGGGCGTGATGCCCAGGTTGTACACGCCGCTGACCACCACGTGCGTGGCGCCGGCAGCCACCACGCGGCGCACCTGGTCGGCCAGCGCGCGGGCGGCGGTGTCGATGGCGGTGTCGGTGGCGGCCGAGATGCCGGTGGCGGCCACGGCGTCGACGATGTCGCTCATGCCGCCGTTGATGAACACCACGTCATTCTTGCCCAGCGCGGTGCGCGCCAGCACGGCGTCGATCTGCGCCGTCACGCTGGGGGCGTTGGTGCCGCTGGTGGTGTCGGCCAGGGCCACGCGGGCGTTGCCCTGCGCGTAGCCGAAGCCGCCGGCGGTGGCGGCGGTGAGCGTCAGGTTGTAGTAGCCCGCCAGCTGCTGCAGCCAGTTGGGCGTGCCGTCGTTGACGGTGTAGCGGTGGCCGTTCTGGCCCACGTCGGCAAAGCCGTCGCCCACGCTGATGAAGCGCTCGGGATGCAGGTCAGACACCACCGAGCCCGAGCCGCAGGAGGCCAGCAGGGCGGTGGCGGCAACCAGCAGGCCGCCAGCGGCGCGGCGAATCCACAAGGAAGGCATGGGGTGAGCTCCAGAGACGACAAAAGCGCAAGTTTAACGAGGGCGCGACGGGCCGCGCCGCACTCGCCGTCAGCCGGCCGCGGTGGCGCGCTGCAGGCGGTCGCGCACGCCGTCCCAGGCGGCGTCCGCCGGTGGCGTCTCGACCCAGATCAGTCTGGCCTGCGCGTCGTCGAAGGCGCGCAGCACGGCAAACAGCTGCTGCGCGGCGGCGCCGGCGTCGTCGGGCATGCGGCGCAGCAGCAGGTGCGCGCTGGGCGAAGCGAGCGGCGCGCGCGCCCACACGGCGATGTGGCGTGCGTCGGCCCCCAGCAGCTGCAGCGCGGTGCGCAGCTCGGCCGCGCTCATCAGGCGCACGCGGGCGCGCGGCGCGTAGTGCGCGGCCAGCGTGCCCGAGGCCTTGGGGTCGGGCGCGCCCAGCTCGGCCTGCGTGCGCAGGCGCTGGCCGGCGGCACGCTCGATGTCGGCGCGCGCCAGCTGGCCGGGCCGCAGCAGCACCGGCGCGCCGCGCGTGCAGTCGACGATGGTGGATTCGATGCCGACCGCGCAGGCGCCGCCGTCCAGCACCAGCAGGTCGTCGCCGAACTCGGCCGCCACGTGGGGTGCGGTGGTGGGGCTGACGCGGCCGAAGCGGTTGGCGCTGGGCGCCGCCAGCCCCAGCACGCCGCGCGCCGCGCAGGCCGCCAGCAGCGCCTGCGCCACCGGGTGCGCCGGGCAGCGCAGGCCGATGGTGGGCTGGCCGCCCGCCGCCGCTTCGGCCACGCCGGCCCGGCGCGGCAGGATGAGGGTGAGCGGGCCGGGCCAGAAGGCGTCGATCAGGCGCTGGGCAAAGGCCGGCACGGCGGCGTGTGATGTTTGCCCCCACGCTGCGCTGCTTCGCATGCTGCGCTGCCCCCCGAGGGGGCCTTCGCCGCCTTGGGGCGGCCCGGCGGCAGCGAAATGCGCAACCTGCGCTGCGCTGGCCACGTGCACGATCAATGGGTGATCGGCCGGCCGGCCCTTGGTGGCGTAGATCTGGCGCACCGCGGCGGCGTTGTCGGCGTCGCCGGCCAGGCCGTAGACGGTTTCGGTCGGCAGGCCGACCAGCTGGCCGGCGGCCAGGGCGTCGGCGGCGCGGGCGATGGATGCGGCCTGCTGGCCGTCCAGGATCATCACCAGGCCTCGATGCCCAGCAGCGCCGCCGCGCGCAGCGCCTGCTGGCGCACGCTGGCGGCATCCGGGCCGATGACGGTGAGGTGACCCATCTTGCGGCCGGGCCGCGCCTGGGCCTTGCCGTACAGGTGCAGGCGCGCGCCGGGCAGGGCCAGCACGGGGGCCCAGGGCGGCTGGCGCGGGGCACCGGCCGCGTCGAACCACAGCTCGCCCAGCAGGTTGAGCATGATGGCGGCGCTGTGCTGGCGCGGCGCCGGCAGCGGCAGACCGGCCAGGGTGCGCACCTGCAGGTCGAACTGCGACAGGTCACACGCGTCGACCGTGTAGTGGCCGCTGTTGTGCGGGCGCGGCGCCATCTCGTTGACCACCAGGCGCCCGTCCTGCAGCACGAAGTATTCGACGCACAGCACGCCGACGTAGCCCAGCTCGTTGACTATGTTTTTGGTAGCTGCTTGCGCTTGCTGGACAAGCGCTGTGGGTAGATTTTGTTCAAAAACCTCGGTCACGGCCAGGATGCCGCCGCGGTGCAGGTTGCGCTGCACCGGCAGGCTGACCACGCTGCCGTCCGCGCCGCGCGCGACGATCACCGAGCACTCCAGCGCCAGCGGCAGCAGTTGCTCCAGCACGCAGGCCACGCCGCCCATCTGCCGCCAGGCGGCGGCCAGCTCGGCGCGCGTGGCCACGCGCGCCTGGCCCTTGCCGTCGTAGCCCAGGCGGGCCGACTTGAGGATGCCGGGCAGCAGGGCGCCGGGCACGGCGGCCAGGTCGGCCTCGGACTCGATCACCGCGTGCGGCGCCGGCGCCACGCCGCTGGCGGCGGCGCAACGGGCAAAGTGCGCCTTCTCGCGGATGCGGTCCTGCGCGATGGCCACGCACGTGGCCGGTGGCGCCACCGCGCGCGTGCGCGCCAGCTCGGCCAGCGCCTCGGCCGGCACGTTCTCGAACTCGGTGGTGATGGCGTGGGCGCGCGCGGCCAGCTCGCGCAGGGCGTTGGCGTCGCGGTAGTCGGCCTGGATGAAGTGGTGGGCGATGCGCCCGGCCGGGCTGGCGCGGTCGGGGTCGAGCACCACCGTCTCGTAGCCCAACGCCTGCGCCGCGTGCACGAACATGCGGCCCAGCTGGCCGCCGCCCAGCACGCCCAGGGTGGCGGGGCGGCCGTCCACCATGCTGCTGGGAAGGATCATCATGCCTCCAGGCTGCGCGGCTGCCGTGGCTGCGCGTCACCCGCAGCGCATGAAACACCGCGTGCCCAATGGCCGCGAAGCAGGCCATGCCAGCGATCGCCGTGGCCGGGGTCTCCCCGGCCACTGGCGATGCCCCCTTGAGGGGGGAGGCGAAACATCGCGCAGCGAGTGGAGCAACGGGGGTGGTTCATTTCGGCGGCAAAGTCATGGCGCGCGCGGCGGCGGTTTGTTCGGCGCGAAAGGCGTGCAGCCGCTCGCGCAGGGGCGCGTCGTCGGCCGCCAGCAGAGCGACCGCAAACAGCGCCGCGTTGGCCGCGCCGGCCGCGCCGATGGCGAAGGTGGCCACCGGCACGCCCTTGGGCATCTGCACGATGGAATGCAGAGAATCGACGCCCTGCAGGTGGCGCGAGGCCACCGGCACGCCCAGCACCGGCACCACGGTCTTGGCCGCCAGCATGCCGGGCAGGTGCGCCGCGCCGCCGGCGCCGGCGACGATGGCGCGCAGGCCGCGCGCCTCGGCCTGCTCGGCATAGGCAAACAGGTCGTCGGGCATGCGGTGCGCCGAGATCACGCGCGCCTCGTGCGCAATGCCGAACTGCTGCAGGATGTGCACCGCGTGCTGCATGGTGTCCCAGTCGCTGCTGGAACCCATCACCACGCCGATGAGGGGACTCGTCATGAGGCTATTGCACAATGGTTGTTTTCCCCGATTTTGCCCGCACATCAGCCAACATGATCGACGTCACCGTACAAAACTTCGAAACCGAGGTGCTCAAGGCCTCGATGACCGCACCCGTGCTGGTGGACATCTGGGCCGAGTGGTGCGGCCCCTGCAAGCAGCTGGGCCCCGTGCTCGAGCAGCTCGAGCTCGAATACGCCGGCCGCTTTACGCTGGCCAAGCTCGACGCCGACAAGCAGCAGGACATCGCCGGCCAGCTCTCGCAGATGTTCGGCGTGCGCAGCATCCCGTTTTGCGTGCTGTTCGCCGGCGGCCAGCCGGTGGACGGCTTTGTCGGCGCGCTGCCCGCCGCGCAGGTGCGCCAGTTCCTGGACAAGCACGTGCCCAGCGAGGGCGCCGTGGCCGCCGAGGCCCAGGCCGACGAGGCCGAAGCCCTGCTGGAGTCGGGCGACACCGACGCCGCGCTGGCCAAGCTGGCCGACGCACTGGCGCACGACCCGGGCAACGACGCCGCGCGCTCGGACTACGTGCGCCTGCTGATCGGCACCGGTGCCTACGCCGAGGCCGCCGCCGCCCTGGAAGAACCGCTGGCGCGCGAGCCGCGCCCGCTGCACTTCGACGCCCTGCGCCGTTGGCTGGACGCCATCGAGTTCGTGCACCAGGACGAGCGCGGCAACTGGCCCATCGAGCAATACGACGCCGCCATCGCGCAGAACAAGCGCGACTTCGACACCCGCTTTGCCAAGGCCCGCGCCCTGATGGCCGAGGGCCAGTGGACCGCCAGCATGGACGAGCTGCTGGAGATCATCATGCGCGACCGCAAGTGGAACGAGGAGGCCGCGCGCAAGACCTACGTCGCCATCCTCGAACTGCTGACCCCGCCGCCGCAAAAACCCGGCGCCGCCGCCGACGGCAAAAGCGCCGGCGGCATCGAGCTGACCGGCAAGGCTGCCAAGCAGGAAGACCCGCAGGCCGAGCTGCTGTCCAGCTATCGGCGCAAGCTGTCGATGGCGTTGAATTGAGGGCGGCGGCTGGATGGGGAAAGGCCGTGCCGATGTACCCGCCGTCCGGCGGCGCCCAGGTTCGATGTGAGACTGAGATGATCCCGCTATTTTTAGGTTTGGCTAAACGAGACGGGGCGAATCTCCGCCTGTGCACCGGCAGGACTGGACAGCATTGCGCGACTGGCGTTTTTCGTGCGTGTGTCGTATAACTCTAGTTAGGCTTGCAAGAGAACATGGCGTATCGTGATGTCGTTACAACAACAGGAGACATATCGTGGTCAAAGTAGCGTTGTTCGTTCGCCTTGAAGCGAAACCCGGAAAAGAGAAAGAGGTGGAGAGCTTCCTTATGGGCGGTCTTCCCATTGTCAATGAGGAGCCTGCCACCACTGCTTGGTTTGGCATTCGCCTTGGGCCAAGTACTTTCGGAATCTTTGATGCCTTTCCGAATGAAGCGGGTCGGCAAGCCCATCTCTCCGGCAAGGTCGCAGCAGCGTTAATGGCAAAGGCCGGTGAGTTGTTCTCCGAGCCGCCGTCCATCGAGAAAGTTGACGTACTTGCGGCAAAGCTACCCGGCTAAGCAAGCCTAACAATTCGTTCAAGCCGAACCTGCTTCGTGGCGGCTCTGGGCGCTTGGCGCTACGCTAGCGCCCATCGCCGGCCACTTCGCAGGTCGGCTTAACTCAGGCGTTAGGCAGCACATCTCGCAGCGCGAGGCACACTCACGATTCGGAGGACCTATATGGCTTTTGAAGATTCCCAGCGCACTGCACACACAACTCACGCGACATTGGTGTTCGAGCGCGAAATTCCAGCAACCGTCGAAAGAGTATTCGCAGCTTTCGCAAGCGCGAAAATTCGGTCGGAATGGGGGGCGCCGTCAGACACTGCCACCATAATCTATGACCAAGATGACTTTCGAGAGGGCGGTGAAGATCGCTTCCGTTGCGGCTCCAAGTCAAATCCAAACATTCACGGCACTACACGCTATCTTGAAATCATCCCGAATCGCCGCATCGTCTCCAGCGAGACGATCTCGATGGATGGAAAACGACTCTGTGCTTCACTAACTACTCTTGAGCTGGCTAAGTCTGGAAGCGTAACGAAGCTAAGAAGCACCAGCCAAGTTGCGTCCTTCATTGGTCAGGACATGATTTCTGGCACGGAGACCGGAAACAATGGTTCACTGAATAGTCTCGTCAACTACTTCTCCAGAGAGCGAGCGTGATCAATGTTGTCGCGCACGTTTGCTGCCTAACAAGCGCTTGCAGCGGACGCCCGCAAGCGGGCGCCGCTGAAGCGCGGCGTTAGCATTCAAGAGGCATATTTGATGCGTAAATTCAACAAAAAACATCTAACCTTTCTGCTTGTTTTTTCATTTCTTATTAGTACAAACACCCACTCTAGACAATCTCCAATCGAAGGAGCGGAAAACGCCTGGAACGATTTCGCGATATGTAAAAATAAAGTTCTTAAAGATCCAGAGCTTCAAAATAAAATATATCAAAGCGATCGGCTGGCATCAAAAAGAACAGAAGCCACGCTAATAAAATCATCAATACAGCTCTTTGGCGAAGAAGACACAAAAATAATGAGGAATACGGCCGAAACAAGATCAGAATTCACGATTTACAAATCCGCCTCTTCATATGAAAAACGCCCTTATCAAGAACGCGTTGAAAATCTAAACTCTTGCCGGCGCTTGTTTGAATTCTTCAGGAATTAACGTCACTTATTATGCTAACTGTCGCATCCCGGACGATCATATGGTCGCTTATGAAACAGATCCGGCCGCTCCTGGTACCACTGCTTCATGGCCTGCATAGGCGTCTTGCTGCCCAATGCTGACTGGGGCAACTGGTGGTTGTACAGGGCCACATAGCGCTGCAAGGTCTGCTGCATGTCCTCGCGGCTGTTGAATCGGTGAGTCTTGAGCACATCGGCAATGCGCCCGTTGAACCTCTCCACCATGCCGTTGGTTCTGGGCGTCCTGGGCTTTGTCAGCCGGTGCTCGATGCCCAGTTCCTGGCATAGCCGATCGAACTCGTGATTCCCGCTGGGTTCACGCTCCTTGCTGGCAAACAGGCGGTCCGTGAATTCCTTGCCGTTGTCGGTTAGCAGCTTTCTGATCTTGATCGGGCAGGCCTTGTGCAGGGCAGCCAGAAAGGCCCGGGCACTGGCGGCTGTCTTGCTGGCCTTGAATTGCACGAACACCCAGCGCGTGGCCCGATCAATGGCCACGAACAGGTAGCGTCTGCTGCTCTCGTCCTGCATCTGAGGCAGGTACTTCACATCCACATGCACGTAGCCTGGCTCGTAGCTCTTGAAGGCCTTGTGGGTCTGCACAGGCTCCTGGGGCTTCAGGGCATTGAGGTTGCCTGCTCCATGGCGGCGCAGACACCGGTCCAGGCCCGAACGAGAGACATCGGGACTGAGGAACTCCCGTGTGACGGCCAACAGATCATCCAGGGGCAATAGCAAGGTGCGCCGCAGGTGGACCACGATAGCTTCCTGTGCTGGGGTGAGCACCGTTTGCAGGCGGTGGGCCGTGTGGGAGCGGTCCCCGAACACATCGCGCTTCTTCCACTTGTAGACCGTCTGCTCGGTGATGCCAAAGCGCTGGGCCAACACACTGGCGCTCTCGCTGCTGGCGGCGATCTCGGCACGCACGGCAGGCGTGGTGCGCGCGTTCTTGTGCAGGGCTATCAGCATGGTTGTACTCCCGAGATCGATTGCAGAGACTCTATCAACTCTTGCAAAACGGCTCGGGCCATGAAGAGTGGATACCGGTTAGAGTCTATGCAATCATCCGGGATGCGACAGCTAGCGCTGTGGTTTGACGGGAGGCGATAGTTGAATTTCGGCACGCGGCCATCGGTGGGCACGTCTGCTCTTGTTTTAAGAGCTACCAGCGCTTGACCAGAGAGCGCTGGAGCCTGGTTTCATTCATATTTCTCCTGTAGCCCGCCCCGGACCGCAGCGCGCCCGCGAGCGCGATGCGTGAAACACGTCATCAACTCAAATCTCGTGGCACCACCCCCTCCGCTTCACACCATCGGCGGTAGTCCGCCCGCCTATCGGCCGTACTGATCCGCTGCAACACCGCATGGTGCGGCCCCAGGTACTCCACGCTGCCCTTCACCACCACATGCACCAGCAGCTCTTCGGTACCCGTCGCCTCCCACCAGTCCACATTGCCGGCGGGCTCATGGATGTAGTCGCCCGGCCGCACCACGCGGCCATCGTTCAGGCGGCGCTCGCCCACCAGCGTCAGGGCGTGCACTTCGCCCGTGTGACGGTGCAGGCCCAGCCGCGTGCCGGGCGACAGGCGCATCAGTTCCACCCAACCAGCATCGTCGGGCAGGAACTGGATGGGCAGGGACCACTTGCCTTCGCCTTCGGGGATCCAGCCCGCCAGGCCTGCACGCCCCAGCGTCTGGGCCACGATCACGTCGGCAAGGGGGTTGTTCGTTGTCGTCATCGTCGTCATGTCGGTGCTCCTGGGTAGTTTTTGGTGGATTGCTTGCTTATTGCTCGGGGTGCTGGTGGCGGTATTCCTGCGTGCGGCCGCCAAAGCCGTACGCGGTGGCGCGCACGTCCTGCACGTAGACGTAGCTTTCGGGGTGCAGCGCGCCCAGCAGGCCCTCGAAGGCTGCGAACGCCTCGGTGATGTAGCGCGCCTTTTCGGCCTTGGTGTTGGTCTCGTCCACCACCTTGACGTCGAAGTAGAAGCTCGACTGTTTCAGGTCGGCCAGGGACCGGCCGGCGACGTACCAGTCGGCGGGGTCGACAAAGGTGATGACCACAGCGGTCAGGTCGCGCCGCTTGCCGAGCACGCGGGTGGTCAGGTCCAGCAGGGTTTCTGCGA
>OFTX01000236.1_pt1 | contig 33826 bp, 31 predicted proteins | sample 1775051 | NCBI WGS metagenome assembly OFTX01 (sample SAMN08195772, study PRJEB24354) | sludge metagenome | isolation source: sludge from phenol fed wastewater aerobic bioreactor A | place: India: Nagpur | collected 2016-09-15
GCAGTTGCCGCCCCGCGCCGCCGCCCTTGGGGAGAACCGCAGTGGCTGTCACTTGCCCGATTGCAGCGCCGCATTCACGGCTTGGTCGGCCGTCTTCAGGGCGTCCTGCGGCGAGGCCTTTCCGAAGACCAGGCTCTCCAGCGCGGCCTGCAGGGCATCGCTGGCCTGCTGCCCGCCGACAGCAATCGGGAACGGCGTGGCGTTCGGAATCTCGTCCACGTAGGTCTTGATGAAGGGGTCCGACAGGCCGGACGCGTGCGCGGTCAGATCGGAGCCGCGGCTCGGCAGGATGCCCATGCCCATCAGCACGTCGCCCATCGCCGAGGAACCGTTCTTTCCGCTCTGGGGGCCGTTGAGGTAGGTGAGGAACTTCCACGCCGCGTCCTGCGCGGCCTGATCGGCGCGGGCGTTGACCATGGTGCGGCAGGGGTAGGAGATGCTCGACGACTTGGTGCCCGACGGGCCCTTCGGGATCGGCGCGGTCGCGATGTCCTTGAAGTTGTCGCCCATCGACTGCTTGAGCGTGCTCTCCCACCAGTTCGCCATGATGATCATGGCCGTCTTGCCGTTCGCGAAGTTGTCCAGGTACGGGCCGGTGGTGTTCGCGTTCGCCGCGCTCATCGAGGCGACGGTTGAGCCGGCCTTGAGCAACGTCTCGTACAGCTGCGCGGTCGCTTCGACGTTCGGCGTGGTGAGCGCCGACGCCGTCTTGTCGGAGTTCAGGAAGTAGCCGTCATTGGAGGCGGCGAGCGACAGGAACGGATGGTCGACACCGGCCGCCCAGTTGGTGATGACGCCGAAACCCTGCTGACCCTTCGCCTTGTCGGTGAGCTTCGCCGCGTCGGCCACCAACTCGTCCCAGGTGGCCGGCGGTTGTGAGATGCCTGCCGCCGCAAAGAGTTTCGTATTGTAGTTCAGTGCGTAGAGATCCACCTCATTCGGGATGCCGTACACCGCGCCGTTCGAGCTGACGTCGTTGACGAGGCCTTCGGACCAGTTGCTGGTGACGTCGCTGGCCACGTCCGCGGGCGCCTTCGCGGCGACACCGCTCTTGATCAGCCCCGGGAGCCAGAGGTCGTAGATGCTCGCGATCGTCGCGCCTCCCGAGGAGGAACCCTGCGTCTGAATGGTGCTGAGCAGGTTGGCGAACGGCACCGCTTGGAACTTAACCGTGATGGTCGGGTTGTCCTTGTGGAAGGCGTCGGCTGCCGCCTCGACTTGCTTGGCCTGGTCCGGCCCCCAGTGCGTCAGATAGCTGATGGTGACGGGGTTGCCCGTCGAACCGGAGCCGCCTGATCCGGTGGCATTCGAGTTGCTCGACCCCGGAGCGTTGGAACCTGTCGTGTTCGAGCCGGTGCCCCCACTGCTGGAACAGCCTGCGGCGGCCAGGGCCAGCGCGACGGCGCAGGCTCCGATGACGACCGTCATCCTGTGACGAATCACGAGAATGCCTCCTTGAATGATGTGCCCCGCGTGGGCATTGTATTCATTTGATGGAACGTTATAACAAAGTTCGATAGCCGGATGTTACGAACGGATAACGCTTTGCGGTGCTCGTGCCTCAGATGCTGGTGGCGGCGCTGGCGTGAACCGCGGTGACGCGCACGTCACAGTCGGGAAGCCTGGGTCACGCCTCCCGCAGCGCGGGGGTTTCGGAGCCGGTGCGGTCGGCTGTGCCGGTATCCCCGGCGTCGCCGCCCGCCGAGAGGTCGATGCCGAAGAGCAGGTGGATCGCCCGGATGTAGTCCGATGCTCTGCCGTTGCGAGCGACCTCCTGGGCGCGCACGGAGGGCGTGTGCAGGAGTGCCCGGGCGATGCGGTGCGCGGCGCGGCGGACCTCGTCGGCCGCGTCGGGGGAAATACGGGGCAGGAGCCGTTCGATCTCCCGGTTGATGGTCGTCGTGACGTGGGCGCGGAGCGCGACGATGGCCGGCGCAACCGCCCGGTCGGCACGCCGGCGCTGGAAGTCTGTGACGGCTTCGTCGATGAGGGCCTCGGCCTGGGCGACAGCCCTGGCTGTCGACTCGCCGGCCGATTCGCCGGGCAACTGAAAAGCCGCGGCATCGGCCGGCCCGCCAGCCGCCGCGGTCGCCTCGGCCACCGCCGCAGCGACCGCAGTCAGGTCGATCACCTCGACGCGATCCATGGTGCGGACGTCCGCCGGCACGTCCCGGTCCAGCGCGAGATCGACGATGCACAATGGGGTGTCGCGGCGGCGGAGCGCGGCCTCGACGGCGCGCCGATCGAGGACCGGTTGTTGCCGACCGCTACACGTCACGACGAACTGCGCGGCCGCGAGGACATCCGGTAGGTCCTCAGCTCCGATCGCCCTCAGCCCGCGGGGGGTCGCGAAGAGTTCTTGCCGGCCCGTCGGCGAGTACACAGCGATATCGCTCAGTCCGCGGTCCTGCAGAGCCGCGGTGACGACCCGGGCATACGCGCCGGTTCCGATCAGGAGCACCGGTCCACGTGAGATAGCCCCGGTTCGGTGCTGCGCGAGGTCGAGCGCCGTCGACGCGATCGAACGCCCGGATGCCTGCAGGTCCGTATCGGTGGCGACCTGCTTCGCGACATGCGCGGCGCTCTGGAACAGCAGATGGAGCTCCGGACTCGCCCGGCCGGCCGCTTGCGAGCGATCCAGGGCGGCGGAGACCTGCCCGGAGATCTGCGTCTCACCGACGACCATCGACTCCAGCCCGGAGGCCACGCGGAAGAGGTGCGTGACCGCATCGGGGCCGACCCGGACGCGGAGCAGCCCAGCGAGATCGTCGACGGAATCCATGCCCAGCCGCGCGAGAACGCCTATGGCGGCGTCGATCCCGTCGTGAAATCGGTCCAGGTCCAGGTAGACCTCGAACCGATTGCAGGTCGCGAGCACCACGACTCCTGCCGCGCTGGACGCGGGTTCGGCGGTGAGGGCGTACAGGCCTCGCTCCACTCCGACCTGGGTGGACAGCCGCTCCAGGGTGGCGAGATCGACGTCGTGATACGAGGCTCCGAGACTGGCGAGCACGCAGCCAACGATACTGATACGTCAACATGTCAGGTGCACCGGCCTCCGGGGCGCGGGACAATGATCGCGTCATGGACCACGCCAAATCCGCACCACGCGATACGTCCGCGCTTCCCGCGGGCCACCCACTGGTCACCGGCCGGACGACCGACGCGCCGCTCATCCAGGCGCTACGCGCGCGACAAACCGCGACACGTCCCGTGTGGTTCATGCGACAGGCCGGCCGATCGCTGCCCGAGTACCGGAGGGCGCGCGGCACCATCCCGATGCTCGACGCCTGCCTGAATCCCGAACTCGCTGCCGAACTGACCCTCCAACCGGTCCGCCGCCATCACACGGACGCCGCAATCCTGTTCAGCGACATCATGGTCCCGATCGCGCTCGCCGGGGTCGGGGTCACCATCGAGGCCGGAATTGGGCCGGTCGTCGACAGCCCGGTTCGAACCGCCCATGACGTTGTTCGGCTGCCACACCTCGACCCGGAAGCCTTGGCACCGGTCGTCGCGGCGGTCCGACTGGCCGTTCGAGAGCTGGGCTCGACGCCGCTGATCGGGTTCGCCGGCGCCCCGTACACGCTCGCCAGCTATTTGGTGGAGGGCGGGCCGAGCCGTGATCAACTGCGCACCCGCGCGATGATGCACGCCGATCCCGCCGCGTGGCATGCGCTCGCCGCGTGGACGGCCGCGGTCTCCGCCGCATTTCTGCGAGCGCAGATCCTGGCCGGCGCGAGCGCCGTGCAGCTGTTCGATTCGTGGGTCGGCGGACTGTCCCGCGCGGACTACCGGCGCTTCGTGCAGGAGCACTCGGCAGCGGTGTTCGGTGGCGTCGCGGATCTCGGTGTGCCGCGGGTGCACTTCGGCCTGGGCACCGCCGAACTCCTCGTCGACATGGCCGAGGCGGGGGCCGACGCGATGGGGGTCGATCACCGTCTCGGGCTGGACGAGGCCAACGAGCGACTCTGCGGCCGATATCCGTTGCAGGGCAACATCGATCCCGCACTGCTCTTCGCCGGTGAGCGCGCCCTGGCCGCGCACGCGCGGGAGGTGATGGCGGCGGGCGCGCAGGCGCCGGCCCATGTCGTGAACCTCGGCCACGGCGTACCACCGGACACCGACCCCGGGGTGCTGACCTGGTTGGTCGACCTGGTCCACGCGGAACCGCCGGCCGGTGGATAGGCGCCGATGCGCATGACCGGATATGACGTGGTCGTGGTCGGGGCGGGTGTCGCCGGATTGATCGCTGCGCTCCGCAGCGCCCGCAGCGGCCGGACGGTGCTCGTGCTCGACGAAGCCGACGAGCCCGGGGGATGCGTGCGGTTCCACCGGGTGGGCGGCCTGGACCTCGACCGCGGCGCCGAATCGTTCGCCACCGCCAGACCGGCCGTCGCCGCCCTCGCCGCGCAGCTCGCGCTCCCGGTCGAGGCGCCGCTCGCCCGGACCGCATGGATCTATCACCGAGCCGGGCCGGCACCCATCCCGGCGGCGACGCTGCTCGGCATCCCCGCGCATCCCGCGGCGGCCGACGTGCGCCGCGTGATCGGGTGGCCTGGGGCGGCTCGTGCGGCGCTCGACCGGCTGCTGCCGCCCGGCCGAGCCCCTCAAGGCCTCGGCGAACTCGTGCGCGCACGCCTCGGCTCCAGGGTGCTCAACCGGCTCGTCGCCCCGGTGGTGGCGGGCGTCTACTCGGCCGACCCCGCCGGCCTGGACACGGAGGCGGTCGCCCCGGGGCTGCTCCACGCGCTGGGCGAGGCGGGCTCGCTCACCGGTGCCGTGCAGCGGCTGCGCGGGAGCGGCTCGCCCGCCGGGTCGGCCGTTGCCGGGATCTCCGGCGGGATGGGTCTGCTGAGCCGCGCGTTGGCGGCCGCTGTCGAACAGGCGGGCGGTGAGATCCGTTGCGGTGCACGGGTCTCCGGGCTCGCCCGTGCGGCTGATGGATGGGCGGTGGCCGTGCGGCCCCCAGCGTCGGAACCTGCCCCAGGGGCGTCGGGAATCGCGAAGGGGTCCGAGCCGAGAACAGCGTCATACCCGGTCGAAACGATCCTGGCGGACAGCGCGGTGGTAGCGATTCCAGCGGCGGGCGCCGCGCCGCTCATCGTTCAGGCGACGGACGGCGCGGTGGCCCTGCCGACGACCCCAGCCACCGATGTGCTGATCGCTACCCTGGTGGTCGACGAGCCGCTGCTCGACGAGGCTCCGCGCGGCACCGGTCTTCTCGTCGCGCCGGATGTGACGGACGTCGCCGCGAAGGCGTTGACGCACGCCACGGCGAAATGGGCCTTCCTCGCGCGCCGGGCGGGGCCGCATCGGCACGTCTTGCGGTTGTCCTACGGCCGCGGCGGCGCCACGCCGGCGGATTCCGACTTCCCGGATCTGGCGCTCCACGACGCCGCCCGGCTGCTCGGGGTGCCCCTTGCGAGGCGCCAGCTGGGCGATGCCGCCACCGTGCGATATTCCGGACAGCTCGCCGCGCGCCGCGCCGACCAGCGCGCCGCTCTTGAACGAATCCCCGTGCAATTGCAGAGGTTTCCCGGCCTCGCGCTGTGTGGATCGGCGATCGCGGGCACCGGACTCGGTGCCGTGGTGACGAACGCCGCCACCACCCCCATTGGTGACGTGCCACCATTGGGAGCAGGATCGAACCATGACGAGCAGTGAAACCACCCCCTCCTACCCCTCCGACGCGATCCGCTACGCGGGGTACTTCGTATACCGGCGCGTCTCCGCGCCGACCATCGACGCCTCGGCTGTTCATGCCGAGATGACCGAATTCGTAGGCGATCTCGCGGCGCAGGACGTCGTCACTCGGGGCATCTACGACGTGAGTGCGATGCGCGCGGACGCCGACCTGATGCTGTGGCTGCATGCGCCAACGGCCGAGGCGCTGCAGGCCGCCTTCCGGCGGTTCCGCGCCTCCGCGACCGGACGCGGCCTGGCACCGACCTGGTCCGCGGTCGGGTTGCATCGCCCATCGGAGTTCAACAAGACGCACGTCCCGGCGTTCGTCGATGGCAGGCCGGCGCGCCGATGGGTGGCCGTGTATCCGTATCTGCGGTCCTACGAGTGGTACCTGCTGCCGGACACCGAGCGGGCGGCCCTGCTCGGCGAACACGGCAAGCTCGGTCGCGACTATCCGGCCGTGCAGAACAACACGATCGCAGCGTTCGCGCTGAACGATTACGAGTGGCTGCTGGCCGTCGAATCCGATGAGCTCGACCAGATCGTCGACCTGATGCGGCATTTGCGGTCGTCGGCGACCCGGCGGCACGTGCGGCTGGAGACGCCGTTCTTCACCGGCCGGCGGATCGACGCGGCCGGGGTCGCCGAGGTTCTTGCGTGACGGACTTGGTGCGACCCGGGTATGACGCCGTTCTGCTCGCGAGCTTCGGCGGGCCGCGAGGCCCCGACGACGTGATGCCGTTCCTGCGGAACGTGACGCGCGGCCGCGGCGTTCCGGACGAGCGGTTGTCCGAGGTGGCCGCGCACTACCTGGCGTTGGGCGGTGCGTCGCCCATCAACGCACAGGCGATGGCCTTACGAGATGCGTTGGCCCGCGAGCTGTCTCGCCGCGACGTGGACCTGCCGGTGCTGTGGGGCAATCGCAACTGGACGCCGTACCTGTCCGACGTGGTGGCGGACGCCGCGGGGGCCGGATTGAATCGGTTGCTGGCGGTGACGACATCGGCCTACTCCAGCTATTCGTCGTGTCGGCAGTACCGGGAGGATTTCGCGGCAGCCCTGATGGACTCGGGCACGGTCGGAACGGTTCGGATCGACAAGGTCCGGCCGTACTACGACCTTCCGGGGTTTCTGCAGCCGTTCGCCGACGGCGTAGCACGCGCACTCGCGGATGCCGCGGACAATGGGTGCGGCGCAGCGGATGTCGAGATCATCTTCACGACTCATTCGCTGCCGATCGCGATGGCCGAGGCATCAGGGACTGCTTTCGAGGGTCGGCTTTACGTCTCGCAGCACCTGGCGGCCTGCGCCGAAGTGATGCGCCGCGTTGCGGCCGGTCGCGACGATGCTCCGACGTGGCGGTTGGCCTACCAATCCCGATCCGGTGCACCGCACATCCCCTGGTTGGAGCCGGATGTGTGCGACGTGATCGCCGCCGTGGGCGGGTCGGGCCGACGCGGCGTCGTCGTGGTGCCGATCGGCTTCGTGTCGGACCATGTCGAGGTGATCTGGGATCTCGACACGGAAGCCGCCGAAGCCGCTGCGGCGCACGGACTGTGGTTCACGCGGGTGCCGACGCCGGGGACGGACCCGCGCTTCGTCGCGGGGCTCGCGGACCTGATCGTCGAGCGGGCAGTCGGTGCCGGTCCGACGCCGTCCGCCACCGCGCTGCCAGCACGGCCGCGCACGTGCCCGCCGGGCTGCTGCCAGGGCCGCTCCCGCCGCCCCACCACGGCCGGGACCGATTCCGCCGAGGACTGGGCCGGATCGGGCTACGCGCAGACCGTGCTCGCGGCATCCGGGATAGGCGCGGCGGTGCCATCGTGACCGTCATCGTGACGGATCCCGCCGACCTCCGATCGGTGACGCGGTGAGCGCGCTCGCCTCGATCCGCATCGGAACGCGCGGGAGCGCGCTGGCCGTCGCGCAGGCGCGCCTGGTGGGCGAGGCGCTGGCCGCGGCGACCGGGCGCGGGTTCGAGCTCGTCCGCATCCGCACCACCGGCGACGTCGACCGGGCGCCGCTCGCGCGGATCGGCGGGACCGGCGTCTTCGTCACCGCCGTGCGCGAGGCCCTGGTCGACGGGCGCGTCGACATCGCGGTGCATTCCTTCAAGGATCTGCCCACCGCCGAGGACGCACGGGTCGCCCTCGCGGCGGTCCCGACTCGGCAGGACCCGGCCGACGTACTGTGCGCGGCAGGGCATCTCGCGCTCCCCGAGCTGCCGCCTACGGCGCGGATCGGTACCGGTTCGCCGCGCCGCGCCGCGCAACTGCGACGGTTGCGCCCGGACGTGGAGCCCGTCGCGATCCGCGGTAACGCCGACACCCGGCTGGCGGCGGTGGCGGACGGGAAGGTGGACGCCGTCGTGCTGGCCCGCGCCGGACTGGCCCGCCTCGGTCGTCTCGACGCGATCACCCAGGTATTCGATCCGGCGCAGATGCTGCCCGCCCCGGCCCAGGGGGCGCTCGCGGTCGAATGCCGCGCCGACGACGCCGCGACGGCGGTGATCGTCGCGCCCATCGACGATGCCGCGAGCAGGCAGGCCGCGCTGGCCGAACGCGCCGTGCTCGCCGGGCTGCAGGCCGGATGCTCCGCTCCGGTCGGGGCACTGGCCACCATCACTGACGGCACGCTGACGCTGCGGGCGCGGGTGATCAGCGATGACGGCCGGAACCTGCTCGACCACGAGAGTCACGGCGCGGCAACCGATGCCGAACAGATTGGGCGCGCGGCGGCGGAGGCGTTATTCGCCGCCGGAGCCGCGGAGTTGATGCGTCCATGAGTGCGCAAGGTGTTCGCGGTACGGCGCGGCCAGCCGCCGCGTCTTCTTCGCCGGCGCCGCTCACCGGCTGGCGGATCCTCATCGCCCGGCCGGCCGGCCGCGGCGACAACCTCATCACCTCGGTGCGGGCGGCGGGCGGATCGCCGCTGCATGTTCCCCTCATCGCCACCATGCCGGTGACGCTGTCTGCCGAACTGCGCACAGCGCTGGACGCGCTGGCCGACGGCGACTTCGACTGGGTCGCCGTCACCTCCGCGGCGGCCGTGTCCGCGCTTGAGGCGGCCGCGCGCGAGACCGGTCTGCCGCTGCGCATCGCGTCGTCCACCCGGATCGCCGCGGTCGGCGCCGCCACCGCGGCCGCGCTTCGGGGCGCGGGGCTGCCCGTGCACCTATTCCCCGAAACAGCCGGTTCTGCAGCGACTCTCGCGGCGGCCTGGCCGGTAGAGCCGCCCGGCTCGCGTGTCCTTGTGCCGTGTTCCGATCGGGCAGCGCCGACGCTCGCCGACGCGTTGCGCGCCACCGGGCACCACGTGACCACGGTCGTCGCCTACCGCACCGAGATCCTGCCCGTGCCGGAACTGCTCGCACGTGACCTTGCGGACGGGCGCATCGACGCGGTGCTGCTGACGTCGCCGAGCATCGTGCGTGCCCTGGCCGGCACGATGATCGCGCCGGGGACGAGGCTCGTCGCGATCGGGCGGCCGACAGCGAGCGCGGCTCGGGCCGCGGGACGTGCGCCCGCGGCTGTCGCGGCCGAACCGTCGGCCCAGGGGCTGGTCGACGCGCTGATCGAATTACGCGGAGTCGCGGCCGATATGCGCCGCGCTGCAACGACTTCCACCGCCGAGACGAAGGAACCGTGAGTATCGCTATGGCTTTTCCGACTGACCGGCCGCGTCGGCTGCGCAGCACTCCGGCGATGCGCCGCCTCGCCACCGAAACACGCGTGCACCCGGCAGATCTCGTGCTGCCGATGTTCGTCCGGCAGGGCCTGACGGAGCCGCACCCCATCGACGCCATGCCTGGCGTGACGCAACACACGCTCGACTCCCTGCGGCGGGCCGCCGCCGAGGCCGTGGCAGACGGGGTGGGCGGGCTGATGATCTTCGGCGTGCCCGAGAAGCGCGACGCGCAGGGCAGCGGCGCGACCGACCCGAGCGGGATCCTGAACGTCGCAATCCGGTCGCTGGCCGCCGATCTGGGCGACGCCACCGTCCTGATGGCCGACCTCTGCCTCGACGAATTCACCGATCACGGCCATTGCGGGGTGCTCGGCGACGACGGGACCGTCGACAACGACGCGACTCTCGGGCGGTACGCGCAGATGGGGGTCGCGCTCGCCGAGGCCGGAGCGCATCTCGTCGGCACCTCCGGGATGATGGACGGCCAGGTGGGCGCCGTTCGCGCTGCGCTCGATGCGGCGGCGCATCCGCAGACCGGCATCATCGGCTACGCGGCGAAATACGCCTCGGCCTGCTACGGCCCGTTCCGGGAGGCGGTCGAATCGGCGCTGCACGGCGACCGCCGCAGCTACCAACTCGACCCGGCCAACCGCCGCGCCGGTGCCCGCGAGGTCGCCCTCGACCTCGCCGAGGGCGCCGACATGGTGATCGTGAAGCCCGCCGGTTGGTACCTGGACGTGCTCAGCGACGCGGCGGCCGTGAGCACCGTTCCGGTTGCCGCGTACCAGGTCTCGGGCGAGTACTCGATGATCCAGGCGGCGGCGTCGCGCGGCTGGATCGACCTGGATGACGCCGTCCGGGAATCGCTCACCGCGATCCGCCGGGCCGGCGCCGACGTGATCCTGACGTATTGGGCGGCGGAGGTCGCCGCCGGCCGGCGATCCGGGAGGTTTCCATGGGTGTGAGGCCCGAGACGGGTGTCGAAGAGCGCAGCAGGGCGCTGTTCGATCGCGCTCGCGCCGTCATACCCGGTGGTGTGAACTCACCCGTCCGCGCCTTCGGATCGGTAGGCGGCACCCCGCGGTTCATCACCTCCGGGCGCGGGGCGACCGTCACGGACGCCGACGGCGACAATTACGTCGACATGGTCTGCTCGTGGGGGCCGCTGATCCTCGGGCATGCACACCCGGAAGTGCTCGCGGCCGTGGAAGTGGCGGCGCGGCAAGGACTCTCGTTCGGCGCACCGACCCTGGGCGAGGTCGAGTTGGCCGAGGAGATCGTTCGCCGCGTGGCGCCGGTGGACGAGGTGCGGCTGGTGTCCTCCGGGACAGAGGCGACCATGTCCGCTGTTCGGCTGGCGCGCGGCTTCACCGGCCGCGAGGTGATCGTGAAGTTCGCCGGCTGCTACCACGGCCACGTCGACGCGCTGCTGGCCGCTGCGGGCTCCGGGGTGGCGACCTTCGCGCTGCCGAATTCGGCGGGCGTCACGGCGGGCACCACGGCGGACGTGATCGTGCTGCCGTACAACGACATTGATGCCGTCCGTGCGGCTTTCGCGGCGCACCCCGGGCAGATCGCCGCCGTGATCACGGAAGCCGCGCCTTGCAACATGGGGGTCGTGCCGCCCGGGCCGGGCTTCAACGCGGCGCTTGCCGCGCTGGCGCACGCCGACGGAGCGCTGCTCATCAGCGACGAGGTGCTCACCGGCTTCCGCGCATCGCAGGCGGGCATGTACGGCCTGGACGGCGCCGTCGAGGGATGGTCGCCGGACCTTATGACGTTCGGCAAGGTGATCGGCGGCGGCCTGCCGGTGGGAGCGTTCGGTGGCCGAGCGGACATCATGCACCTGCTCGCCCCGTCGGGGCCGGTCTACCAGGCGGGAACGCTGTCCGGAAACCCCGTCGCCACCGCCGCCGGGCTTGCCACGCTCCGCGGGTGTGACGACGCTCTCTACGCCACGCTGTCGCACACCGCTGACACCGTAGGTGATCTCGTGTCGCAGGCGCTGTCGGCCCAGGGGGTTCCGCACCGGGTGCAGCGCGCCGGCACGCTGTTCTCGGTGTTCTTCACCGAGGCGCCGGTCCGGAACTACGACGATGCGCGCTCGCAGTCGACCGCGGCGTTCGCGGCCTTCTTCCACGCCATGCTCGACGGCGGCGTCTTCCTGCCGCCGTCCGCGTTCGAGGCGTGGTTCGTGTCCGGCGCGCACGACGACGAGAGCCTGGACCGCATCGAGGTCGCGCTCCCGGCGGCCGCCCGCGCCGCGGCCGCCGCGATCGGGTGACGGGGCGGGGGTCTCCGGCTTGGTGCTGGTTGGCCGGCCGGGCGCTCAGCAGGCGCGCTATCCGACCGTGTCGGTCGACCGGCGGACGATGAGTTCGGGTTTCAGCACGACACGTTCGTGCACGTGATCGGGGTTGTTCGATTCGTCGAGGAGCAGCCGGGCGGCGCGCCGGCCCATACGCCGTCGGGGCTGCCGGACTGAGGTCAGCGGCACGGCGGCCGCCGCCGCGAACTCGATGTCGTCGTAGCCGACGATCGCCAGGTCCTTGGGCACGGATCGTCCCGTCGAGATGATCTGTTGGAGCAACCCCAGTGCGACGAGGTCATTGGCACAGAAGGCTGCGGTGGGGCGTTCCGGCGCCGGCAGGCCGAGCAGGCGCTGGCCGGCGAGGCGGCCCGCAGCCGTGGTGAGCGCGTGCGTTTCGATCTCCACTAGCGACTCCGGCGGCAAACCTCGTGCCGCAATGGCGGCATGCGCGCCGGCGCGGCGATCGGAGACCTGTGCGAGGTCGGCGGGTCCTCCTACATAGGCGATCCGGGTATGCCCAAGCTCCAGCAGATGCGCGACCGCGAGGGAACCGCCGAGATGATCGTCGACGGACACGCTGCATCCTTCGACGTCGTCAACAATGCGGTCGACGTAGACGACCGGCGTCCCACGTTTGCGCAGCCAATGGGCACCGGTCCGCTCGCCGTCGACAGGCGTGATCAACAGTCCCCGGATCCGTTGCTGTTCCAGGAGTGTCACGTAGGAACGCTCCCGTCCGACGTCCTCGTTGCTATTGCAGAGCAGCAATGCGAGATCGTCCTTGGCGATGACTTCCTCCGCGCCGCTGGCGACATCGGCGAAGAACGGGTTTCGCAGATCGAGCACCAGGTATGCGACGACGCGGCTCGATCCGGCTCGAAGCTGCCGGGCAGACTCGTTGCGGATGAATCCGAGATCGTCGATCGCCGCCTGCACCTTTCGAAGCGAGCCCGGTGCGACACGGTCCGGATGGTTGAGGACGTTCGATACCGTGCCCAACGAGACACCCGCACGTCTGGCGACGTCCTTCATGCCGACCGGCGGTTGCCGGCGTGGCGTGGCGTCTGCGGTCATGGTTCCTCGGGGTCCGGGATCGGCGGTGAGGATCTGATTCTGTCAACGAGGGTCAGCGTGTTCTGCAGGACTCTGTTCGTGCGATGGAATACCGGCGTGCAGCGGCGCTTCAGCCGGAAGATTGTTGCAGGTTTCGGGGATTTCCGTGTCATCGCGATGCCTGCCGTGGCGTGTAGCGACGGGTAGGGAATGACGACGCGATCCGGTCGCGCAGCACCTCAAGGTCCCCGGTGATCCAACCCAGCGAGCGGGCCTGAACCATGACGTTGCCGATCGCCGTGGCTTCGACGGGGCCTGCGAAGGTGGGTAGGCCGGTGGCATCGGCCGTCAGTTGGCAGAGCAGCGCGTTCTGGCTGCCCCCACCGACGATGTGGACGCTCTTGATCGACGTCGCCGAAAGGCTTGCGGCATCGCGGATCGTGCGGGCGTAGACCTCTGCGAGGCTGGCCAGGATGCACCGGATGAACGCCGGTCGTGAGTGCGGCACCGGAGCGCCGTGCGATCGAAGGTGGCGGCCGATCCGCGCGACCATGTCGCCGGAGGTGAGGAACTCCCGGTCGTCGGCGTCGAAGATGGGCACCGGATCGGTCACGTCCGCGGCCTGCGCGATGAGCAGTGAGAGATCGACGCTCGTGCCGTCCCGTTCCCAGTCGCGAACCGTTTCGGACAGTATCCACAGCCCGATAACGTTGTGCAGGAAGCGAACTCGGTTGTCGACTCCGAGCTCATTCGTGAACCCGGCCATCCGGGCGGCATCCGTGAGGATCGGATCTTCGAGCTCGACCCCGACCAGAGACCAGGTGCCGCAAGAGATGTAGGCGACGTCGGGATCGGGAGTCGGCAGGGCCACGACGGCGCTGGCCGTGTCGTGCGAACCCACGGTGGTCACCTGCAGGTGCGGTGCGTCGATCGTTCGGCGTGCGGAGGGGCACAGGCCACCCATCGCGGTGCCCGGATCGGCGAGCGGGCTGAGGAGCGCGGGGGTGATGCCGACGTCAGCCGCGAGGCCGCGGTCCCAATCCCGCGAGTGTGCGCTCAGGAGCCCGGTGGTCGACGCGTTCGTGCGCTCGGCGGCCATCACCCCCGTCAACCAGAACGAGATCAGATCCGGGAGCATAAGGAACCTGTCCGCAAGCTCGAGAAAGCCGCTCGAGCGATCCGCCGCGAGTTGGTACAGGGACGTGAAAGGCAAGTACTGCAAGCCATTTCGTCGGTAGAGCTCGTCCGGTGGGCACACCCGGTGGATCTCTTCGACCGCGGTGGCCGTGCGCTCGTCGCGGTAGCAGTAGGGTGCCCCCAACAAACGATCTCGCCGCATCAGCGCGTAGTCGCATGCCCACGTATCGATGCCGACGCTGGCGAGGTCGGGCGCGCCGCATACGGCGTCGTTCAATCCCGCGCCGGCCTGCCGATAGAGATCGAGCATGCTCCAATGCAGGCCGTCCGGAGTCTCGATGGCGGCGTTCGGGAATCGGCGGATCACGTCCACGGCCACGCGGTCGGCGGTCACGTGGCCGACGATAACGCGGCCGCTCGTCGCTCCCAGGTCGATCGCCGCGACCGTTCCGCCGGTCATCGCAAGAACGCGGCCGCAACCCCGGCGTCGACGGGAATGTGCAGCCCGGTGGTATGTGAGAAGTCCGGCCCGGTGATGGCGCAGACCGCGTCGGCGACATGCTCGGGGAGCACCTCCCGCTTGAGAATCGTTCGCTGCGCATAGAATTCGCCGAGCTTCTCTTCGGGCACGCCATACGTTTTCGCGCGGTTCGCACCCCAGCCGGATGCGAATATCCCCGATCCCCGCACGACGCCGTCCGGATTAATCCCGTTCACCCGGACGCCGAACTCACCGAGTTCCACGGCCAAAAGCCGGACCTGGTGCGCCTGGTCCGCCTTCGCTGCGGCGTAGGCGATGTTGTTGGGTCCGGCGAAGACCGAGTTCTTGGAGGCGATGTAGACCACGTCTCCGCCCATCGCCTGGTCGATCAGGATCTGCGCCGCGGCTTTGGACACCAGGAAGGATCCGCGCGCCATCACGTTGTGCTGCAGGTCCCAGTCCGCGGCCGTCGTCTCCAGAAGGGGTTTCGACAGAGACAGCCCGGCGTTGTTGACGACCAGGTCGATGCCACAGAATGCCAGCACCGCTTCGTCCGTCATGCGCGCGACGGCCTCGGGATCCGATACGTCGACGCCGACGCCTGTCGCGAGGTCGGCGTCGCCGATGGACTCGGCCGCCGCGCGGGCCTTCCCGGCGTCCAGATCGGCGATGACGACGCATGCGCCTTCGGCGGCAAGGCGTTTCGCGGTCGCCAGACCTATTCCGCTGGCGCCACCCGTGACGAGTGCTATCCGCCCGGCATGCGGCTTGGGCTTGGGCATGCGCTGCAGTTTCGCCTCTTCGAGGGCCCAGTATTCGATGCGGAACTTCTCGCTCTCCGGAATCGGTGCATACCTCGACACGGATTCCGCGCCGCGCATGGCGTTGATCGCGTTGATGTAGAACTCGCCGGCCACCCGCGCCGTCTGTTTGGTGGCGCCGAAGCTGAACATTCCGACGCCCGGCACCAGCACGATCGCGGGATCCGCGCCGCGAATCGCCGGTGAGTCCGCTGTCGCGTACCGGTGGTAGTAGGCCGCGTATTCCGTGCGGTACGCGGTGTGGAGTTCCTTCAGTCTGGTCTTGCACGCATCCAGCGGGGCGTCGGCCGGCAGGTCGAGGAGCAGGGGTTTGACCTTCGTGCGCAGGAAATGGTCGGGACAACTTGTCCCGAGAGCGACCAGCGCGGCGGTGCGTTCTGCGGCCATGAAATCCAAAACGGCTGCGGCATCGGAGAAGTGACCGACCATATGGTGGTCGATCGACGCAAGTCCCCGGATGGTGGCGGCGAGCGCCGCCGCCTTGGCACGGCGCTGTTCCCTCGGTAGCGCTTCGCGGCCGGCCACGACGGGGCCGAACGCCTCACGCCTGCCGTGGTCGTCGAGATAGCGCTGCGCGGTGGCGATGATCCACCGCGATCGGGCCTCGCATTCCGCACTCGAGTCCGCCCATGCGGTAATGCCGTGCCCACCGAGGATGCAGCCGATGATCCCGCGGTTCTCCCGTTGAATCCTCGCGATGTCCAGCGCGAGCTGGAACCCGGGCCGGCGCCAGGGAACCCATAAAACCTTGCCGCCGAAGGCCTCTCGGGTGATCCGCTCGCTGTCTTCGGCCGTTGCGAGAGCGATCCCGGCGTCCGGGTGCAGGTGATCGACGTGTGTGGCGTCGATCAGCGCGTGCATGGCGGTATCGATCGAGGGTGCGGCACCGCCATTTCCGTACAAGCAGTAGCCGAGCGCGGCGACCATCTCGTCCTCGCGGTCGACACCGGGATACACCGACTCCAACGCGCGGACCCTGTCGAGCCGGAGAACCGCGAGCCCGCGCGGCGTGAGGGTGCCGAGATCGCCGCCGGATCCCTTGACCCACATCACCGGGGCGGGCGCCCCCGTCACCGGATCGATCACGGTCCCCTTGGCCGACGTGTTCCCGCCCGCGAAGTTCGTGGTGGCCGGATCCGCCCCGAGCCGGTTGCTGCGCGCGATCAGGTCGCGGACCTCGGTCGGGAGATCGCGATCGGCCGTGTCCTCGACCCGGTATCCCCATGATCCGCCATGCCCGTGGTTGGTGTCGCTGCTGCTCATCAGGCGTCCCACCCCGCCTGAACTCCACCGACCCGCTCGGCGACGATCTTGTCGGCATAGCCGGACTCGGCGAAGGCCCGCATCGGATCGCGCGGCAGGCCGCGTTCCTCGCGCCAGTCGGCCAGCGGCGCCCGGACATCCGTGTAGAACGCATTCATGAAGACGGCGTTCGCGCCGAGCACGTCGCCCGCACCTTGCGCCGCTTCCAGCGCGGTCCGGTCGAGCAGAAGTGCCTTGGCCGTCATCTCCTGGACATTGAGCACGCTCCGGATCTGCGCCGGGATCTTCGCCTCGATGTTGTGGCACTGATCGAGCATGAAGGTCGTCTCGCTGCCGGCGCCGAAGGCTCCACCGCGAACCACCTCGACCAGGATCCGGAACAACTGGAACGGATCGGCGGCACCCACCATCAGATCGTCGTCGGCGTAGAAGCGCGAGTTGAAGTCGAAGGCGCCCAACTTCCCCAGGCGTAGCAGCTGCATGACGATGAACTCGATATTGGTTCCGATCGCGTGGTGTCCTGTGTCGAGGCAGACCACGGCCTTCGGGCCGAGCGCAGCGACCTGTGCGTACGCAGTGCCCCAATCCGGAACGTCCGTGTGGTAGAAAGACGGCTCGAAGAGCTTGTATTCCAACACCATTCGCTGATTCGCCGCGAGGTGCCCATAGATCTCAGCCAGTGAATCAGCAAGACGGTCCTGACGCCCACGCAGGTCGTCCTGCCCGGGGTAGTTGGTTCCGTCGGCAAGCCAGATCTTCAGGTCACGCGACCCGGTCTCGCCCATGATCCCGATGCACGCCAGATGGTGATCAATCGCCTTGCGCCGGACGCGTTCGTCCCGGTGCGCGAGCGAGCCCAACATGTAGTCGGAGTCTTGGAATGTGTTGGAGTTGATGGTCCCGAGGCCGACGCCGCACTCGCGTGCGAAGCGCCTCAGATCCGAGTACGAATCGACCGTGTCCCACGGGATGTGCAGGGCAACCGTGGGCGCAATGCCCGTCACCCGATGGACCTCGGCGGCATCGGCGACCTTCTCGTAGGCGTCGCGTGGCACGCCCGCCTGGGCAAAGACCTTGAACCTGGTGCCGGAGTTCGCGAACGCCCAGCTGGGCAGCTCGATGCGTTGCTGATCCAGCAGGGAAGCGATATCCGAGAACGACATGGCGAACCTCCGATCGACCGCCAACGTGCGGCGGCGCAGGATGAAACGTATCAATACTTGCGATGCCGGGCAAGGGTGCTGGGCGATGTGGCATCGTGCTCGGCCAGACGGGCAGACACACTGCGTACGGTTGATGATAACGAAACATGCGATTCTCCACCGACTGTCGAGCAATCAAATCGTTACGATGCGTCTGTCGACGCAACCCTTGACGCACGCCGGCCCGAGGATTAGCGTCAGCGCCACAGTTGAAAGGTTTCATTTCACGCCGGCAAGGTGGTGACATGCCAGTAGACGCGTCAGATGCTCGGCCAGTGCTTGAACTCGAACGTGCCACGAAGTCCTTCGGCGCTGTGCGCGCGATCGTTGACGGAACGATCACGCTGTATCGCGGCGAAGCTCATGCTCTTGTCGGCGAGAACGGCGCGGGGAAATCCACGTTGGTGAAGATTCTTGCGGGCGTGCACGCACCGGATAGCGGAGATCTGCGCGTGGACGGCATCGACGTTCATTTTCGTGGCCCCGCTGACGCGCGTGACGCCGGCATAGCCGTGATCTACCAGGAGCCGACGCTCTTTCCGGACCTGACTGTCGCCGAGAACATCTTCATGGGGCGCCAGCCGGTTCGCGCCGGGCGTCGGATCGACCGGCGCGCGATGAACTCTGCCGCTACCGAGATCTTCACGAGGCTCGGCGTCGTGCTCGACCCGGACCGGCAGGCCCGCGGCCTGTCCGTTGCGGATCAGCAACTGGTGGAGATCGCGAAGGCGTTGTCCTTGAACGCACAGGTTCTCGTCATGGACGAGCCGACTGCGGCGTTGACCAATGTCGAGGTCGATCGGCTGTTCGGCGTGGTGTCCACGCTGCGGAGCCATGGCGCCGCTGTCCTGTTCATCTCGCATCGGTTGGAGGAAGTCTTCGAGGCGTGCCAGCGCGTGACCATCATGCGTGACGGCGCTTTTGTGCGAACCGATCCGATAGAAATGCTCACCGTCGGTGACGTGATCACGGCGATGGTCGGACGGAAGCTGGACACGATGTTCCCGAAGACTCCGTCACATCCTGGCGACGTCGTCCTCGAAGTACGCGGGTTGAGCCGGCCCGGTATCTTCTCGGACATCTCCTTCCAGGTCCGCAGGGGCGAACTCGTGTCCCTGGCGGGGCTAGTCGGCGCGGGTCGCAGTGAGGTCGCGCGAGCGATCTTCGGCATCGATCACGCGACCGCAGGGTCCGTCACCGTCGACGGCAAGCCATTGCGGCTCGGCGATCCGCTCGCGGCAATGGCGGCGGGTATCGCATTGGTCCCGGAGGATCGCCGGCAACAGGGCCTCGTCATGGGCCTCGGGATCGACAGGAACGTGGGGCTGGCCTCCCTGCGGAGACTTCGCCGCCGCGGGCTGATTCCACGGTCTGCCGAGCGGCTGCTGGCGGAGGATTGGGCGCGCCGACTGCAGTTGAAATTCGCACGTCTCACCGACACCGTGTCCACGCTATCCGGCGGAAACCAGCAAAAGGTCGTGCTGGGGAAATGGCTGGCTCGCGACCCGCGAATTCTTATCGTGGACGAGCCGACCCGCGGAATCGATGTGGGCACGAAAGCCGAAGTGCACCGCATGCTCGATGACCTGACCAGCCAGGGAATTGCCGTTCTCATGATCTCGTCGGAGCTGCCGGAGGTTCTCGGCATGTCCGATCGCATTCTGGTCCTGCGGGAAGGCCGGCTCGTTGCCGAGATCGGCGGCTCCGACGCCACCGAGACGTCCGTCATGCGGGCGGCGACGGGGCAGGAGGCAGCGTGACCGCGACATTGTCACCACCGAGGCAAGGCCATACCCGCTTTGCCCGCGCCGGATTCCTGATGCGTGTCCGCGAATTGGGGATCGTGCTCGCGATCGTCCTGGTATTCGTCGCTGCAACATCCGTCAATCCCGCCTTCGCCAGGCTTGACAGCGTTCAGCAACTCCTGATCGGGGCCTCGATCATCGCGCTCATGGGCGTCGGCGAGACCATGGTGATCCTCACCCGGAATTACGACTTGTCGATCGGTTCGATTCTCGGCCTGAGCGCATACGTCATCGGGATGACCTTTCGCGCGCATCCGGGCACGCCGATCGTCTTGGGTTTCCTGATCGGTATCGCACTCGGCGCAGCCATCGGTGCGATCAACGGCTGGATCACGACTGCATTGCGGGTCCCTAGCCTGGTGGTGACGCTCGCGATGCTGTACGTGATCCGCGGAGTCGACGGCGTCATCGTCAACGGGAGCATCATCGGTTCCGACGTCGTGCCCCGTTCATTCCAGGCGGTCGGATTTGCGACCCTCTTCGGGATCCCATGGATGGCCATCATTGTCGTCGTCGTGGTGGCGGTGGCGGCCTATTCGCTGCGATCCTTCCGATGGGCGCGCGATCTGTACGCGATCGGGTCCAGCCCGGAGGCCGCAGATCTCGCCGGGATACCCGCGGGTCGGAGGGTGTTCACCGCGTTCGTCGTGAGCGGAGCGCTAGCCGGCCTGGCGGGCGCCTTGTTCCTCGCCCTGTACGCGCAGATCGACGTGAACGGCGGGACGGGGTACGAATTCCTCGTCATCGCGGCCGTCGTGGTGGGTGGCGTTGCGATCTTCGGCGGAAGTGGCACCGTCGCCGGTGCGGCCCTGGGCGCGTTCCTGCTCAACACGATCAATCAAGCGCTAGTGGCAACGCGGATATCCGCGTTCTGGAACCAGGCCATCGCCGGCGCTCTGCTGCTTGCTGCCATTGCGTTCGACCAGTGGCTCAAGTCGCGTATGACGACGAAGCTGCAGCTCGAAAAGGGGGCGCTCCGTGAGCAATCAAGCGACTGAGCTCGCCGCGCCGCAGCGCCTGAATTCGTTGCGACGCGGGTTGTTTCGCTGGGAATCGGGCCTGGTGATCGTCCTTCTCGCGGTGATCGTCTTCGGTGCCGGGGAAGTCCCTGACTTCCTCGGTTCCACCAACCTGTTCCATGTCGGCCTCAATTCCGGCGAAATCGGGATCATGGCGCTGCCCATGCTGCTCATCATCATTACCGGTGAGATCGACCTGTCCGTCGCCTCCATGCTCGGGCTCTCCGGAGCTGTCGCGGGAGTCATGTTCGAAGCCGGCACCGGAATCTGGCCGGCCATTCTCGTGGCATTGGCCGTCGGGGCCGCGGGCGGATTCCTGAACGGATTTCTGGTGGCCCGATTCGGCTTGCCGTCGATCGCGGTCACGATCGGAACCTTGGGCCTTTTCCGGGGGATCGCGTTGATCATCCTCGCGCCGCGAACCGTGACCGGGTTCCCCACGTGGTTCACCTCGATCGGCACGACACCGGTTCCGGGGACGCCATTGTCGGTTTCGATCCTGATCTTCTTCATTCTCGCCATACTCACGGCAGTCGTCTTGCAGCGCACCGGCCTCGGGCGCGCGATCTACGCCTCGGGACTGCAGCCCGAGGCCGCCGAATTCGCCGGTATTCGCGTGCGCCGTATCAAACTGTGGCTGTTCGTCCTGTCGGGCGTGGTGTGCGCGCTCGCCGGGCTCTTGTTCACGGCGAAGAACGCGTCGGTGACGTACAACGCCGGCACGGGGCTCGAACTCACCGTGGTCGCCATCGTGTTGTTCGGCGGCGCCTCGATCTTCGGCGGACGCGGAACCATCGTCGGACTCGTGCTGAGCCTCGCGGTGATCGGTTTCGTGCAACAGGAGATCACACAGTTGCCGGCGTCGGCGACCATCCAGGGGATCAAGCCGCAATTGCAACAGATCATCGTGGGCGCACTTCTCGTGCTCTCCGTCATCGTTCCCGGCCGAGGTGCGGCGCTGCGGCGTCTCCTCAGGCGTGCCGGGTCACCGAAACGCACCGCGGGAGCCCAGAACCCCGACGTGCACACGTCCGAAGTAACGACATCAGGAAGGTGAAGTAATGCGCAGAATCACGCGAACACGGCAGCTCGGAAGCATGGCCGTGGCATTAGTCGCCGCTGCGGCGCTGGCCGCATGCGGCAGCTCGGGCACCGGTGCGGGAACATCGTCGTCGAGCAGCCAGTCCCAGTCGAGTTCATCGTCATCGTCGGGGCCTTCGTCCGGCACTTCGTCATCGGCGTCGTCGGGAACCAGCGGAACCGGCGGTTCCTCGGGGAGTGCGAACCTCAAGAAGGGTCTGACGGTGTACTACATCCCGAAGGACACCCAGAATCCCTACGAGGTGATCGCCGACAACGGTGGTAAGACCGCTCTGCAGGAGATCGGCGGGAATGTCGTCGTCTCCAGCGGCACCCAAGACACCGCGGCGGCTCAGATCCCGTCCGTCCAGGCAGCGATCCAGGCGAAGGCGAACGCGATCGTGGTCGCCGGGAACGACCCGGCAGCGCTGTGCCCGACATTGAATGAGGCCGCGCAGGCGGGTGTCGCGATCGTCTCGTTCGACTCCGACGTCACGTGCAACGGGCAACCCAAGCGGTTGTTCATCAACCAAGCGGATACCGAAACGATCGGCCGCTCCGAGGTTCAGCTGCTCGACAAACTGATGGGCGGCACCGGTGGGCAGATCGCGATCCTGTCCGCCGCCGCGAGCGCCACGAACCAGAACGCGTGGATCAAGTACATGAAAGAAGAGCTGAAGAACTTCCCCAAGCTCCAACTCGTCGACACGGTTTACGGCAACGACGACCCAGCGACGTCGCTCACCGTCCTTCAGGGGTTGCTATCGGCCTACCCCGATCTGAAGGGCATCATTTCGCCGACGACGGTGGGCATCTCGACCGCGGCGCAATACCTTTCGACGCATCCGGATGTCGCGAAGCGGATCACCCTCACCGGTCTCGGCCTGCCGTCGCAGATGAAGCAGTACGTCCATGACGGGACCGTCAAAGCCTTCGAGCTCTGGAACCCGGACGATCTCGGATACCTGGCGGGATATGCCGCGGCGGGGCTGGCGTCCGGCACGTTCACCATCGCCGACGGCCAGACGTTCGATGCCGGCCGACTCGGCAAGTACACGGTCCAGGGCAGTGATGCCAACGGCGCGTCTGTCGTTCTCGGCCCGCCGACAGTGTTCGACGCCAGCAACGTGGACAAGTTCAATTTCTAGTGACAGGGGCCGGAACAGGCAGCGTATGCCGATTCCGGCCCTCGCCCTGCGAAGGATCCCGTCATGCGACGATACTGCTTCCGCCTCAAGGTTTCCCGAGACCGGTTGGCCGAGTACGTGGCCAGGCATCGTGCCGTATGGCCCGAGATGCTGCGGGCGCTCAAGAGCGCTGGATGGCACCACTACTCGATTTTCTCGGCAGGCGACGGCGTCATCGTCGGCTACGTCGAGTCCGACGATCTCGATGCCTCTCAGCGAGCGATGGCGGCTACAGAGGTCAATGCTCGCTGGCAGAACGAGATGAAGCCGTTCTTCGTCGGCCTAGACGGCAAGACCCCGGATGAAGGGTTCGAACTCCTCGAGGAGATCTTCAACCTGGACGACCAGCTGGCCCGATCGCAGGAGACCGACTGATGTCCGGCGCCGTGAGCCCGGCAGCGGTGAGTTCGATCCTTGGCGATGGTGGGCCGCGTGGCCGGTCGACGACGGTAGGCCTGGTTGCTGGTGGTCTCGGCGCCTACTGGCCGCAATTCCCAGACCTGCTGCCGCAACTGCGGGCGTCGGCCTCCTACGTGTCGGAGCGCTTCCGACGCATGGATTGCGAGGTGGTGGACGCCGGTTTCGTGTCCGACGCGCAGGAGGCCGCGGCAGCCGCCGAACTGTTGCGACGCAGCGGATGCGACATCGTGGTGGGCTTCCTCACCACGTATATGACGGCGTCCATGATGTTGCCCATCGCGCAGCGCAGCCATGCCCCCGTACTTCTGATCGATCTCCAGCCGAGCGAATCGATGGACCACGCGACCTTCGATACGGGACAATGGTTGGCATATTGCGGTGCCTGCGCGTTGCCGGAGATGGCGAACACGTTCAGGCGAGCCGGAATCGAGTTTCGTTCCGTGTCAGGGTATCTGCGCGAAGAACGGGCGTGGGCGAAGATCGAACGATGGGTGCGAGCGGCGGGGGCCCGAGCGACACTGCGAACTGGCAGGCACGGCCTGATGGGCCACCTGTACCCGGGAATGCTCGACGTGTCCACCGATCTGACGCTCGTCTCGGCCAACTTCGGTGGGCATGTCGAGGTCCTCGAATTCGACGATCTCCGGGTTCGCGTGGAGCAGGTGTCGGACGCCGACGTCGATCAGCGCCTGGCGGCGACCGCGCAGATCTTCGATCTCGACCGAACGGTCCACCAGGACGATCTTCGGTGGGCCTGTGCCGTGTCTCTCGGGCTCGATCGGCTCATCAGGGATTTCGCCCTCGATTCGCTGGCCTACTACCATCGTGGGCTCGACGGGGAGGTCCACGAGAGGCTCGGTGCCGGAATGATTCTCGGTGCGTCGCTGCTTACCGCGAGAGGCATCCCAGCCGCCGGCGAATTCGAATTGCGAACATCACTCGCCATGCTCGTCGCGGAGCGGCTGGGGGGTGGCGGCTCCTTCACCGAGATCCAGGCACTGAACTTCCGGGACGACGTGGTCGAAATGGGGCACGACGGCCCGGCTCACCTGGCGATCAGCGACACGAGGCCCTTGCTCCGCGGGCTCGGCGTCTACCACGGCAAGCGCGGCTGGGGCGTGTCCGTCGAGTTCGGCGTGCGTCACGGGCCGGTGACCACCATCGGGATCGCCCAACGGCGCGACGGCCGGTACGCGTTCGTCACCTCCGAGGGAACCGTGGTCCCCGGCCCACTTCTGCAGATCGGCAACACCACCTCACGGGTGGATTTCGGGTGCCATCCGGGTGATTGGGCCGACGCGTGGGCGGCGTCCGGCATATCGCATCACTGGGCACTCGCGACCGGGCATCTGACGGCCGACGTGGCCGCAGTCGCGGACTTACTCGGCACCGAAGCGGTTGCGGTGCGCGCGTAGCCCGCGCCGCGGCCGCCGCGATCGGGTGACGGGGGGAGCTCTCGAGCGAACCTGAGAGCATTCTTATTCCTCTTCAGCCTCAGCACAGTGGTCGGTGGCGACTATGTGCTCGAAGGCGGCGAAGCCGCCCAAACCGTTGCGAGGGCGAGGGGCGCGATCATGACCGTCGACGTCGGAATCGAACGTGCCGACATCGACGCCGTCTTCGTGGACCTAGACAACACCCTGGTCAAGGGGTCTGCGCTGTTCCACGTGGGCCGCGGACTCGTCGCATCCGGCGTGATCAACCCGTCCGACATGGCGCGGCTGGTCGCCGGGCATGCGTTGTACCGACTGCTCGGCGAGCACCCGCGGCGGGTCGAATCCGCGCAGCGGCGCGGCCTGGCAATAGCCGCCGGACTTCCCGCGGAGCACATCCTGGGTGCGCTGGATCGGCTGTACGACGAGTACGTGGCGCCGCGGCTGTGGGCAGGCACCGTTCGGTTGCTCGATGCGCATCGGGCGGCGAACACCCCGGTCTGGCTTGCGACCGCGGCACCGATCCGGCTCGCCAGCCTCATCGCCGAGCGGCTGGGCCTCGCCGGTGCGCTAGGCACCCGGATCGAATCCAGTGGGGGCGTCTTCACCGGACGGATGGACGGGCCGCCATTGCACGGCCCGGCGAAGGCGGACGCGGTGATTCGGCTCGCGGCCGAGCACGGCTGGAGCCTTGCCCGCTGCGTCGCCTACAGCGATTCCACCGCCGACCTGCCGTTGCTCACGGCCGTCGGGCATCCGGCGGTCATCAATCCCGAACACGCGCTGAAATGTATGGCTGCGGAGCACCACTGGCCTGTCTACGATTTTCGTGTCCGCCGGTGGACTGCGCGCGTCGGCGGCCAAGTCCGTATCGCCCGCCCTCCGGACGGTCTCGAGACCGGCCGGACGGCCGGGACGCCCCGATTGCGCGCATCGGTGTCGTCGCTGGCGGTGGTGTCTCGGTGACCAGGCAGCGGATCCTGCTTCTCACGGCGTCGATCGGCGCCGGACACGACGGCCCGGCCAGGGAACTCGCGCGACGGCTCCAGCTTCGCGGCGCGCACGTGACGCTCGTTGACCTGGTCGACGTCGCGCCGTTCGGCCAGTCGCTTCGACGCGCGTTCCGCGGAGTCCTGACCCGGAACCCGCGCCGGTGGGGGCGCATCTGCGCGTCGTTCGAGAAGAGCCCGCGATTGCCCGTTGCCGCCCGCGTCTTGATCGCGCTGGCCGGCCGACGGGTCGCGCAGGTTATCGACGAGGGTTCGATCGATCTCGTCGTCAGTACGTACCTCTTCGGCGGGCGGGTGATGGGCGCCGCGCGTGAGTATCTTGATCGCGCCGTTCCGGTCGTCACCTACGTCACCGACCCGGCGGTGCATCCGCTGTGGATCGACGACGTGACCGACCTCTACCTCGCGACCTGGACCTTCACGATGCCGCTGCTGCGCGGGTTGACGGCGACACCGGCGGCACTGGTCGCGCCGGCCACCCGCGAACCGTTCAACAGTCGACCTGGCGACGTCCGGACAGGCTGGCAGCCATCCGGCGACAAGCCTTGGGCTCTGGTGGTTTCCGGATCCTGGGGGGTCGGCGATGTGGTCGGCGCCGCGCGGGATGTATTGGCGGACGGTAGGTTTCGACCCGTCGTGGTCTGTGGGAACAACGCGGAGCTGCTGGCCGAGGTCGATGCGATCCCCGGTGTGATCGCGCTCGGGTGGGTGCGCGACATGGCGGCACTGATGCGCGACTGTTCGGTGGCGGTCCTCAATTCGGGCGGCTTGACGCTGGCGGAAGCCGCGTCCATCGGCCTTCCGGTGGTGCACCACAAGCCGCTGCCCGGTCAGGGTGAGATGAACGCCGCGGCCTGCCGCGCCGGAGCCGGAGCGCCGGTCAGCAACGATGTTCTTCAGTTGCGCGCCGCCTTGGACCATGCTCTGGCCAATGCGGCATCGTTGACGAGAACCCTGGGCGACGTCGATCCGGCGGCGGCGATCCTGTCGATCCTCGGCCGCGACGCCGTCGCCGAAGGCCGATGACACGGTCGAAGGTCGTAACACCGCCGAAGACCGATGACGCAGCCGAAGACCGATGACACAGCCAAAGGCCGGTGAGATTCCTTTCCATGCAACGTCACCGGCAGGTCGGAACCCTGCTGACAGCGGCTGGCGCGCTGTATGCACTGCCGGCGGCGACAGGAATCCCCGTGGTGACCCGCACCATCCCATCCGGTCAGCCGGCGGGTGATCCGACCGCTGTCCGGCTCACCTTCGATGACGGCCCGCACCCCGACGGGACCGCGGCCGTCCTCGACCTGCTGGGCGAGTTCGATGCCAACGCCACCTTTTTCGTCGTCGCTGAGCAGGTGATCCGCCATCCCGACCTGTGCCGCCGCATGGTCGCCGCCGGCCACGAGGTGGCGCTGCACGGCTGGGACCACCGATGCCTGCTGCGGGTGGGTCCGGTGGCAACCGTTCGCCAGATCGCGCGCGGCGCAGAGGTTGTCGCCGATGTGACGGGGCAGCGTCCGACGCGATACCGCCCGCCCTACGGGGTGTTCTCGCTTCCGGCGATGGTCGCGTGCCGTCGCGTCGGCCTCACCCCCACCTGGTGGACGGCGTGGGGACGGGACTGGTCGCGTCACGCAACCGCGCGCTCCGTCTATGACTTCGTCGGGCGCGGGGTGGCGGCGCGCGGTCCGGCCACCGTGCTGCTGCACGATTCGGACGTCTATGGCACGCCGGGCTCCTGGCGGACCACGGTGGCCGCGACGCGGCTGCTGCTGCGGGAATGGGCGGACGCGGGCAGGGCGGTCACCTCGCTCAGCGACGCGGGGCCGCCGCGCCGCGAACCCGCCCCGGCGGCCGGGCGGCTGGCGCACGGCCTCCCGATTCGGTAGACAGGACATCGTGTCCAGGTTGCGCCATCGACCGCGGCCGCTGCGAGCGCACCTGCGCGATGCGGCGATATTCGGCGTGCTTGCGTTGGCCGCGCTGATCGCCGGGCACCAGCTCGGCACCGTCTTCACGCATTCCACTGGCCGGCAGATCGGCGCGTGGGGATGCGCCGCAGGTGTGCTGGTTTTCGGTGTGTTGGCGACACGCGAGTCGGCGCAAGCACTGTCGCATATCGTGACCATGCGCGGTAGTCGCGGCGCGGCCACCCCGGTGCGCGTGCTGGTGCAGATCGTCGGATACGTGCTCACCCTCCTCGGCGTGCTCGACGCCGTGAATGTGAACCTGACCCACCTGCTTGCCGGCGGCGCGATCACCGGTGTGGTGATCGGCATTGCGGCGCAGCAGTCGCTGGCGAGCTTCTTCGCCGGCCTCGTCCTGCAGGCATCGCGCCCGTACGTGGTCGGCGACCGCGTCACTGTCTATGCCGGATCGGTCAACGGTCCGCACGAGGGCACGGTGACCGACATGCGGCTGATCTACACGACCGTGCAGACCGATCGGGAAATACTGCGGCTGCCGAACAGCGTCATGCTCAGCGCGGGGATCGGAACGCGCAGGTCGGCTGGGGACCCCACCGTGTCCCCGGACGCGGATACCCCCCACCGGTCGGAGCCGACCGATGCGCACGACTCGGACAGTGCGGCGCCTGATTCGGCATAGCTCCGGCGGTAACAAAACCATCGAATATGACGGTGTTCTCGTCGGAAGCGGTGTCGTAGCAACCGATCTCGCGAGGGCGGGATCAGCGCCGACGGGCATCCGGTTGGCGACGGCCGTATCCTGCCGGCGGCGATGATCTCGTCGATGCGGGCGATGTGCGGCACGTAGCGGGTCCACATCGCCTCCAGGACCGTCACATCATGCTCGGCCGCCAGGTCGACCAGCCGCTGCGCCTCGACAGCGTTGATGGTGAACGGCTTTTCGACCATGACGTGCTTGCCGGCGCGGATGGCGAGCTCGGCGTGCGGAGCGTGGAACGGGTGCGGGGAGGAGACGTAGACGATGTCGACATTCGGGTCACAGGCGAGCTCCGCGTAGCTGCCGTGGGCGGCCGGCACCCGGTACTCGGCGGCGAAACCCCATGCCGTATCAAGGTTCCGGGCGCCGACCGCGGCGATCGTGATGCCGTTGGCCACCAGGTCGTGGCAGAACATGTGGGCGACCCAACCGGTTCCCAGGATGCCCCAGCGGAGGGGTGTGGCTGTCACATGTGTCCCTTCGGTGTTGGGCCTGTCCGGCGATCCGCGTCACGAAGCCGCGAAGGCGAGGATGGCGCAGAAGTCAGGATGGCACAGGACGGTGCCGGGAACCCGCGCACATCGGGACCGCGCCCAGTCTCGCTGAGACCCGGCTCAATGTGATGCCAGCCGCCTCGCCGGGAAAGGAGATGCACGAATGTGGTCGAAGGTGTTGATCTGCGCCGCGATGTCAGGCAGCCGTGCGCACCGCACCGTAGGCTCTTTCCCGTACCGGCACCTACCGGAAGGACCGCTATGACCGTACGCGACCTGATTGATCCCGAGGCACGAGAAGCGCTCGACCAGATTCTGGAGATGGTCCCGGGAGGTTTCAACACGATCCCGGATATCGTCCAACGACGCGCCGCGGTCAGCCAGTTCGAGGCCGCCATCGGGGCGCCGCCGCGCCCGAATGTCACCGCGGAGGACCGGATGATTCCGGGCCCGGACGGCGCCCCGGACCTGCCCATACGCATCTACACGCCCGCGAAGCCGGCGGGCACGGCGCCGGGGATCTACTTCATCCACGGCGGCGGAATGATCATGGGAGATATCGCCGGGGAAGACGCCGTCGCGACGGAAATCTGTGACCGGATCGGTGCGGTCGTGGTCTCGGTCGATTACCGGCTTGCACCGGAAAACCCTTACCCGGCGCCGGTCGACGATTGCTACGCGGGGCTGTGCTGGATGGCACGCCACTCCGAAGAGCTGAACGTCGACCCGATCCGGTTGGCCATTTACGGCGGCAGCGCCGGCGGCGGATTGACGATCGCCACATCGATGATGGCGCGGGACCGAGGATTCCCGGCGCTGCGGTTTCACATGCCCATCTATCCGATGATCGACGACCGGAACGAAACGCCGTCGAGCCACGAAATTGTCGACGTCGGCATCTGGGACCGTTCCGCTAACGCCGAAGCGTGGCGCTGGTATTTGGGCGGGCGCGAACCCGATGACTATGCCGCGCCGGCGCGCGCGGAGAACCTCGCCGAGCTGCCGCCGACCTTCATCGACGTGGGGACTGTGGACCTGTTCCGTGACGAGGACATCATCTTCGCCATGCGCCTGATGCAGGCCGGCGTGCCGACCGAGCTCCACGTCTATCCGGGCGCCTACCACGCGGCTGAAAACCTGGCCCCCGACTCGGCCCTCTCCGCCCGGATCTGGGAACGCCGATTCGACGCGCTGCGACGGGCGCTCGCCTGACAACGCCTGGCCTGGGGATCTTTGACCTGACAACCCGTGCGCCACCGCGCGTCTCGTGCTGAGCCGGCGCCGATCACCCGGCTTCGCGCTGGCTGCATTCGGCGGCGTGGCATCGCTCAGCTCCGCGCGGCAGCGGCGAGCACGTCGCCGACCGTCATCTGCACCAGATCGCCGAACACGCGCTTGCCGTGAGAGGTGAAGCGTACCAACGCTTCACGTACCAGTGCTGCGGATACCGTATCCAGCGGACCGCGAGACCCGTGGCGCGCCAACAGCAGCAGCGCCTGTGCGCCGTCCCGAGCTGCCTCCAGCCAGGGTCGCGCCTCGTCGACAAGTGCTTGATTGTGTACGGCGGCTCCCGTCAGCCGGTCCACGGCGGAGATGACGTTGTTCGCCGCATCCGCGAGAACCTCTTCGGCACGGTCGGTCTCGCCGATGGACGCGAGGAACGCCCACTGGCCGACGGCCGCTGCCATCACCGGCGCGTCCTCGGCCGAGAGGCACGACGAGCGCACGTTGTCGGCGAACACGCGGAACGCATCGGCGTCCGGGCCCATCAATTCGTCGATCGCGGCCCGCCAGCTCGCCTCCGGGTCGTACTGCTCGGGAGACCACAGGTAGTCGGCGATGGTCGCGAACGCGATCTTCGACGATTCCGCCAATTCCATGCCGTTGGCGATCACGCCGGTCGCGAACCGGTACAGGTGCCGATCGCGGCCGCGGTACGGGCCGATGTGTAGTTCCCCGCCCATGGCGACGTCGTTCACCGGATAGTTGTCCCAGTACGTCACCGGTCGGGCCAGCGCCCGGGCGGCCGTGGCGGCGTCGGCGAGATCTATCGTCGCCGAGCAGATCGCCCGTCCGGTATGGAAAACCTCGATCCTGGGGTCGATGCCGCGGCCCAGGCGGGTGAGGTAGTCTTCGTCGCCGTACCCCCAGTACACGGTGGGGCAGACGTACAGCGTGCCGCGGGGGCTGCGGCGAAGAACATCGTCATAAACGGATTCGATGAGCGCGATGTGGGCATCGACCAGGCTCGCGAAACGGGCCCGATCCGCGGCGTGCTGCAGGGCTGTCGGGATGTCGTCGAGCAGCAGCCCGAACGCGGTGACGCCGAGATCGCCCACGGACGCGAGTTTGCCGGTGAGCGCGGCGATATCGTCGCTGCTGGAGTATTCGATCGACAGCCCCGGCGACAGGCAGAACATGAACGTGACGTCGCGCTGGCGGCACCGGTCGATGAGCTCGCTCAGGCGCTGGAGGTCCTCCCCGAGGTACGGGTTGCGCCAGTCGTGCCGCATGAGCGGGTCGTCCTTCGGCGAGTAGACGAACGTGTTCATGCCGTGCGCCGCGACGAACTCGATCATGTCGAGGCGCTGCGCGTGCGTCCACGGTGTGCCGTAGAACCCTTCGATGACGCCGCGTACGGCGAATGCGGGATCGCCGGTTCGCGCGATGCGGGCTTCTTCCGTGCCGGTCATGATTCTTCCTCGCTCGATTCCATGGGCTGCGCCGCTGTTCGCTGGTGGTCGGCATCTCCGGCGGCGGTGTTCAGGCTGCGATACACCTCCGGTGGCGTGCCTCGGTGTACCAGTATGTCGGTGGCTTCGGCGACGATGGCATTGACGATGGCCGCGCCGATCACGGTGGAGGTGGGGGCGACGGCGCGGTCGAATCCGGCGATCTCCACCGCCGCATCGCCGACAGCGCCGCCGGCTGCTTGTGCTGCAATGACCGAATGCCCGATCGTCCGCGCCACCTGTTAAGCGTTCGGCTGCGTCCGGACATGGACAGCCCGCCGCGCGGTTGGCCGTTCGACATTCCTGCGGTCGCCCAGCTTTTGGCCGACGGCTGGGAGGTGCCGGGCGGGGTGACCGTGCTGATCGGCGAGAACGGCTCCGGCAAGAGCACGATCATCGAGGCGATCGCCGGACGCTATCCCCGGCTCGGCAACGACCTGGTCGGCCCGACCGCGATCGGTGACGAATCGCCACTCGGTTCCTGGCTGTCGGTCGCCACCGCACCGCTCGCCGCTCGATCCGGGTTCTTCCTGCGCGCCGAGGCGATGCACAGCTATTTCGCCGCCCGGGACGAGGCCACCGGCCGCACCGAACGGGCGTGGGACGACCGGGCGCTTTTGGCGCGCAGCCACGGTGAATCGTTCCTGGCGGTATTGCGGGAGCGATTCAACGATGTGGGCGTCTATTTCCTCGACGAGCCTGAATCCGCGCTGTCCTTTTCCTCCAGCTTGGCGCTGATCGCCCTGCTGGACACGCTTCGCGCCGAGGGCAGCCAGGTGATCGTGGCGACGCACTCGCCGCTCATCGCCGCGCTCCCAGGGGCCACGCTGATCGAACTCGGTGACTGGGGATGGCGCGAAACGTCATGGGAGGAAGCGGATATGACGCGGAACTGGCGCGCCTTCCTGGACGCACCCGGGCGGTTCCTGCGCCACCTGCTTGCCGACGCCGACGGTGAAAAGAGCTGACGCCGGTCGCCCAGCACCGCTGGTGCGTCAGGGAATCTGTTGTTGTGGGAGATTCATCGCCTCGTGCGGAACACGCACTATCCGGACGGTGTGGCCCGCCTCGGTATATGACGAAATGGCGCGGCTTGATGGTCCTCCGTACGTCGCGACCGACGAGGTCTCGGCTTGACCTCAGATGAAACCTCCGAACCCACACAACGCAGGTTCAAGGGTGTCCGATGTTCTGCGACATCACAACGGTCGGGGTGACGGGATTCGAACTCGCTGCCTCTTCGTCCCGAACGTGCTGGATATGGCGATCCCCTTGATTTTTGGGCGCCACGGGGAGTCTTTTGGACCCTTGAATCCGCGCTCGGGCTGATTTTGGGTGATCGCCGTGGCGCGCTTCAGAGGTCGTCGAGCCGCTTGCGCCAGTAGCCGGGGCGGCGTTTGTCGTGAGCATAGGCGACGACGATGATTTCGGCGTCGCGTACGAAGTAGACGATCCCGTAGGGAAAGACGTCGATGCCCTTGCGCCGGAGATACGGGGGTCGCTGCTGGCCGCGATACAGCGGTGCAGCGTCCAGCCATGCCCGGATAAAGTCGACGCCGTCGTCGATGTCGGCGGACAATCGGTCGCCGAGGCCGGCTTCCCGCTCGTCATACCAGGCGATCGCGTCGAGGTATTCGTCACGGGCGGCGGGATGCTCGTGTCAGGACAGCAATGTCACGCGCGACGGGCCGACAGCATCGCGCGGACCCTACGACGAGTCTCCTCGCCGTCGACCAGTTCGACCTTGCCAGAGAGGATGTCTTCGACGCGGCGGTCGATCTCCTCGTCCCAGGCGGCGTCGATCTCGGCCTGCTCGTCGTTCTCGACGTACTGAAGAGCGAGCGCGGCGATTTCACGCTCATCGGCGTCGAGAGCCTTGCCCGCCGCGATCACCTCAGCCAGGTCCCGAGTCATGCTCTCAGTGTATGGCCACCACGTGCCTGGCGCCGAGAAGTCGAAGGTGGAAGATCATCGGGCTATCGGCTGTGGATGTCACGCCGCAGGGTGCACACTGCTCGGCGACTGGCCGACCGTGACTGGTCGACTTGAAGGGCCCGGGGCGGGAGCCGTGTGCGCCTCTGCTCACTGGATTCGCGCCCGGCGTCCACGCGTGCCCGCTCAAGCAACGGTGCGGCGACCTCGGCCCGTACCTGCTCGGCGTGGGCAACGACCCGGCGCGGATCGGCAGTCCTCCGGTCATCGCGAATGCGTGGGCACGGTGCCCTCACAAGATCAACTTGGAGCCACCGGCAGCGCCGTGACCTGCAAAAATACAGTCGGGGTAGGCGGGGCTAGCGACAATACCGTTAAGTTAGTGTGTA
>OFTX01000237.1_pt1 | contig 33505 bp, 31 predicted proteins | sample 1775051 | NCBI WGS metagenome assembly OFTX01 (sample SAMN08195772, study PRJEB24354) | sludge metagenome | isolation source: sludge from phenol fed wastewater aerobic bioreactor A | place: India: Nagpur | collected 2016-09-15
TCCCCTTCGTCTAGAGGCCTAGGACATCACCCTTTCACGGTGAGTACAGGGGTTCGAATCCCCTAGGGGACGCCAGAATTGGTGCCGGTAGCGAGTCGGTATCAGTTTGAAAATGCCAGCAGTTTGTGGCGTAAAGCCCGCTGAAAGTCAGGCGGGTTTTTTTGTCGGTTTTGGAGCGGTAGTTCAGTTGGTTAGAATACCGGCCTGTCACGCCGGGGGTCGCGGGTTCGAGCCCCGTCCGCTCCGCCAAACGAAGAAAGCCCAGGCTAACGCCTGGGCTTTTTTTTATCTCCGCTGTTCTCTTCATGCCCCCGCTGTCGAAGGCCCGATCAACGGCTTTCGAATATTTGAGAAGCAAATTTTCCCGCTTCCATCCGCTCGCAAGGTCGAGCGCGGAATTTTCGCGCTGATCCCACTGAACGCGCAAAATTGACGCATCGGGATGCCGCGAAGGGCCCGGGCAGCGAATTCTCGTATCGAGATCCTTCCTGGCGGTGCTTTTCAGCGGACCAGACACGGTCGTTTCGGGTCGAATTTCCAGTTCGGAATGATCGATTGCATCGCAACGCTGTCGTCCCGAGCCCCCAATCCGTGCTCGAGGTACAGTGCGTGTGCCGCCTGAACCGCCTCCATATCAAGGCTAACGCCGAGTCCAGGTGCGGTCGGTACCCTGACGTTGCCGTCGACGATCTGCAACGGATCTTTGGTGAGGCGCTGTCCATCCTGCCAGATCCAGTGTGTGTCGATCGCGGTGATCTTGCCCGGCGCCGCCGCGGCGACGTGCGTAAACATGGCGAGCGAGACGTCGAAGTGGTTGTTCGAGTGCGATCCCCAGGTCAGGCCCCAGTCATGGCACATTTGCGCGACTCGCACCGAGCCCTGCATTGTCCAGAAATGCGGATCGGCCAGCGGGATGTCGACGGATTGCAGCTGAATCGCGTGGCCCATCTGACGCCAATCCGTTGCGATCATGTTGGTAGCCGTCGGCAGCCCGGTGATGCGACGGAATTCCGCCATCACTTCGCGGCCCGAATAGCCGTTCTCTGCGCCGCATGGGTCTTCGGCATAAGCCAGCACATCGTGCTTGTCGCGACACAGACGCACTGCCTCGGAAAGTGACCATGCGCCATTCGGATCGAGCGTCACGCGCGCCTTCGGGAAGCGTTTGGCGAGCGAAGTCACCGCTTCGATCTCGGCATCGCCTTCGAGCACGCCGCCCTTGAGCTTGAAGTCCTGGAACCCGTAACGCGCGTGTGCGGCCTCCGCCAGCCGCACGACGGCATCAGGTGTCATCGCGACTTCCGTGCGCACTCGCTCCCAGTCGTCGCGCGCCATGCGATTGTCTGCGTAAGGGAGATCGCTGGCATGGCGATCGCCAATGAAGAACAGATAGCCGAGCATCGCGACTTCGCTGCGCTGTTGCCCGTCGCCCAGCAGCGCGGCAACCGGCACTTCGAGATGTTGCCCGGGCAGGTCGAGAAGGGCGGCTTCCAGTGCCGTAACGGCATGAATCGTCGTGCGAAGGTCAGAGGTCTGCAGGCCGCGACCCGCAGCGTCGCGGTCGGCGAAAACGCGCCGTGTCTGGCCGAGAATGGCCTGAATATTGGCGATCGACTGACCGACGACATAAGGACGCGAATCGTCGATTGTCTGGCGTATCGCTTCGCCGCCGGGGACTTCGCCAACCCCCGTGTGGCCCGCACTGTCTTGCAGAATGACGAGATTGCGAGTGAAGAACGGTCCATGGGCGCCGCTCAGGTTCAGCAACATGCTGTCGCGGCCGGCAACGGGAATGACGCGAAGATCGGTAACGATGGGGGTTCGGCTCATGGTGGATGTGAGAGCGGGCATGAAGGTCGATGGCAGTGATACATTTGTTGTATGTCGTCAGACAACATTCTAGGGAATGCTGTTGAGACTGCCTTTGGGGGTATACCCGATTTCCCTGAGATTTAATGCGGGAAGACGGCGATAAGATCCTGATGTCGCACCATCTGAATGCCGGCACATGTTTCCATGTGTTGTCGTACAACGTGCGGCTCGTTGAGATGGAAAGGTGGTTTGGTTGCTGACTGACCGTCGAGGTCTCGGCGCTGGAGCCTGCGTCGTCAGCCTTTGATGCGTACGACCCAGCGCAGGTAAAGGAGCAGACCGAGGGCGGCGACACCCAGGCTCGCACTGTTCGCGAACCAGAAGCCGGCGGCGCCGTGAAGCCATGCCGGCGACATTCCGCCGACATCGAAACCCAATACATAGCCGCCACCCAGGCCAACGCCCCAGAGCGACAGCGCGTAGATAACCGTGGGCACCACGGCGACCTTCCACGCGCGGAGCACGAAGACCGCGGTCACTTGCAGCGCATCGAACACGTGATACAGGGCAACGATCGCGAGCAGCGGGGTCGTGACGGCGGCCACGAGCGGGTCGGCGGTGTACGCGGCCAGGATCAACGGGCGGCCGATCCACATGAGCGTTGCGAGCAGCACGCCCAACATGCCGGCAAACTCCACGCCCCTGCGTCCGACCCGGCGAGCCAGCGTAAAGTCGCGCGAGCCGATCGCCTGGGCGGTGAGCGTCGAGGTCGCAATGCCGATCGACATCGGCAGCATATACATGAGCGCACCGAGGTTTGCGGCAATCTGATGTCCGGCGAGCGTAACGTCGCCCAGGCGTGCAATGAAGATCGCCATGAACGAGAACGCCGTCACCTCGATCAGGTAGCTCAGTCCCATCGGCACGCCGAGCTTGAGCAGAGCGCGAATGGCATGCCAGTTCGGCCAGCAGAATCGCGCGAAGATGCCGAACTCGCGGAGCTTGGCGTGACGCGCCATGAGCGTGAGTCCCAGTGCGCATGACACCCAATTGATGGAAGTCGTGGCAATGGCGCAACCGGTACTGCCGAGCGCCGGAATGCCCAGGCGCCCGACGCCGTAGATCAGCGCGAGGTTCAGAGGGATTTTCAGCGCAAGCCCCGTCACCTGAATCGCCATGACGATGCGCGGCAGACCGACCGCCGTCGACAGCGAGGAATACAGTCGAAAGAGCAGCGCCGCGGGCAGGCCGAAGGCTAGCGTCTGCAGATACGCGCTCGCTCTCGCCTCGAGTTGCGGGGTCGCCTCGGAGAGCTGCAGAATGAACTGCGGATGCGACAGGATGAGTACACCCGGCACCGCGAGGAACAGGGCCAGCCAGAAGCCCTGACGCACTTCCTCGCCGATGGCGTCGCGCGCGCCGCCGCCGAACAGCTGCGCGACGATCGGCGAGAGCGCCACGAGAATGCCCATCAGCCCGACGTACACGGAAATATAAATGGAGCCGCCGAGTGCGAGCGATGCGAGATCGAATGCTGAGGCGCGCCCCACCATCGCGGTGTCGATCACGCCAAAGGCGATGACCGCCAGTTGGCCGACCAGCACCGGCCAGGCCAGCCCGGCAATGCGTTTGATGTCATGCCACATGCTGTCGCGCATCGGCTCCGGTCAGCGTGGCCGCGCGGCACGACGCCACGGACGCTCCTGCAGCACGTAGAGACGGAAGCGCTCGTCGCGGTCGGCCGCACGGCGGCCTTCCCACAATTGGCGCCACTCGTAAGGTGCGAGCGAGAGCGGTTCGCTGTAATCTTGCGAGTCCTGGCGTAACAGCACGTCGCAGTCGTCGTCGGCCGAGCCGAAGTGCATCTTGCCGAAGTAGGCGAACGACGCCAACTGTGCATCGCCCACGCGCGCAGTGCGAATGCATGTGTAATCGGCGGGAAGATGCGCGGCGATCTGTGCGGCAACGTCGCGATACGTCCGGCCGTAGTTCACGACCGGCAGCCACAGCGTCATGAGCAGCACCCACATGAGCGTGGTGCCTCCCGAGGACAGCACGACGCTGCGCCACAGCACCTTGGGGCTGCGCGACACGCGCCAGGCCACCAGTGCGACCCAGGCGCCGGTCACGATCAGCGCACTTATCAGCGTGATCCAACTGAACTCGGGCTGAAAGCCCGGCACCAGGCGACGCAGGTTACGCGCCGTGGACGCCGGAAATCCGGTAATGCCGGCGAGCCACACGATCCAGACGAAGCCGGCCAGCACGGTAAAGGACAACACGGCAAACCAGTCGATGGCGTTGACCGTGCCGCGTTTGAGCGTGGGCAGGCCAAACGCGGCGATGATCGACAATGCCGGTAGCGCGAGCATGAAGAGCTGGTTGCCCTGATGCGCCTGAAGCACGATCAGCACCAGTATCACGATGGCGAAGGCCAGTGCGATCGCGATGTGTGGAGCGCGTCGCATACCGCGCCATGAGTACAGGGACCAGGCGGCCAGCGGCCACGCCGGCCAGGCGAACAGCGCGAGGTTTTTCGCGATATAGCTCAGCGACGCGAGCGATGGGCCGCTGAACGTATCGACGCCGATGTCCGCCCACTCGCCGAGCCATTGCCGCGCGCCATCGGCCAGTTTCAACGCGGCGAGCGGCCAGGTGCAGGCGATGAGCAGTGCGACGGGCGTGGCCACCAGCAGCAGCATGCGCAGCGGCAACTGGCGACACACGATTGCCGCAGCGATGCCGGCAATCCATAGCGAGAGCACCATCATTGGCGACGAGGCGAGCGCCATCCCGCCGAGGGCAAGACCGAACCACATGGCGCCCTGGCGCGGCTTGTCGAGACTGCGCACCAGACCGTAGATGGCCATGGAAATCAGCGTGAGCTGACCGACGGTGGACGTCGTTTCGTGGCCGCGTTCGGCCAGGCCGAAGCAGGCAAGCAGAATCAGCAGGGCGCCGTCGGCGAGGGTACGTCCGTAGTCGCGCGGCTCGGGTTCGCCGCCGAAGGCATACTTGAACGGCTGGACTTCGGGCCGACGGCCCAGCAAGTACGTGCCGTACCAGATGAAGGTGCAGGTCGCGTAAAAGCAAAGGCCGGTGACGACGCGAGCGGCGTCGGGCGCGTCGAGCCACGAGAAGGCGCGAATGGCGAGCGCACCGAGCCACGAGACCAGCGGCCCGCTGTCATAAATGGGTTTGCCGGCGATGTTGGGCAGCAGCCAGTCCGACAGGTGGCCGTGCGCCATCGTCCACATCACGCCGAAGCCCGCTGCATCCTCGTTTTTCCACGGGTCGCGACCGAACAACCCCGCCAGCACATAGATGACGCAAATGGCGATGAGCAGCGAGCGGGGCAGCGCGCTGGTGGCGGAGGCAGTGATGCGAACTCGTTTCATAGGCGATACGGCAAGCCCGGCGCACCGGCCGGATGGGAAAACTCAGGAGAAGAGCCGGAACCGGCCCGAGGGTGAAGCCTGGGTGATGCTCAGGGTGCGCCCAAGGGAAAACTCGGGCGTACTGCGAAAGCCGACAGTATGACAGTAACCGGCATTTCGGCGCAGGCCAGACCCAAGAAAAAAGGGCAGCCTTAGCTGCCCCTTTCCAATGCCTTTCGCAACGCCGCGGAGGTGTTCCGCATGCCTTGTGGCCCGCTGACTGCTCGGGCCCGGCACTGCGTTGTCTGGCGCGTCGCCGGTGAAACTCAGGCGATCTTGCCGCCGGCGCGATTGCCGAACTTCTGACGGAACTTGTCGACACGGCCGGCCGTGTCCATGATGCGCTGCTCGCCCGTGTAGAAGTTGTGCGAAGCCGACGACGTATCCATCTTCACGAGCGGATAGGTCTTGCCATCCTTCTCGGCCGTTTCCTTGGTCTGGATCGTCGAGCGGGTGATGAACTCGAAGTCGACGCCGGGCGTCATGTCGCGGAACAGGACTTCGCGGTAAACCGGGTGGATGCCTTCTTTCATGATGTACCTTGGGTTAGATCGGTAGCCAGTCTGCGCGAGCCCCTTGGCCCGCTAACGCCGTCGCCGTCTTGCGACCGGGAAGGCGCCAACCACTTTCCGGGTGAGTAAAACGCGCATTATGCCATGAAAACAACGACTTTCGCAAAGTTTTCATGGGGTTGCGCCGGGGCGCGGCGCCGACGTGCCCGGCACCCCGCCGCCGCCGTCGGCCGGGGCGGCCGGATCTTGCAGGAAGTAGCGCGAAAACAGAGTGTACAGGGCAGGGTATTCGTCGCGAAACGCTTCCGGTGCCACAAAAAAAGCCTCGGCACACACGGCGAAAAACTCCGACTCGTGTTCCGTCGCATAGGGGTCTAGGAGCGACGTTGCGCAAAACGCCTCCCAGCGATCGTCCGGTACGTTCGCCACATGGTGGCAGAACGCCTCGTAGGCCGGGTCGAACACGTCGCACCATGCTTGCGTCGTGAGGTCGCCATGCAGGCGGCGCAACATCGGCGGCACGCCGTCCGCTTCGCCGCCTTCCATGTCGATCTTGTGGACGAATTCGTGAATCACCACGTTGTACGCGAGCACGTCGCTCGCTTGCACGTCTTGCCATGAGAGCAGCACGGGGCCGCCTTCCCAGGCTTCGCCGCTCGCCTCCTGTTCGACGTCGTGAACCACGCCCGCGTCGTCCTGCACCGTCTTGCGAATCAGGAATTCGCCCGGATAGAGCACGATGCCGGTCCATCCGCGATAAAGGGCGCTTGGCAGATGAAGAATCGGCAGGCAGGCCTGAGCGGCCACCGAAACGCACATGGCTTCGGTCAGCACCAGGTCGTGCGCGGTGGAGAAGTGCTTGCTGGCGAGGAAGTCGGTCGCCAGATGACGCAACTTGTCGAGATCGGCGGCGCTGCGGCGTGCCAGAAACGGCAGGGCCGCCACCACTTCCTGCCATATGGCATCGTCGATTTCCGGGCGGCTGGGCGAGAGCTTCAGGCGAGCAAGCAGAGTCTTGAGCATGGCGGGAGGAGCCGAAGTTGCGTGATGGCGTGGCGTCGTGCGGCGAGGGGGCCGCGAGCCGATGTCACGCCGATGGCGCCTCGATTCTAATTTAGCGGCGTGCGGAGTGCCGCAAAGATCGCGTTGCCTTGCACTGCCGCGGACTGTGCCGTGACGGCGTCGGCACGGGGCCGGGGCGCGCGCGACAGTGAGCGTTCAGCGCGGTACGAGCTCCGGCGCCGTTTCCCAGCGAACGGCGCGAACACCTGGCGTGTCGCCGAGCATCGAGACGAGGCGCACGAGTGCCGCGCGACGGCTGCGTTCGCAGCGCAGTACATATTCGAGCTCGAGCAGGTAGCCGCCCGAACGCTCGGTGCGGCTGGTGTGCCCGGGGGTGAGTCTCTCGCTGCGGAGCTTATGCCGTACTTGGGCGTCGATGGCCTGGGCCTTCGAGGTGAGCGCCAGCACCACGAGGCGGTACTGCGGCGACGCGGCACTCGCGGGGCCGGTGGTCGCGGAAGTCGGCGCGAGCCGGGCGCGTGCGCGATCGAGCAGTGTGGGGATGAGCATTTGCAGCGTCATGGTGTCCTCCTGATTCAAGGGCCTGAGACGGCGACTGCCGGGGCATGGCGAGGCATGGCGCGCCAACGCTGTCGCGGTGCGGCATGACAAGGCGACGCGTGGCGCTATGCGATGCATGAAATCGACGCAAGCGTTGGCAAGCTTCGCGAGCTTGCAGGTCGGGCCGACGATGCGATGTCGGCCCGCTACAGACTCGCCAAGCGTGCCCCTTGCCGGACATGCGGACATATCCGGCAAACGGTGAACTGCGGTCAGGGGTGCGGGAAATACGGGATCGCCGTTGCTGCTGGGGCCGACCTCCCGGTCGGTCCGTCAATGCGATCGGTGCACTACCACTGCGGTGTCGAGCCCGGCAGCGGCAGTCGGAGACGACTGCGGGTTACCGGGCCAACGCCTCGCCGGTCATTGCCGACGCTTGCGTGCTACTAGAGCAACTGCCCACGGAAAACTCCGTCGTGATGAGAAAGACGTGATTTTAGAGGGTTGTCACGCATCTGTAAAGCAAATGAGGGGATTTTGCAGTCATTTGTCGCAATCTCGATGGTATTTCGGCGGATTTTGAATCGATATTGCGATTTTTGATGCGTGAGCGAGGGCGCCCGCGCCGCGTGATTGTCCGCTGGGCCCCGGCGCGGACTCAATCCGGCAGCACCTTGCCGGGATTCATGAGCCCATCTGGATCGAACGCCGCTTTCAGCCGGCGCATCAACGCCATTTCGACGGCCGACTTGTAGTGCGCCGATGCGTCGCGCTTGTATTGTCCGAGGCCGTGTTCGGCGCTGATCGTGCCGCGATGCGCATGCACGCTGTCATGGACGGCGGCGCTCACCGAGGCCTGATACTGATCCAGGAAGCGTGCGGGATCGACCCCGGGCGGCGCCATCACGTTGTAATGCAGATTCCCGTCGCCAAGATGGCCGAAGGTGACCATGCGCGCGCCGGGCGCGATGCGCTGCACGATCGGATCGGTCGCGTCGAGAAAGGCCGGAACCTGTGACACGGGCACGGCGATGTCGTGCTTGATGTTGAGCCCGGTGGCCGACTGCGCGAGCGGGATGCTCTCTCGCAAATGCCAGAGCGCATTCGATTGGGCGAGACTGTTCGCGACAATGGCGTCGCGCACGATGCCGTCGTCCGCGGCGGCGTTGAGCAAGCGCTCCAACAGGTCGCGGGCATGGGTTTCGTTCTCGATGTCGGAGAGTTCGAGCAGCACGGCCTGGGGATGCGATTGCGCGAAAGGATAACGCTGCTGCGGGAAGACCTGCGCCACGAGTTGCAGGCAGAAGTCTGACATCAACTCGAAGCCGGTAAGCAACGGTCCGGCCATGCGCTGCGCCAGATTGAGCAAGGCCAGCGCCTGCGCCGGGCTATCGAGCGCGGCGAGCGCTGTCGTGCGGGCGGCGGGTTGCGCGAAGAGTTTGAGCGTCGCGGCGGTGATCAGCCCGAGCGTGCCCTCCGCGCCAACGAACAGGTCTCGCAGATCGTAACCGGTGTTGTCCTTGCGCAGCCCGCGCAGGCCGTCCCACAGTTCACCTTGCGGCGTGACGACTTCCAGCCCGAGACACAGCTCGCGCGCGTTGCCGTAACGCAGCACGGCGGTGCCGCCCGCGTTCGTGGCGAGGTTGCCGCCGATCGTGCAACTGCCTTCGGCGGCCAGGCTCAGCGGGAAAAGCCGCTGCACCGCGGCCGCCGCGGCCTGGACGTTGGCGAGCAGGCAACCGGCTTCGGCAGTCAGCGTCATGTTTGCGGCGTCGACCTCGCGAATGCGGTCGAGGCGGCGCAGGCTGATCACGATCTGGCGGCCGCTGTCGTCGGGGGTCGCGCCGCCGACGAGGCCGGTATTGCCCCCTTGCGGCACCATGGGCACGCGATGCATGTGGCACAACCTGACGATGGCGGCAACCTGTTCGGCGTTCGCGGGGCGAACGACCGCCAGTGCGCGTCCGGTGTAGCGTTTGCGTTGATCGGTCAGATAAGCCACGGTGTCCGCGGTGTCGGTCAGCACATTGTCGTGGCCGAGCAGGTCGCGACAGGCCGTGAGCAGGCGAGCGTCGTTCATGACAGGCGGGGCGTTGCGCAAATGTCACGCGAGGGCGCGGAAAGGCGTGTGGTGAACATCGCGTAAGGGCTATCGGGTGACGGCGGCACGTGCCTTTGCCGCGCGCTTGAAGGGGCGCAGGTAAAAGACGGTCGCGAAAAAGAAAATCACGCACAGCGCCGTTTCGATCCACGCGAGCGTGGCGGACGCTCCGGTGTCGGACATGCCGCGCACCACGCCTTCGGCGAGGAAAAGCAGAATGAACATGCTCGACCACTGGAGCGTATACAGGTCGCCTCGCAGCACGCCGCGCAGCGGCAGCAGCAATAGCAGGGCCTTGAGCACCAGCCACGATCCCCCTGGGCGCAGCGGCGCGAGCCACAGCTCCCATGCGACGGACAATGCGATCAATGCCAGCAGGCTCGCGATGCTGATCCGGCGCAGCAATGGCGAGGCGCCCGACGATACGCTCGTCGCTGATGGACTTGTGGTCGGGTCGGGCGGCATGACAGTCATGGATGGGTCTCGTGGGCCGGCGCTGCGGCGCTGATAGCGCGTATTGCGCCGGGGCGGCATGTCGGCCATGCCGGGCTCTTGATCGGACATGCGGCTTCGCGCCTCGCCGCAAGCGTCAGGCGCACGTCCTCATTCTGCCAGCTTGCAGGCGGCGCGTGCGAGTCGCGCACCCAGCGCCGACGCCAGTTGACGTTCGTCCGCGGACAGCGGGTTGCCATCGTGTGCGAAGTGCGTGGCGCCATAGGGGGAGCCGCCGGTGCGGGTGCTCGAGAGCGCCGGTTCGGTGTACGGCAATCCCATGAGCAGCATGCCGTGATGCAGCAGCGGAATCATCATCGAGAGCAAGGTGCTCTCCTGACCTCCATGCAAACTTGCGCTGGAGGTGAATACGCAGGCCGGTTTGCCCGAAAGCGCGCCGGAGAGCCATTGCGGCGTTGTGCCGTCGAGGAAGTACTTCAGCGCGGCGGCCATGTTGCCGAAGCGCGTGGGCGAGCCCAGGGCGAGTCCGGCGCATTCTTCCAGATCGCGCAATTCCACATACGGCGGCCCGCTGTCGGGAATGTCCGGCGCGGCGGCCTCGCAGACGGTCGATACGGCAGGAACGGTGCGCACCCGTGCCTGAGCGCCGGGCACGCTGTCGATGCCGGCGGCGATACACTGCGCAAGTTGTGCCGTGGTGCCGTGGCGGCTGTAGTACAGGACGAGGATTTCGGTCATGAAGTCGATTGGGCCGCGCCGTGGCAGGCCGCGCGCGCGAGCTGGCTGGCGTGCCGGTAAACCGCCCGTAAACCTGGGGCTTGAGTGAAAAGCGAACAAAAAGTGCGGGTATTATAGGGCGTTCCCGGTGCGGTAACGGATCGGGCGCAGCGAGTGATCTCCGGTCCGGTATCCCGACCGGTCTTGCGACCCCTCACCCTCTGTTGTCGCCCTGTGCTCCGGCCGGTTGTGCGTCGCCGTTTTCTTTGAGGAGCCCGATTTGCCCAAGGTACCCCGTGTCAACTGGAACAACGTTCGACAACTGCTGCGATACGCGTTGGCGCGGGCGCAGGACGACCGGATTCCGCAAGTGGCGGGGAGTCTCACGTTTACCTCGATCCTGTCGATCGTGCCGCTGTTTGCCGTGACCTTTGCGCTGTTCACGGCCTTCCCGATCTTCAATTCGTTTCGCGACGCGCTGCAGGGGTTCCTGCTCGAGCACCTGATGCCCGAGAGCGTCAACGCGCAGATTTTCAAATACCTGAACCAGTTCGCCTCGAAGGCGACGGGACTGACGGCGTTCGGTCTGGTCGGTTTGCTGGTGACGGCCGTACTTACGTTGATGACGATCGAGTCGGCGTTCAATGTGATCTGGCGGGTGCCGCGACCACGTCCGCTCGCGCAGCGACTGATCATCTACTGGAGTCTGCTCACGTTGGGGCCGCTGCTGTTCGGCGTGAGTCTGTCGATCAGTTCGTATATCTTCACGCAGTCGATGTCGCTGGTGAGCACCATGCCGCCCGCGGTGGCTTCTCTGCTCAGTCTGATCCCACCGGCACTCACAAGTGTGGCGTTCATGCTGATGTATGTGTACATGCCGAATTGCAAGGTGGAGTGGCGCGACGCGCTCGTGGGCGGCATCGTCGCCGCGATCGCGTTCGATCTGACCAAGCGCGGCTTCGGCATGTACATTCGCCGGTTCCCGACCTACACGGCGGTGTATGGCGCATTTGCCGCGGTGCCGATTTTTCTGCTGTGGGTGTATCTGTCGTGGCTGGTGGCACTGCTCGGCGCCACGATTACATCGGTGCTGCCGGCCTTGCGCCTGGGACATTTTCAGTATCCGCGCTTTCCCGGCAGCGACCTGCTCGACGGCCTGACGCTCATCTACCTGCTCAATCAGGACCGTGAAGCGGGCCGCGGAGGGCTCACGACCCAGCAGCTCGCGCGGGCCATGCGCACCAGTCTCGAGCACGCCAACGACCTGCTCACGCGTCTCGAGCGGATGAGCTGGGTGGGCAGGCTGTCGATGCAACCGCCTGCCGAGCGCTGGCTGCTGCTGGCGAACCCGCGCAAGACCACGCTGGCACCACTGGTCGCGCAACTGGCGCTCAATGTCGACGAATTGGCGCGGCAACTGGAGCGCCATGCGCTCGATGGCGCGCACGTGGCGGCGATGCTTCGCGAGGGCAATTGGGACGTGCCGCTCGCCGACGCGCTTCCTTGCGACATCGGGGCCGATGACGCCACTGGGCAATGTGGCGACGGCCGTGTCGATGCGGCGAACGGCATGCGCGGCGCCAGTAACGCGGGGCGCTAAAGCTTGATTCGCCCGAGGCAGATGTCCCGAAACATGACCCAGTCGCCCATCAGGCTGTAGAGCGGGTGACGAAAGGTGGCGGGGCGGTTCTTCTCGAAGAAGAAGTGCCCGATCCAGGCGAATCCGTAGCCGCACACGATGGCGGCGGGCAGCCACCCCATATTGCCGGTCACGGCGAATGCCACGACAAAGGCGATCACGCCCCACGAACCGGCGAAGTGCAGGCGGCGGCAGACGGGATTGCGATGCTCGCCGAGATAGAACGGATAGAAGTCCGCGAACCGGTGAAACGCCGGTGCGCTGTCGTGCGTATTTCGCATGGCGAACCTCCTCGCTTCATGGTGAGGGCGACGCGTTCAGTGTCGCACGAATTGCCTGAGCGCATCGAGCAGGGCGTCGGGCTGTTCGGTCATGATGGCGTGCCCGGCGTCGACGACGGTGACGCTCACCGCCGCGCCAGCCGCGCGTAGCGCGTCGAGCAGCCCCTGCGCGGCGCGTGGGGGCGTCATCTGGTCGCGTTTGCCCAGCACGGCAAGCACTGGGCACGTTACGCGCGCGGCGGCGTTGGCGCCTTGATCGTAGCGATTGCAAGCCTCGAAGTCGGTGAGGAAGACTTTCGCCGGATTGCGTTGCGCGACGCGTTCCATCAACCGCTGATTGCCGCCCCAGGTCCAGAAGCCGGGCCCCGGCGCCGACGGCTTGGCGGCCAGTGTGCTGTGCGACCAGGCGTTGACGAGCGCGATGGCCTCGGGCTCCCGCTGCGCGGCAGCTTCGAGCAACGCATCGGACACTTTCATCGGATACGCCGTGCCCACCAGGGCGATGCGCGTCACCCGCGCCGGATGTCGGGCGGCGGCGTCGAGCGCAACCAACGATCCCATGCTGTGCCCCACCCAGGTGGCCTCGCGAATGCCGACCGCATCGAGGACGGCCACGACGTGATCGGCCATCTCGCCGATCGTGCGCAAGGGCGCGCCGGTGCTTCGGTGGTGCCCGGGCAGATCCAGCGCGAGCACGTTCATGCCGTGATTGGCGAGATACCGGCTCTGTAGCCCCCAGACGCTGTGATCGTGCTGTGCTCCATGCAGGAACACCACGGTGGGTTGTTCGGGCTGGATCGGTTTGCCTGCCGTGTAGGCGTAGACGTCGTTTCCCGCGATCTCCAAGTTCATCAGGCTTGCCCCCGGGAAGCGGATTTGACGGCCGCCTTCAGGCCACGTTTCAGATCCTGAATCAGGTCGTCGGGGTCTTCAAGGCCGATCGACAGCCGTACCGTGCCCTCACCGATGCCCGCCGCCGCCAACGCCGCGGTGTCCATGCGGAAGTGCGTGGTCGAGGCGGGATGAATCACGAGCGAGCGTGCGTCGCCAACGTTGGCGAGATGCGAGAACAGCTGCAGCGACTCGATGAAACGCCGTCCGGCTTCGCGATCGCCCTTCAGGTCGAAGCTGAACACGGCGCCCGCACCGCGCGGCAACAATTGCTTGGCGAGCGCGTAATCCGGATGCGATGGCAACTCCGGGTAGGCCACGCTCGCCACCGCGTCGTGGCCGGCAAGGAATTCCACGACACGACGGGCATTTTCGACGTGCCGCGCCATTCGCAACGGCAGCGTCTCGACGCCTTGCAGCAGTTGCCAGGCCGCCTGCGGATGCAGGCAGGCGCCGAAATCGCGCAGACCCTCCCGTCGCGCGCGCAGCAGGAACGGAGCGACGGAGTTCTCTTCGGCGAAAACCATGCCGTGAAAGCCGTCGTATGGTTGCGTCAGTTCGGGAAACTTGCCGCTTTTGTCGAAATCGAAGGTGCCGCCGTCGACCAGCACGCCGCCGATCGTGGTGCCGTGACCGCCCAGAAACTTGGTGGCCGAATGGTAGACCAGGTCGGCGCCATGATCGAACGGCCGGATGAGCCATGGTGTGGTGAAGGTGCTGTCGACCAGCAATGGCACGCCGGCGTCGTGAGCGATCTGTGCGACGCGTGGGATATCCAGGACATCGAGGCCCGGATTGCCGAGGGTCTCGCCGAAGAGCAACCGGGTCTGCGGGCGCACGGCGGCGCGCCAGCCATCGATGTCGCCGGGGCGCACGAACGTGGTCTCGATGCCGAAGCGCCGCATCGTGTAGTGCAACAGGTTGTGCGAGCCGCCGTACAGCGCGCTCGATGCCACGATGTGCGATCCCGCACCCATCAGCGTGGCGATGGCCAGGTGCAGCGCCGCTTGCCCGCTGGCCGTCGAAATGGCGCCGACCCCGTTCTCCAGCGCGGCCATGCGCTCCTCGAACACCGCGTTGGTCGGATTCGAGATTCGCGAGTAGACATGGCCGGCACGCTCCATATTGAACAGCGCCGCAGCCTGATCGGCATCGGAGAAGACGAAGGAGGTGGTCTGGTAGATTGGCGTGGCGCGCGCCCCCGTGGCGGGGTCGGGCGCGGCCCCGGCGTGCAGGGCGAGCGTGTCGAAGTGCGGTACGGACATGTCGAAGAGGACCTCGCGGTTGGCTTGACGTTGACCTGACGTTGACGGCTGACGTGGACTTTACGTATACGGCAATCCTAGCATCCCCTTCGTCGGCGGCGGCACGCTTTGCGGCTTGGATCAGGGAAATTGCGGTGTTGTCCGATGCCACGCATGCGGCGATGTCCGATCGATGGCTCGGCATTGGCCGAGAACCCGCGTCGCACGGTCATGTGCGCGCCAATTGCCTTTCCTTTTCAGACGCTTTCCGATAGCATCCATTGAACAGGTTCCAACCATTATTTATACGGAGACAGCGGCGTTCGCGCCGGCGCTCCGTCTCGCAAGCCGAAGTCTGGGCGAAGTCCGGCAATACGTCGCGCGGCAGCGTTCCGCCACGATTGCCCGAGCAACACAATGAGGAGTGTGTGCCATGCGTGTGTCTGACATCCTGAAAGTAAAGGGCAACACCCTGTTCACCGTGACCCCGGAGACACCGCTTGCCGACGCCGTCGACACGATGGCAGAGCACGACATCGGTTCGCTGGTCGTCATGGAGTATGGCGATCTTGTGGGCATGCTCACGTTCCGGGAAATCATCAACACGATCAGCAAGAACGGCGGCACCGTCGGTGGCTCCACGATCCGCAAGGTCATGGACGATCATCCGCTGACGTGCACGCCGGAAACGGATGTGAACGAGGTCCGTCGCATGATGCTCGAGCGCCATGCCCGTTACCTGCCGGTGATGGACAACCGCACGCTCATGGGTGTGATTTCCTTCTACGACGTGGCTCGGGCGGTCGTCGAGGAGCAGTCGTTCGAGAATCGCATGCTCAAGGCGTACATTCGCGACTGGCCTGCCGAGGAAGCGGAAAGCGCCAAGTGAGCGAGGCCAGCCAGCGCGGGGCACGCGGCGAGGGCCACCAATCACGACTGCTGAAACAACGGCGTTTCGCGCCGTTTTTCTGGACGCAGTTCCTGGGTGCAATGAACGACAACGTGTTCAAGATCGCGTTCACGTCGCTCGTCACCTATCACGCATCGCTGTTTCAGGACGTCGACGGCAAGACCGCGGCGTTTCTGATCTCGGCGATCTTCATCGCACCGTTTCTGCTGTTCTCCGCCACGAGTGGTCAGATCGCCGACAAGTGGGACAAGGCGCGCCTGATTCGCTTCGTCAAAACGCTCGAGATTGGCATCATGGTCGTGGGCGCCGCCGGATTTCTCTGGACAAGTGCACCGCTGCTGTACGTTTGCACGTTCCTGATGGGCCTGCATTCCACGCTCTTCGGGCCGGTGAAGTACGCGTATCTTCCGCAGCATCTCGCCAATCATGAGCTGGTCGGCGGCAACGGACTGGTGGAGATGGGCACGTTCGTCGCCATTCTGATTGGCACGATCGTGGGCGGCGAGCTGGCCGGCGCGGGGGCGGGGTCGTTGCCGTGGATCGGCGGCGTGTGCCTGACGCTGGCGGTGCTCGGGCGTCTGGTGTCGACCTGGGTGCCGCAAACGCCGGCGGCGCAACCGGATCTGCGCATCAATTGGAACCCGCTCACGGAAACGTGGCGCAACCTGCGCATTGCGCGCACGGATCGGGCCGTTTTTCAAAGCCTGCTCGGCATCTCCTGGCTCTGGTTCCTCGGTGCCACGTTTCTCGCCTCGTTCTTCAATTTCGCGCATGACGTGCTCGGCGCCGATCCGAGCGTCGTGACACTGTTGCTCGCGATGTTCTCCGTGGGCATCGGCGTGGGGTCGCTCCTGTGCGAACGACTCTCGGGCGGGAAAGTGGAGATCGGGCTGGTGCCTTTCGGCTCGATCGGCATGACGCTGTTCGCCGTCGATCTTTACTTCGCGAGCCGGGGCGGCACGCCGGGCGGTGCGCTCCAGTCCGTGGGCCAGTTTGTTGCACAACCGGCGCACTGGCGCATTCTTGCCGATCTGTTCCTGCTCGCGATGTTCGGCGGGTTCTACAGCGTGCCGCTGTACGCATTGATCCAGAGTCGAAGCGCACCCTCGCATCGTGCACGCATCATTGCCGCCAACAACATTCTCAACGCGTTGTTCATGGTCGTGTCCGCGCTCATGGCGATGACGCTGACCAAGGCGGGCTTCACCGTCGATCAGTTGTATCTCGTCACGGGCATCCTCAACGCGCTGGTCGCGGTCTATCTCTATACGCTGCTTCCCGAGTTCCTCATCCGTTTCGTCATGTGGCTGTTGTTGCACACGGTCTACCGCATCGAGGTCAGAGGGGCGGACAAGATTCCGCACGAAGGCCCGTGCGTGCTAGTGTGCAATCACGTGAGCTTCGCCGATGCGGTGGTCATCGGCGCCTCCATTCGGCGGCCGGTCCGTTTCGTGATGGATCACCGGATCTTCCGAATTCCGGTGTTGTCGTGGTTCTTCCGCACGGTAAAGGCGATTCCCATCGCGCCCGCACACGAAGACGCCGAGGGGTTGGACCGCGCCTACACGCAGATCGCCGCGGCGCTGGAAGCGGGAGAGGTGGTTTGCCTCTTCCCCGAAGGCAAGCTGACCGCTTCGGGTGACCTGCAGGTGTTCCGGCAAGGCGTGCGGCGCATCATCGAGCGCACGCCGGTGCCCGTGGTGCCCATGGCGCTGCGCGGGCTTTGGGGCAGTTTCTTCTCGCGGCACGGCGGGGCGGCCATGACCCGTCCGTTCAAACGCGGCGTGCTCAATCGCCTGGAGCTGGTCATTGGCGAGCCGGTCGAACCGGCCCAGGCGTCTCCCGAGGTGCTGCGCGACAAGGTCCTCGAGCTTCGCGGCCCCTGGCCGGTCTGACGGGCACGGCACGGCGCATTCCGAATGCGCCGCCCCGACCATCGGACGGTTCTCAAAATGCCGCCCTTTGCCCGATTGGCATCACGTTATGCCGCATGGGGCGGGGCGATGCGGCGGGATCGCTGGCATAATAGGGCTTTCCCGTCCCACCCGACCTGATCCCGTATGTCTGGCAATACGCTTGGAACCCTGTTTACCGTCACCACTTTCGGCGAATCGCATGGCCCGGCCATCGGCTGTGTGATCGATGGCTGCCCGCCGGGAATGGCGCTTGCGGAAGCCGACATTCAGCACGAACTCGATCGCCGCCGTCCCGGGACGTCGCGTCATGTCACGCAGCGCAATGAGCCGGATGCCGTCGAGATTCTCTCGGGCGTGTTCGAAGGGGTGACAACGGGCACACCGATCGCGCTGCTGATCCGCAATACCGATCAGCGTAGCAAGGACTACGGCAATATCGTCCAGACGTTCCGTCCGGGGCATGCCGACTACACTTACCTGCAGAAGTACGGCGTACGCGACTATCGCGGCGGCGGGCGTTCCTCGGCGCGCCTCACCGCGCCGGTGGTCGCGGCGGGCGCGGTGGCCAAGAAGTGGCTCGCCGAACGGTTTGGCGTGCAGGTGCGTGGCTGCATGACGCAACTGGGCGACATCGAGATTCCGCAGACCGACTGGTCGCAGGTGCCGCAGAACCCGTTTTTTGCCGCCGACGTGAATGTCGTCCCGCGGCTCGAAGCGTACATGGACGACCTGCGCAAGGCGGGCGACTCGGTCGGCGCGCGACTTCGCGTGGTGGCAACGGGCGTGCCGGTTGGCCTGGGCGAGCCGTTGTTCGACCGTCTCGACGCTGACATTGCTCACGCGATGATGGGCTTGAATGCGGTCAAGGGCGTCGAGATCGGCGCGGGCTTTCGCAGCGTGACCCAGAAGGGCTCCGAACATGGCGACGAACTGACGCCGCAGGGGTTCGTCGGCAACAACGCGGGCGGGATTCTCGGCGGTATCTCGACGGGGCAGGACATCGATGTTTCCATCGCGATCAAGCCGACCTCGAGCATTCGCACGCCGCGTCGCTCGATCGATATGGACGGACAGCCGTCGACGGTCGAGACATTCGGTCGCCACGATCCCTGTGTGGGAATTCGCGCGACGCCGATCGCCGAAGCGCTGCTGGCACTCGTGCTGATCGATCACGCGCTTCGTCACCGGGCGCAGTGCGGCGATGTGCACGTGAATACCCCGGTCATCGCGGCACGAGCGCCGGAGTGATTGTCGCGTGACGTGGCAGCGGGTCGTGCCGACGGGACAGTTCGAGCGTTAGCTCGAGCGCGACCTTCAGAGCAAAACGCCAGACCGATCGTCTGGCGTTTTTTTCATGCGAGCGCGCTCATTCTCGACATTGCGTGATCGGGCGCTCGTCCCCGGCCGTGTAAAGGGTGCCCTCGGGGCCCTTGCTCCACCACACCAGCGTGCGGCCCACGTGCTTTTCTCCGCTCGCGGCACGCGCCGGCTTGAGCACCTCGCGTTTGCCCATCCAGTACAACGTGACATCGCCACCGAGATGGTGATCGTCGTAGACAACCAACGCGACGTGCTGGTTGTCGCACAGGTAGGACACCGACTTCGCCTGGACCGCACCGCAGCTCAGCGCGAGTGCGCCTGCCAATGCCGTGCCCGAGCGCCATACGGAAGTTCTCGACATCATGCCTCCTCGCCATTGGCGTGGGTTCAAAATCCGTGAGACTGCCGTGCGGGCGCACCGGTTGCAGGCACGATGGCGGGCGCGACGCCAAGCGCGAACCTGTCGCCCCGACACGAACGCGGCACCCGCCGCGAACGCGATCCGGCAAACAAAAACCGCCGGGCGAACCGGCGGCAACACACGCTTTACATGTTCGGGTAGTTCGGTCCGCCACCCCCCTCCGGCGTTACCCACACGATGTTCTGTGTCGGGTCCTTGATATCGCACGTCTTGCAATGCACGCAGTTCTGCGCATTGATCTGCAGACGCTCGGAATCGTCATCGTTCTTCACGAACTCGTACACGCCGGCCGGGCAATAGCGTTGCTCCGGCCCCGCGAACTCGGCCAGGTTGATGCCGACCGGCACGCTCGGATCCTTGAGCGTCAAATGGGCCGGCTGGTTCTCTTCATGGTTGGTGTTCGAGATGAAGACCGAAGACAGGCGATCGAACGTGAGCTTGCCATCCGGCTTCGGGTAGACGATCGGTTGGCATTGCGCCGCCGGCAGGAGGCATTCGTGATCGGCCTTCTTGCGGTGGATGGTCCAGGGCATCTTGCCGCCCAACAGCTTCTGCTCGATGCCGGTCATGAGCGTGGCGACCGTGAGGCCCTTCTTGAACCACTGCTTGAAGTTGCGCGCCTTGTTCAGCTCTTCGTGCAGCCAGGATTGCTCGAACGCCACCGGGTAGGCAGCGAGTTCGTCGCGCTGACGCGACGCGGCCAGCGCGTCGAAGGCGGCGTCGGCCGCCAGCATCCCGCTCTTGATCGCGGCGTGGCTGCCCTTGATGCGGCTCACATTGAGGAACCCGGCCTCGCAACCGACCAACGCGCCGCCCTTGAAGACGAGTTTCGGCAGCGCCAGCAGACCGCCCGCCGTAATCGCGCGCGCGCCATAGGAAATGCGTTTGCCGCCTTCCAGGAAATGGCGAATCGACGGGTGCGTCTTGTAGCGCTGGAATTCCTCGAACGGCGACAGGTACGGGTTGCTGTAGTCGAGGCCGACGATGAAGCCGACCGCAACCTGATGGTTCGGCAGGTGATAAAGGAACGAGCCGCCGTACGTTTGTGCGTTGAGCGGCCAGCCGGCCGTGTGAATGACCAGGCCTTCCTTGTGCTTGGACGGATCGATCTCCCACAACTCCTTGATGCCCAGGCCGTAGGCTTGTGGATCGCGCCCTTCGTCGAGATTGAACTTGCGCATCAACTGGCGGCCGAGACTGCCGCGCGCGCCTTCGGAGAAGATCGTGTACTTGGCGTGCAATTCCATGCCGAGCTGGAAGTTTTCCGTCGGCTCGCCGTCCTTGCCCACACCCATGTTGCCGGTCGCGACGCCCATGACGGCACCGTTCTCGTCGTACAGGATTTCCGCGGCGGGGAAGCCCGGGAAGATCTCGACGCCGAGCGCCTCGGCCTGCTGGCCGAGCCAGCGGACAACGTTGCCCAGGCTGATGACATAGTTGCCGTGATTCTGGAAGCATGCCGGCAGCAGCCACGACGGCGTGGAGGTCGCCCCCGTCTCATTGAGAAACAGGAAGCGGTCTTCGACGACGGGGGTGTCGAGCGGCGCACCAAGTTCCTTCCAGTTGGGGATCAGCTCGGTCAGGGCGCGGGGGTCCATGACGGCGCCGGAGAGAATGTGGGCGCCGATCTCCGAGCCCTTCTCCAGCACGCAAACGGAGATCTCCTTGCCTGCTTCCTGGGCACGTTGCTTCAAACGGATAGCCGTGGACAGGCCGGCCGGACCGCCGCCGACAACGACGACGTCATATTCCATCGACTCCCTCGGGCCGTACTGCTCAAGCAGCTTCGGATCCATTGATGCTCCTGTTATAAACGTTAGAATTCGTGGGTGCGGCCATTTTCCGGGAATGGGGAACACCTCGCAACCGCATATTAATAGCACGATCGTTCGGTATGGTAGGTAGGAAGCTCTAGCGGCGTGCCTCGCGGCAGCGCCGTCATTCAATGGCGATCCGGGTCCGAGGGGGAAGACGATGGGGCGTTCGCTGAATCTGGAAGGCAAGGTGGCGATGGTCACCGGCGCGTCGAGCGGGCTCGGCATGCAGTTCGCCAAGGTCCTCGCGCAGGCCGGCGCCAAGGTGGTGCTGGCCAGTCGCCGCGTGGAGCGGCTCAAGGAACTGCGTGCGGAAATCGAGGCGCAAGGCGGCGCGGCGCACGTGGTGCCGTTGGACGTGACCGACTACGACAGCATTCGGGCGGGCGTGGCGCATGCCGAGACCGAAGCAGGCGCGATCGACATTCTCATCAACAACTCCGGGGTATCGACGCAGCAGCGGCTGGTCGACGTCACGCCGCAGGAGTACGACTACGTGCTCGATACGAATACGCGCGGCGCGTTCTTCGTCGCGCAGGAAGTCGCCAAACGCATGATCCGGCGTGCCAAGGGCGATGCGCAGCGCCAGCATCGGATCATCAATGTGGCGTCGGTTGCGGGGCAGCGCGCGATTTCCATGCTCGGCGTGTATTGCGTGAGCAAAGCGGCGGTCATTCACATGACACGCGCGATGGCGCTCGAGTGGGGGCGTTTCAACATCAATGTGAACGCCCTGTGTCCGGGCTATATCGATACCGAGATCAACCACGAGCACTGGCAGACGGAAGCCGGTCGCAAGCTGGTGCAGATGTTGCCGCGCCAGCGCGTCGGTCAGCCCAGCGATCTCGACGGATTGATCCTGCTGCTTGCCTCGGACGACGCCCGATTCATCAACGGCTCGATCATGACGATCGACGACGGACTGGCGGTCGGCTGAGCGCCGCGGCGGCGCGGTCCGCAGGCGTTTGCCGATTGCGCAGGCTCGCTGCATTGCGGCAATCGGGGATTGTCCGAGGCAGCCAGCCAGATGGCCTCGAGCGCATAATTTCACGACGCTCACGGGATCGCAAAGGGCGTCGTGTTGACGTCGGATCCCGAATCATCTCGAGGACACCATGCGTAATCAAGGCTGGCGGGGGCTCGTTGGAGTCGCGCTTGCCCTCGCCGCAATCGCGTTGCCGGTCGGCGCGCAACCCTACAAGTCGGAATACTCGCTTTCCATCGTGCCCGATGCCGGCACGCCCTGGGCCAAAGGCACGCAGCTCTGGGTCGACATGGTGCGCGAGCGCACGCGCGGACGCATCAACATACGGCTGCACCCGGGCGCGGCGCTCGTGGGCGGGGATCAGACGCGCGAGTTCACGGCGCTGCGCCAGGGCGTGATCGACATGGCCGTCGGGTCGACGATCAACTGGTCGTCGGCCATCCCGGAATTCAATGTTTTCTCGCTGCCGTTCCTGCTGCGCAGCTACCGGTCGCTCGACGCCCTCACGCAAGGCGAGGTGGGGCGCGAACTGTTCCGTCGCGTGGAAGAGCAAGGCGTCGTGCCGCTGGCCTGGGGGGAAAACGGCTTCCGGCAACTGAGCAATTCGCGCCGCGCCATTCGCACCCCGGAGGACATGCGCGGATTGCGGTTTCGCGTGGTCGGTTCCCTGTTGTTCAACGACATCTTCACGTCGCTGGGGGCGGTGCCTACGCAACTGACCTGGAACGAAGCGGTGCGCGCGCTCAAGTCGCGCAGCATCGACGGCCAGGAGAACCCCATCACGGTCTACAACAACGTACGGCTCGACACGCTTGGGCAGCGCTACGTGACGATCTGGGATTACGTGGCGGACCCGATCCTCTTCGTGGTGAGTCTGCAGGCCTGGGACAGCTGTTCCCCGCAGGCCCGCGGCCTCGTGCGCGATGCGGCGCTCGAGGCGGCGCGTTTCGAGATCGCGCTCGCCCGCGAAGACCTGCTCGGCAATGGGCGCGGCACATGGGACGACCTGGACGCCCGTGGCGTGAAGGTGACCCGGCTCACGCCGGAGCAGCGCCAGCGCTTCGTCGATGCCACGCGCGCTGTCTACGCGAAATGGAAGTCACTCGTGGGGCGAGATCTGGTCGAGAAGGCCGAAGCCGCAGTCAAGGACGACGGCGTGGCCATCGGCGCGCGCAAGTAAGTTCGGTGTCCCGACTCGGACTTGTCTCAGGCCGGGGCACCGCCAGTCCGAAAACGCGGCCTTGCGAGGCCTGAGGCGGCCGTCTGGCGCGCGCCGCCCCATCCGAAGCGCTACACTTCATTCCCATGGCGCGCTGTCGACTCACGGCGGGGCGTCGATTTTCAACATGGGGAATTTGTGGTGTCGTCAGAATACAAGGAAGTCTTTCGCATGAGCATGCCCATTCGCTGGGGCGATATGGACGCGTTCGGCCATGTGAACAATACGGTCTACTTCCGTTACATGGAGCAAGTGCGGATTTCGTGGCTCGAGTCGCTGAGCATCGCCTCGGAAGAGAGCTCGACGGGCGAGGGGCCGGTGATCATCAACGCAAACATGACCTTCCTGCGCCAACTGCGTTATCCCGGCGATATCGATTGCCGCATGTTCATCGGCACGCCGGGGCGCAGCAGCGTCGATACGCGTTTCGAGCTGCGGCGCGCCGACACGCCGGACGTGCTTGTGGCGCAGGGCGGGGCGAAGATCGTCTGGGTGAACTACAAGGAAGAGAAGTCGGTGCCGCTGCCCGACGAGGTCCGTGCGCTGATTGGCTGACAAGGTTGGGCGGGGCGTCGCCTCGCCCCGTCGCTATCCATCAATTGCCGAGCAGGCGCTGCACGAGCTCGGTGGCGGTGCCCGCGCCGTACTTCTGCATGAGCCGCGCGCGATAGATGTCCACCGTGCGCGGACTGATGTCGAGAATCTTGCCGATTTGCTTGCTGGTCTTTCCCTGGACGAGCTGCGCGGCGATTTCCCGTTCGCGGGCGGTGAGGGCGACGGCGACGCGGCGCGTTGCGGAAATGTCCTCGAACGTCCAGAGGCCGGCGGCATGGGGATCGTTGACGTCGAGCGAGCGTCCGGTGACGTGGCACCAGAACAGTTCGCCGCTCGCGCGGCGCATGATGCGCTCGTCGGAATACACGCCCTGAGCGGTCATGATCGGCGGAATGCGCTCGCCGATGCGCTCGAACTCTTTTGGCGACGGGTACAGGACCTGGAACGACTGGCCGATGAGCGCTTCGGGTTCGTAGCCGAAGATCTTGCCGAGCTGGCGATTGCAGTCTTCGATGATGCGCTGGCGCGATATGACCAGCCCGACAGGCGCAATGTGAAAGGCAGTCTGGTAATCGAACGTCGGCATGGGGGTAATACGGATCCGGTCGGGTCGTGCGCTGCGGCGCGCCGCGCGGGAAGATATGTAATTTGACGTATTGTGCCCCATTTGCGCGCCACAGTAAGCTCTATGATTGCATGAGGGGTGCCGCCATGAGGTTTCTCGAGGCGGCGCAAGCCTCGCAACGTGCGCGAGCGCGGCATAATTTCAATTCTCAACCGAGGGAAAGGGACAAACGATGAACAAGGTATACGCCAGCGCCAAGGAGGCGCTCGCCGGTGTCGTCGCAGACGGGCAAACGCTCGCCGTCGGTGGCTTCGGCCTGTGTGGCATTCCGGAGGCCCTGATCGCTGCGCTGCGCGACTCGGGCGTCAAAGGGCTCACCTGCATCAGCAACAACGCCGGCGTGGACGGCTTCGGTCTGGGTCTGCTGCTCGAGACGCGCCAGATCAAGAAGATGATTTCCTCGTACGTCGGAGAGAACAAGGAGTTCGAGCGCCAGTACCTCGCGGGCGAGCTCGAACTCGAATTCACGCCGCAGGGCACGCTCGCCGAAAAGCTGCGTGCCGGTGGCGCCGGGATCCCGGCGTTCTTCACCAAGACCGGTGTGGGCACCGTGGTTGCCGAAGGCAAGGAAACGCGCGAGTTCGATGGCGAGACGTACGTCATGGAGCGCTCGCTGCGCGCCGATGTGGCGCTGGTCAAGGCCGCCAAGGCCGATCGTGCCGGCAATCTGGTGTTCAACCGCACGGCCCGCAACTTCAATCCGGTGGCCGCCATGGCCGGCAAGATCACCATCGTCGAAGTCGAGGAATTGGTGGAGACCGGTTCGATCGATCCGGACGATGTGCACCTGCCCGGCATCTTCGTTCAGCGCATTGTGCTGAACGCGCATCCGGAAAAACGCATCGAACAGCGCACGGTACGTGCCAAGTAAGCGCCGAGATCAAGGAGATAACCATGGCATGGAATCGTGATGAAATGGCCGCGCGCGCGGCGCGCGAGCTCGAAGACGGCTTCTACGTGAACCTCGGCATCGGTCTGCCCACGCTCGTGGCAAATCATGTGCCCGAAGGCATGGAAGTTTGGTTGCAATCGGAGAACGGCCTGCTCGGTATCGGCCCGTTCCCGACGGAAGACGAAGTCGATGCCGACATGATCAACGCGGGCAAGCAGACCGTGACGACGCTGCCGGGCTCGTCGATTTTCTCGTCGGCCGATTCGTTCGCGATGATCCGCGGCGGTCACATCAATCTGGCGATCCTCGGGGCAATGCAGGTCAGCGAAAAGGGTGACCTCGCGAACTGGATGATCCCGGGCAAGATGATCAAGGGCATGGGCGGTGCGATGGACCTCGTGGCGGGGGTCGGTCGTGTGGTCGTGCTCATGGAGCACGTTGCCAAGGGCGACGCCCACAAGATCCTCAAGAACTGCGACCTGCCGCTCACCGGCGTGGGCGTGGTCAACCGCATCATTACCGATCTCGGTGTGATCGACGTGACGCCGGACGGCCTGAAGGTGGTGGAACTGGCGCCGGGCGTGACGAAGGAGGAAATTTCGCAGAAGACGGGGGCACCGCTCGACACGAGCGCTGTCTGACACTTCGGCGACGTGCCGGTCGCACTGTGCCATGCCTGGCATGCGGCGGTCGGCACACAGCCTTGCTGAGGATCGTCGGGCCGTTGAACCCGGCGATCGGTGGAAGGCGAAACGGGCGGGGGGATCCCCGCCCGTTTTGTTTTGATGCACGTACCCTGCGTGGTGCGCGACGCGCCCGAGGTCCGGCCAGCGTTACTGGGCGGCCCAGCCGCCGTCCATGTTCCAGGCGGCGCCACGTACCTGTGCGCCTGCGTCGCTGCACAGAAAGACCGCAAGCCCGCCGAGTTGCTCGGGCGTCACGAACTCACCGGACGGTTGCTTCTCGCCCAGCAGCGACCGCTTGGCCTCGTCGCCGGAGAGGTGATCGCGCGCGGCGCGGTCGTCGACTTGCTTCTGCACGAGGGGCGTGAGCACGAAGCCCGGGCAGATCGCATTGGCAGTCACGCCTGATTGCGCATTCTCGAGCGCGGTGACCTTCGTCAGTCCGACGATGCCATGCTTGGCGGCAACATACGCCGACTTGCCGACCGAGCCCACCAGACCATGTACCGACGCGATATTGATGATGCGGCCCCAGTTGCGCCTGCGCATGCCCGGCAGCGCCAGTCGCGTGGTATGGAATGCGGACGTGAGGTTGATCGCGATGATCGCGTCCCATTTGTCCGTCGGAAAATCCTGAATCTCGGCAACGTGCTGAATCCCTGCATTGTTCACCAGGATATCGACACCGCCGAAGGTTGTTTCAGCGTACTGCATCATCGCCTCGATCTCGCTTGCGCGGCTCATGTCGGCGCCGTGGTAACCGATCGGAGCGACGGGGTGACCGGCGCGGGCCGCCGCGTCGGCAATGGTCTTGCGTGCCGCATCGGCGTCGCCGAAGCCGTTCGTGATCAGGGTCGCACCCTGCGCGGCGAGCGCCTGTGCGAGCCCCAGGCCGATGCCGCTGGTGGAGCCGGTCACGAGGGCGATTTTTCCTTTGAGCATGGCGTCGTCTCCGATCGATAGATGGGGATGGGGCAGAGACAGTCTCGATGCGGCGTGCCTGTCGTCGATCGATGCGGCTCTTGAGTGACCTCATTCTAGCTTACGGTTCGAGGCAAGCGCGGTAGAATTCGGATCTGGAAATCGATCCGACGAGTCTGCCATGCCGAGCCAAGTGCCGCGTTTGTCGAGCGTTCAATGCCTGAGTCCGTCCGGATTGCATCGCATGGCGTATACGGAGTGGGGGGACCCCGAGAATCCCCGCGTCCTGGTCTGCGTGCATGGCCTGACGCGTTGCGGGCGCGATTTCGATGCGCTGGCAAAAGCCTTCGCCGATGACTACCGCGTGGTATGTCCGGATGTGGTCGGGCGTGGTCTCTCGTCATGGCTCACCAACCCCGCCGGTTACGTGGTGCCACAGTATGTTGCCGACATGGTCACGCTGATCGCGCGGTTGGATGTCGCGTCGGTCGACTGGTTCGGCACATCGATGGGCGGGTTGATCGGGATGGGGTTGGCGGGGTTGCCGGATACGCCGATTCGCAACATGCTGCTCAATGACGTCGGGCCGCATATCGATGCGCCGGCGCTCGAGCGCATCGGCAAGTATGTCGGCAATCCGAAGCGTTTCGCGTCGGTCGAGGAGGGTGCCGAGTACCTGTGGTCGATCTCGTGCGCGTTCGGTGCGCACACCCCTGAGGAGTGGCGGGCGTTGTGCGAACCGCTGCTCAAGGCGGAGGGCGACGGCTACGTGCTTCGCTACGATCCGTCGATCGGCGCCGCCTTCTCGGCGATACCGGCCGAGGCGATCGCCGCGGGCGAAGCCATGCTCTGGGCGTCGCTCGCGGCGTTTCCCGGACGCACGCTGATCGTGCGCGGCGAGACATCGGACCTGCTCTCTCGCGCAACGCTCGAACAAATGTTGGCGCACGCGCAGCACGCGCGCGCCGTGGAAATCGCCGGTGTCGGTCATGCGCCCACGTTCGTGCATGCGGACCAGATCGAGATCGCACGCCGGTTTTTTGAGGGATACGCCGATTGATGCCCGCCAGAGCGGTGGGGCGGCGGCGGATCCGAAGTCAGAAGAACACGAGGAGTCTTACATCATGGCAGTACAACGTTTCTACGTCGAAAAGCGCTGGTCGGACATGGCCGTGCACAACGGCACGGTTTATCTGGCCGGGCAAACGCCTGACGATCGTTCGCAGGACATGGCCGGGCAGACGCGTCAGGTGCTCGCGCACATCGATCGCCTGCTCGCCGAGGCCAACAGCGACAAGTCGCTGATCCTCTCCTGTCAGATCTTCATCTCCGACATGAAGTACTTCGGTGAAATGAATCAGGTGTGGGACGAGTGGGTGCCGGCAGGCAATGCGCCCCCGCGTGCCACGGTGCAGGCGTTGCTCGCCGACCCTGCCATGCTCGTTGAAATCGTGGTCGTGGCGGCTCAGCGCGAGAGCTGAGCGCGCGACCCGCATCATCGGGGCGCTTGCCGCCCCGCGTTCCGACATGAACCAACATCAAGCACCGGCACCCACCGGACCGAATGCCCCGGCGTCGACGGACGCCGTCAATCCGGCCGCGGCCTCGGGTGCGGGTGATGCACATCTGCCCGCTACGCTCGACGACGCCCTCGCGTTTGCCGAGACGCTCTGCGGCGAGCAATTGCTCTCGTCCGGCGAGCCGATCATGGCGCACGCGCGTGGCATGCTCGCGATTCTCGACACGTTGCGTGTGGACGAGGCGACGCATCAGGCGGCCGCCTTGTTCAGTGCCGTCGAGTTCTTGCCAGATCCGCAAGCCACGCTGACCCAGAAGTTCGGCGCCGAGGTGGCGGCGCTCGTCATCGACGTGCGCAAGCTCCAGCGGCTCTCCGGCGCCGGCGCGCGTGCCGCGCAGGCCATGCCCAACGACGGGCGCGATCGCGATGCCTCGGCCGAGCGCAAGTCGCAGGTCGAAGGGCTGCGCAAGATGCTGCTCGCGTTCGCGCAGGACATCCGCGTGGTGATGATCCGTCTCGCGTCGCGCCTGCAGTCGTTGCGCTGGTATGCCGCGCAGAAGATCGCACCGCCCGAGGACATGCCCCACGAGGTGCTCGAGATCTACGCGCCGCTGGCGAACCGTCTGGGTATCTGGCAACTCAAGTGGGAGCTGGAGGATCTCGCATTCCGGTTTCTCGAACCCGTCACCTACAAGCAGATCGCCAAGCTCCTCGAGGAGAAGCGCGTCGAGCGCCAGACGTTCATCGAGGGCGCCATCCAGCGGCTTCAGGATGAACTTGCGCGCGCCGGTGTCAGAGCGGAGGTGTCTGGCCGCCCGAAGCATATCTACAGTATCTGGAAGAAGATGCGCGGCAAGGCCGTCGACTTCGCGGAGCTGTATGACGTGCGGGCGTTCCGCGTGATCGTCGACGACATCAAGGATTGCTACACGGTGTTGGGCATCGTCCACAACCTTTGGCAACCGATTCCGAAAGAGTTCGACGACTACATTTCGCGTCCGAAGCCCAATGGATACAAATCGCTGCACACGGTGGTGATTGGCGACGACGGGCGCGCGTTCGAGGTGCAGATACGAACGCACGAAATGCATCACTTTGCCGAATACGGCATCGCGGCGCACTGGCGGTACAAGGAAGCCGGCCAGCGCGGCTATGGTGGCGCGTTTTCGGCCGGCGATGCTTATGACGAGAAGATCGCTTGGCTGCGTCAGTTGCTCGCGTGGAAGGACGATGTGTCCGACACGGTTGGCGCCGAGGGCGCCGCGCAGCCATGGGAGCAACTCAAACGCGCAACGATCGATGATCACATTTACGTGCTCACGCCTCAGGCCCGCGTGATTTCGTTGCCGCAGGGCGCCACCCCGGTCGACTTTGCGTACCATCTGCATTCGGAGTTGGGGCATCGCTGCCGCGGCGCAAGGGTCGATGGGGCGATGGTGCCGCTCAATACGCCGCTGCAGAACGGGCAGACGGTCGAGATCGTGACGGTCAAGCAGGGCGGGCCGTCGCGCGATTGGCTCAACCCGCAGTTGGGGTATTTGCAGAGCCATCGGGCGCGCCAGAAGGTGCGGCAGTGGTTCAACGCGATCGACCTCGAAGAGACGATCGCGCATGGGCGTACGCTCATCGACAAGACGTTGCAGCGCGAAGGCAAGACGTCGGTCAATCTGGAGGAGCTGGCTGGGCGCCTGGGGTTCCGGACGCCGGATGATCTCTATGCCTCGGTGGCGAAGGACGAGTTCAGTCTGCGCCATGTCGAGCAGGCGCTGTCGGGCAATCTGCCTGGGCCGGAGCCGCGTGACGAAGACACGCTCGTCGCGAAAAAGAGTCTCGATACCAGCGTGACGCAGGGGGCCAAGAGCGGTGTGCTGGTCGTGGGGGTGGGCGCATTGCTGACCCAGTTGGCCAAGTGCTGCCGCCCGGCACCGCCCGATCCTATCGTCGGATTCGTCACGCGCGGCAAGGGGGTGTCGATTCATCGTCAGGACTGTGCCAGCTTTCAGGCCATGAAGGCGCGTGCGCCGGAGCGGGTGATTCAGACCGCCTGGTCGGCGGACGTGCTGGAAGGTCGCGGTGTGGCGGCCTACCCGGTCGACATTCAGATCGAGGCGACGGACCGGCAGGGACTATTGCGCGATATCTCGGAAGTGTTCTCCCGGGAAAAGCTCAATGTGACAGGTGTCAGCACGCAGTCGCGAGGGTCGCAGGCGTTCATGCAATTCACCGTCGAGGTTCGCGACGGCGGGCAGTTGCAACGGGCGCTGGCACAACTCACGGGCGTCGCCGGCGTGGTGTCGTCCAGGCGTCGGTGAGGAGGGGATGCCGCGCCAAAGCCTTGATTGGCGCGGTTTCTCGTCGGCAGGCACAATAATCGCTTGGCGATTGGTCGAAAGATTGCTAGAATCTCGTTCTCTTGCAGTAGGCTCGTAGCTCAGCTGGTTAGAGCACCACCTTGACATGGTGGGGGTCGTTGGTTCGAGTCCAATCGAGCCTACCAACGAATATTTGATGCATGACAGTCCGCGAGACCCCGCAGACACAGGCGCTGGAAAACACTCATGTTGAAGACTGCCCGAACTTTCACAGTGGTGAAGGTGCGACGTTAAGTCGAGGGTGTTTTTCGTCTGGATGCAAGGAATGAAGAGACGGCCTCGACAAACAGTCGAGGCCGTTTTTTTTCGTGGTTTTGCCGCGCGGCGTGGGCCGCGCGTGACGTTTTTGCGCATGGGAGTGCGACATGATTTCGGTACGTTTGCCTGACGGTTCGCAACGCCAGTACGAGGCCCCGCTCACGGTGGCGCAGGTCGCCGGCTCGATCGGCGCGGGCCTGGCCAAGGCCGCCCTGGCCGGTCGCGTCGATGGCAAGCTGGTCGATACGTCCTACCTGATCGATCGCGACGTGAGTCTTGCCATCGTGACCGACAAGGATGCCGACGGTCTCGACATCATTCGCCACTCGACGGCGCACTTGCTGGCCTACGCCGTCAAGGAGCTGTTCCCGGAGGCGCAGGTGACCATCGGTCCGGTCATCGAAAACGGCTTTTACTACGATTTCGCCTTCCATCGCGCCTTCACGCCGGAAGATCTCGAGGCGATCGAGAAGAAGATGCACGAACTCGCCAAGAAGGACGAGCCGGTCACGCGCGAGGTGCTCTCGCGTGACGACGCCGTGCGTCTGTTCATGTCGATGGGCGAAAAGTACAAGGCCGAGATCATCGAATCGATCCCCGCCACGGAGCAGATCGGCCTGTACCGCGAAGGCAAGTTCGTCGACCTTTGTCGCGGCCCGCACGTGCCGTCGACGGGCAAGCTCAAGGTTTTCAAGTTGATGAAGGTCGCCGGCGCCTATTGGCGGGGCGATGCCAAGAACGAGCAATTGCAACGCATTTACGGCACGGCCTGGACGAAGAAGGAAGACCAGGATGCGTATCTGCATATGCTCGAAGAGGCGGAAAAGCGCGATCACCGCAAACTCGGCCGTGCGCTGGACTTCTTCCACATGCAGGAAGAAGCGCCGGGTCTGGTCTTCTGGCACCCCAAGGGCTGGACGCTCTGGCAACAGGTCGAGCAGTACATGCGCCGCGTCTACCGCAACAACGGTTACCAGGAAGTGAAAGCGCCGCAGATTCTCGATCGCTCGCTCTGGGAAAAGTCGGGGCACTGGGAGAACTACAAGGACAACATGTTCACGACGGAATCGGAGAACCGCGCCTACGCGCTCAAGCCGATGAACTGTCCGGGACACGTTCTGATCTTCAACTCGTCGCTGCACAGCTACCGCGATCTGCCGCTGCGCTATGGTGAGTTCGGTCAATGTCACCGCAATGAGCCGTCGGGTGGTCTGCACGGCCTGATGCGCGTGCGTGGCTTCACACAGGACGACGGTCATATTTTCTGTACGGAAGACCAGATTCTCGAAGAGTGCGTGAATTACACGGCGCTGCTGCACGCCGTGTACAAGGACTTCGGCTTCACGGACATGATCTACAAGGTCGCAACGCGCCCCGAACATCGCGTGGGTTCCGACGAGAACTGGGACAAGGCGGAGTTCGCGCTGATGGAGTCGCTGCGTCGCTCGGGTTGCGAGTTCGTGATCGCCGAGGGGGATGGGGCATTCTATGGGCCGAAGATCGAGTACACGCTCAAGGATGCGCTCGGTCGCCAGTGGCAGTGTGGCACGATGCAGGTCGATTTCTCGATGCCGGAGCGCCTGGACGCCGAGTACGTGGCGGAGGACAACAGCCGCAAGCGCCCGGTCATGCTTCACCGCGCGATTCTGGGTTCGCTGGAGCGCTTTATCGGCATTCTGATCGAGCACCATGCTGGTGCAATGCCGGTCTGGCTGGCGCCGGAGCAGGTGATCGTGATGAATGTGTCGGAAAAAACCGCCGATTATGCCCAGGAAGTGACGAAAAAGTTGAAAGAACAAGGGCTTAGGGCTCGGAGCGATTTGCGCAACGAGAAAATTAGCTATAAAATACGCGAGCACTCGTTGCAGAAAGTTCCCTATCTCGTGGTAGTGGGGGACAAGGAGCAAGAGGGTAATACGGTAGCCGTGCGTGCCCGTGGCGGCGTGGATCTGGGTGTCATGCCCGTTGATGCGCTCATCGAACGTCTTGCGCAAGCGTGCGCAACGTTCCAATAACGCCTGTCGGACAGCGCGGCTAAATTTTTGACTTTTTTCGAGGATAAGCAACATCGCTACCGATAAGTCGCATCGCATCAACGGCGAAATCACCGCGCCCGAAGTGCGTCTAACTGGCGTTGACGGTGAGCAGCTCGGCATCATGAAACTCGCCGAGGCTTTCCGTCTGTCCGAAGAAGCTGACGTCGATCTGGTGGAAATCGCGCCGCAAGCGCAGCCGCCGGTGTGCCGCCTGATGGACTATGGCAAGTTCAAGTATCAGGAACAGAAGAAAGCGCACGAGAACAAGCTGAAGCAGAAGGTTGTTCAGATCAAGGAAGTCAAATTCCGACCTGGCACCGATGACGGTGACTACAACGTCAAGTTGCGCAATCTGAAGCGGTTCCTCGAAGAGGGCGACAAGACGAAGATCACGTTGCGTTTCCGCGGC